>Ga0180431_10002994_pt1 | contig 22102 bp, 22 predicted proteins | sample SS_ome_11_FD_132459 | JGI IMG/M metagenome (GOLD analysis project Ga0180431, IMG submission 132459) | Hypersaline lake sediment archaeal communities from the Salton Sea, California, USA - SS_1_MS_1 metaG | ecosystem: Environmental > Aquatic > Non-marine Saline and Alkaline > Hypersaline >...
CAGAAGTGCTACAGGAGCGTGGAGGACATACCTGGGAAGGTGGACCTCGCAATCATAGTGGTCCCCGCTTCCCTGGTCCCGGCCGCCCTCGGGCAGTGCGGCAGGAAGGGCATAAGGCACGCAGTGGTGATATCCGCCGGCTTCAAGGAGATAGGCAATGCGGAACTAGAGGAGAAAGTGAAGGCCGTCGCCAGGAAGCACAGGATGCGCCTCATCGGCACCAACTGCATCGGCATATACGACCCCTACTCCGGGGTGGACACCATATTCAACCCCAGGTACAAGCTCGAAAGGCCCGACAAGGGCAACATAGCGTACATAAGCCAGTCCGGCGCGATAGGGACGGTCATGCTGGACTGGATGGCGATGAAGGGCTACAAGATATCCCGCTTCGTTTCCTACGGCAACGAGACGGACATAGGGGCGGACGAGCTTATAGGGTACCTGTCCAGGGACAGGGACACCAAGGTGATATGCGCATATTTCGAGGGCATAAAGGACGGCAGGAAGCTCTTCGACGTCGCCAGGAAGTTAAGCCACAGGAAGCCCATAATGGTGCAGAAGGGGGGCATCACCAAGGAGGGCAGCGCCGCTGTCCAGAGCCACACAGGAAGCCTCGCCGGCTCCGAGGAGGTGTTCTCTGCTGCATTCAGGCAGTCGGGCATAATACAGGCAGACGACATGGAGGAGATGTTCGACTTCGCCAGGCTGCTCAGCACCCAGCCCCTTCCCAAGGGAAAGAGGGTGCAGGTCATAACCGACGGAGGCGGGTTTGGCGTGATGGCAGTGGACAGCATAATAAGGAACGGCCTGGAACTGGCCGGGATGAAGAAGAAGACCCTCAGGGAACTGAAGAAGGCCCTGCCCCCATATTTCATAATAAAGAACCCCATAGACCTGACCGGGAACGCAGAGAGCTGGCATTACGAGAAGGCAATCAATGCTGCAATGGAAGACCCGAACGTGGACATGATAATGGCCATCGTCCTATTCCAGGTGCCTGCCCTTACGCCGGAGGTGACGTCTGTCATAGCAGAGGCCAGCAAGAACAGCAGGAAGCCCATAGTGGTTGTCGCATCCGGGGGCAGGTACACTGAGGTGCTGAAGAAATGCCTCGAGTCCAGCGGGGTGCCCTGCTTCTCCTACCCCGCCAGGGCAGCCAACGCCATGGGAGTGATGTATAATTATGCCGAGTACAGGAAAAGGCGCGGATGAGATGGTAGTGGTGTCCTTGGGGGGCTCCATAATAGTCCCCGATGACGTGGACGTCAGCTTCCTCAAGAGGTTCAGGAAGCTCATATTAGACCACGTCAAATCTGGGAAGAGGTTCACCATAATCTGCGGAGGCGGCAGCACGACCAGAAAATACCAGAGAGGCGCCAAGGAGGTCTTCACCCTGGACAACGAGGACCTAGACTGGATAGGCATACACGCCACCAGGCTGAACGCCCACCTGCTGAGGACCATACTCAGGGACGTTGCGCATCCCAGGATAATAAAGGACCCGACCAGGCCGATAATGTGCGACGAGAAGGTGATAATAGCCGCCGGCTGGAAGCCCGGCTTCAGCACAGACTATGACGCGGTTCTGCTGGCAAAAGGCTACGGAGCCAAGACGGTCATAAACCTCAGCAACATCGCGCAGGTGTGCGACAAGGACCCAAAGTACCACAAGGACGCCAAGCCGATAGGCAGGATAGGCTGGAAGGCATTCAGGAAGATAGTCGGCGACAAGTGGGTACCGGGAGCGAACCTCCCATTCGACCCGATAGCGTCAAAGGAAGCGGACGGGCTCGGCCTCAGGGTCCTGATAATGAGGGGCACTGACATAGAGAACCTGGACGCAGCCCTAAAGGGGAAGAAGTTCAAGGGGACTGTGGTGGAATGAAGGCGACAGACAGGCAGTTCGTGAGGAGGATTTTCAAGAGGAGGCGGCCCTGGTGCCACAAGGGGGACTTCGGGCACCTGATGGTAATAGGGGGAAGCAAGCTGTATTCCGGCTCGCCTGCGCTTGCCGCAATGGGGGCGATAAAGGCCGGCGCAGACCTGGTGCTGGTGGCTGCGCCGAAAAGGGCGGCAGACATAATAGCAGGCTTCGGGCCTGACATGATAACGCACCCCCTGAAAGGGGACTACATAAACCCATGGCACCTGAGGGAGCTGCTCAGGCTCTCGGAAAGGTCGGAGGCCGTGGTAATTGGAGGGGGGATGGGAAGGAACGCCCACGTGTTCGGTTTCGTCCCCAGGTTTCTGAAGGCCGTGAAGGTCCCGTGCGTGATTGACGCAGACGCGATATACGCGTTCGCCAAGAAGCCAATCAAGCTGAAGGCAGGATGCGTGTTCACTCCGCACTCATACGAGTTCCAGGTGCTGACAGGAGTAAAACCAAGCGAGAAGACAAAGAAGCGGGCAGAGCAGGTGAAGGCGGCAGCCAAGAAGCTCGGTGCGACAGTGTTATTGAAGGGCCACATCGACGTGATATCAGACGGAAGGAATGTGGCAGCCAACAGGACAGGCAACCCTTGCATGACAAAGGGCGGCACAGGGGACACGCTGGCCGGCATACTCGGCGGGCTGCTCGCCAGGGGAACCGGCCCGTTCGACGCGGCATGCGCAGCTGCCTGGATAAACGGAAGGGCAGGCGACATCGCAGCCAAAGAGGCAGGCGAGGGCCTGATGGCAATCGACGTCGCCGACAATATACACAGGGCGATAAGATAGGGGCCCCTTATCCTAGCGCCTGTTTACGGGTGGTCTTCTGTCACAGGGAACCCGGGAATCCCACCCGAGCATCCCCGCTCAAGCTCCATGCCGAGCACGTACGCTTCCCAGAATTCGCCCCTTTCTGTGAACCCCTCCAGGGCCCTGTAGCCTGCCCTGTAAAGCGGGCTGCAGTCCCAGCAGGGCTCGGGCAGCGTATCCATGTAGCGTCTGGCATACAGCTCATGTGTCTTTCTTGGCTCTACCATTTCTTCACCTCCTTATTCCTTAAGCAGCATGAACAGCATCGTGGAGAAACCCATCCATATGGGCGCTGATGTCGGGAGGATGGTCGTTATGTGTATCCCTCCCAGGTGCATTGATGCTGCCAACGCTAGAGTTATCACCGAGGAAGCCAGGAGGCCCCCTGCCAGGGCCCAATTGCCCTTCTTATGGTGCGGTGGCATATTCATCACCTCCAATTTCGAGTTTTCTATGATATTATTAAACAAACAGGTACTTAAATGTTTCGGTCATACTAGAAAAGCCGAAATAAAGGATTTTAATAAGAAACCCGAAAATAAAGCATGCCCCTCTTCGAGGACATCGTCCACAAGGCTCTGGCCAGCGAGATACGCAGGAAGATACTGCTCAGCATAAGCCAGAAGGAGAAGTACCTGACGGAGATTGCGAACGAGATAGACAAGAAGCCCCAGACAGTCGATTTCCACCTGACGCTCCTGGCGGAGATTGGCCTGGTGGACAGCGAGTGGAAGGGAGGCAAGAAGTACTACTTCCTGAAGAACAGGGAGATACTCCGTTTCCTGAGGGAAAAGAAGCCGCTGCCTGCGCACATGAGGCCTAAGCCCCCACATGAGATAGTGCAGGACATGTGGGACGACATGGGCAAGAGGCTGGACAGGATAGAGAAGAAGCTGGACAGGCTCGCAAAAAGAAAATAAGCCGGCTGGGACAATAATCAAGTGATACCATGGCAAAGAAAGTTAAGGTCATAATAATGGGGGCGGCCGGCAGGGACTTCCACAACTTCAACGTCGTCTACAGGAACAGGGCCAGGTACGATGTGGTGGCTTTCACCGCGGCACAGATACCCAACATCTCGGGCAGGAAGTACCCGGCAAAGCTTGCAGGCAGGCTCTACCCGAAGGGCATACCCATATACCCGGAGGAGAAGCTGCCAGAGCTGATAGCCACCTACAACGTCGACGAGGTCATAATGTCATACTCCGACCTCCACCATACGACAGTCATGCACAAGGCCGCCCTGGTCAATTCCCTGGGAGCTGACTTCGTGATGTTGGGCGCCAAGTACACCATGCTCAGGTCCACCAAGCCCGTCATAGCCGTGACAGCCGTCAGGACAGGGTGCGGCAAGTCACAGACGACCAGGAAGGTCGCCTCGGTGCTGAAGGAACAGGGCAAGAAGGTGGTCGTTGTCAGGCACCCCATGCCTTACGGCGACCTGGCCAAGCAGGCGTGCCAAAAATACACGACATATGATGACCTTGACAGGCACAGGTGCACCATAGAGGAGAGGGAGGAGTACGAGCCCCTGATAGAGATGGGCGTGACGCTCTTTGCGGGCGTCGATTACGAGAGGATACTCCGCAGCGCAGAGAAGGTCATAGGAAGGAAGGACGGAGTAATAATATGGGACGGGGGCAACAATGACACCCCCTTCTTCAGGCCTGACATGCAGATAACCCTGGTGGACCCCCTAAGGCCGGGACATGAAAAAGACTTCTATCCCGGGGAGACCAACCTCAGGCTGGCTGACGTCATAATAGTGAACAAGGAGGGCAGCGCCAGCAAGAGGAACATAGGGACAGTGAAGGAGAACATAAAGAAGTACAACCCCTCCGCCATAGTGATAGATGCTGACTCAGAGGTTACCGTGGCCAAGCCGGAACTGGTCCAGAGGAAGAGGGTTCTTGTCGTCGAGGACGGCCCAACCCTGACCCACGGGGGCATGACCATAGGGGCAGGGACGGTGGCGGCCAGGAAGATGAGATGCAGGATAGTGCCGGCAAAGCAGTTTGCTGCGGGCACTATGAAGAAGGTGTATGAGGACTATCCCCACCTCAAGAACGTCCTCCCGGCGATGGGGTACAGCCCCGGCCAGGTGAAGGACCTGCAGAAGACCATAAGCAACGCCAACTCGAAGATAGACGCCGTGATAGCCGGCACCCCCATAGACCTCAGGCGGCTCGTCAAGAGCAGGAAGCCCATAGTCAGGATAAGGTACAACCTCAAGGAAGTGGGAAAACCGACACTTAGCGACGTGCTAGGCAAGCTTGTCAACAGGGTATTCTAGTTCTACCAGACGACGACCCTGACCAGCAGCTTCTTCGGGACAGGGTCATCGGAGAGCGCGACCCTGTCCACGGAGGCGAACACCTCTTCCCCTCCATAAGAGCCGCACTGCATCCTCGGCGTGCCGTCGGTCTCGTTTATCTCTATCCTGACGTTGTACCGCCTTTCGGCCCCTGACATGAAGAGGGGGGTGTCCACCAGGCCCAGCGCCTCCTGCACGTCCCTGTAGTTCCCCTGGCAGTAAGACCCCATGTAGCCCATCTTGGTGCCGTCCAGCATAGGGTACTCCTTCATCAGGCCCATGGAAACAGGCACGCTGCCTGACCAGGCACCCTTCGTGTGCACCAGCAGCTCTGACGCTGCGAAGGCCTTGCTGTGCAGGGTGTTGACATGGAAATCGTCGCTGAAAGACGCCATGCTGGCGCTCAGGTAGCTCATTATGTAGAGTACTATGCCGAAGAAAAGGACTGCGGCAACCATGAACTCGAAAATCATCTGGCCCTTTTTCCTGCCCATCCAATTAATATATATCTTCCGGGATTAATTATTATCATGAAGAGGCTGTTACTGCTGCTTCCTGTACTTCTCGTGGTTCTCACCTCCGGGTGCACCATGCCTGAGCTTCCTGGAGGCATCCAGCTGCCCTTCTTCAGCACAGGCGCAACCTACGAGAGCGACATCATCATAGTCAAGGACCTCTCCGCAATCCCCAGCTCTGTCAGGGCAGGGGAGAACGTCAGGCTCGTCGCCTACATAGAGAACATGGGGGACGATGCGGTTCCGCAGAAGAGCATAGGGCTGGACGAAAAGCTAAAGGACGAGGACGTGGTAGTGCAGCTCTATGACCACTGCGAAGGCCTCTTCCAGAAAAGCGGCATCAGTGTCAGCTGCCCCAGCGGGGTTCCGGGCGCTGACAATACGAACTGCACGTTCAGCAAGATACTTGCGGGCGAGACCATGGTGGTCGACTGGACCCTCAAGGCAGCCAAGGACGTCAAGCTTGAGACGCCATGCGAGTTCAAGGTCTATGTCAGATATCCCTACACGACCGACGGCCTGACCACCCTCTCCTTCATAAGCCAGAACGAATACAAGAGACAGCTCGAGGCAGGCACCTTCAAGACCAAGTCCCATTACACCACCAAGGGCCAGGGGCCGGTGAAGGCGTATTTCACTGTTAATGACCAGGAGCCCATACCAGCGGCCTCCCCCGGGACGGATTCCTACACGAGCGTGTCACTGGATATCCACAACATGGGATATGGCTTCCTGGCAGACCCGACGTCCGGGAAGACCGGCACGAAAGGGCCCAGGATAATAAAGGAGTCCTTCAACCTGACCATACCCGGCGACACGCCGATTGATGCCGGTAACTGTGAGCTCACAGAAAAGGACGGCCACTATGTACCGAACGAAGACGTCAAGCTGATAAAGGACAAGAGGAGCCTTCCCTGCAGCCTGAAGATACCGGCGGACATCAACAAGGAGGCCACTTTCCAGCTTAATGCCCGGGTATCCTACCTATATGAGTTCAGGAAGACCGCAAAAGTGACAGTGAGCCCCGTATAAGTTTTATAAATTAATGCCGACCTTAATATAAAGCATGCCAGCAAAATCAACCGCCCTATTGCTCATACCAGTTTTTGCAGTGATGCTTATCTCTGGATGCGTGACAGGCCCTACAGGCGCAGGAATGGGAAATGGGCTTGCCATAACGGACTGGAAGCCCGACCTGGCGGACGTCTATTCAGGCGACGCAGTAAGGCTCCAGCTCAGGATCCAGAACCAGGGCGAGTTACCGGCAGAAAATGTCGTTGCAGAACTGGCGGGCATAGACACCACCGAATGGGGCACATTCGGGGGCTTCACTGACTATGTGGACGTGGCCTCCAGCATGCTGCCTTATGACGGGGCATCACAGACGCCAGGGGATGTAAGGACAGTCGATTGGAGGCTAGAAGCACCGTCGCTTGCAAAGGGAACCAGTTTCACCTACACGCCCATAGTAAAGGTCAGCTACGACTACAAGACATCGGCACAGAAGCCATTGACCCTTGTGGACGTGGACGAGCTGAGGAAGATAAAGCAGCAGGGCAAGTCCTTGAGCGGAAAGACCACGACATACTCGGCAGGCCCCCTTGCGGTGGAGATAAAGACAGGGAACTATGTCAAGACATCAGACGACTTCGGGACAGAGTATGACATATTCCCGGTCTACATAAAGGTGACGAACACCCAGTGGGAGCAGAGCGGAACGGTCACGCATGGCAGCGGCTTCGGAACCTACTTCGGCGAAGGAGACTATCCGGTTCAGATGGAGATAACGCCGCCTTCAGGGACCAACTTCAGGTACACCGGCCTGGCAGGCTCTTCTGACTGCAGCTCCCTCGTGGACCTGGACCTCTGGCAAGGAAAGGAAGCGGAAATCACCTGCGAGTTCGAGGTGACCAACCCCCCGGCATACCAGCAGGAGGGGCTGATAAAGGTCGACCTGAACTACAGGTTCCAGACAGAGGACAGCACATCCGTAAAGGTGACAGGCACCGGAGAATCGGGCAGTTTCTTCTGAGAAACTTCGCTATTTTTTATTTATTTAAGTTTGCCTGCACAATCTATATACATGAGAAGGCTTCTCCTGATGTTGCTGCCTGTGCTTCTGGTGGTGATGGTTTCCGGATGCACTGCCCCAGGCTTCACCGCCTCGGCCAGCGGGAGAGGGGTCACCATAGAGGCATTCGAGCCCGACTTCAGCGCTGCGTCCGAGGGGGAGACCATCCAGCTGCAGCTTATGGTGAGGAACAAGGGCAGCGTCGACGCCAGCGACGTGAAGGCAGAGATATTCGGCATGGAAAAATGGAGCCTCCTCGGTAAGGGCGGGGGAAGCACATGCGACCTCACTGACACATGGGGCCTAATCGCGCCTGACGAGGCTAGGGGCACTGCCGGAGGCTCCAAGTCATGCATATACGCCTACAAGTCTCCGGACATATCAAAGGGCCTCAGCATGTCGTACACCCCGACAGTCAGGGTGAGCTACAGGTACAGCACCAACACCATAAAGTCCATAACGCTCCTGTCCTCCACAGAGGCCAGGCGGATAGAGCAGCTCGGGGGAGAGCTTCCAGGCGAGACCCTGAGCACGTCAAGCGGACCAGTCTCGGTGGGCATAGTGACAAAGGGCCCGATAAAGGTCTTCAAGGACGGCCTCGAATTCCCGATAGAGTTCACGATAACCAATGTGGGGGGAGGGGTGGTCGCCACGTCAAAGGACAGCAATGATTGGAACAAGGTCAATTTCCGGGTCAGCCTTCCGGATGACCTTGAGAACGTCGACTGCCCGGTTGACACCAACAGGACACTCACCCTCTTCAAGGGCAAGTCCAACACCATAACTTGCACGGTGAAGGCCAGCATACCGTCCGTCCCCAAGCAGGTCCAAGTGACCGCCAGCGCGGACGGATACTACTACTTCATCGAGAAGAGCACGAAGGTCACGGTGACGGGAATCTAGAAGTCTGACAGGTTCTTCTGTTTCTTGGTTTCGCGCGCCCTTTCAACAGGCCTGGGCGCTGCAGGCTTCCTGCCGTCGAACAGCGGTACCCCGTACACCCCGTCGTACCCTGGCTGCACCTTAAGCCTGCCTTCCCTCACCATCATGATTGCATCAGCCACCTTCTGGCTGGACATATCGCTTATGCTTTCCCGGGGCGCATCCAGCATTACAGAGAACTCCGAGCCGAAGCCCTCGATGAGCCTGTAGTAAGCCTCCCACACCTTCTTGGAGGCCGGGCTGGCTATCTTCATCACTTTGGTGAGTATGTCGGAGAGGGGTATGAGCGACCTGTAGGAGGCCGGGTCCTTCGGCGTATAGCCCTCCGGCCTGTCCGCGAGCTCCTCCACCCTGTTGAGGACACCTATGGTCAATGCCTTTCCACAGACAGGGCACATGCCCCTGCTTTCAGCGCTTTTCCTGGGCTCCTGGCAGACCCCGCAGTTCCTGTGGCCGTCCAGGTGGTACTTGCCGTATGAGGGGTCGACCTCTATGGTTCCGAGGAATCCCTTCCTGCCCTTGAGTGCCCCGATTATGGAACCGTAGGTCACCTCGGGCAGCTCGAACATGTTGGCCTCCCTTCCCAGCCTCCAGGGCCAGTAGGAATGGCAGTCAGAGTTGCTGACGAGCGTGTACCGGTCCAGCTGCGACAGCCTCCAGTTCATGGGAGGGTCCGAGGACAGGCCCGTCTCGAGGGCGAATATGTGCTTCGCCTGGTCCTTGTAGCACTCCTCCACGGAGTCGAATCCTGACTTGGACCCGAACACGGAGAACCAGGGGGTCCAGACATGCGCGGGTATGACCTCTATCCTCTCGTCCAGCCCCTTCAGTGACTCGACGAACTCCGGGCAGGGTATCCCGAATATTGGCCTGCCGTCATAATCCACCCTTCCCCTGGTGAGCAGCCATTCCGTTATCTTGGACACTGCATCAAAGTCCGGCGCCAGTACCACGTTGTGCACCCTCCTGCCCTTACCGTCCTGGGAATAGATGTTGGATATCTCGGTCTGAAGCATGAAGGGGAATCCCGAGGCAGTCCTCAGTATGCCTGTCCCGTCCTCCTTCAGGTGGGCCTTCAGCTCCTCTATCCACTTCGGGTGCGTGAAGTCCCCTGTGCCGAGCAGCCCCACTCCCTTCACCCTGGCCCACTTCTCCAGGTTCAGTATGCTAATGTCCTTGCTGGTGGCCTGGCTGTACCTTCCGTGTATGTGCAGGTCGGCTATGAACTTCATAGAGAAATAATGGAACCCCAGCTTTAACAAGTTTAGTCGTGTTTCTCTTTCTTTTTCTTCTTGAGCTTCTGTACCCTGTCGTACTTGTCGACCCAGGCAGCTGCCGCCTTGACTTCGCTTGGCCCGTTTCCAACGCCGCTGGTGTTGCCCACGCCCACTATTATGACAGAGGCACCCTTCTTGACCCTGGCCAGGCTCCTCTTTATGCCTTCCTTTGCGTGGGGCAGGGCGTCCTTTATGGGCTTTGCCATGGGCATGATGGCCTGCTCCTGGCTCATCTTAACTATCACGGAGTCGAGGGGGATGTTCTTCTTGACCGCTATGTTCTCTATGTATGAGCGCTCCACTCCCGGTCCTCCCATGGCCACGCCCACGCCTTCGGCTATGCTGCCGGTCTTCTCGCCCTCCAGCTTGGCTGCGGCATCCACGCATATTATCCTTGATATCTTATGCTTCTTCACAAGGGAGTCGACCGCCTTCCCGGGCCTCCCCAGCCTGCCGCCGGGCCCCCTGGCCTTCAGTATGAAGACGTTCCTTCCGCTGACCTTCCTCCTGGACACCATTATATCTTCGCCCATCTCCTTAGGCTTCTTCTCCATAAGGTCGGCTGCCACCATCGGCCCTATCCCGTCGCCTATTGGGTGGCCCTTCGCCATGGCTTGCGTCCCCTTGTACATGGCCTTGGCCATCCTCTCTATCATGGGAAGCTGCATCTGCAGTATCATGGCTATCTGGACGCTCTTGGTCTTCCTGACGAGCTCCACGTAGTGCCTGACCACCTTGGCTATCATGTGCACAGATATGCCGCCTGCCAGCCCCATCTCCAGGCAGGCCATCTTCTCCTCGTCCATGTGGGAAGTATTGTGTTTGACAAAATAACTGAACCTGTCCTTCTGCTCGACCACCAGATGCTCCAGCTTCTGCATGATGCCGAAGGGGTCGGCGCTTACAGGCTCTATCATGAAGAACTCGAAGAACCTGTCCACTGCCTCCCGGGTCGCGGCGGACTTGCCCCCTCCCATCTCCTTGAGTATGAACTTCTTGGAGTTCCTTGACATGCCCTCAAGCATCTTGGCAGACCTCTCTATCTTCCACATTATCTGGGAGGTCATTATCCTGGGATAGAACAGGAAGAACACCATGAAGAACACCAGCCAGAGAATCCAGGAGAACCAGCTCTCGTTACCTATTTGCATGAGGTCAAACATAGTTTATATTGAAATTTCTCCAATATAAAGGTAGTGATATCATGTTAGATTGGAGGATACTGGGCGCGTCATTCGCTGCGCTGATAGTCATATCAGCTGTCTTCCTGGGCGGCCCCGCTGGAGGGGAAACCAGCACAAGCGAAGGCGGCATCGGGGGCCTGCTGTCAGGCATAATAGAGAAGATAAGCAGCTGGTTCAGCGGCTCCCCCTTCGGGGGGTTCCTGGAACAGCCTGAGGCGCGCTCCAGCACGGTGCAGGTAATCCTCTACCCGGATGAGTTCTCCCTGAAGCCCGAGTCGAGCGTGGACCTGTCTGCCGGCGGCACGGAAGTGACAGGGTTCTCCGGGACAATGGGCGCCGACTTCCTGAACCACACCATGACCCTCTCAGAGGAGGGCTCATCACTGAAGGTGACCCTGCCGATGGAGAGCATAGTGCTTGATGGCATGAGGATAACGTCCCTTTCCCTGGCAGGCATGAGGTTCGAGATAGTCCCCAACATGACCACCGACAACGGGACGCTGGAGATGGGCAACTTCCTCGGAAGGATGGAATTCAAGCCCGACAGGATAGAGATGTTCGGCAACGTCTCCATGCTGAGGGCCAGGATAGGCACTATGAGATGGGAACTCGTCTGACCGCCCCCCGGACACTATTTAAATAATCAGCAACGAATATTAGATATCTGCCTTGGTAGCTCAGCGGTTAGAGCACACGGCTGTTAAGGGAGCCTTTGGCTTGCGCCATAAAGGCTTCATCCAAACAAGAAACAGGCGGAAACCGTGGGGTCGAAGGTTCGAAGGGCAAGCGGCCTGGGCCGCCTGCCGGGAATTCCTTCCCAAGGCGCTCGGGGTAGTAGCTCAATGGGAGAGCACACGACTGAAGATCGTGGTGTTGTGGGTTCGATTCCCACCTACCCCATATGGGAAGGGTAAAACCAACCGCCGTAAAGACAATGGCAAAGGATCTCATAAAGGAGCACGGAGGCAAGTTTGGGACTGATTTCGCCAAGAACAAGAAGGTGCTGTCAGAAGTCAAGCCCATAGAATCAAAGAGGATAAGGAACATACTTGCCGGCGAAATAGTCAATGAGATGAAAAAGATAAAGCAGAGCGGGGTATAATATAAAGCATGAATCTGGCTGACGTTGCGGAGCCGGCCCTAGTGTTCAGGCCGGACGACACTGTCTCAAAGGTAGCCTCTGAAATGTACAGGAAGAGGAAGAACGAAGCGGTGATAGCGGACGGCAATGAGTATTTGGGCACCATAACGTCCAGGGACCTCGTGAAAAGGAGCATACCGAACCCCGACAAGACCGAGATATCCAGCCTGAAGGCGGCAATAAACCCGATAAGCCCGTTCTCCCCGGACGCTGACGCAAGGGAAACGATAAACTCGGTGCTGATAAACAGCTACAAGTCTGTGCCCATGTACAAGGGCGGCAAATACCACATGGTCACCAAGCTGGGCCTCATGTCCCTCGTCCCGAAGCAGGACATGAAAGGGAAGCCAGCCTCTGAGGTGATGGTGTTCCCCTACTGCATAGGCACTGACGAAGGCCTGGACGTGGCCCGTTCCATAATGAGGCAGACCGGGGCGAACAGGCTGGTGATACTGGACAAGGACGACAGGGCAGAGGGCATCATAGACACCCTGGACCTTCTGAAGGCCACGATGGACAAGAAGTCCAGGGTGCAGGTCGGCGAGCTCGGGGGCGACAAAGGAAGGCCTGGAAAGGTCCTCGCCTCTTCCAGGAGCATCATGCAGGGAGGCCTTGTCAGGGCCGGCCCGGACACGCCCATAGACAGGCTTGTCAAGTCCATGATGGACAGGGGGGCGGACACTGCCATAATAGAGAAGGGCAAGTTCCAGGGCATAGTGACACCTGTCCAGGTGCTCAAGCTGCTCTCAAGGGGGGTCAGCGGCGTGCGCGTGACGGTTTCCGGGATGCAGGACGAAGACGCCTTCATAAAGACCGTTGTGGACGAGCAGCTCAGGAACGAGGTCAGGAAGCTGGGCAAGAGCGTGCCCATAGAGTACATGGTCCTTCATGTGGACAAGTACGAGGAGGACGGAAAGAGGATAAAATACTCCGTCAAGGGGAGGCTCATAACCCAGAAAGGCGATTTCTTTGCCGGCGACCATGCCTGGGACGTCACCAAGGCAGTCAGGGGAGTCCTGCAGAAGTTCGAGGCCGAGGTTTCAAAGAAGTTCGAGAAGTCCAGGCAGTTCAGGCTGGGAAGCAGGGGCCCCGAGAAGGATGCCTTCCGGCAGCGCGGCCGGTTTAGATTATGAAAAAGATACCCGAAAACGTGTCCACGATACTGTACATACTGGGAGGGATAGCGCTGGCTTTCCTGATAAACCAGGGTCTGGGAATAGCCCTGGCCACTGACATGCCGGTGGTGGCAGTGGAATCCAACTCGATGGTCCCCACGTTCTACAAGGGAGACCTGCTGATACTGCAGGGCACGCTCCCCGAGCAGCTGGGGGAGGGTGACGTGATAGTGTTCTTCCCTGAGGGGAGCGGCAGGGCGATAGTGCACAGGATAATAGAGGTAAACCCTGACGGCACGTTCCAGACAAAGGGAGACGCGAACGCCAACCAGCTGCCCTTCGAGAAAAGGATAAGCAGCGAGCAGATACACGGCAAGAAGATAGCCATAATACCCTGGCTCGGGTGGGTCAAGATAGGGGTGATGGAAATATTGTTGCCCAACATCCTTTGGGTCGCGGGTGGGGCAATAGCGGCGTATGCCGTTTACGAATACGGGCGGAAAAAGAGGGGCCGAAAAGGTTTTAAGTTCGCAAGATAAGAAATGGTAGATTACAATGGACTTTTGCAAGAAATGCGGGACCGTCCTCGTGGCGAAGGAAGAGAAGAAGAAGACGGTTCTCGTGTGCAGGAAGTGCGGCCATAAGGTCAAGCACTACAAGCCCCTCGAGATAGAGGAGGACGTCAAGAAGAAGCCCTCGGACGAGGTAATCGTCATAGAGAAGAACGAGGAGGTCCTCCCCAAGACAAAGACGGTCTGCCCCAAGTGCGGCCACAAGGAAGCCATATGGTGGCTAAGGCAGACCAGGTCAGGGGACGAGGCCCCGACGCTTTTCCTGCGCTGCACCAAATGCAGGTTCAGCTGGAGAGAATACGGATAAGCATCCTATATTATATTGTACCAGTAGACAGCGAACGCCAGCAAGATGAACACAAGCTCGATTCCCATCAGAACCAGGGTTATCTGCTTCTCCCCGAACTTCCCCGGCCTCATTATCAGGTGGGTGAGGGAGTATATATTCCTGTACTTTGACTTGAGCGTGCCGTCGGGCTGGAGGTCTCCCAGGCTGGCGACGGCGAACCTGCCCCTGAGCTTCAGGAACGCCTCGGCCACCCAGGGGACGAATACTATGAGGGCGAACATCTCCACGTTGGCTATTATTATAGCGGCAACGAATGTTGCGCCTATCAGATAAGTCAGCGAATCACCTGGGAGCATTTTTGCGGGGTACCAGTTGTATCTCAGGAAGGCCAGCAGGGCGGCCGAAAGGGCAAGCGCTATTATGGCTCCCTCGACCCTTCCCAGAAGGAGGGCATATATGCCAACGGACAGCGACGCCAGGAACCCCATGCCGGCCTCCAGCCCGTTCATGCCCGCCAGCATGTTGGTGGCGTTGGAGACGCATAGGACGGCAACGGGAACCACAATCAGGGGATAGGCGAGCCCGAGCTCCAGGGTGCCTATGAGGGGGGGCGTTATCAGGCTCTCCCCTGCAGAGACTGCCATCAGCGGTATGGCAGCCGGAAGCGTCAGCAGGGGCTTGAGCCACTGGGGAAGGCCCACCCTGAACTCCTCCGTCCCGGATGAATCGCGCCTCTTGGTGCTCTTGATGTTTATGTCATCCAGCGCCCCCACGAGCACCACTATTAGTATGGTGCTTGACGCGGCCAGCATCAGGCTCAGGTCTATGACGTTTTTTAGTATGAAGGTGCTGAGGGCTATGTAGGCCATTATGCCTCCCAGCAGACCCAGCGCGACCGCAAGCCCGCCGGAGCTCGGCAGCAGGGGCCTGCCCTTCTTCTGCTGGTCTATCCCTGTTATCCCGCAACCCCTCAAGAAAGCCATCAGCTTCGGGGCTATCAGCAGCGTGGCAAGGAAGGATATGACGGTTACTATTATTGCGGATTCCATATGGCCTCAGACGAATATTTAAAAACCTTGACAATATATTCAACATACTTATGGACATAAAAGCATTATCCAAAATCGCTCCCAGTTTCAGCATGCCAAAGGCAGACAAAAAGACCGTCATCTACATGGTGTTGCTTGCCCTGATAGTCGTGTCCGCGTTCTGGCTCAGGGCCCTCCCGGCCAGGTTCGGGGAGCTCCAGGCAATAGACCCCTTCTATCTCTTCAGGATCAGCGAGTACGTGCTGGAGAACAGCTGGCAGATGCCAGAAATAGACCTGATGAGGCACCACCCGTTCGGGGCAAAGCCCGGCCTTTACGACCCCCCGACCCTGTACTACCTCCCTGCCATACTCTACGTAGTCATGGGCGGCCTTAGCATGACATATCTGCAGTTCGCCATATTGTTCCCTGCCATGATGGGAGCGCTTGCTGTAGCAATCACCTACTTCGTGGGCAAGCTTTTGTACGACAGGAAGGCGGGCCTGCTGGCAGCGTTCTTCATGGCCACTGTCCCTGCCTTCATAACCAGGACCTCTGCGGGCTTCTTCGAGAAGGAGAGCATGTCTGCCCCCTTCTTCATGCTGGGCATTTACTTCTTCCTGAAGGGCTACAAGGACAAGTCCTGGAAGTCGAGCGCAATCTCGGGCATAGTATCCGGACTGGCCCTGCTTTTCGTGGCACAGACCTGGGGAGGCGCCAGGATATTCTTCATGCTCATCGCAGGGTTCGCCCTCATACTCCTGCTGCTGAACCAGCATTCAAAGAAACTGACTGCGACCTTTATGCCGATGTTCATAACCATAATAGTCGGATACTTCGTGTTCCCCTACAAATACACCAGCCTGACCGAGATGTCCTATCTTCTGCTCATCGCCACCGCGATAATCATGGGCCTGAGGCACGGGGTGGAGAGGTACGGCCTGGTAAAGAAGGAGCATCTGCCATATTTCGTGCCTGCCATGGCCCTCATCGGGGCCGTAGGGTTCTTCATATCCACCATGTTCTCTGACGTCGCTTACAGCACGCTGCAGGGCATAATAATCATGGTATCAATGGAAAAGGCGACTGCAGCCAGCACTGTAGCTGAGCAGATAGGGGGCTCCTGGGCCGACATATACTCGGCGACTGGCACGGGGTACATATCGTCAATAATCCCGCAGCTGGGGTTCATGTCCCAGTACGTTTCCCTTTACATATTCATGTTTGCCAGCGTCGCAATAATGGCATACATATTCTACACCAAAAAATACGACTGGTCCATGGTGTTCGTGATTCTCTGGGTAATCTCCAGCATAGCCCTGGTCTTCGGCATGATACGTCTCCTGTTCGTCCTGGGACCTGCGGCTGCTGTTTCGGGTGCCATTGCAATATCCTGGCTGATTGACAAGGCCCGGCAAGTGACCAGGAAAGAGGCAGTGTCAAGGATAAGACATATGAGGAACGCCGTACTGGTCTTGGGCGCTGTTTATATGTCCCTCCTCCTGATAACGAACTTCGGCAGCGCATATGTCTACTCAAATTCCATAGGCCCCTCGTTCAACGACTACTGGAAGGAGTCCATGGAATTCCTGGCCACCGAGACCCCCGAAAATTCCAACATACTGTCCTGGTGGGATTTCGGATACTGGTTCCAGACAAGGGGTCAGAGGCCCTCTGTCAGCGACGGCGGGGGCGCCGGCCCGAGGTATGACATAGCAGTATGGTTCATGAATGACGCAAGGAACTGGAGCGATGACACATGCGAATTCGAGGTTGAGAACTACACCTGCGAGAGCTGGCTGAAGGAGAGGTACCATGTGGACTACATACTTATGGATTACACTCTTCCAGGGAAGTACGGGGCCATATCCAAGATAGGCAGCAAGGGAAGCGAGATAACAGGCATGCTCCAGTTCCAGCAGACAGGCACTTACCCCCAGGGCAACAAGACCATATATGAGTTCAAGGCAGGCCAGTACAGTATATGGCTGCCTTTCGAGGGCGCAGGCCTTTCCGGGACTCCCATGTTCCTCATATCAGAAGGCGACCAGTACGTTTCCAGGGCATATGTCAATGACGTCTGCACCACATCAGGCATAATAACCTTGGGGACGGAGACCCCCAACATAGGGGGCTGCGTTGCCATAACCAACTTCGGCGTATTCTACGTGCCGGAAGAGGCCTACAGGAACGTGTTCTCCAGCCTCATGTTCATGGACGGCTTCGGCCTTCCGGTGGAAAAAACATTCGACAACGGCGCGGTCAAGATATACCAGGTTCTCTATGGGGACGAGCCTGCAAAACAGCCTGAAGAGGGAACTGATGACATAAGCAGCTTCATGAGCATCAGCGGCGAGCAACCTCTTTGAAGACCCTCTCGAACATCCTTGACACGTTGTCCCATGAATATTTCCTGGATTCCTTTAGGGCTGCCTTCCCCATGCTTTCCAGCTTTCCTCCGGACAGCATGGAGCATATCGCCCTTTCCAGGCTCTCAGGGTTCCTTGGCTCTGCAAGCGTGCCGAAGGCCGGCCTGACTATCTCAGGGTTGCTGGTGACCCTTGTGGCAACCACCGGCTTGCCCTCGACCATGGCCTCCAGCACGACGTTCGGGAAACCTTCGTGCAATGACGGGAGGACCATCAGGTCGGAGTCCGCGAGTATGTCAGGGACGTCTGCCCTGGGCCCAGTGAATATCACGGCCTTCCCTATGCCATTCACCCTTGCCTGCTCCTCCAGGGAATGCTTTATGGGCCCTCCGCCTACCACAAGGAGCCTGGCGTCCGGGTGCTTCCTGCACACGCCCTTCATCGCGTCCATCAGGTAGGCCAGTCCCTTCACTCCCACCAGCCTGCCCACAAAGACCAGCACCTTATGACTCCTCTTCAGCCCGAACTCCTTCCTTATCCTTCCCGGCACGCCTTTCCTGCCGGTGTCTATGCCGTTGGGTATCACGACCATGTCCAGCTTCCTCCTGTGGTACCTTTCGGTCGTTCTCTTGATGTGCTGGGTGAGCGCGGTGGACTTGTCAGCCACCCTGAGCGCCATCTTCTCCATCAAGGAGAGCGGCTTAGACACCATCCTGCCCCTGGCCTTCCTGTTGTCAGGTATGGTCCCCCTAAGCGTGTAGACTACGGGTATGCCCGTGGCCTTCTTCACCAGGTATGCTATGGCCCCTGACGGGGGATTGTTCGCATGAAGCACGTCTATCTTGTGCTTCCTTATGGCAGACACTACCTTGGGCACCGAGAGCACGTTATAGGAGAGGTACGACATGCTCATGTCAGACAGCTCAATGTTTATGCTTGGTATCCTGATTATGTGTATGCCCTTCCTGGGGGCCTTCCCGGCACTCTCGGAGACAAAGACGAACACCTCATGGCCCATCCTCTCCAGCCTGAGCGACAGGTTGTATACCTGCTTGTCTATCCCGCTCATCCTGGGAGGGAACCTCCTGGCGCCGAGTATCGCTATCTTCATAGGTAATCCCCCATCTTAAGTGAATGTTTGCCGGGGCTGAAATACATCTTGTGCCACAATATGAACGAGAAAACCGTCCACAGCTGCCTGGTGTAATACCTCCTGCTCCTGGAATAGTTCTCTATTATCTTCACTGCTTCCTTCCTGTCCAGTATCTCCCTGGGGGCAGAATCGAACATCTGTAGGGCAAGCCCCCGCATGCCCTCCTCCATCCACTTCTCTGTAGGAAGGGTGAACCCGCTCTTCTTCCTCTGGACTATCTCCTTCGGCAGCTTCCTGGCGGCCATCTTCCTGAACATGCACTTGGTCTTGAGCCCGCTCACCTTCATGCCTGCTGGTATCCTCAGGGACAGCTCTACTACCTTCTGGTCCAGGAGGGGCACCCTGGCCTCTATGGCATTGGCCATCGTCATCTTGTCGACCTTCATCAGGTAGTCCTCAGGCAACTGGGTCCTGAAGTCAAGGCATATTATGTTGTCCATGCTCCCTTTGCCCTTCACCAGGGTGGCAAGCTTCGCCCTTTCGTCCAGGTCCGCAGCCCTCACGAATTCAGTGGAGTAGAGCCTCCTTTTCTCCTCTTCTGAGAAGGTGGATATGTAGGCCAGGTAGGAGCTCAGCCAGTCCTTTCCCATGAGCTCCCTGAACCTCCCGTAATTTTCCTTTCCCATCTTTCTTTTGGCCAGGATGTTCACGGGCATTCTGATGGGTCCCGGCACCCTGGAATAGCGCCCCCTGGCAGACATGGCCTTGTACTTGTCATAGCCCCCGAATATCTCGTCCCCGCCGTCCCCGGCCAGGGCTACAGTGAGATGCTTTCCGGACTCTTTTGCCATCACGTACAGCGGGATGGCTGCTATGTCCACGGCGGGCACATCCATGTGCCAGGTGACAGTCGGCAGTATGTCCATCTTCACGTCATCCACTATGACCTCCCTGTGGTCCGTCCCGAATGCCTCGGCCACCATCCTGGCATACCCGGTTTCGTCCGTGTGGTGCCCGAAGCCCACGGTGAATGTCTTCAGGTCCTTCCTGCCTTCTGACGCAAGCGCGGTTATGTAACTGGAGTCCAGCCCCCCTGACAGGTATATGCCGATGGGCACATCACTTACCATTCTCATCTCCACTGATTCCCTTATCAGCTTCTCGAGCTCCCCGGCAAGCTGCCTTTCCCCAACCTCCATTTTGGACGTGTTGGGCTTCCAGTATATGCTGCTCGAAAGCTTCCCGCTCTTCAGGTCCAGCACGATGGCTTCTGCGGGCCTGAGCTTTCTGATGCCCCCGAACAGAGTCCTGGGAGCCAGCACATACTGGAACGTGAAGAATTCATCCAGGCTCACCTTGTCAAGGGGAAATTTCCTGTATTCCAGGATTGCCTTTATTTCCGACGCGAAGATGAACTTCCTGTCATCGAAGTGGTAGTAGAGGGGTTTCACGCCAAGCCTGTCCCTGGCCAGTATCAGGAGCCCCCGGTCCCTGTCGTAGATGGCCAGGCTGAATATGCCCCTCAACCTGTCTATGAATTTCGGCCCCCATTCCTCGTATGCGTGCACGATAGCCTCTGAGTCGCTGCCCGAGGAGAACCTGTGCCCCTCCTTCTCGAGCTCCTTCCTGAGCTCCCTGAAGTTGTATATCTCCCCATTGCACACCATCACGACGCTGCCGTCCTCGCTCTCCATGGGCTGCCTGGCCCTTTCTGACAGGTCTATTATGGCAAGCCTCCTGTGGCCCAGAGATACGCGCTTGTCAGAGAAGCTGCCTTTGCCGTCAGGGCCCCTGTGCTCCAGGGACTTCCCCATCCTGGCGAGCAGTTCCTTGTCCTCAAAATTGAAGCCCCATATGCCGCACATGAGAGATCACCGGGAATCAGGCCTTCCTGTACCTGAATATCTTCTTGACGCCTGCAGCATTCCTCTTTATCTCCCTTGAAGAAGTGATGCCCCTCTTGACCCTCTTGGCTATGTATCCCGGCCTCATGTAGTAGCCTTTCCAGAGCCTGGAGCATATCTCCCTGAGCTCGTCCTGCGAGAACTTGGGGTGCTTGAAAACAAGGTCCACATAACCCTCTTCTGTTATGTAGCCGTCCCACTTTATGTCCTTGGGTATCATCCCCTTTTTCTGCATCCAGTCCCAGAGTTCGGTCCCGGGAAGGGGCTGAAGTATGACGAACTGGGCCATGTCCGGCCCTATCTCCTTAGCCAGGTCGAACGTCTTCCTTATGGTCTCCTCCGTCTCCTGGGGATAGCCTATCATGAAGGAGGCGAATGTCTGTATCCCCACCTTCTTTGTCAGCTTGAAGAAGCTCCTTATCTGCTCTATCTTGGTGCCCTTCTTTATCCAGTCCAGTATGTCCTGGTCGCCCGACTCCACACCTATCTTGAAAAGGCTGCATCCGGCCTTCTTCATAAGCCTCATGGTCTCCTCGTCAAGCGTGTCCACCCTGGCATTGCATATCCACTTGGCCTTTATCTTCCTCTTTATCAGTTCATTGCAGATTATCTTGACGTGGTTCTTGTCGCAGGTGAATGTGTCGTCAAAGAACTTGTAGCTCTTCAGCTTGTATTTCTTCACGCAGTGCTCCACCTCGTCCACCACATCCATGGGGTCTCGCTTCCTTATCATATGCCCGAACATGGTGGAGGGCCAGTTGCAGTAGTTGCATAGGAAGGGGCAGCCCCTTGCGGTCACTATGAAGGTCAGGGGAGACGTCATGAGCGTGTCGGAATACTTCTCGTTCGGCAGCTGGTCCCTGAGCGGCCATGGCAGCTTGTCCAGGTCCCTTATCAGCTCCCTCCTGGGGTTTACGACGGCCTTCCCGCCTTCCCTGTATGCGCACCCCTTTATGCCTTTCAGGGTGTCGCCCCTCTCGAACGCTTCGGCGATTTCGGGCAGGGTGTAATCGTATTCCCCTATTGTTACAGCATCCGCTATGGACTCCTTGAGCGTCCTCTCCGGCATGGCCGATGTATGCGGACCGGTGAGCACAATCTTGGCCTTCGAGAACTTCCGTATCTCCTCGGCTATCCTGGAATCGTTGACTATGGACGGCGTTGACGTCTCCATCACGACCATGTCAGGACCGAACGACTTGACGTCCTTCAGGAACCCCTCCACAGTCTTTCCCTCCGCGACCGCGTCCTCGAGCTTGACCTCATGCTTCTTGGCCAGTACAGCCGCGGCGTATGCAAGATAGATGGGTGGGTGGAGACCGCCCGACGTCTTTGCTGACCACCTCACCTGTCGGTTGAAGTTCTTTATGAACGGGGGGTTGGCGATGAAGATTTTCATAAAATCACTACTAGGGGCTTATCTTTAGTTTGAGAAAACAGCTTATAAAGCTTTTCCCAAGTCCTTTCAGCAAAAACACAAAAGTCCGGGAGCGGTATATATAGTATGAAGGCGTCAGTGATAATACCTGCTTACAATGCCGAGAAG
>Ga0180431_10002995_pt1 | contig 22097 bp, 18 predicted proteins | sample SS_ome_11_FD_132459 | JGI IMG/M metagenome (GOLD analysis project Ga0180431, IMG submission 132459) | Hypersaline lake sediment archaeal communities from the Salton Sea, California, USA - SS_1_MS_1 metaG | ecosystem: Environmental > Aquatic > Non-marine Saline and Alkaline > Hypersaline >...
CTCGGCGGCGATCTCAGCCTCCTCGGCGGCGATCTCAGCCTCCTGGGCGGCCGACTCGGCCTCGGTGCTCTCCTCGGCGGTGAGCACTTCCGTCACCGCCCCGTCGGCCACGGCGTCGTCGGACACTGCCCCGTCGGACACTGCCCCGTCGGCTACTGCCCCGTCGGACACTGCCCCGTCGGAGACCGTGTCGTCCGCCACCGCCTCGTCGGTGACAGCCTGGTCCCGCCGGCTCTGACGTTCCCTGATGGCATCGGCCACCAGCAGAAGGACCCCGACAGCGCTGGCCGCGATGCATATCCAGGCCAGCAACTCATTGCCGGTGAGTACCGCGGCGATCAGCGCTGACAGCCCGACGACGGCGAGCACGAGCGCCACGATCAGCATCGGCCGGCCTCCTGCGGGGTCTGATCTCAGCTGTGATTGAGGGGATCAGGCTGTCAGTACTGGTATCCGGCATCGCCGGACTCGGTCGGTGCCGCCGAACCGCGCTGCCCGAGCTCCTCGAGCTGAGACTCCAGGTAGGTCTTCAGCCTGGTGCGGTACTCGCGCTCGAAGGTGCGCAGCTGCTCGAGCCGGCCCTCCAGCACGGTGCGCTGCTGGTTGATGTTGTTCATCACCTCGGCGTGCTTGCGCTCGGCGTCGGCCTGGAGGATCTCGGCCTTCTCCTGAGCCTGGCGAACCTGGTTCTCCGAGCGGCTCTGGGCGTCGGCGAGCATGGCGTCGGCCCGCTGGCGGGCCTCGTTGACCGTCGTCTCGGCGATGTAGCGGGCCTCGGAAACCATCTGGTCGGCGTTGGCCCGGGCATCGTTGATCATCGTCTCGGCATCCGTGCGGGCGGTGCTGGTCAGACGGTCTGCGGTGTCCTGCGCGAGGCTGAGCACCCGCGCCGCCTTGGCCGCCTGCTCCTCATTGAGCGCTGCGTTGCCCTCCTCCGGCGGGGCCGGTGGGGGCATGACCGGTTCGGGCTGGTACAGCGGAATGGCCTGGGTGGCCTGCATCCCGCCGGCCCGTGCCGAAGCGAGTTCGGCGTCGAGTTCGCTGACCCGTTGGCGAAGGTCGGCGTTCTCCTCGACCAGCCGGGCCAACTCGGTCTCGACGAGGTCGAGGAAGGCGTCCACCTCGTCCTCGTTGTAACCACGCTTGCCGATCGGCGGCTTGCTGAAAGCAACGTTGTGCACGTCGGCCGGTGTGAGTGGCATCGTGTGCCCCTTCCAATTCGGGACGGTTCAAGACCGCTTGTCAGATCTGCTCGTGCCTTCAGAGCGTGGTGGACCTGTACTGTAACTGGCGTCCATCCTGTCACACCAGACCCGCCGGTTGCGCCAGAGCGGGGATTTTACCCAGGAATATCTCGCGACGGGCCGGCCCATCGGGTTCGGCCCGGGGTGCGAGGGATCCGGTCAGGCGGCCGCGGCGGCGGCGCCGAAGGCGGCGTTCATCCCGATGAATGCCAGCAGCAGCAAGACCATGATCGAGAAATCCAGCCGGACCGAGCCGATGGTCAGCTGCGGGATTATCCGTCGGAGCAGCTTCACCGGCGGGTCGGTGACGGTCATGATGATCTCCAGGATCACCACGGTGACTCCCTGCGGGTGCCAGTCCCGGCTGAAGGACCGGATGAACTCGACGACGATCCGGGCGATCAGCAGCAGCCAGAACAAGAACAGGGCAAAGCCCAGCACCTGGAATAACAGCGCCAAGGGGAAGCCGGTCCTATCTGTCGGCGTGACGGGACGGCGTCAGCCTACCCACTTGTGCGGCGGCCCGCCCGCGAGCCCACCGGTCACCCTCACTGATAGCTGTAGAAGCCGGCCTCGGCGATCCGGCGGCGTTCCTCGGCCGTGACGTCGACGTCGGGCGGCGCGAGCAGGAAGACCTTCGTCGCGACCTTGTCGAACGACCCCCGCAGCGCGAATGCCAGGCCGGCGGCGAAGTCCACCAGCCGCTTGGCGTCGGCGTTGTCCATGGAGACCAGGTCCATGATCACCGGCTGGCCGTCCCGGAAACGCTCACCGATGGTGCGGGCCTCGCTGTAGTCCTTGGGCCGCAGGGTGGTGATCTTCGACAGCGGGCTGCCCTCCTCGAAGAGCATCGCCATCCTGCGCGGGTCCATCGCCAGGGCGCCGCGGGTGGAGCCGCGCAGCGGGGCGAACCGGGATCGGGGCATATCGTGCGGATGCTCGAACTCCCGGGGCCGGAACCGCGCGTCGTCGTAGCCGGGACGGAACCCGCCGGTGGGCGGATAGTCCGGGTCGCGATCGTCGTAGTCGTGGTCGTCGCGGAACTCGTGGCGGCGGTCGTACCCGTCGTCGAACCGGTCCGGCCGGCGGGCGGGGCCGCCGCGGCCGCGGGTGTCGGCGCCACGGAGGTCACGGCCGTCGCGGGCGTCGCGGGCGTCGTGATCGTCGTGATCGTCGTAGTACTCGTCGTCGTAGTCATCCATCGGCGCCATGCCGAAGTAGGCCTTGACTTTGTGCAGAGTGCTCATCCGCGGGGACCCTTCTCGAGCTGAACGTCGGTGTCTGTGATGAAGATGTGACTAGAGTGACTGTTCAGGGAGACGTTAGAGGACGTTGGCCCAGTAGCGCCGCACCGACACGCACACAAGTCGAACCGTGTCGCACGGCCGCCTCGAGATCGTGCGACATTCCGGCCGACAGCTCCCTCGCGCCGGGATGCTCCCGCAGCACGCGGCGGTGCTCGACGGCCAGCGCGGCGAACGCCTGGTCGGCGTCGGCGCCCAGCGGCGCCACCGCCATCAGTCCCACCAGTTCCAGCGCTCGGGCCTCGGCGACCCGGGCGCACACCCGGTCCACCGCTGACGGATCCCCGATGTCGACGCCGCCGCGGGCGGTGTCGCCGTCCAGGCTGAGTTGGACGAAGACCCGCAGTGGCTGTTCGCGCCGGCCTTCGTCCAGCGCCCTCTGTACCGCGGCGTCCAGGGCGGTGACCACTTCCGGGCTGTCGGCGGAGTGCACGACGTCGGCCCAGCCGGCGATGCTCTTGGCCTTGTTGCGCTGGATCCGCCCGATCATGTGCCAGCGGGGCGCGGCGGAGCCGGTCAGTGCGGCGAATTCGACGACTTTGGCCGCGGCCTCCTGTGCCCTCGACTCGCCGAAGTCGCGGCAACCGAGCTTCCACAGGATCGCCGCGTCACTTGCCGGGAAGAACTTGGTGACCGGCAGCAGCGTGACCTCCTGGCCCATCCGCCCGGCGGCTTCGGCGGCGAGAGCGATGCGGTTGCGCACCGCCGCCAGGGCGCCGGTCAACTCGGCGACCCGCTCGGCGGACTGGTTCATTCCATCCACACCAGTGACGCGAGCCTGCCGGTCGGCGCGCCCCGGCGGTGGCTGAACAGCTCCGGGTCGGCGAAGGTGCATCGCGGGTCGATGTCGACGGCGCCGACCCCGGCGTCGTGAAGCTGGCGAGTTATCCCGGCCCGCAGGTCCAGCGCCGGGCTGCCGCGGGCCGTGGTGGTGCGACTGCCCGGCAGCCGGGCTTCGACGTCGTCGGCCATCTGAGCCGGAACCTCGTAGTTGGGCCCGCTGACCGCGGGCCCGAGCAGGACTGAGATGTCCTCGACCGCGGCCCCCGCGGCCAGCATCGCCTCCAGGGTCCGCAGCACCACCCCGTCGGCGGCGCCGACCCGGCCGGCGTGCGCCGCGCCCACGACCCCGGCGCGCGCGTCGGCCATCAGCACCGGGACGCAGTCGGCGGTCACCACCGCCAGGGCCAGTCGAGGGGTGGCCGTCACCATCGCATCGGTGGCCTGGAACGGTTCCGCGCGGGGCGCGTCGACGAACTCGACGTGGCTGCCGTGCACCTGGTTCATCCAGACGACCCGTTCGGCGGGCAGCCCTATCGCCGAGGCCAGGCGCTCCCGATTGGCGGCGACCGCCGCCGGGTCGTCACCAACGTGGTCGCCGACATTGAACGAGTCGAACGGTGGAGCGGAGACCCCGCCCGCGCGGGTGGTCGTGACGCGTCGAATACGGACTGGCATACCTACGGGCACAGTCGGAATCGGCGGCGTGGCCGGACTAGTGCCGCATGAACGGCGGCACGTCCACGTCGTCGTCGTCGTCACCGAAGCTCGACGAGCCGTTGGTGTGCAGCGAAACCCCCACCGGCTCCATCGAGTCGATGGGCTCGAACAAGGGCGAGCTGAGCTTCCCGGACGCCGCCGAGGCGATGGTCGGGCCGGGGGTTGCCGCGGCCGGCGTGGCGGCGGCGGTCCCGGTGGTGGTGTTGCCGACGGTGACCGGCTTGCGGCCGGGGCTCACGGCGTCGAATCCGGCCGCGATCACGGTGACCCGGACCTCATCGCCCAGCGAGTCGTCGATGACGGTCCCGAAGATGATGTTGGCTTCCGGGTGCGCGGCGTCCTGGACCAGCGAGGCGGCCTCGTTGATCTCGAACAGACCCAGGTCGCTGCCGCCGGCCACCGACATCAACACGCCCTGGGCGCCCTCCATGGAGGCCTCCAGCAGGGGGGAGTTGATGGCGATCTCCGCAGCCTTGAGCGCCCGGCCGTCACCGCGCGACGAGCCGATGCCCATCAGCGCGGTGCCGGCGCCGCTCATCACGCCCTTGACGTCGGCGAAGTCGACATTGATCAGTCCCGGGGTGGTGATCAGGTCGGTGATGCCCTGGACTCCGTTGAGCAGCACCTCGTCGGCGCTGCGGAAGGCGTCCATCAGGGAGATGTTGGCGTCGCCCATCTGCAGCAGCCGGTCGTTGGGGATGACGATCAGGGTGTCACAGCTCTCCCGCAGCGCGGTGATACCCGCCTCGGCCTGACCGGATCGCCGCTTGCCCTCGAACGAGAAGGGCCGGGTCACCACACCGACCGTCAGCGCGCCGAGTTTGCGCGCGATGTTGGCCACCACCGGCGCTCCGCCCGTTCCGGTCCCGCCGCCCTCACCGGCGGTGACGAAAACCATGTCCGCCCCGCGCAGCAGTTCCTCGATCTCATCCTTGGCGTCCTCGGCGGCCTTGCGGCCGACGTCGGGATCCGCTCCGGCGCCCAGGCCGCGGGTCGAGTCCCGGCCGACGTCGAGCTTGACGTCGGCGTCGCTCATCAGCAACGCCTGCGCGTCGGTGTTGATGGCGATGAACTCAACACCCTTGAGTCCCTGTTCAATCATCCGGTTGACGGCGTTCACACCGCCGCCGCCGATTCCGACGACTTTGATGACGGCGAGGTAGTTATGCGGGGGGGTCATCGCTGTGTCTTCCTCCGGTCGTGGGGTCTTGCCTTGTTCCGCGACTTCCCTGGTCCAAACCCTCAACCTCAACCAGAGGCTTAGAGTTATGTCAAGTTGTTCACGTACTCGGAACGTTATGACCGGCGCGCGCCGGATTGGGGATGCGCGCGGGCGTGTCGCGTGCGAATTTCGACGGCCGGCTGTTTCGGTGCCGGATCAGCGGGCACCGCGCGCGGCGTGCCGGGCCGTCCCGGGGACGGAATCGGCCTTCGAACCGGACGCTCCGCCCGCGGCCGGCGCCGGCGCCGCGACTGCCCTGGCCGACGCGGGCCGGCGCGGGCCGGACGGCCGCGAATCGGGCGCTGTCCCGGATTGCGAGGCGGCCCGCGCCCGAGTTGCGCGGAGACTCCGCTCCGGTCCCGAGGGCTCCGGTCCTGAGGCACCCGGCGCCGCCGACTCCGGCGTCGCGGTTTGTGCAGGGACGGAGGTCGGCGGAACCGGCGCCGCGGCCGGTCGCGGACCGCCCACCGCCGCCGCAGCCGCCGAGACGGGCTGGACGGGCTGGACGGGCTGTAGCGAGTCGATTGCGTACTTCACCGCTGCCGGCGGGAACTCGAAGAAGACCGTCACACCCCAGCGGATTCCGTCAGGGATGGGATCGATCTTCGCGGGGTTGAGGACATACAAGACGGTGGCGAAGTACATGCCCGCCACGATGCTGGCCGGCAGGGTGATCGGAAACGCGGCGTACCACAGCGCCGCACCGGCGACAGCTGCCGCCAATGTCACAGCGCCCCCGATCAGGTCGACCGGATCCTGGGATGCGGACACCGGCTGTTCGACGCCGGCCGCCTCGGCCTCCGCAGCCGTTACGGCTGCCACACCGGCCAGGGCGGTCTCGACGGCGGCTGCCCGCAACTCCACGGCGACCGCCGCCGCACGGATCGCGGGCGGCTGGCGTGGGGGGTCGAGCCAGAGCGCGCTCACAATCACGGCAACACTGACAATCAGCGCCGATAACGGGTCAAGTACCCGGCTGACTGGTGAAACGACCATCGTCCGCCCTTCCCCCAGCAAACTCCGACTGAAAGTCGGATGACTGTAGCACGCCCCCCGGGATCACTTGACCGTCGGCAGATCCGGGCTTGAGACGTCATAGACGCGCCCGGGCTGGGTCAGCAGCGCGGCAAGTTTCTCGGCTTTCTCCGCGGTGCGTTCGTCGGTTCCCCACACCACCGTCCGGCCGTCGGTGAGGGTCAGGGTTATCGACGATGCCGAGGGCGCCGCGATCCGGCTCACCTGCGCCACCACTTCCGGCCGCAGCGCCGTCATGACGTCCAGTGCGGCCACCGTGGGCGGATCGGCCGGGCCGGGGTTGTCCACCTCGATGTAGGCCAGCCCGGGCGGCGGCGGGGCGGTCGCGAAGTCCACGCCGTCGCGGTCGAACAGGTGCGGACCGTCCGGGAAGTCCTTGACCACAACCGGAATCCGCTCGACGATCGTGATCCGCACCGACGACGGGTACTCGCGCTGCACCCGGGCACTGGCGACCCGGCGGATGCCGGCGACCCGCTCGGCGACGGAGTCGGTGTCGACCTGCAGCAGCGGCGTCCCGGGCCGGATGGCCGCGACGTCGACGACCTCCTCGCGCGTCACCACTCCGGTCCCGACCACCACGATCGAACGCGCCGACATCACCGGGGTGAAGTACAGGATCAGGCCGAGAGCGACGCTGGCCACCGCGAGCACGACCGCCCACAGGAGTGTCCGCAGACCCCGGACCGCGCGGTCGCCGGGCCGGCCGGCGGGTGGGGCGTCGTGCCCGCGGGCACGCCGGACCGCTTCGCGGCGGGCCTGCTCGATGCCCATGGCGCGCTGCTGGGCCGCCCGGCGTTCGGCGCGTTCCCGACGCGCCCGGCGCCGTGGGCCCTCGTCATCCTCCGCTTGGGGCCCTGCTGCGGGCCCAGGCTCTTCGTCGGGCCCGGGCTCTTCTTGGGGCCCAGGCTCTGCTTCGGTTTCCGCGGATTCGGCTCCCCGGTGATCGGATTGCTCGAGGTCGAACTCCCCGGGTTCGTCAAGATCGAACTCCTCGGGATCGGGCTCTTCAAGATCGACTTCGCCGCCGTCACCGTTCGGGGCCGGCTCCCGCGCCTCGCCCGGGCCGGCCGGGGAATCGGGTTCCTCCACCTCGCTCATGACTGCCCGGCGTCCCCGGCTGCGGAACGCAGCGCAGCGAGTATCTCCGCCCCGAGCATGGTGACGTCACCGGCTCCCATGGTCACCACCACGTCGCCCGGTCTGACCGCGGCCGCGACCTGCCCGGCGACCGTGGAGAAGTCGGGGAGGTAACGCACCGGGACACCGACGTGCTCGGCGATGGTCGCGCCGCTGACACCCGCCAGCGGCTGCTCCCGTGCCGCGTACACGTCGAGGACGAAGACCTCGTCGGCGGTGTCCAGGGCCGCACCGAACTCCCGCGCGAAAGCCACGGTCCGCGAGTACAGGTGCGGCTGGAACACGACGATGCTGCGCGCGCCGGTCACCGTCGGGTGGCCGGTGGGGTCCTGGGCGGCGACGGCACGCAGCGCGGTGAGAGCGGCGCGCACCTCCGTCGGGTGATGGGCGTAGTCGTCGAACACCCGCACGCCGCCGGCCGTGCCGACCAACTCGAACCGGCGCCGCACCCCCTCGAAGCCTGCCAACCCGTCGAGCACCTCGCCGGCGTCGGCGCCGACATCGACCGCCGCGAGTACCGCGGCCAGCGCGTTGAGCGCCATGTGCCGGCCGGGAACGGCCAGCCGCATCGCCCGCGGCCGGCGTTCTCCGGCCAGCTCGATGTGTGCCACCGCTCCGGTGCCGTGCTGTTCCCAGCTCAGCAGCCTGGCCGCGAGTTCGGCGGAGGGGTCACTTCCGTAGCGCAGCACCCGGACGCCCAGTGCCGCGCTGCGCTCGGCGAGCGCGGCGGCGCCCGGGTCGTCGGCACAGGCGATCAGCGCACCACCCGGCGACAGCCTCTCGACGAACTCGTCGAACACCTGGGTGTAGGCCGCCGGGCTGCCGAAGAAGTCCAGGTGATCAGCCTCGATATTGGTCACCACCGCGACATCGGGGGTGTATTCGAGGAGCGAACCGTCGCTTTCGTCGGCCTCCGCGACGAAAACCTCACCGCTGCCGTGGTGAGCGTTCGTGCCCGCCTCACCCAGTTCGCCGCCGACCGCGAAGGACGGGTCGAAGCCGCTGTGCTGCAGCGCGACGATGAGCATCGAGGTGGTCGTCGTCTTTCCGTGCGTCCCGGTCACCATCACCGTCCGCTGACCGGCCATCAGCCGGGCCAGCACGGCCGGGCGGAGGATCACCGGCACCGCGCGCCGGCGGGCCTCGACCAGTTCGGGGTTGGTCTTGGGAATCGCCGCGTGGGTGGTGATCACCGAGGTCGGCCCGCCGGCCAGGAGATCGAGGTTGGCGGCGTCGTGGCCGATGCTGATGTGGGCTCCCCGGGCGCGCAACGCGGCGACACCGCGGGACTCCTTGGCGTCCGAACCGGAGACCTGTGCGCCGCGGTCGAGCAGGATCCTTGCGATTCCCGACATGCCCGCACCGCCGATGCCGACCATGTGCACGCGGTGCAGTTCCGGCGGCAGCGCACCCGTCACCGTTCCGCCCCCTGCCTGGCTGCCCGCGCCACCTCCACGACTGTCCCGGCCACCCGCCGGGCGGCGTCGCGGTGCCCCACCGCTGCGGCCGCGGCCGTCATCGCGGTCAGCGCGGCGTCGTCGGTGATCAGCCCGACGACCTCCGAGGCCACGAAATCGGGGTCCAGATCGGCGTCGGACACCATGATCCCGCCCCGGGCCCGGGTGACGGGCAGGGCGTTGAGCCGTTGTTCGCCGTTGCCGATCGGCAGCGGCACGTAGACCGCGGGCAGGCCGACCGCCGAGACCTCGGCGACGGTCATCGCCCCGGACCGGCAGATCGCCAGATCCGCGGCGGCGTAGGCCAGGTCCATCCGGCTGAGGTAGGGCAGCGCCCGGTAGGGCGGGTCTCCCGGCCGCGGAGTGGGCAGTTCCAGGGTGTTTTTGGGACCGTGCGCGTGCAGCACCGAAACGCCCGCGGCGGCCAGTCGGGCGGCCGCCCCCGACACCGCCCGGTTGATGGACACCGCGCCCTGCGAACCGCCGAACACCAACAGAACCCGGGCGTCCTCGGCGAAGCCGAAGTGGGCGCGGGCCTCCCGGCGCAGACCGGCCCGGTCCAAACCGGTGATCGAGGCCCGCACCGGTATCCCGACAACCTCGGCGCCGCGCAGGCCGGAGTCGGGCACGGCGGCCAGCACCCGGCGGGCGACCCGCGCGCCGACCCGGTTGGCCAGGCCGGCGCGGGCGTTGGCCTCGTGGACCACCACCGGCACCCCGGCCCTGCGGGCGGCGAGGTAGGCCGGCAGCGCGACGTATCCGCCGAAGCCGACCACGACGTCGGCGTCAACGCGCTCAAGCACCGCCCGGGTCTCCCGGATGGCCCGCCGCACCCGCCAGGGCAGCCGCAGCAGGTCGGCGTTGAGCTTGCGCGGCAGCGGGACCGGGGTGACCAGTTCCAGCTCGTACCCGCGCTCGGGCACCAGCCTGGTCTCCAGGCCCCGGGCGGTGCCGAGGGCGACGATCCGGGCACCCGGCTCCAGCTCGGTCAGGGCGTCGGCCACCGCCATCGCCGGTTCGATGTGCCCGGCAGTACCGCCGCCGGCCAGCACGACCGACAGCGTGCAGCCGCCGATACCACCGGAACTCACCCGTGACGCTGACCTTTCCGTGCGCCGGCCCGCTGGGCGCGGCCGTTGCCGTGCTGCTGCCCGCGCCCCTGCGCCGCGCGGGCCCGCCGCTGCCCGGCGGAGCCTCCATGATGCCCTGAGCGTCCCGAGGCCCCGGTGGCCGTCCCGCTACGAGCCCGGGTGGGCACGGCGGAAGCCCGCCGCGCGGGTTGTTTCGCGGCCGGCTTCGCCGACCGCGCGGAGGCGCCCGGATTGGCGCCCCGGGCGTCCGCCGGACGCGACCGCAGCCGGTCGCGCAGCGCCTCGGTCCGGGTCGGAAGATAGGGCGCGGGCACCGGCAGCCTGAGCAGCCGGTTCATCCGGTCGTCCCCGCCGGCTCTCAGCGCGGCGACGGCGGCCGGTTCGTGTCGGGCCGCGTTTGCCATCAGGCCGATCATGAACAGCGTTGTTGCCGTTGATGTTCCACCGGCAGAGATCAGCGGCAGCTGAATGCCCGTCACCGGCAGCAGGCCGATCACATAACCGACGTTGATGAAGACCTGACCGGCGATCCACGCGGTGGCGGTGGCGGTCAGCAGCCTCAGGAACGGGTCGGCGGAACGCTTGGCGATCCGCATTCCGGTGTAGACGAACACCCCGAACAGTCCGAGCAGCCCGGCCGCGCCGATGAACCCCAGTTCCTCACCGACGATGGCGAAGATGAAATCGTTGTGGGCGTTGGGCAGGTAGTTCCACTTGGCCGCGCCCTGCCCGAGGCCGTCCCCGAAGACGCCGCCGTTGGCCAGTGCGAACTTGGCCTGTCTGGCCTGGTAGCCCGCTCCCTGAACGTCGGCGCTGGGGTCCAGCCAGGAGCGCACCCGGTCGGAACGGTACCCCTCGGACAGCGCGAGCACCGCGGCGGCGGCCATCGCTGCCATCAGCGAGCTGACGAACACCTTCAACGGCAGGCCGGCGAACCAGAGCAGCGCCAGCAGGATGATGCTCAGCGACACCGTCTGGCCGAGATCGGGCTGGGCGACGATCAGCGCCAGCGCGATGACCGCGGCCGGGATCAACGGGATCAGCATCTCCCGCAACGTCGCCCGCTCCATCCGGCGGGCGGCGAGCAGGTGCGAACCCCAGATCACGAACGCGATCTTGGCCAGTTCGGACGGCTGCATGGACAACCCGCCGACGACGAACCAGCCCCGAGTCCCGTTGGACACGCGACCGATCCCCGGGATCAGCACGAGCACCAGCATCACGATGGTGACCGCGAATCCGGCGAAGGCGGTCTGGCGCAGGAACCGGACCGGTAGCCGCAAGGCGAACCAGCATGCGAAAAGCCCGACGACCGCCCACAGAACCTGCCTGCTGAAGATCGACCAGGGCGAGCCGGCCTCGTCGTAGGAGTGAACCCCCGACGCGGACAGCACCATGATCAGACCGAGCGTGGTCAGCAGGGCCGCGACCGAGATCATCAGGTGAAACGACGTCATCGGCCGCGACAGCCACGCTCCGAAACTCCTGTGCAGGAGGAATCTCGGTCCCGACGGTGACGCCTCACCCGCATCGCCGCCGGGATCCGAATCGCCGGGGCCCGAATCGCTGGTGGGGGCCGGCTGCGGCTCGGCCACCACCTCCTCGGCCAGGTTGGACACCGGTGCGGAGTCCTCAGCGCCGCGCCGTCGCCGCAGCCTGGACAGCAGCCCGCTCGTCGCCACCGGAGCTCCTACCGGGTCGCGGCGCGCACCGCGGCGGCGAAGGCCTCTCCGCGGTCGGCGTATCCGGTGAACTGGTCGAAGGACGCGCCCGCCGGAGCCAGCAGCACCGTGTCGCCGGGGCGGGCCAGCTCCGCGGCAGCGGCGACGGCCGCTGCCATGACCCGGCCGCCGAGGCCGGGGCCGGACGCGGCGATCACTCGAGTCCCTTGAGTAACAGCTGACTCGTTTGTCTCATCCACCACAGCATCCTCGCGCGTCACAACCTCGATCACCGGGACATCGGGCGCGTGTCGCGATAACGCCTCGGCGAACTCGGCCCGATCGCGTCCGATCAGGATCACCGCGGCCAGCCGGTCGGCCACCGCGGCCACCGTCTCGTCGACCGAGGCGCCTTTGAGCAGCCCCCCGGCCACCCACACCACGCGCGGATAGGCCAGTATCGACGCCCGGGCGGCATGCGGGTTGGTGGCCTTGGAGTCATCGACGTAGCGCACTCCCCCGCTCACCGCGACGGACTCGGCCCGGTGCGCACCGGCCCGGAACCCGGCCAACGCGGCGGCGATGGCTTCCGGCGCCACCCCGACGGCCCGGGCCAGGGCGGCGGCGCCGAGGGCGTCGAGCACACCGACCGGGCCGGCCACCGGTATCGAAGCGGCCGGCGCCAGCGGCAGGTCGTCGGCGAAAGCCCGGTCGACCAGGATCCCGTCGCGCACCCCCAACTCACCCTGCGCCGGCGGGCCCAGCCGGAAACCGGTCTTCACCGGCGCCGCCGACCGGTCCAGCAGAGCGCTGGCGGCCGGGTCATCGAGCCCCACCACCGCGACCCGGCCGTCCAGGGCCCGCGCCTTGGCGGCGGCGTAGGCGGCGAAGGAGCCGTGCCAGTCCAGGTGGTCCTCGGCCAGATTGAGGACCGCACCGGCCGCCGGCCGCGGCGAGGGGGCCCAGAACAGCTGGAAACTGGACACCTCGACCGCCAGCACTTCGGCTGGCTCGGCCAGCACGGAAAGCACGGGCTCGCCGATGTTGCCGCACAGCACCGCGTCGCGGCCACCGGCGACCAGCATGGCGTTCAGCATCGAGGTGGTCGTGGTCTTGCCGTTGGTTCCGGTGACCATCAGCCACTGCCGGGGTGGCCCGTAGCGGCCCGAAGCGTCCAGCCGCCAGGCCAGTTCCACATCCCCCCAGACCGGCACCCCCGCCCGCGCGGCGGCGGACAACACCGGCGCCCCCGGCGGCAACCCCGGGCTGGTGACGACGAGGTCGAATTCGGAGGCGCCGGCGATCGCCTCCGGCGGGGTGATCGTCGGCACCCCCGCCTCGGAGAGGCGCTGGCGGGCCCCGGCGTCGTCATCGCAGACCAGAAGGTCCAGATCCCATTCCGACAGCGCGGCCACCACGGCCCGGCCGGTGATGCCGGCACCGGCGACCAGGACCCGTGCTCCCGGCACCAGGGGTGCCAACTGCGGGGACATCTGCGGGCGCACCTCAGTCACCGATTGCGGTCAGCCACTCGCTGTAGAACAGCGACACACCCAACCCGCAGGCGATCGCGGTGAGCAGCCAGAACCGGATGATCACCGTCGTCTCCGCCCATCCGACCAGTTCGAAATGATGGTGGAAGGGCGCCATCCGGAACACCCGCCGTCCGGTGGTGCGGAAAGCCAGGATCTGGACGACGACCGAGGTGACCTCGGCCACGAACAGCGCGCCGAGCACCACCGCGAGCAGCTCGGTCCGGCTGGTGATCGACAGCCCCGCGATGATGCCGCCCAGCGCCAGGGACCCCGTGTCGCCCATGAAGATCCTGGCCGGTGCGGCGTTCCACCACAGAAAGCCGATGCAGGCACCCGCGGTCGCGGCCGCGATGAGGGCCAGGTCCAGCGGATCGCGGACGTTGTAGCAACCCAGCCCGGGTGCGGTGGCGCAGGCATTGCGGTACTGCCAGAACGTGATGAGCACGTAGGCGGCGCTGACCATCGCCATGCTGCCGGCCGCCAGGCCGTCCAGGCCGTCGGTGAAGTTGACCGCGTTCCCCCAGGCGTTGATGACGAACACCACGAACACCACGAACAGCAGCGGCGGCAGGGTGACGGTGGCGATCTCGCGGACGTAGGACAGTTGCGGGCTGGCGGGTGTGAGACCGTCGGTGTTGCGGAACTGCAGCACCAGGACCGCGAAGATCACCGCCGACCCGATCTGCCCGAGCGACTTGGCTTTCTTGTTCAGCCCGAGGTTGCGCGACCTCCGGATCTTGATCAGGTCGTCGGTGAAGCCGACGGCGCCGAGGGCGGTGGCCAGGCCCAGCACGAGAAGTCCCGAGGCAGAGGGTCCCCGTCCGCCCAGGGCCAGTCCGACCAGGTGTGTTCCCAGATAGCCCGCCCAGATGCCGGCGATGATCGCCACCCCGCCCATCGAGGGCGTTCCGCGCTTGGTGTGGTGGCTGGGCGGACCGTCCTCGCGGATCTCCTGCCCGAACCCCTGCCGGGTGAACAGCCTGACCAGCCACGGGGTCAGCAGGATCGACACGGCCAGGGAAATGCCGACCGCGATCAGGATCTGCCTCATCCGGCATCGTCCCGGGCCGCCGGCGACAGCAGGGCTTCGGCCAGCGAGCCGAGTCCGGCCGCGTTGGAGGCCTTGACCAGGACCACGTCGCCGGGCGCCAGTTCGGCCCGCAGCAGAGCCAGGGCCGCCTGCGCGTCGGGAACCGCGACCGACTCCGAACCCCAGGATCCCTCCATCACGGCCCCGTGGTGCATGGCGCTCATAGGCCTCTCGGTTCCGACGACGACGAGCCGACTGATATCTAAGCGCACAGCCAGCCGTCCGATGCGGTCGTGTTCGGTGATCGAGTCCGATCCCAGTTCGGCCATCTCGCCCAGCACGGCCCAACTCCGCCGGCCGGCGTCCCGGGACATCGCGGCCAGCGCCTGCAGTCCGGCCCGCATCGAGTCCGGATTGGCGTTGTAGGCGTCGTTGATCACCGTCACACCGCCGGGGCTGGTGCTCACCTCCATCCGGTGCCGGGACACCGGGGCCGCGCCGGCCAGGGCCCGGGCCACCTGGGCGGGGGTGGCGCCGCACTCCAGAGCCACCGCCGCCGCGCTGAGGGCATTGCCCACCTGATGCTCACCGTGCACGGCCAGCTCCACGGCTGCCGTCCCGGCGGGGGTGCACAGGGTGAACCTCGGCCGGGCCAGTTCGTCGAGCGTGACGTCCTCGGCCCGGACGTCGGCGGTCGGTGAAAGCCCAACGGTGACCACCCGCGCCGAGGTGCGGGTGGCCATCGCGGCCACCAGCGGATCGTCGGCGTTGAGGATGGCCACACCCGAGGGTGGGAGTGCCTCCACCAGTTCACCCTTGGTGCGCGCGATCATCTCCCGTGACCCGAACTCCCCGAGGTGAGCGGTGCCGACATTGAGCACGACGCCCACCGCTGGCGGTGCGATCGCCGCCAGCGCAGCGATGTTGCCCTCATGCCGGGCCGACATCTCCAGCACCAGGAAGTCGGTCTGCCCGGTCGCGCGCAGAACCGTCCACGGGTGCCCGAGTTCATTGTTGAACGACCCGGGTGGCGCCACCACCTCACCGAGTGGCCGCAACACCGCCGCCATCAGGTCCTTGGTCGAGGTCTTGCCCGACGAGCCGGTGATTCCGATGATCCGCAGCCCGCGCGCCACCAGGTCCGCGGCCACCGCCGAGGCGAGCCGGGCCAGCGCCGCCAGCACCGCCGAGCCGGCGCCGTCGGTGTCGTGCTCGAGCACACCGGCGCGCGCGTCGGCGGGCGGCGCGGGCGGCACCACGATCGCGGGAACCCCGACCGGCCGTGCGGCCAGCACCGCCACCGCGCCAGCCTGGACCGCCGCACGGGCGAAGTCGTGGCCGTCGGAGCGGGCTCCGGGCAGGGCCACGAACAACCCGCCCGCCGTCACCGACCGGGAGTCGAACTCCACTGTCGAGGTGACCGTCGCGGCGGCCTGCTGTGGGCTGACATCGACGAGGCGGCCGCCGACGATCTCGGCGATCCTCTCGATGCTCAGTTCGATCATCGGCGCTTCCTCTCCAGGGCGCGGGCCAGTTCCTCGCGGTCGTCGAACGGCGTGGTGCTCCCGCGGACGGTCTGACCGGCCTCATGGCCCTTGCCCGCGATGACGACGATGTCCCCGCTGCGGGCCCAACCGACCGCGTGGTCGATGGCCGCACGGCGGTCGCCGATCTCCACGACCTCCGCGGCGGGGCGGCGGTCCACGCCGCGGGCGCCGGCCAGGATCGCCGACCGGATCACGGCGGGATCCTCCTCGCGGGGGTTGTCGTCGGTGACCACCACCAGGTCGGCCAACTCCGCGGCCACCCGGCCCATCGGCGCCCGCTTCCCGGGATCCCGGTTGCCGCCGGCGCCGAAGACCACCGCGAGGCGGCTGCCGGGACGGCGCAGGCTCTGCAGCACCGCCCTCAGCGCGCCGGGCTTGTGCGCGTAGTCGACCACGGCCAGAAAGTCCTGCCCACGTTCAATCGGCTCGAGCCGTCCCGGAACCGCGGCGCCGCGCAGCCCGGGTGCGGCCTGCGCGGGCGAGATCCCGATGACGTTCAGCATCGCCACGGCCAGCAGCGCGTTGGCCACGTTGTACCGGCCGGGCAGGGCGATCCGGAGGCGGTGGCGTCCGCCGTCGGGGTCGACGGCGGTGAACTCCTGCACCACACCCGGGCCGGCCCCCGGCCCGGGATGTCCGACGGTGCAGATGTCCTCGGCGCTCCAGTCCGCAGGGTTCCCGGCAGCGCTGACGGTGACCGAACCCGGCGCCCGGGCTGCCATCGCCCGGCCGGCTTCGTCATCGACGCAGATCACCGCGACCCGGGCGTGGACCGGCGACCGCGGGTCGAACAGCTTGGCCTTCGCCTCGAAGTAGGCCTCCATGCTGGGATGGAAATCGAGGTGGTCGCGGGACAGATTGGTGAACCCGCCCACCGCGAACTGGGTCCCGTCGACCCGGCCGAGTTCCAGCGCGTGGCTGGACACCTCCATCACCGCGGTGTCGACACCGCGCTCGGCCATCGCCGCCAGCAAGGCCTGCAGCGCGGGCGCCTCCGGTGTGGTCAGCGCGCTGGGCACGTCCGTTCCGGCGATCCGCACACCGACCGTGCCGATCAGGCCCGCGGTCCGCCCGGCCGAGATCAGCCCCGCCTCGATCAGGTGCGCGGTGGTGGTCTTTCCCGACGTTCCGGTGACGCCGAGCACCGCCATCCGTCCGGAGGGATCACCGTATACGGCGGCGGCCACCCGGCCCAGCACCGCGCGCGGCGAAGGGTGCACCAGGACCGGGATCGACGCGGGCTCGCCAAGTGCCCGGTGGATCAGCGCCACGCCGGCGGCGTCGGTGAGGATCGCGGCCGCGCCGCCGTCGACCGCGGCACCCGCGAACTGGGCTCCGTGCGCGGCCGCTCCGGGCAGCGCGGCGAACAGATCGCCCGGTGCGGCCTCCTGGGCACGCAGGGTGACCCCGGTGATCCCCACATCGGGGACGGCGCCGCCGTCGCCGGAGAGCGCCCGCGCTCCGGCCGCCAGCTGCGTCAGCGAAATCCCGGGGGGGTTGCGGGGCCGCAGGGCACCGACCACCGGCGGTCACCTCCCGTCGATTCCGGTCGGCTTGTCACCCTACCCAGCGGCCGCCTCAGCACGCCCCGGCCCGGCGCGCCGCCCGATGAGCGGGCAGATCAGCCCGCCTGCAGTAGTAGCGGGGGGCCGGGATCCGGGGACAGCGGCACGTTCTCGCGTTGCAGCAGCCAGGCGGCGATGTTGTGGAACAGCGGGGCCGCCGAGTGGCCCGCGGAGCCGTCGGAGTTGCGGGTCGGTGCGTCGAGCATGATGCCGATGACGTAGCGGGGGTCGTCGGCCGGCGCCATCCCGGCGAAAGTGATCCAGTAGACGTCGTCGTAGTAGCAGCCGCATCCCGGATTGATCTGCTGAGCCGTGCCGGTCTTGCCGGCGATCTGGTATCCGTCGACCGCGCCCGCCGGTCCGGTGCCCTGCTGAACCCCGGTCGGGTCGCGCTGCACCACGGATCTGAACATGGCGCGAACGGTGCGCGCGGTCTCCGGCGAGACCACTTCGATCGGCTCGGGGGCGGGTTCGTCGGTGCGGGTGCCGTCCGCGGCGATGGTGGCCTTGACGATCCGGGGCGGGATACGCATGCCGTCGTTGGCGATGGCCTGGTACATCCCGGCCATCTGCAGCAGGGTCATCGACAAGCCCTGTCCGATCGGAAGATTGGAGAAAGTGCTTCCCGACCACTGGTCGATGGGCGGTACCACGCCCGCGCTCTCGCCGGGAAGGCCCACACCGGTCCGCTGGCCGAGCCCGAACTTGCCGAGCATCTCGTAGTAGCGCTCCGGCCCGATCCGCTGGGCCAGCATCAGGGTGCCGACGTTGGAGGACTTGCCGAACACCCCGGTGGCGGTCAGCGGCAGCACGCCGTGACTCCAGGCGTCCTTGACGGTGACCCCGCCCATCCCGATGGCCCCGGGCACGGCGAGCACCTCGTCGGGATTGGACAGGCCCTCCTCGATGGCGGCCGCCGCCGTCACGATCTTGTTCACCGAGCCGGGTTCGAACGGCGAGGAGACCGGCAGGTTGCCGATCTGCTTGTGGCCCTGCCGGCCGATGTCCTGGGCCGGGTCGAAGGTGTTGTCGTTGGACATCGCCAGCACCTCGCCCGTCTTGGCGTCGAGCACCACCGCCGAGGCGTTCCGGGCGCCGGAGGCGTCCTTGGCCAGCTGGACCTGCTGCTGGACGTAGAACTGGATGTCGTCGTCGAGGGTCAGCTGGACGGTGGCCCCGTCGACCGCCTGATGGCGATTGCGGTAGCTGCCCGGGATCACCACGCCGTCCGAACCGCGGTCATAGGTCACCGACCCGTCGGTACCGGCCAGCACCGAGTCCATGGCGTCCTCCAGCCCCAGCAGGCCGTGCCCGTCCCAGTCGATACCGCCCACCACGTTGGCCGCCAGCGACCCGCCCGGGTACTGGCGCAGATCCTGTCGTTCCGAACCCACCTCAGGGAACTTCTTCGAGATCGCGTCGGCGATCCCCGGGTCCACCGCACGGGCCAGGTAGACGAAGGTTTCGTTGCTGCGAAGTTTCTTCAGGACGGTGTCGTAGTCGGGCCGGTCGCCGAGTTTGGCCGAGACCTCCCGGGCGATCTCGATGAGGCGCTCGTCAGGATCCGGCGCCGTCGGCGAGCTTCGCTTGTCCTCGGCCAGCTGCTTGCGGATCCGGACCGGCTGGAAGGTCAGCGCGCGGGCTTCGGTGGTGAAGGCCAGCTTGTCGTAGCTCCGATCCACGATGCTGCCCCGCAGCGCCTTCTCGACGTCGGTGACCTTCAACTGCCCGGCGGCCTGCGCGCGAAGCGCGGTGGCCTGCGGCACCTGCAGGTTGAACAGTTGCGCGGCGGCGACCGCGAGCGCGAGGAAGATCACGACATTGCCCACGCGGCAGCGGTAGCTGAACGCCGACGTCGAGGACGCGGCCGGGTCCGCGGCCCGGGTGCGCCGCCCGTTGGCGCAGTGGCCCTGGCCGGCGACGACGGGCCGGGACTCCGCGGCGCCGCCTCTACGGCGGGCCGACCTGCCCGCCGCACGCCCGTTGGTCCGGCTCACTGGGGAACCCCCGGCAGCGCGGCCGGTGCCGGCGGCGGTGAGACGACCGGGCCGGGCACCGGCGGTGGGAACGAGTCGACGGTCGGCGCGGGCACCGGAGCGAGGGAAGGCGCGGGCGGCGCAACCGGCACCGCGATCGGGGCGGGCACCGGCTCAACAGCTGCGGCGGGTCCCGGCGCGGGGACGCCGAAGGGCGCCGGTGCGGGGACGGGCTGCGCCGCGGGGCCGGGCACGGCAAGGTCCGCCGGGGCGGGCAGCGGAGCGAGAGAGGGCGCGGGCAGCCCACCCGGCACCTGAGCGCCGGCCGGGGCGGAACCCGGTCCCAGCGGGGCACCGGACGGTGCACCCTGGACCGGGCCGTAGGGCACGGCGGCGGGCGGGACCACAGTCCCTAGCACCGGCTGGGCGCCGGGCGGCAGCCGAACCGGTTGCTCCGCGAAGCCGGCACCGGCGGGAACGCGCACCAGAACCTCCGGTGACGAGCCCGGCTTGGGTCCCGGCGGGGCGGGGGGCGGCGGCGGCTTCTCCTCCGGCAGCTTGGTGTTCAGCGGCGGCGGGGGCACTCCCTCCGCGGGTTTCGGCTCGCCGACCACCACCCACTGACCGCCCGGATCCTGAACCAGGTGGGCGTTGCCCCGGGACGGGATCATGCCCAGCTCACGCGCCGACTCGGCCAGCTCGGGAGCGGACTCGGCCTGCAGGACGTCACGCTCGAGCGCCTCCTTCTGCTGGGTCAGGGCGTCGTTGAGCGCGCGGGCATTGCCGAGTTGGTAGGAGCGCCGGGCGGCGTCGGTGGACAGCCACAGGGTTATTCCCAGTCCGAGCGCCAGCGAACCGATCACCAAGACCACGAACGGAATCCGGGCCAGCAACGCCTGCGGACGCAGATCCAGACCGTCCAGCTTCGCGATAAGGACCGTGCGAAGCCGTTCCCGCAAGGGCGGACGGACGACCTTGGGGGCCTTGGCCTTTCGGGCCTTCGCCCGAGCCTGCGCCTGCCCGGTGTTCTTGGCGGGGGCGGGACGCCCGGCCGGCCTGGCCGCGGGAGCGGTCTGCGGACCCTGGCCCGGGGTCCGCGACTCATGCGGACGGCGCGCGGCGGCCCTGGCCCGACGGGGTGAGCGTGCCCGTTCGGACCTGTTCTGATCGGGGCCGTTGGCTCGGCCCGCCTTACGGTCGACTTTCATCGGCGATCCCACCCGTCCTCATCGACCCGCTCCAGCGCCCGCAGGCGAACCGGGGCGCTGCGCGGGTTGCGGGAAACCTCCCCGTCGTCGGCGCGCTCGGCGCCCCGGGTCAGCGTGGTGAACCTCGGCTCGCGGCCGGGCAGTTCCACCGGCAGCCCCGCCGGCGTGCCCGAGGCGGTCGCCGAGGCGAACTCGCTCTTGACGATGCGGTCTTCCAGCGACTGGTAGGCCAGCACCACGATCCGGCCTCCGGGCCGCAGGGCGGCCAGTGCCGCCGGGACTGCCGCCGAGAGCGAGTCCAGTTCGGCGTTCACCGCGATCCGAAGGGCCTGGAAGGTGCGTTTGGCCGGGTGGCCGCCGGTACGGCGGGCGGCCGCCGGGATTGCTTCGTACACCGTCGCGACCAGCTCCCCGGTGCGGGTGTAGGGCTGCGTCGCCCTCCGCCGGACCACCAGTGCGGCGATGCGCGGAGCGAACTTCTCCTCGCCGAATCGGCGCAGGATCGAGGCCAGCTCCGCACGGTCGTAGGTGTTGAGGATTGCGGCGGCGGTCAGCCCGGAGCCGGGATCCATCCGCATGTCCAGCGGTGCGTCCTGGGAGTAGGAGAATCCGCGCTCCGGTCGATCCAGCTGCATCGAGGAGACACCGAGGTCGAACAGGACACCGTCGAGGCTGCGCTGCGGATTCAGGCCCGCTTCGGCCAGCGCCTCACCGATCCCGTCGTAGCGCCGGTGCACCAACCGGACCCGATCGCCGAACCGCGCGAGCCGCCTTCCGGCGATCTCCAGGGCACGCGGGTCCCGGTCCAGCCCGATCAACCGCAGGCCGGCGAAGGCTTCCAGGAACAGTTCGGCGTGGCCACCGGCCCCCAACGTGGCATCGCACAAAACGGCCCCGGAAGCGTCCGGGGCGTGCCGGGTCAGCGCGGGCGCGATCAGTTCGAGGCAGCGGTCCGCCATGACGGGGACATGCCCGTGTTCGCCGCCGGATGCGGGCTGGCCGTCGGCCACGGACGAACCTCCGAATCGGTGGGGCGGCGCCCCTGCAGCGAGGTCCCTGTCCGAAATCACGGACCTGGCGTCGGGGAAGTACGCCAGGGCCGGTTCGGGCAGAGGCCACGCTGCACGGGCTCGCGGCTGTGCCACCGCGACCTCAGATGATGTCGCTGAGGGCGTCATCGCTGGCCGCGGAGAAGTTCTCTTCGTGGGTCTGCTGGTAGGCGTTCCATGCCTGGGCATCCCAGATCTCGAGGAAGTCCACCGCGCCGATGACCACACAGTCCTTGGACAGGTCCGCGTAGCGGCGGTGGTCGGCGGACAACGTGATCCGCCCCTGGGAGTCGGGGTGCTGCTCGTCAGTGCCGGCCGCCAGGCTACGGAGGAACGCCCGCGCCTCCGGGTTGCTGCGCGAGGTCGCCGCCGCCCGCCGGGCCAGTTGCTCGAACTGTGCCCGCGGATATACGGCCAGGCTGTGGTCCTGACTCTTGGTGACCATCAACCCTCCCGCCAGCGCGTCGCGGAACTTGGCCGGCAAGGTCAACCTCCCTTTGTCGTCCAGCCTGGGCGTGTAGGTGCCGAGGAAC
>Ga0180431_10002997_pt1 | contig 22084 bp, 19 predicted proteins | sample SS_ome_11_FD_132459 | JGI IMG/M metagenome (GOLD analysis project Ga0180431, IMG submission 132459) | Hypersaline lake sediment archaeal communities from the Salton Sea, California, USA - SS_1_MS_1 metaG | ecosystem: Environmental > Aquatic > Non-marine Saline and Alkaline > Hypersaline >...
ACACGATCGGGACTTCAACTCACACAACGCATGATGAGGGATTGCGTGAAGGAATCCTGTGAATCTCTGTGGCACAATTAATGCAGAATATGTTAGGTTACGTTTACGATGTTCGGATAAAGTCATATAATCGTATGATAATTAGAATATTATAGCCGATTCATTTTTTATAAGAATGGCCTGTTTTCAGCCATACGTATCGCCTAATGGTCATTATTCGTCTGGAGGGGGCTTGGAGAGATGAAAGAAGGTTTTCTTTTCTGGGCATGTTCAATCATCCTGTTTTTCTCAGTCGCCGTTACGGCACAACATCAGTGGTCCGATCCCATCACGATCTCCGGAGGTGTATCTCCCGATTTTGATATCGACAGAAACACGGGTCACCTCCATATCATCGCGATGTATAGCGGGGTTATCTATACCGAAACCGATGGGCGGGGTGAGATTCTGGTACATGAGCCGATACCCGGGACCGAAACCGAGTCTGGCGGCTGGAACTTCGGTGCCTCTATCGCCGTGGACGGCGAGGGGAATCCTCACGTCTGCTACCGCTTTCCGCTGGATTATTTACTCTACAACATCTACTACGTCCAGCGATCTTACACGGGATGGGGACCGCCTTATCACATCGCCTCCAACGTGATCCGGGGATACATGGTTCGCCTGGAAGTGGACCCGTTTTACCGGACCCATATCGCCTGGGGCGTTGCCACATCGGATCTCTGGGGCAGCGTGAGTTACGTCTGCATTCAGGACAGAAGAGTCATCATCCGACAGGACAACATCGCAGGCCCGAACCTGTATCGCGCCGACGACCGCATCGAAATCGATGCTTCCATCGACGGAATCGCCCATCTTGCTATCGGCTGTCCCAACAGCGAACAGGGGCCCATCTCGTACTACCGTTCCCAGTCCGCGGGTAGCTATCTCGATTATGTCGCAGACATCCACGCCATCGCCTGCACGGGAAGAAACGGAAGTCCCGATGTATTCGTCGACCTCACCGGCAATGTGCATATGTGTTATGGGTCGCAGTACGATATGGATATCGGCGGGGCAGCCTCTGTCCGGTATGTACGGTATGAGGGCAACACACAGATACGCAATACCATCGTAAACAAAGCCGGCGAGCTCCGGCCCTGGAAAGAGGGGAACGGCTGGGGGCTGGGCTCCGTGGCCGCATCTGATGAAGGCTCTATCGTGGTCGTAGCCTACGTCACGAAAGACGAAGGAGACTTGTACGCAGCCGTCTCTACGAATCAAGGTGTGACGTGGTCCAACCCCTCGATGCTGGCCACCGGTGTGGGAGGGTACGAAGGACGGAGCAAACACCTCGTCCGGGCCTATCGTAACAATTTTTACGTGCTCTACCCCTGCGACGACGAAACCGTCCGGCTCCGTTATCTCCTGAACGTCGGCGACTCTCCGCCCGTATCCGCGGCAGGCGGACCCTACTCCGGCACGGAGGGTAGCCCCGTTGCTTTCGACGGTTCTGCATCCGTGGACGAAGGACCCAATTCCGGCATCGCGGAGTATGCATGGGACTGGGAAAACGATGGCGAATTCGACGTTATTGCCGACACGGCCTCGGCCGTGCATACCTTTGCCGACGATTTCGACGGGCAAGTTGTACTCCGGGTAAAAGACAACGCCGGACAACTCGACTACGACACGACGGCGATACAGATCGCCAATGTCCCCCCGACAGCCAATGCGGGTGAGGACATCCAAGGAGAGGAGGGTGACATCCTCGAGTTGACCGTGGACATCACAGATCAGGGCTCGGAAGATGAGCACACGGCAACCTGGCGATTCAATCAGAGTGAAACAAAAGAAGGCACAACGGTGAGCCATGCCTATGGGGATCAGGGCGAATACAGTGTCATCGTCACGGTTACCGACGACGACGGTGGCTCAGACAAAGACACCGTAAACATTTCGCTGACCAACGTCAATCCAACGGCCGATGCGGGAGGGCCCTACTCGAGCCCCGTGGGCGAGACCGTCACGTTCACAGGAAATGCCATCGATCCCGGTTTCAACGACCAGCACATCTACCAGTGGGACCTGAACGGTGACGGATACTATGAAGTCGAGGGTCAGACGACATCCAAGAGTTATCCCGATACGGGCAAACACATTATTTGGTTGAGGGTCATGGATGACGATGGCGGATTCGGAGTGGACACGGCCCTCGTCAGAATCATGGACGACACCCCCATCATCAGCTCGATACCCGAGCAGACTATAGACGAAGGAGAGACATTTCCTCCCCTCGAGTTGGATTTATTCGTCAGCGACCCATACCAGAGCGACGAAGAACTCGTCTGGACCGTGACCGGCTACGACGAACTCATCGTGACTCTTGAGAATCGGATTTTAACCGTGGCCGTGCCCGACAGTGAGTGGTTCGGCGTGGAGAACCTCCGCCTCGTAGTAACCGATCCGAAAAATTTCATGGACAGTACGGCCGTCGCCTATACGGTAAGACCGGTAAACGATCCTCCACGGTGGGGAAACGTCCCCGATTATACGTTCAACGAGGACGACACCCTCAAGGTACCGTTCTCGAGTCTGGATACGCTGGTAACCGACGTCGATGACGATATCGAGAATTTAAACTTTTGGATTACGGATAACGCATTTGTCCAATGGCGTGTAGATTCCCTGCTGGACATGCTGTGCTTCTTTGCACTGCCCGACTGGTACGGAAAAGAGGAGGTGACTTTTGTCGTTGTCGACACGTCGGGTGCGTTGGATCAGAAGCCGAGTGTGTGGAGGGTCGTCGGCACGCCCGATCCACCCTATGCGTTTTCCCTCATCGACCCTCTTTACACCACGTACACGGACTGGCCGGACAGCATTGAATTCAAATGGCATCAGACCACAGACCCGGACTCGGCCAGTCATGTGTACTACGAATGGACATTGAGGCTTCAGGGAGGAAGCTCCCTCAGAAACCAGCGCTCTCAGCCGGTTCTGGATACGACCCTGGTGTTCATTCCCGATGAGGATCTGGCCCACGGCACGTACCTCTGGTGGGTGTCGGCATACGATGAGACGGGACTGTTCCGTAAAAGTAGTAACCTCGGCATCCTCATCGTCAGCCTGGATTCCGACGTTCAGCATCCGGAAAAAATCATTCCCACACGGTTCGACCTCCTGCCCAACGCTCCCAACCCCTTCAATCCTGAGACGCACATCACGTACCATCTGCCCAAAGACAGTGAGGTCCGGCTGATCATCTATAACGCTTTGGGACAACAGGTACGGATTTTAGATGAGGGGATGAAAGAGGCGGGTATCTATCACCTGGTCTGGGACGGGCGAAATGCATGGGATCAACGGGTGCCCTCCGGCGTGTATCTCTGCCGTTTAATCGCCGGATCGAAGGTTTTCCTGAGAAAAATGCTTTTGGTGCAATAAAAAGAACATCGTCCATCTAAGAACGATACAAAGCACCCGGGCATGCATCCCGGGTGCTTTTTTTATGACTCGGAAGAATTACTCCCCCGCGGATTTATAAATGACCGCCGCGATAATACCGAAGATGATAAACTCGATGAGACCATAGACGAACCACTGGATAGCAAGGCTGAAAGGAATCGGATACGACGCATACTGACCGAATGCGCTGGGCATGAGGAAGAAAAGACCGATGATCAGCCCGTAGCGGATCCCCTCCATGATGCCTTTGCCCTCATACCCCTTGATGAAAATGTAGATGAACAAGAAGGCGAATATCAGGCTGCCCACGTACATGAGCCATATCAAGGAATTCATGTCCGTTCTCCAGATGGAAGCCAACGCCTCATAAGCACCTTTCAGTATGACCATGTGAACCACATAATCTAGAATCGTTCCTGCCACGAACACGGCGAGACTGGCTAAAACAAAACGTTTCGTATTCATCATTCCCTCCCTTCTCTGTTTCAGTTCCTCCATTGTGCACCGGAATCATCCCTCTTTCTTGAATCCTTCTTTGGGAGCCCCGCATTTGGGACATGTCTTGGGCCGGCACCTTGCATTCTCCTTATGACCGCACTTTCCACAAACCCAAACAGGCATACACGTCACCTCCTTTCGTTTTAGGTTCTATTCCCCTTATGGATCATCTGTACGCTCTTTGATCATCGACGCCTTTTCCAATGCCAGCAGATTTTCTTTGATGGGAATTCCGCCGCCGAATCCGGTCATCGATCCGTCCGATCCGATGATGCGGTGACACGGAATGACGATGGGTACGGGATTCGCCCCGTTGGCTCCCCCCACAGCCCGGCATGCCCGTGGTTTACCCAGCTTGCGGGCAATATACCCGTAACTGCGTGTTTCGCCGTAGGGAACGCCCGCCACGGCTTCCCAGACCGATCTCTGAAACTCGGTTCCCCGAAGCGCCAGGGGAAGCGTGAACACGCGACGGTGGCCCTGGAAATATTCCTGAAGCTGATCCAAAGCGTCCCGATTCGTCGCCAAATCTTCAACCAGCGTCTCATCGGGATAGGCTTTCTCCAGTCGAGGGATCACCTCTCCGACTCCATTCTGTAGAAACGCGATGCGCAGAAGACCGCGATCCGATGAGGCAATCAGCAGTCTTCCCACTGCAGAATCCATGGTCGTGTAAGCTATCATGGGCGTATCCTTTTCTGACTTCTCCATAGACTCGTGTTGAGGCTGTTTCATTTCCGCTTCGTGAACTCAGTGGGAGCCGTCGTCCCGAACGTCTTCCGGCTCTCGTCTCGGACGCCTTTCTTGATGTACCTTCTTAGTCTCCAGCCGGCCATGAGCGACAGGGGTACTTTTTTGCCGTAGAGATAGAATCCGGGTACGGCGTTCTCATCCCTCCGGATGGCATCCCTGAAGGGAATCTCCTCTATCGGGAGTTGTTCATGGAATCGGGAAGCGCATTTCTTCTGCTCTTCCCGAAGATACACAAGAAACGGACAGAAATCACCCGTGATGAACGTGAAGGGCTTGATGTAATCCCACTCCAGTTCCGGCGTGTAGGTCTCCACGTGAACCGATGCTTTCTGAATGGGATAATAACCGATCTTCCAAAATCCATCCTCATGAATCAAATGGAAACCCAGTCGAAGGAAGGGCTCGATGGGCATGTACGATTTCATGCCCGACGCCAGCACCAGGAGCCCCGGTGCATCCTGACAGGCGTCGACGGCGGCTTCCACCATGGCTCTTCCTGCACCCTGCCGTGCAAAAGACGGCCTCATATGGGTACAAAAAATGGCAGGAATGTTCTCCTCTCTGCACCGAACCGGAAAACCCGCTCCCTTTAGCGGACCGTAGAAGAGATGTCCCGCGGATTTTCCTTCTTTAACAGCACAGATGCCATGAACCGATCGTCCCAGTGTTTTTTGGAGGAATGCGAGGGAAACGGCCCTGTACCGCTCGGGATGCTTGATCCAGCGCGTCTTTTTCATCATGCATGGGTACGCGTACTCTTCTATGTTCTCAGGAGTCAGACGGACGATTTCCATGATGTTTTTCCTCGATATAAAAAAGACCTATCTGATGAGTGTCATTTTAATCGCCTCCATCGCCGATCCATCCGTCAGACGACAGAAGTAAAGCCCCGATGGAAGATGTTGGCCATCGTCATCATCACCGTGCCAGGGTACCGTAAGGCTGCCCTCAACAGGACGCCAGAACTCCCAGCGTCTAACGCATTGTCCTCTCAGGTTATAGATTTCCAACAGGACCTGAACCGAATACACAGAGTTTTGATGATTTATCCGATGAAAATACATCACGATCTGCGTCTCGTCGTTAAACGGATTGGGAACATTCTGCTTCAGCAGAAACGCCACCGGCACGCTGGGTTCAGCTCCGGGAGCCGGAATGTCCGATAAATCGATGACAGGCAGAATGATGGCCGAGGGATGATCCGGTTCGTGATACACGGTCTGATGGGCGACGACAGTGGCCGTGTGCTGGTGAAAAGGCTCGCCCGTGTTGGGATTGGCCTCAAAACGATCGAAGTTGGAGCTGGAAATCGCAAGGCGGATGCGATGGCCGACATCGAAGACGATGGCCGTTGACCACAGGTCGATTGGAAACGCAACCGTCTGACCGGGTATCAGAAACTCCTCGTCCCACAGGGTACGACGATGTCTGGCCTGAACGATGCCATCGGCAACCAACATCGACCTGCCGTCGGGATACACATCACAGAGTTTGGCCGTAAAATCGGTATCCACGGCATCGGAACTCGCCCATAGGGTCACAGAAATCCGACCCGCCACGCCCACGGGCTCCTCCAGCGGCTCGGTCGTGTAGACGAGTACATCGTCCCGAGACTCCACCGAGCGCTGGTCGTAACACCCGGCCGGAATATTCAAATTCCGTCCCCCCACGGTGGGTACGGGATCGTCGGGGTCGTAATCGAATGCATCGGGTGTTTCATTGCTGCTGGGAGCTTCCTGGCTGAGGAATCCCCCTTCCCTGAGGTAGAACGGCGTCTGCGTGCAAGGCGGGGGCCAAACATTGCCATCGATCCATCTGTTCACCAGGCCATCGGTTCTATCGATGTCTCCCATCAGATAGTAACGCACCGCCGGTCGCCAGTCGATGCCGTTATCCCGATCCTTGAGCCAGCGGTCGAACCATTCGAACATGTCATCCCACAGAGTCTCAAATCCGGTATGGGGGTAAGTCACTTCTCCGCAGGCAGAATTGAAAAGGTTGTGCGTCCACGGCCCCACGAGTAACTTCTGATACCCGGAGGCTTTCGCTCCTCCCCTCTCCCGAATGCCGCAAAAAGCATTGATCAATCCCTGTATGAAGACATCGTGCCATCCGCCCACGTGGAAAATGGGCACATCGACGGAATCGTACCGTGTAGAAAGATTGAGGACGTCGTAGATCGGCTCGTAATTCGGATGCTGTATAAAGAAATCGAGGAGGTATTCACTGTTGGTATCCCGCAGCCAACCGTCGACCAACGATCTCCGGTAGGCACCACCGTAAAACAAGGCATCTTCGTACAGGTTGGAAGCTGCCACCATCACATAACAGCAGGACAGATGGGGCGGTGCCGTTCCGGCCAGTAAATACTGCGTGATTCCCAGGGCAGAGAGCCCCCAGGTTCCCACCTTCCCATCGGACCAGGGCTGACCGGCAATCCATTCCACGGTATCATACCCATCTTGAAGCCTGCCCCAACCGTCATGAAAAAACAGGGAGTCGACGCCTTCCGAATCGAAACGTCCCCGCGTATCCTGGAAAGCCAGGACATATTTCTGTATGTCTGTAATGAGAACGACAATAGCATCATCCAGGAAGGTTTCTTTGCCGTAAGGTGTACGAACAAGGATCGTTGGCCATGGGCCTCCACCCAGGGACGGCAGGTACACGTCTGTGGCCAGCCGAACGCCATCGCGCATGGGGATCATCACCGTTTGTTTATGATAGGCGGATGCATTGCGGAAAAAAAGGGGAGCCCATACAAGGGAATAGAACACGAAACACGTGAATCGGGATTTGAAAATAATCGCTCGGATGATGACAACTCCTTGCCCAATGGATCAATACCATCGTTATCGGATGGTAAAATCCTTAGAATCACATGATACAAAACATATTTATATTCATGATTGATGATTCTTGACCAGCGTAGCGATCACCTCAATATGTCCTGTATGAGGGAACATATCGACAGGCTGAACAGTCTCCAGAGAATAATCGCTCTCGCACAGAATTTCCAAGTCCCTGGCGAGAATGGCAGGATTGCAGGAAACATAGATAATTTTCGGAGCCATGAGATTGACGAGTCTGTGGATGGTTTTGGGATGGGTTCCGGCTCGCGGCGGGTCGAGGACGACGACATCGGGCAGGCCGAAATTTTCCTCCAGGAATTCGATGTCCTTCATCGCATCCTTCATGTCCGTTAGGACGAATTCCATGTTGGAAAGACCGTTCAACTCTGCATTCCGCTCGGCATCTTTTACGGCCGACTCGATGGCTTCGATACCGACTACCTTCTTCACCTTATCGGCGAGCATGATTCCGATAGCCCCTGTCCCACAGTAAAGGTCGTACACAACTTCACTGCCGTGGAGATCGGCCAATTCGACGATGGTGTCGAACAGCCGTTGTGCCTGCCGTGTATTTGTCTGAAAAAAAGCATTGGCCGAGATCTCGAACGTTCGGTTCCCCACCTTTTCTGTGAGTTTTTCAGGACCCAGAACCAACCGTTCTTTCTCGGCCGTGGCAACCTGGGCTTTGCGATCCGTGATGCTATGGATAACCGTCGTCACTTCCGGATGACGCCAGAACATCTTATGAACAATCCAGCCGATCGCTTTTTCACCCTCCTCTCCCTCCTGACCGGACGTCACAAAATTCAGCATCAGGTCCCCGGTATTCTTCCCTTCACGTATGACGAGGAAACGATAAAATCCGGTATTGGTTTTAGTGCTGTACGCCGGCAGGTCGGTCTGGAGGACGAGTTCTTTCACGGTTTTGAATACACGATTGCAGGTTTCCGATTGGAGGAGACAGGCATCGATATCCAGGACTTTATCGAATCGACCAGGAACATGGAGCCCCAGGGCAAAATCCGCAGGCCTCTCGTGCGGATCGTTCTCCATCATCCATCGCTTATCCGAAAAGCTGAATTCCATCTTGTTACGGTAATGGTATATATCTTCGCTGGGGAGCGTCGCCTGAACGACCACATCCTTTAATCCGCCGATACGCTCCAGGATCTCCTTGACCTGACGGGTCTTGGCCTCCACTTGAACATCGTAACTCAGATGCTGTAGCCGACAGCCGCCGCAGACTCCAAAGTAGGGACAGGGTGGATCTTGCTGATAGGGCGAAGGCTCGAGGACGTCCTCGACATAGGCCTCCCCGTATTTTTTCTTCACCTGAATCACCCGGGCCCGTACTTTCTGCCCGGGTATACCTCTCTCGACAAACCAGACGAAATCATCCATGCGTCCCACACCCCGAGCTCCGAAGGCCAGGTCGTGAATATCGAGTTCGATGGATGACCCTTTTTTAGGACGACTTTTCATTTTTTCCTTTGGCATCTGTTTTTCCATTGCAATCTAATCATGCCTCTTCTTAAAATCAAGCATAAATTTTGAGTCTTGACAATGTGGATTGTAATCATTATACTATCATATAAAATCATGTTTTATGAACCCTTGCAAACGTGAGGTGCATCGATGAATCAACCTGTCGGATCGCAGCAGATAAATGTTGAATTGGGTGAGAAAGAATCCGAGGGCATCTATTCCAACTTCGTACTCATCAGTCATTCACCCGCAGAATTCGTGATCGATTTTACCCGCATGCTTCCAGGTGTACCCAAAACAAAAGTATATGCCCGTATCATCATGACCCCTCAACATGCCAAAGGACTCTCCAAGGCTTTGAATGAGAATCTCGAGAAATATGAAAAAGAATTCGGAGAGATCAAAATAATGGGAGGGGATCAAGGAAAACAGTTCGGATTCCAGCCTCCAACACCTAAAAAGAAACCATAGGCAGGAGAGAACCGTTGGAATTAAAAAACGGACGACTATGAAGTTAGCGTTGAAACGGATCTCATTCCTGCCACTCTTTTGCATCTTTATGTTGGTATGGACACGGGCAGGTTTATTATACGGCGCGGAACCCAAGGAAAAATACCTTCCCAAGCGCATCTCCTTCTCTGTAGAGCTGGGAAACTGGCAGCCCCATAGCCTGAACGACGAACCCCGGTTTACGACGTTTGGTGCGGCCGGGGCAACACCCTACTGGGGTCTTGCCATTGCCACACCCCTGGGCTGGGGAATGGGGCTCCGATTATCCGTGGGCTACTGGTCGCTTCGGGATCTCGAAGAAGTCGAGACTGTCCACTCCCTCACCCTTCATCCAATTTGCCTTGATATCAAATACTGGCTCGTTCCCGACTACCGACTTTCGGCTTATGTCATATACGGAGGCGGTATCTACTGGGGAATCGAAAACGAAACCGAGCCCTTCGGCAACAAACTCAGCAAAGCCAGAGCCGGCTGGGGATTGAATCTGGGCGCAGGTTTCGACATTGCTATCACGAAGAATCTGGGTTTCGGCATGGCCTTCCAGTACCACTACGTCACCTTCAAGGAACCGCTGGGGGGCGTGGACGATTTCAGCGGACCCAAAATCACTGGAATGATCTACTTTTTCCTGTAAATAGAGAAAACACATCTCAAGAGGAGTGAAAACATGTCCAAGACCCATTCCTTTCTCATCGATGGGCAATGGCGCACCTCGGATGAGACCATGGAGGTCACGAATCCGTACAACGGAGACATCGTAGGAACCGTTTACAGGCCTTCAGCCCAACACGTGGAGGAGGCCGTTCAATCTGCCAACCGGGCATTCGAAAAGACACGGAAACTACCCTCGTATCAGCGTTCTGAGATCTTAAAAAAAGCAGCCGCAGAGATCGACAAGCGCAAGGAGGAACTCGCGAAAATCCTGTGCCAGGAAGCCGGAAAAGCCATCCGACACGCTCGGGGCGAAGTGACCCGTGCCGTGAGTACCCTGACCATCGCCTCAGAGGAGGCCAACAGGGTGCTCGGGGAAACCGTACCCCTGGACATCACACCGGCAGCCGGAGATCGGCTGGGCATCGTACGCCGGTTTCCCATCGGGCCCATCGTCGGCATCAGCCCATTCAATTTTCCGTTAAACCTGGTGTGCCACAAAGTGGCCCCGGCGTTGGCTTCCGGAAATACCATCACCGTCAAGCCGGCCAGTGCCACTCCCCTCTCGTCCCTGATGCTGGGAGAAATCCTCGTGAATGCCGGCGCCCTTCCCGGATCGTATAACGTCCTTCCCTGCGCGGCCAGTTTAGCCGAGACCATGGTTACTGATCCAAGATTCAAGATGGTGACATTCACGGGCAGTGCAGAGGTGGGATGGGGTCTGAAATCCAAGGCGGGTAAGAAACGAACCTGCCTGGAACTGGGCGGCAACGCAGCCGTCATCGTCGAACCCGACGCAGACCTCGACTTTGCCCTGCAGCGGTGCATTCTGGGGGGATATGCTTACGCCGGTCAAATCTGCATCTCGGTCCAGAGGATATTCATCCATCAAAAGATATTCGACGATTTCGTGGATGCTTTCGTCAAGGGAGTCCGTGCGATGAAGGTCGGAGACCCCATGCTGGAAGAAACAGACGTCGGCCCGATGATCGATGAACCATCGGCCATCCAGACGGAAAACTGGGTGAAGGAAGCCATATCCCAGGGTGCCAAATTATTGACCGGCGGGAAGCGGGATGGAACGATGGTCGAGCCGACGGTACTGGTCAACGTACCGCGGAAAGCCAAGGTCGCGTGCCAGGAGGTGTTTGCACCGGTCGTCGTCCTGGACAGCTACAAAACCTTTGAGAAAGCCCTGAACAAAGTAAACGATTCCGTCTTCGGTCTCCAGGCCGGCGTGTTTACCCAGGATATCGAAAAGGCCTTCAAAGCGTTCAACGAGATCGATGTGGGCGGCGTCATCGTCAATGACATTCCCACCTACCGGGTTGACCACATGCCCTACGGCGGCGTGAAAGATTCCGGCTTCGGTCGCGAGGGTGTGAAGTACGCCATCGAAGAAATGACCGAGTTGAAAATCATGGTGGTCAACCACGGGCTGTAATTAAATGATTGTGACGGGATTTCAGATTTTTTCAAATTGATACATTCGTCCTATTAGCAACATTTGGAGAAAAATGATGGAAAGAAAAATCATCTCCCTCACAGTCGTGTTTTGTCTCCTGCTCGTCTTAGGAGTTAACAATGTGCTACTCGCCCAACAGCTCAGCGAGCCGGAGAACAATTTTGAATACCTGTGGCAGACGTTCGACCGGAACTACGGCATCTTCGGCCCCAAGAAGGTCGACTGGGATGCTCTGTACAAGGTTTATCGACCGCGCGTCACGCCTCAAACCACGGACGAGGAACTGTTCGACATCATGGCGCGTATGCTGGGCCACCTGAACGACAACCATGTGAGGCTCGTCTCACCATTCCGGCGTTCGCAATCCGGCATTCTGGGCAGCATGACCATGGAAGATTTTTCTCTCGACCTCATCCAACGCAGATATCTGAAAGGCAAATTCGAAAACAGGATGCCTTTTCGCGATTCCCATGTGTTTACGTACGGATGGCTAACGGATTCTATCGGGTATTTCCATTTCCGGGGATTCGGGGGTATCGAGGTGAGTACGGCCGTTATTGACGAGATTATTCAGGAATTCCGAGACGCCCAAGGTATCGTGGTGGACGTCCGGCACAACGGCGGTGGCGATGACCGTGTCGGCAAGCTCATCGCCGACCGCTTTGCCGACCGGAAAAGACTGTACATGATCACGTATACAAGAAACGGCCCCAAGCACGATGATTTTACGCCTCCCAAATACTGGTATGTTGAACCCGATGGGCCGATCCAGTTCACCCAACCGGTGATCCTCCTGACACATCGATTTTCCGTCAGTGCGGCTGAGAATTTCGCCCTGGCCATGCGGGTTCTGCCCCACGTAACGGTGGTAGGCGATGCCACATCGGGTGTGTTTGCCGATGTATACGGCGACAGGCTCCCCAACGGATGGCAATTCCGGTGTTCCTACAAACTGTTTGTGGATTACACCGGCTTCTGCTGGGAAGGCATCGGTGTACCCGCCGACATCCGCCAGATCAATACCAAGGAAGACATCGAGCAGGAGCGGGATAACGTCTTGGACCTGGCCATGGATCTGATTAACGCCGGTAATCTGAAGCCCCAGGACGAGAAAGGCAGCCTACAGAACATTCGCGAATCCCTGGCTAAGACACTATCCAAGGATATCGATTTAAAGGGTATCGATGCTGCCAGAGAGGAGTTCGATCAAGCCCGAACCCGCGATCCGAATTCCTATTACATCGATGAAGAAGAAATGAACGCCTTGGGGGAACGACTGTCAGAAGCAGGTCAGTGGAAAGAGGCCCTCAAAGTGTTTACATTGAATGTAGAGGTTTTTCCCAAATCCTGGCATGCCCATGAGACGCTGGGAGAAGCCTACATGACCAACGGCCAAGAGACACAGGCCCGCGAGTGCTACGAAAAATCCATGGCCGTCAACAGGCAGAGCTACCCCTGGGAAATACAATCCTTTGCAAACGCAGATAGGATAACGAAGGGGATCAAATTATTGGCTCAAGTCCTTGCCCGAACCATCGATGAAAAAGGCATTACGACTGCCATGGAAGCGTTCCATCGAGGAAAGCAAGGAGGCCCGCACACCTACTACATCGATGAAAACGAGATCAACACGTTGGGATACCGTTTGATTGGATCGGAAAGAATCGAGGAAGCCATCGAGGTATTCAAGATTAACATCGAAGAATTTCCAGAATCCTGGAACGTGTACGACAGTCTTGGGGAAGCGTATATGGTTCAGGGTAAAAACGACCTGGCCATCGAGTACTACGAAAAATCCATTGCATTAAACCCAAACAACCAGAACGGGATTGATATCTTGAAAAGGCTGAAGGGTCAATAAACGATAAAGTAAGGCTGAATATCGTCATAACCGATGGAGAACCAAGGCACATCGGTTACATTCACAATTCCTCTAACGGAATAGGAAAAAATATAGATGCGATCAGGGAGTTTGGACTCGATCAACAGAGAGGAACAAGGAGATGCAGACTTGAAGGAATCGGATATCGTCATCATCGGAGGCGGCATCGTAGGTATGGCCACGGCGTATCAATTAATGCACAGGCATCCGAAACTGTGTGTTCGTGTCTTGGAAAAAGAGAAGCACATATGCACGCATCAAACCGGTCATAATTCGGGCGTCATCCACTCCGGCCTCTACTACAAACCCGGGTCCATCAAGGCCACCAACTGCGCCAAGGGAAGGGAAGCGTTGATCCGGTTTGCCAAGAAACACAAGATACCTCACGACATCTGCGGCAAGATACTGGTGGCGACCGACGAAAAGGAGCTGCCCAACCTGGACAGGATCGAGGCCAGGGGCCTGGAGAACGGACTCACATCCATCGAGCGCATCGGACCCGACCGGATTCGCGATATCGAACCCCATTGCACGGGCATTGCCGGTCTGTGGGTACCCTACACAGGCATTATCAACTATGAAACAGTCGGCCAGGTGATGATGGACACATTCCTCGACATAGGATCGGGCCAAGGATGCGAAGTCCTGACGGATTGTGAAGTCGTCGACCTGAACAGGCAGGACGGAAAAACGTTCATCCAGACCAACCGAGGACCCATGGCCGCCCGATATATCATCGGATGCGCCGGCCTCCAGTGCGACCGCATCGCAAAGAAGGACGGCATCAAGCTGGACATCCAGATCGTTCCGTTCCGGGGCGATTACTACGAGTTCGTACCCGAGGCCTATCATAAAATTCGCAACCTGATTTACCCCGTTCCCGATCCCGACCTGCCGTTCCTGGGCGTTCATTTCACCCGCATGATCAACGGGGGTGTGGAGTGTGGCCCCAACGCCGTGTTCTGTTTTAAACGCGAGGGGTACAACAAGACGGATTTTCATCTGGGGGACACGTTGGAATCGCTGGCGTTCTGGGGCACCTGGCGACTCTTCATGCGTGAGTGGAAGTATGGATTGGGCGAATACGCCCGGGCATTCTCGAAACGGCTGTTCTTGAAGGCCCTCAAAAGACTGATACCTGACCTGACCATGGAAGACATCGTGACCAGCCGGTCGGGTATCCGGGCACAGGCCCTGGACAAAAAGGGCGAGCTTCTGGATGATTTCCGTATCGAGGCTAAAGACAGCGCCATCCATGTGCTCAATGCGCCGTCTCCGGCAGCCACGGCCTCCCTGGCCATCGGGGAGACCATCGTGAACATGGCCACAGAACGATTCCATCTTGGAAAATGACGTACCATTGATGAAAGGATACATTTTGTGATGAACGATGTTGAAAAATCCGTCTTCCAATTCAAGAAAGGCCATAATTGTTGTCAGTCTATTTTTTCGACATACGGTACGCGATACGGGATGAGCGAAGAGATGACCTTAAAAATCGCCTGCCCCTTCGGTGGGGGCATGGCCCGTCTGGGTAATACCTGCGGCGCCGTGACCGGTGCTTTCATGGTCATCGGCCTGGAGCACGGCTGTGTCGATCCGGAAGATGAGGAGTCAAAAGAGGAAACCTACAGCCTCGTCAACACCTTCGTGCAAAAATTCATGACGCGGAACAAAACCATCGTATGCAGGGAATTGCTGGGTTATGACATCAGCAACCCTCAGGAGCATGAGAAGGCAGAGAACGAGGGATTGTTCGAGACCCTATGCCCGAAACTCGTACAGGATGCTGCGGAAATACTGGAAGAAATGTTATGATGCATCAGGCCTCATCCTATTTAAACGGAACAAAGTTCGTTTAATTTCATACAACCATGAACGGATAAAAATACGAACAACACGATAGAAAGGAGACCCATAATGAAAGAAAAGATTCAGGCAGCACTGGAAAAAATTCGTCCGTCCCTTCAGGCCGACGGCGGTGATGTGGAATTCGTCGATTACGAGGATGGTATCGTGAAGGTACGGCTTCAGGGAGCGTGTTCTGGCTGCCCCATGTCACAGATGACGCTGAAAAACGGCATCGAGCGCATACTCAAGGAAGAAATCCCCGAAATAAAATCCGTAGAATCCGTACTATGATAAAAAAGCTGAAACGGTAGTTTGATGGTATCCCCTTCGTTACTTATGGAAGGGGATACTATCCATTTCTGTTCGCTTTTAAAAGACAAGTGCCAACAAAAGAGGTTCCCCATGAAAACCACAGCCCTTCTTCTCATCTCGCTGTGCGTTCTCGCATTTAGCGATGGAATATCGCAAGGCTATCCTGACGAGAAAGAAGAATCCCTTAGGTCGAAAACCGATTCCCTCTGGTACACCGTCAAGGGTGAGCGTCACGGCGTCAGTTACTTCCCCAGGCACATGTACACCGGTGTCGAATACGAAGCCGGCGACGTTCTGACTTTCGACCGATATCACACATACGAGGTCATGTATGAATGGCTCGACCGATGGGAAGAGCAGTATCCTGAACTCATGGATGTCATCGAAGTCGGACGCAGCTTCGAGGGCAGGCCCATCCTTCAGGTTACGGTTACCAATAAACAGACAGGAAATGATGTCGACAAACCGGCCGCTTTTTTCGAGGGCGGTCGTCACAGCGGTGAGGTAACCAGCAGTGAATCCGTCCTCTGGTTGATAAAATATCTCCTGGAAAATTACGGGAAGGATGAGAAAATCACACGGCTCATCGACACCAAGGCCATCTATCTTCGGCCCCAGAACAATCCCGACGGTTCCAATCTCTACCTTCACAGCGCCCAGCGTAACCGCAGCACCGTCCGTCCCCACGACAGCGACCGGGACGGTTTACTGGACGAGGACCCACCGGAAGACCTGGACGGAGACGGCATCATTTACACCCTCCGCTGGAAAGTGAAAGAGGGAGAAGAGGACAAGGGCAACGCCACACTGGATGCCAGAGATCCCACGGGCCGTCTGATGAAGAGCATGCCCGAGGGCCTGGGGGATTGGCGTGTGATATCCGAAGGCATCGACAATGACGATGATGGCGAATACAACGAGGACGGTATCGGCGGACTGGACCTCCACCGTAACTACCCGGAAAACTGGCGACCCGACCGAGGCGAGGATGCCACGCAGCGGGGTTACACCCAGTTCGGCGCCGGGGCCTACCCGCTGAGTGAATCCGAGACCCGCACCGTGGTTCTCTGGCTTCTCACGCATCCCAACGTCTCTGTGGCCAATTCGATGGACACCCGGGTGCCCATGCATCTCAGGCCTCCTTCTACATCCAAGAGTGCCGAAAGGATGTTTCCCCAAGACAAGGCGTACTACGAGTATTTCGACAGCATCGGCACGAGTATCACGGACTATCCCTGGGCAGGCGACGTGTACGACATCTACATGACACGAAATCCGACGAATCAGCGTACCGGCGATCCCACACGTCCCTCTCCCCTATTCGGCCACGGGCCCGACTTCGGTTATTTCTACTATGGTGCCATCTGGTACGGGGACGAGCTGTGGAACGGGGGTCGAATGGAGGACTTCAACGGGGACAGCCTTCTGGATGACGTCGATGGTTTGATATGGGATGATACGTACAACAACGGCGAAGGATTCCGAGAGTGGGAACCCTTCGAGCACCCCGACCTGGGAACCGTGGAGATCGGCGGCTTTCGACCCAAATTCTTCTCCCAGAACGGCCCTCCCCATCAACTGGAGGCTTGGATCAAGAAGCAGGCTCTGTTCAACCTGGAAATGGCCTTCCACCTACCCCAGATCGAATGGATCGATGTGACCGTGTACCCGAAGCATACGGCCACGGACAGTGCCACTTACACCATCACGGCCAGCTGGAAGAACACCGGCAAGCTCCCCACCGCACTCCATCAGGCTCGACTCGTCAAGATCGTGCAGGAGGATCGGGCGCAACTGGAATTCGAGGAAGACCTCATGAAACTCCATGCTCCAAAGGTGAAAATCATCACTCCGGCCACGTTCGATAAAACCATTCGAACCGGTTACACCGAACCCGGAGAGACCAAGGAGGTATCATTCGATGTGCGCACGTACGGCCTGGAGAGCGTTGAGGGCAAGATAAAAATACTCTCTACCCGTGGCGGACTCTTGGAAAAAGCCATCATGCTAGGAGTGCCAAAAAAGAAATAAACTATAAATACGATAAAAACAAAATGGATACGATAGTCCCGTTCGGACAAGGTGAGTCGATCTGATATCGACATTCTTTGAACTCCGAGAGTTGCGATGACAGTTATTCGCCTTGATGAGGGATGAGCGAAGATTATTTGGATATGTGTTCCCGATAAAACTCATGATAGAACACCGCATTCCCGATAATTCTGCAACAGTTTAAAAAGTCATATCTAATCGGATGGATTCAGTGAGGGAGGAGAAGAATGAAACAGTCACGTCGAGCTATTCTTTGGCTCATGGTCATGATGATGGGAATTCTATGGATCGGCTGCCGTACGGCCCGCTTCGACGTTCCCAGCGATTTAGCCTCCCAAGCCCCCGAATGGACTGTGGAGGGCCGTCAACGGTTCAGCTTCAAAGAAGCGATCTCTTTCGGCCCGTTTCGGACAACCGATGTGGACCGAAGTTGGACCGAGACGACTTCCTGGGGTGCGGGCTGGTTCAGCAGTTCCAAGGCGAAACAGACCTACGAGTTTCTACTCCACGAAACCGGCGGTCCCACGTGGGAAGCCCAGTGTGCCACCGGTGTCAGCAGACAAGACATGCGATTCGATGAAGTGTTGGGGGGCGAGCTGGAGGTCGAACTCCAAGCCAACGTCTACTTTGCATGCAGCTTCCGCCAGAAGGGCGAGAAGAACGTGTGGAGACTGGCCATGAGCCAGCCAACCTCTGAGATGGTGCTCAGCGGTATATTAACCGACAGGAAAACACGAATCCAGGTGCAAGGCTCTCAGAAACTTCAGGGCAGCCCCATTCCCCTTTCCGACCCCACCGGATACACGTTCGTTCTGGACGGGACCCACGTCGGAGCCGTGGAAGTCATCAACAAAGGCGCTGTCTGGCTTCGTCCTGCCGTCGATCCGGAGATTCGCTCCGTCCTGGCCACGGCGTCTACGGCACTGCTTCTCTATAAGAATATCGGCGGTGATTGATGCAGTCTAAATGGATCGAATGGGTAAAAAAGCTCCAGGCCATCGTGCAGAACGGCCTGGCCTACTCCCGGAACGAATACGATTTGGAGCGTTACAAACAGCTCCGAGAAATCGTCGCCGACATTCTTGAAAATCACACGAATCACGATCCAGAGACGATAGACAATTTTTTATCCAGTGACTCGGGCTATCGTACGCCCAAGGTGGACGTCCGCGGCGTCGTCTTCTGCGATGACAAGATTTTGCTCGTCAAAGAACGATCCGATGGAAAGTGGACCCTTCCGGGCGGATGGGCCGATGTCTGCTTATCGCCCAGTGAGAACGTGGTCAAAGAAATCTCTGAAGAATCCGGCTATCAAACAAAGGCCCTCAAGTTACTGGCCGTGTACGACAGGGACAAGCACGATCACACACCGAAATTTCCCTTCCATGTGTATAAATTATTCTTCTTATGCGAAATAACCGGAGGCAAACCACAAACGGGCCTGGAGACGGAGGATGTGGCCTTCTTCGGCTGGGATGAAATCCCCCGATTATCCATCACCAAAGTCACGCCCGTTCAGATATCGAAGATGTTCGAACTCAACGAAAATGATCGCATCCAAGCCGAGTTTGATTGATTTTATCATGGAGAAAATACATGAAGGTCATTCTGGATTTATGCGTCGTGCCCCTGGGTGTGGGCTTATCGGTATCCGAGTACGTCGCCACTTGCGAGCGTATTTTGAAACAAGCCGGCCTCAAAACGAAGCTGCATGCCTACGGGACGAATATAGAAGGCGACTGGGATACCGTGTTTGCAGCGGTTAAACAATGTCACGAAACGCTCCATCAGATGGGCGTTCCCCGCATTTCCACCAACATTCGCGTAGGCACCCGCACCGACCGGGCCCAGACTATGAACGATAAAGTGGAAAGCGTTGAAAAAAAATTGAAAAAAGGAGATTGAGCATTCCATACGATTTTGAAAAGCCCATAGACCGTCGGGGCACGGCCAGTGTCAAATGGGATAAGTACAGGGAGCGCGATACCATCCCGATGTGGGTGGCCGACATGGACTTTCGCTCTCCACCCGCCGTCATCCAAGCGTTGCACAGCCGGGTCGAACACGGTATTTTCGGATACACCCACGCTCCCGATGCCCTCGTCGAAACCGTTCTCCGTCGTCTCAAGGATAGGTACCGATGGAAAGTAGAATCGGAATGGCTCGTTTGGCTGCCGGGCCTGGTCACGGGCATCAACGTGACCTGCCGGGCCGTGGGTGAGGACGGCGACGCCGTGCTGACCAACATTCCCGTGTATCCCCCTTTTCTCTCTGCACCGGAAAATAACCGTCGGACGTTGACGACCTTTCCCCTCATCAAGTCGGATAACCGATGGCATTTTAACTTCGACAGAATGGAAAAGGCGATTACCCCAGATACGCACCTCTTCCTGCTCTGCAGTCCCCACAATCCGGCTGGGAGAGTCTTTTCTATCGAAGAGCTTGGGAGATTGGCCGCTATCTGTGAACGGCACGATATCGTCATCTGCTCCGACGAGATCCACTGCGACCTGGTACTGGACGAGGATAAGAAACACATACCCACGGCCACGCTGAATCCGGAGGTCGCCCGGAGAACCATTACGCTGATGGCTCCCAGCAAGACGTACAACATCCCGGGACTGGGATGCTCGTTTGCCATCATTCCCGACGAGGGGCTCCGTCAACGATTTCAGAAGGCCATGGCCGGTATCGTTCCCCACGTAAACGCTCTGGGGTACACGGCTGCCCTGGCGGCGTTTCGCGACGGCCAGGAATGGCTCGATGCGCTACTGAATGTCCTCCGGAATAATCGTGACCAGGTTGCCCAAACCATAAACGATACGCCCGGTCTCTCCATGACCCACGTGGAAGCCACCTACCTGGCCTGGATCGACACCCGTGAAGCCAACCTGGACAATCCGGCTCGCTTTTTCGAAGAAGCGGGCGTGGGCCTCTCCGATGGGCAGGATTTCGGGGGAAACGGTTTTGTCCGATTAAACTTCGGTTGCCCGCGCGCCACGCTGTCAGAGGCTCTGAACCGTATACAAAGAGCCATGTCGTCTCTCGACCTATAAAAAAGGGATCGTGTTCCTGATGAAAAAAAAACGGATGCATACAAAGCAATCCACACAGGACGGTCAAAAATTTCATAAGACCGTGTGGAATGATCTGCACCAGGGAGGGCTCAAAAAAACCTTCGTGCAAGAATTAAAAGACATTTATCACTTTTATGTCGACAAAGACACCAAGGTTCGCCTGTCCGCCATGGGCCGAATACGAAGGGGATTACACGGTGTGTATCATGTCTTAAAGAGCATGATATTAAAGCTCACCCCTCTGCGTCGAATACTCCTGTTGATCGGCATCATCATCATCGCTCGCGCCGCTGCCCAGAACAACAATGCCGTCTATCTGGGTATTCTCATTCTTCTGTTCATCCTCATGCTCGAACTCAAAGACAAACTCCTTGCCCACGATGAGCTTGCCGCCGGCCGGGTCGTTCAATTTGCCCTGATGCCCAAGGACAACCCGGATATTGCCGGATGGGATGTCTGGTTATACACGCGACCCGCTAACGAAGTCAGCGGTGATATGGTCGACTATATCTGGATAAGTGAGAATCGTCTGGGATTGGCTCTGGGCGATGTGGCCGGTAAGGGTCTGGGTGCCGCCATGTTTATGGCCAAACTCCAGGCAACCCTCCGGGCCCTGGCCCCCATTACCGAATCGTTGACCAAATTGGGTAAACAGATAAACACCATCTTTTGCCGTGACGGCCTGCCCAGCCGGTTCATCTCGTTGATATACATCGAGTTGCAGCCGGACTCCGATAAGATTCGAATCCTCAACGCGGGACACATCCCACCCATATGCATTAAAAAAAATAACATGAAAGAACTCGAGCAAGGCGGACTTGCCCTGGGCCTTCATCCTGAATCGCGGTACGAGGAGCAGGACATCGTTCTGCATCGCAAAGATTTGCTCGTCGTGTATTCCGACGGTTTGACCGAAGCCCGCAACGAGAAAGGGGCATTTTTCGGTGAACAAAAAGCACAGGAATGCATTCAACGACTGAGCGATCTAACGGCAGGGGCCATAGGGGAACGGCTTCTGAGCGAAGTCAACCGATTCGTCGGACAGGCCCGGCAGAGCGACGATCTATCCTTGATCGTACTCAAGCGAACGTAACCTGAAAACAGATGAATTCGACACCGTGGAAGTAGGCAAACGAGCCGATCTTACCATCATGGATGAGAATCCTCTGGAATATGTTAGATATACACAGAAGACTTTGGCGGGTGTCATGGTTCGCGATAATTATTTTTCGAAGATGCAGATACGAGA
>Ga0180431_10002998_pt1 | contig 22069 bp, 13 predicted proteins | sample SS_ome_11_FD_132459 | JGI IMG/M metagenome (GOLD analysis project Ga0180431, IMG submission 132459) | Hypersaline lake sediment archaeal communities from the Salton Sea, California, USA - SS_1_MS_1 metaG | ecosystem: Environmental > Aquatic > Non-marine Saline and Alkaline > Hypersaline >...
TACGGCGATGAACCTTCGAGCCACTGGGTGGAAATTGTGCCTCGAAAACACTACCCCTCCGACGCCAGAATAAAAGTCGGTGCCACCCCCAAAGCCCTCTATCCCGGCCAGTTAATCGAAATCCCCCAAGTCCCTGAAACCTGCAAATACATCACCTCCAATTATTCTGCCTATGCCGGATTCCCGGCGCCGCTGACCAACGGAGGCCTCAACGAGCACCATGTTGCCGCCCGTGACATCTGGTCACCTTCACGCAGCGAACTACAACAGATGACCCCCAAACCCCAGCGAGGCCTCAACTACAGCGACCTGTCCCGCATCGTCATGGAACGCGCTCATACCGCTCGCGAAGCCGTGCAAATCGTCGGCAGCCTGATCGACCGCTACGGCTTCTGCACCTACGGCGGCAACTCACACATGTTCGCCGACTCCAACGAAGGATGGGTCCTCATCAACTTCGCCGGAGGGCAAGGCCTCTGGATCGCTCAACGACTCGGCCCCGATACCTTCCGCGTTTCCCATCCAGGCTATATCCTGGAAATCCCCTTGGACTTCCAAAAGAACCCCAACTACATGGGCTCAAAAAATTTCATCTCTTTCGCCGTACAACAGGGATGGTATGACCCCCAATCAGGCAAACCATTCAACGTCAATCAAATCTATGGCGATGCCCAGGGCCGTGCCGAAGCCGTCGTCCGGTTAGAAGCCAAAGTGGCGCAACTCGCCCCCCACGTCCGCGTCAAAGACCTCATGGCCATCCTCCGCACCACCGCCCTGGACAGCTCAGGCTACGGCCAGATCGCTCACCTCAGAACCGACAGACGCAAGCAGCTGGGCATTCTGTGGGTCGCCCCGCCAGTCCGCTGACGGCCCCATTCATCCCCTTACGCCTCGGCATGACCGATGTACCACCAGAATACAAAAGACACCGCTACCTCACCGAAGACGAGGCGGCTGCCTTCATGGATCCCAACTACCGTGGTCTCGAATCCACACGCTATGCCTTTCGTGCCTGCAAACGCCTCTTCTATCTGGTCCACGAACACCGCGACAAGTTTCAAAACCAAGTAGTCGACGCCCTGACCGCCTTCGAGAATAAACTGATCTCCCAGCAAGAGCTCGTGGAACGCACCGCCCGGACGCTATACCAAGCGGGCCAGGACGATCTGGCCCGACATTACCTGACCTATTATGGCAAAACCGAGGCCCTGAAAGCCCTGAGGCTGGTTGAGGCCTTGTCCCAGAGCATCGAGCTTCAGACCAAGGTCCTCTTTGACATTCGCCAACCGGACACAACAGAAGGTCACCAATAGTCCTGGAAGGAAATAACATGAAACCCAGTCAGCTCAAAGTCCTCCCAATGACCCTCTCAGCCTTACTGACTGCAACGGTCGCCAACGCGGCATCGTTAAACCTGACTTGTCGCACATTCGACCAACAAAATGCTCCGGTGGTCCAGCTAAAGGAGCTTGCACCCTGCGAAACAGCCATTGTCGTGATCGATATGTATGACGCCCACTGGTGTAAGACCCATACAAAGCGGCTAAGCGAATTGGCCCACAAGATGAATCCCGTGCTCGATGCGGCACGGCAGTTGGGCCTCCAGGTGGTGTTTTCGCCTTCCGACGTGGCCGACTTCTACAAAAACGACGCCCGTCGCCAGGCGGTGCTCAAGATGACACACCACGCCAAGCCGCCAGCAAAGCCGTTTGATCCACCCTTGCCCCCCTGGGCGCGCACGGGTGGATGCGAATGTGGGCCCCAGCGGCCTTGCCAATCGCAAAAGGTCTGGACACGCCAGAACGTCGCCTTGACCATCAAAGATGGCGACCTGATTGTCAACGGCAACGACAACCACGAGCTCTACAATGTCTGCCGAGCGAAGGGCATAAAGACACTGTTGTATATGGGGACCGCAGCTAACAAGTCCGTCAGTTGGACGAGGCCGGTCTCGATGCGACAGATGAGCCGTCTGGGCTTTGACTGCATTCTGGTACGCGACATGACCCTGGCTCTGACCGGCCAGGGCTACGATCCCGACAGAAAGAAGACCTTGGGATGGTTTGGCCCGTTGTACGCCGACGAGGTCGTGTTTAATCACCTCGATCGCTATTTCGCCGCAAGTGCTTTGAGCGTTGACCTGCTACAGTCGGCCGGAAAGGTTAAGCCCGTCTTCACCCCAGAGCAGGTACAGGCCTACAAGCCCAAAGGCCCCACCAAGTGCTTTAGGCAACTCTGTTACGACTACAACTGGTGCGGCATGAGCATGGACGACCTGCCCAAAAAGTTCAGCAAGGCCGACCCGGTAGAGATGGCCGAATTCAGCAAACGCTGCAATCTGGATGCCGCGCTGCTCCTGGCCATCCCGCACCACGGCTACTGCACCTATGAAACACGCGTAGGAAAGAAGTTCCCCGCCATGAAAGGCGACTGGTACGGCCGAGTCATTGAAGAGCACCACAAACGCGGCATCTCCGCCCTCGGCTACATCACCCTGAATTGGAACTGGAAGTACATGCGCGAACACTATCAGCAGGAATATGTCCACCGTGAGCCCATGTCCAGTGGCGAGTTCAAGAGAGGCGCCCCATATGAAAATACCATGATGTGTTTCAATGCACCCGGATATATTGACCTCGTCGAAGCCTATACCCGCGAAGTGATGACCAATTATCCCGTGGACGGCATGCGCTACGATGTGCTCTGGACAAAAAAGAAGTGCCTCTGCGACGGCTGCAAGGCCCTCTATCGCGAGATGTATGGCGAGGAACTCACCACGTGGGAGGGAATCGACGAACGACGCTGGAAGGAATTTGACCTCGAAACCCTACGCCGGCCCGTGTTGCGACTGCAACGCGTCGTTAAGAGCATCAAACCGTCCGTCGAGTTCTGGCAGAATCAAATCAATCTCAATATGGAGAGCGACGTCAACGTCGGACGCATCGAGGATATTGCCTACATCGAGTTTGGCGCCCCAGGCCACTTGCTCATCCTCAACGGCGTCCTCGACAAGCAAGGCATCATCATCGGCCAGACGCTCAAAAGCCCCATTCGCCGACTCATTATGGCCCTCGGGGCACGCTGCTACCAGTACGCGTCCAAGAACGAAATGGACCAGCTCACTGCGGTGCCCCGGCCCGAAAAAAGCGATTGGTTCTACAACGACCTCGCCCCCTTCTTCGCTATGGTGCGGGACGTCCAGCCTTATCTCGACGGCGCCATCCCCGTCACCCATGCCGCCGGAGTGTACAGCGAGGCTACACGCTATCGTTACAAAGGTTTTGGGCGAAAACATTACAGAAATTTGTGCGAGCGATTGACCCTCAAGTGTATTGACGAGTCCCTTCCTTTGAAGTGGGTAAATGTCCTGGATCTGGAGCAAAAGGACCTTAACGCCTACAGCGTCCTGGTCCTACCGGAAACCTCCGGCTTAACGCCCACCCAGTTGGACCGCCTGCGTCACTACGTCCACGACGGCGGACAGCTGCTCCTCGCCGGAGACACCTTACGCCACGACCAGGACGGCAGGCAACGCCAGGATTTCGCACTGGCCCAGGAAATGGGGCTGACCTGGAAAAAGGTCGATTCCCCCGCCAAGGCCGGCTGGTCATGGCGCAACACCCAGTTTGACGAAGAAAAAGCCTCACTGACCGTCAAAGAGCCAGGTCAGCACCTCATAAGTCTATGGCATCGAGATCCGGGCGCGCCCGTAGACAGGATATACCTGACCCAGTCGCCAGAGTTCTTGGCCAATGACGAGACCGTCCAGGCCGCTCTAGCCGCCGACCTAGGCCTCTGCTGGGAGGCCGAGGACGCACTGCAAAACATAGCACGCGGCGGCGGCCGCTGGAACGAGCACGCCCAACTCGACGGCTACTCAGGCAACGGCTACGTCGTCTGCGACGGCGGCAGTATCATCGACGACCCAAATCTGGTAGCGGAAAAGGCCGCCGAGATCCGCTACCAGGTGACGCTACCGGCCCCAGGAAAATGGTACATATGGATTCGTCAGCAGTCCCCGGACAACCTGTTGTCCGCATCCACGACACAAGGAATTGGACACGATTCGGTCCACGTGGGCCTCGACGGCAAGGCCGTGGCCTCCATCAATTTCGATACCGAAGGCTGGCAGGAACATCCCGAAGACCTCCTCCGCACAAAGTGGCAGGTCCTGGATCGTTGGGACGCCGGCGACGTGCCCGTGACCATGTCGCTCGGAGATGTCACCCTAACTCAGGCAACCACCGGACGCACCCTCCTCGCCTTGACCGGCCAAGCTGGCACACTGCCCTTGTTGCACGTCAACAACCTGGGCAAGGGCCGCCTGGCCTACCTGGCTACTGCCGATTGTCCCGCCTTGACCCTTCAAGTCGTGCGTTGGCTGGCTCAGGGCATGCCCGCCCTCACAGAACCCGCCGACAAGCAGGTCGTCGTGACACGCCAGGAAACACAGGATCGTTGGGTGTTGCATTTGTTAAGCCAGGGCGATTACAGCGTCCAGCTCACGGGCAAATTCATCTCCGCCAGACGCGTTGTTGAACAGTACCCCGCAACGGGCTGGTCCTACCAAACCCGCAAAAACCCCAAAGGCTTGGAGATCAAAGTCTCTGGCGGCGGTGACGACCGATTGTTGATACTGCGCTAACGCGCATACAACAACCTCCTCCCCAAGATAGTACTTGAATCTGCCCCCCACGGAGCCCACAATGAACAAATTCAGATTTAGCCCGCGTCTATCATGAGTGTGTGACAACATGACCGCAACTGCTTGGCTGCAAAACGGTTACAATGAATAACGAATAACGAAAAATGCAGACTAGCCAAACAAGGAGAGCGTATTATGTCTAGACAGATCGGTACAATTCTGCTTTGTACGGTACTTTTTGCCGTGTCCATTGCTGCTGCGCCAACGCGGCAGTTCTACGTCGCCCCCGACGGCGATGACGGCAACCCCGGCACGAAAAGCAAGCCCCTCCAGTCCTTCGCCGGCGCACGCGACGCGGTCCGCCGGGAGATTGCCGACGGCATGACGGCTGACGTCGTTGTCCAGTTCGCTCCGGGCAACTACTTCACCAAGGCGACAACGACCTTTGACGAACGCGACAGCGGCCGTGACGGCCATGTCGTCATTTACCGCGGGGCGCCCAATTGCCAGACCAAAATCTACGGTGGCTTACCCGTGACCGCCTGGGAGAAAGACAAAGACGGCTGGTACAAGGCGAAGGTGACGCCGAAGCGAGTCTTCTACACGCTCTACGAGAACGAAAGGGCCGCCAACGGTGGCTCGCAGGGTTTTACGAACCTGCAGGAAGGTAACTGGCGCCTGGAAGGCGAAACGGTCTTCTACCGTCCGCGTAATCTACCGATTGACGAGCAAGTGATCGTTGCTGCCACGACCAAGCGGGTGCTGGAGTTCTATGGCAGCGCAATGGACAAGCCGGTGGAGAACATCCGTCTCGAGGGGCTTTACTTTATCGGTAGCGATTTCGCGCCCCGTTGGAAGCGGGGGCATACCTACGCGGAGAACTATACCGGCGAATACGAAGGCGAACAGTTGAAGAATCACCGCATGGGTGACGGCGAGGGCCATCCCGATATGCGTCATGGCCTGATCTTCCTGGAGAATGCCCGCAACGTCGCGTTGAGGTTCTGCAAGATCTATGGCGCCGGATTCCCGTCGATCTATTTGAATTATTTTGCTCAGAACAATGAGGTGTACGGCTGTTGGATCGAAAACGCCGGCACGATGGGTATCGTATGCAGCGGCTATGCGCATGGCCGGGGGCCGTTCAAGAGCGCGGCGGATTCCTACGTCAACAAACGCAACCGGTTTGCCAACAATTTTATCTATGACTGTGGCCGGTTCGCCTATGACGGCGCCGGCATCTTCCTGGCCTATTCCGGCGACAATCTCATCGAACACAACGTGATCAGCCAGTGTGCCCGTTACGCCATCTCACTCAAAGGCGGCTGGTTCAATCGCGCCAGCGCCAAAGAAGTCGCCAGCCATCATAACAACATATTGCCTACGGCGTTCGGCAAGCCGGTCGATCTGGACCCATTTGTCGCCTTGTCCAAAGAGTATATCTACGATCTGAACCATACGCGTAACAACCGGATTCGCTACAACGATGTGTCCTGCTCGCCCACCTGGGGGCATGATGCGGGGATAATTGAATCGTGGGGGCCGGGCAAGGGCAATGTCATTGAAAACAACGCCTGCCACGACTGGAACCAATGCTTTCCCGACTGGGACGCTTGGGGGCACATCATTTTCAATGACGACGCTTCTGGGTATACCATTGTGCGTGATAACATTCTGTACTGGTGTAGCGGCGGCAAAGCGTCCGGTGCTTTGATGGCCAAGAGTATCAACGAGAAGGTGGAAAACAATATCGTGGCCGATTGCGATTTGGGGGGCGGATATCTCTATATTGGCAAGTATAACCTGCCGGCTTACGGCCAGAAGATCCGGCACAATCTCTTTGCCAGTAAAGTCGACTGGATTTATAGCGGCTGCAATGACGGCGTTGTAAAAGACCCCGACGCGATCAAGCAGTGTGACTACAACTTGTTCTTTCCGGAATCGCCTGGCCTGGACCGCGCACACGCGTTTGGCTGGGACAAGAACTCCATCGTGGCGGATCCGCTCTTTGAACGGAAGCACCCGGCCTGTAACGCCACCTATACCGACTACCGGGTCAAACCGGGATCGCCCGCGACGAATATCGGTTTCCGCCAAATTGCCATGGACGATATCGGTCTACTGGAAGACTTTCCCTTTGACCGCGACCTGATGTTCCTTAAGGACGCCTCGGAACCGTGGCAGGGGGAGTATCACGACCGCATCTACCAGGGCAGGACCAATGGCGGCGACTGGAGCCCGGGCCGTGCACGCTCGCAAAACGCCTATATTTACCATATGGTCGATGGCTCCTGGACACGCTATTCCAATATGAACTTCGGCCAGGGCCAACTCAAACGCCTAAAGGTTCGTGCGACTTACAACGATTCAAAAGCGGACAAGGACGCCGTGGCCATCGAAGTGCGCTTAGACGCACCGGACGGCGTACTGATCGGCCAGGTGACAAACGGTGCCGACGGCTGCGACATCCAGCGCGTCGAGGGTGTGCACCGGCTCTTCCTGGTCTTCAGGCAAAACCGAATCAAGACACTGGATTGGTTCCAGTTTGAATAGACTGCTAACCCGGACGAAGTTGACTTGTCCGACTGATAGTGCGCAGTGCTGGCGGAAGAGCTTGTATCCCGCCTAAGGTTACGTAAATGGATTCTGGATAGAGGCTAATTTCAGGAAAGGATGCTGATGAAGACGGAAAAACTGTTAATGTGCGTTGTTCTTTTGGGTGTTTCTGTTGCTTCCGGTGCGGTGCGGCAGTTCTATGTCGCCCCCGACGGCGATGACGGCAACCCCGGTACGAAAAGCAAGCCCCTCCAGTCCTTCGCCGGCGCACGCGACGCGGTCCGCCGGGAGATTGCCGACGGCATGACGGCTGACGTCGTTGTCCAATTCGCTCCGGGCAACTACTTTACCAAGGCGACAACGACCTTTGACGAGCGCGACAACGGCCGTGACGGCCATGTCGTCATCTATCGCGGGGCGCCCAATTGCCAGACTACTGTCTACGGCGGCCTACCGGTGACCGGCTGGGAAAAATGGCAAGGCCAAATCTACCGCGCCAAGCTGCCCCAGGACAAACGTTTCTACCGCCTTTTCGAGAACGGCCGCAGCGCGGTGATGGCCAGGCACCCGAATAAGGGCAGTGGTTACGGTGGTGGCGCTGCACGCGTCAACAATACTAAGATACGCGTTCCCGCTGAGTGGGCCGACTACGATTTCAGCGCCGCCCAAGTGTTCGGCTGGATCGGCCCTGACTGGTTTGCTGAAATGCGCGACGTCACCGGCATAGACCGCGAAAAGTGCCTCCTGACCATCTCCCCCGGAAGTGCAGGCCAGCCGTTCAACAGACGCCTGTACGTGCAAGGAGTCCGTCAGTTGCTCGACGAGCCGGGCGAATGGTGCCTTAGTCGCAGCGAAGGATACGTCTATTACTGGCCGCGAGTCCTGCCTATAGACCAGCAACTGATCGTCGCCCCGACAACAGAGTGCGTCTTAGATCTGCGTGGCAGCGCCATGGACAAGCCCATTGAGAACCTACGCCTTGAGGGCCTCACCTTTATCGGTTCCGATTTCTGTGCGGAGTGGCGACTCTTCCGTGAATCCGAAGGCGACGGCTCCATGCCCGAGCCCCTGCGAGTAGGCCTCATCCGCGCCGAAAACGCCCGAAAGGTCGAGGTACGCTTCTGTCGCATCCGAGGCGCCGGCCACAGCGGCGTCTATTTCAACGGCTGGGCGCAACACTGCAAGGTCTACGGCTGCTGGATCGAAGATGCCGGATTCGCCGGCGTCTACATGAATGGCTGGGGGCCGGGCGGCGGGCCCTTCACCAACGCCGCGGAGTCGTACGTCAATCGAGGCCACAAGGTCTCTAACAACTACATCTTCGATTGCGGACAGTTCGTCGGCCACGGCTGCGGTATCCAGTTCTACCAGAGCGGACACAACGTGATCTCGCACAACCGCGTTGTCAGAATGCCCCGCTACGGCATCTCCTACAAAGGCTCTCGCTACGGCATCCTTCCCAAGGAGCTCTACGGTGTCCCTGTCACCTACGAGAATCACCTCCAGTTCGTCCATACACGCAACAATATCATCAGCTACAACGACGTCTCCAACGTCTGCTACGACAGCCACGATTACGGCGCCATTGAAGCGTGGGGCGTCGGACGCGATAACTTATGGCTGGGCAATGCGGTCCATGACGTGGACAAGGCCGTCAAGTGGGATGGCTGGGCCAATGGGCTCTTTGCCGACGACGCCACCAGCTACCACACGTTCCGTAAGAATATCATCTACGAGTGCAAAGGCGGCAAAGGGACGGGCGGCATTATGCTCAAAGCCGTCTCACAGGTCTTCGAGAACAACATCATTGCTGATTGCAGCATGGGACGCGCCGCCAGCCTGACCCCATACATCGAGCCCGCCCGCGACATCGTCTTCCGCCGTAATATCATCTTTGGCGAGTATCCCAAGCTTTACGACATAAGGCCCAAGACGCCCGCGGCAATGAGTAAGGTGGATTACAACCTGGCCTATCCCTACCACCCCGATCTGCAGGCCTACCGCGAATATGGCTGGGATGTCCACTCGATCAGCTGTGATCCCCTATTTGACATGAAGCACCCGGACTACGACCGGCACTACAGCGACTATCGACTCAAACCAGACTCGCCGGCCTTGGACCTGGGCTTTGAGCAGATCGACACCGACCTGATTGGCCTGAAAAAGGATTTCCCCTTCGATCGCTCCCTTATCGGACGTAAACAGGCCGACGAGCGGATCCAGGCTGAGGCCTACGACCGACTGCGCGGCTTACGCAGCCAGGGCGCAACGTGCGTCTATCACACAACACCTGACGCCTGGACCAAGTACGAAAATCTCGACTTCGGCCAGGGCCAACTCAAGCGTCTCAAAGTCTGTGCGACCTACAACGATTCAGCCGCGGACAACGACGCCGTGGCCATCGAACTACGCTTAGACACGCCGGACGGCATACTGATCGGCCAAGTAACAAACGGCGCCGACGGCTGCGACATCAAACGCGTCGAGGGCATCAACCGGCTCTTCCTGGTCTTCAAGCAAAACCGAATCAAGACACTGGATTGGTTCCAGTTTGAATAGACTGCTACACCTGACAACCCTGAGTGGCCCGGCTGATAGTGCTCCACCCTGGTCAATGAGCTTATGGCCTACCAAACTCAGCAAACCTGTTATGAACAAAGACTTATTCAAGGAAAGGGTGCTGATGAAGACGGTAAAACTGTTAACGTGCGTCGTTCTTTTGGGTGTGTCTGTTGCTTCTGGCGCAGCTCGCGAGCTTCACGTGGCCCCCAACGGCAGCGACACCAACCCCGGCACGAAACGTGAACCGCTGGCCACCATCGAGGCTGCCCGCGATGCCATCCGCGACCTTAAGGAAGCCCGGATACTAGGAAACGCGGGCGCTACCGTCTACCTCCACAAGGGAACCTACCGGGTATCTTCGACCATTGAGTTCGACGAACGCGACTCCGGTACCCACAAGACGCCCATCGTCTATCGATCCTATGGCCAGGACGAGGTACGCATCATCGGCGGGGTGGAGGTGGCTCCTTCACGCTTTGGTCCCGTCAAAGACCCCGACATCCGCCAAAGACTGCTTCCTGATGTCCGCGACCATGTCCTGCGACTCGACCTGCGGGCCTTGAAAATTGACGACTATGGTGCCATCGGCCCCCGAGGGTTCCGCAGACCCTATCGGCCCGCGCCTCTCGAAATCTTCGTCAATGACCAAGCCATGCACATAGCTCGCTGGCCCAATGCGGACGAAAAACTCATTCCTATCGGCGAAGTGATCGATAAGGGCTCCGTCCCCCGTCAGGGCGATTTCAGCAACCGCGGTGGTGTCTTCAAATTCGATACCGACCGTCCCAAACGCTGGGTCCAGGCCAAAGACATCTGGCTTTCTGGCATCTTCTCCTCTGGCTTTGCCGACGATACCGTCCAGGTTGCCCAGGTCGACCTGGAGCAAAAGACCATCCGAACCGCCCAGCCCACTCTCTACGGCTTCAAGACGGGACGGCATTGGCGGGCATGGTATGTCCTTAATCTGCTCGAAGAAATTGATCAGCCCGGCGAATACTACGTCGATGCCAAGGCCGGCACGCTTTATCTCTATCCTCCTGCCGGCCTAAAGAACGCTCAGATTCAGATTTCTCTGCTCGAAGAACCGATCTTCGCGCTGGAGGGTGTCTCGTACCTGACCTTTGAACGTCTTACCGTCGAGTGTTCTCGCGGAACGGCCTTCTATATCGAACGTGGCGCCAAAAACCTCATCGCCGGATGTACCCTACGCAATCTCGGCATCATGGGCGTCCAGATAGGCAAGGGCGTCACCGATTTCGAAAACTACGCCATCTTCGGCACCGGCCAACCCGTATCACGCCGACTCGGCAGTTGGCACGAACATGTCTGGATCAATAACGATTTCCTCAGTGAGGCCGGCACCGGACACACAGTCTTGAGCTGTGACATCTACAACAACGGCGCCGGCGGTGTTCACATCAACGGCGGCAATCGCGTCACCCTCGAACCCGGCGACAACCAGATCGTCAACTGCGAACTCCACCACTGCAATCGGCTCGACCGCGCCTACAAAGCACCCGTCAATCTGGACGGCGTACGCAACCGCGTCGCCCACTGCCGCATCCACGACGCCACCAACCAGGCTATCTACCTCCAGGGCAACGACCAGATCATCGAATACAATGAAGTCTACCGAACCTGCCTCGAAGTAGATGACAACGCTCCGTTATATACCGGTATGGACCCGACCCAGCTCGGAACGCAGATACGATACAACTACTGGCACGACAACGGCTCCCAATTCGGCGGCAACTTCAGCATAATCTACTTCGACAGCCCCGGCGGCCAGAACGCCACCATCCACGGCAACGTCTTCTATCGAAATCCCGCCACCTGGGGACAAATCTTCATCAGCCGCGGCCAGTTCTTCGAGGTCGAGAACAATATCTTCATCGAAAGCCCTCTGGCCGTCTGGATCAACGAGACCAAAACCCACGCCGAGTGGTCGAAAAAATGTGATATCCGAAATATGGGAGAACGGGCCGCGCTCGTCGAGAAAATAGACTTCAAAAGCCTACCCTACAGTGATCGCTACCCCGAGTATGTCAATTACGGTGATGAGGGCTGGTACAGTCCCATGAACAACATTATCCAACGTAACGTGCTGTATAAGTGCCGCGGATTCGTACGTGGCACAGGAACGCGTGTAGACAACCTCTTGACCGATGAAGACCCCGGCTTTGTCGACCTGGCCAACGGCGACTTCCGCCTCAAACCTGACGCGCCGGTCTTCTCCAAGATTCCAGGATTCAAGCCCGTCCCCTTCGATCGCATGGGCCTCTATCGCGATGCCTACAGAACCAGCCTCCCTCCGACTGCCCCGTGATGACACCACCACCCCAACGGTCAGCAGCAGCCTCTAGCTGAGCGCTGCCGCTGGCCTAGGCAGCCTTGACGTCACGCTATCAAGGGCGACGTGGACAAGCAGCATGGGACCTCGCACAAGCCTCAAACGCGGTTGACAGCACTGGATGCTCGCGTATAATGCCCTGACAAAGACTTAACGAACACGGCCCGCACAATGCCGCCTGTGAACTGTATCAGCCAGCGTTTGCGTCCTGAATCGATGGCGAGAGCAAGATGCCTCGCCCTGTTCATGTAAGAAAAGACATCGCGAGTAGTACAAATGAAAGAGTTCATGTTGCTGATCAAGCCTGCCGGGCCCGACTGCAACTTGAGGTGCAGCTATTGCTTCTATGCGGATAAAGCCGCACGATTCGCAGCCGGACCGCACCGAATGAACGACGAGACGCTGGAGCGGCTCGTCCAATCTTACCTGCAGGCCGACCAACAACACTACCTCTTCAGCTGGCAGGGCGGTGAGCCTACCTTGATGGGCCTGGACTTCTACCGCAAGGTGGTGGAGTTGCAGCAAGAGTACTGCCGGGACGGTCGACCGGTGGGCAATGCCCTCCAGACCAACGGCTGCCTACTCGATGAGGCTTGGTGCTCGTTCTTAAGCGAAAATCAGTGGCTCGTCGGTATCAGCCTGGATGGCCCGAAACACCTGCACGACCACTATCGAAAGGACGCCGCCGGCCAGGGGACCTTTGACCGAATCATGGCCGGCATCGACGCCTGCCGCCAACAGGATGTCCAGTTCAACCTCCTGACGCTGCTGAATGACAAGAATGTCACCGAGCCCGACCTGATCTTTGACTTTGTCCTCGAACACGGGTTTCGTTATCTCCAATTCATTCCCTGTGTGGAGCCTGGCCCCCAGACGCACCAAGTGGCGGACTACTCCATTACGGCCCAGCAGTATGGAGACTTCCTGTGTCACTTTTTCGACCGCTGGCTGGCACACGGTCCTGAAAAAATCAGTGTGCGCATGTTCGACTCGGTTGTGTCCTATTGCCTGACCGGCAGGCCGACCATGTGCACCTTCGCCCGAAGCTGCGACGACTATGTCGTTGTCGAACACAACGGCGATGTCTTCTGTTGCGATTTCTTCGTTGATGACCCGTATCGGCTGGGCAGTATTCTGGAAGAACCCCTGCCGAATTTGGCGAACAATCAAGTTAAGCAAGAGTTTGCGCGAGACAAACGGCTGCTGGCCACACGCTGTGTTGTGTGCCGATACAAGGAGTTGTGCTGGGGCGGCTGTATCAAGCATCGCGGGGTGGCAGGCGGTTGTAGCGACCAGCCAAGCTATTTCTGCCAGGCCTACAAGCAGTTCTACGACCATGCCCTCGGCATTTTCTGGCAGTTGGCGGCGCAAGTGCAGGCCACGTAAGACCTTCTTCATCAGTGGTGTATGGTGAGCTAGTAGTTTGATGCAGGAATAAAGTCTGGTGGCGTTTTTTGTCGATAAGGGTGGATAGAACCCTTTGGCAAGGAGGCCACCATGAAGAAGTATGTTGTGGAATTGACAAGTGAAGACCGTTCTCTGTTGGAGGATGTGTCCAAGGACTCCCAGGCGTCGGCACAGCGTCGTCGTCGGGCGGATGTTTTGCTGGCGGTCGATCAAGGGGCAGACGGTCCGGCTATGCAGGACGCCGACGCAGCCAGGGCGTTTCGGTGTCGAATCAAGAGCGTCGAGCGGATTCGCAAGGCCTTGGTCGAAGAGGGCCTGACGACTTGCCTGCGACACGGCAATACCGGCGCTGCTCGCCAGAAGACCTTTGACGGCCAGGCCGAGGCTCATCTGATCGCGTTGGGTTGCAGTCAACCTCCGGAAGGCCGCACCCGTTGGACGCTTCGGTTGCTGGCGGATCGTGTGGTTGCGTTGGGAATCGTCGAATCGTGCCACCCCTCGACGGTCTACCATACGCTGAAAAAAACGAACTCAAGCCTCATTTGAAGGACTACTGGTGCATTCCGCCGATGGCCAATGCGGCGTTCGTCGCGTGCATGGAAGACGTGTTGGACGTGTACACAAGGCCTCGCGATCCCCTTCGCCCCTTGGTGACTCTGGATGAAGCGTCCAAGCAGTTGATCAGCGAGACTCGCCCGGCGATTCCGATGGAACCGGGCCGCGTCGAGCGTGTCGATGCGGAGTACCGCCGCAACGGAACAGCCAGTGTGTTTATGATTAATGCACCGCTGGAAGGCCAACGGTTTGTTTGGGTTCGTGAACATCGCAAACGCGAAGACTTCGCCGAAGTGATCCGGGAACTGTGCGACGAGTTATATCCTCATGCCGAGAAGATCGTTCTGGTCATGGACAACCTCAATACGCACACTATCGCCAGCCTGTATCATACGTTTGCCCCCGAAGAAGCCCGACGGCTGGCCCGAAAACTGGAAATCCATTACACGCCGAAACACGGCAGCTGGCTGAACATGGCCGAGATCGAATTGAGCGTATTGAGTCGCCAATGCATGAACAGGTACTTTGAAACCCAGGAGCAACTCGCCGCCGCCGTGGCGCAATGGGAACGTTTGCGAAATGCGAATCAAACGGGTATCGACTGGCAGTTCACCACCGCCCAAGCCCGCACAAAACTGAAACGACTGTACCCGACATTATTGAATCAATGAACTACTAGGTCCTCGGGCCTTGTTTGGCAGGGCTCTGCCGAGCGGCAGAGGCGATGTCAGGCGGCGTTAGAATTGGGTATCGGCCTTGAGTGTGGGACTATCGCGTGAGGCACTGACGTGCAACGGTTGTCTGTTACTTCGTCACCCAGCACGCCGCCACATGCCCCGCGTCCTCCCCTTTCTGCTCCAGCACCGGCATCTCCTTAATGCAACGCTCGATCCGCATAGGACAGCGCGGATGAAACGGACACCCCGAAGGCGGATTTACCGGACTGGGCACCTCCCCCTCCAGCACAATCCGCTCATGCTTACGATGCGGATCAGGCTGCGGGATCGCCGACATCAACGCCATCGTATAAGGATGCCGCGCATTCCGATACAACGCCTCCGCCGACGCATACTCCACAATCTTCCCCAGATACATCACCGCCACATAATCACTGATGTGCTCCACCACCGCCAGATCATGCGCGATAAACAAATACGTCAGCCCCAGCTCCCGCTGCAAATCCTGCAACAAATTGACAATCTGCGACTGAATCGACACGTCCAGCGCACTGACCGGCTCATCGCACACGATAAACTTCGGATTCAACGCCAACGCCCGCGCAATCCCGATCCGCTGCCGCTGCCCGCCCGAAAACTCATGCGGATACCGGCTCACATGATGCGCCGACAACCCCACCTTCTCCAATAGCTCCGCCACCCGCTCCCGCCGCTGCTTCCCCCGCGCCAACCCATGCACCGTCAACGCCTCCCCCACAATATTCCCCACCGTCATCCGCGGATTCAACGACCCGAACGGATCCTGAAAGATCAACTGCATGTCCCGCCGCAACGCCCGCAATCGACCCCGCGACTGCGCAAACACCTCCTGTCCCTCAAACCACACCCGACCGCTCGTCGCCGGTATCAAACGCAAAAGCGTCCGACCCGCCGTCGTCTTGCCACAGCCGCTCTCGCCCACCAGCCCCAGCGTCTGCCCCCGCCCGATCCGAAAACTCACCCCATCCACCGCCTTCACCCACGCCGCCACCCGACCAAACAAACCCTTGCGGATCGGAAAATGAGTCTTCAACCCCTCCACCACTACCAAATCACCATGCGTCGCCATAATTCATTACCCTGACTTATACCTGCAAACTTCGCACAAACCACCACCCCTCTCCACCCTCAACCCTTAACCATCAACCATCAACCTTCAACCTTCAACCTTTAACCTTTAACCTTAAACCCGTCTCATATCCCTTCGCATGCCAGCACGCCACCTCATGCCCCTCCCCCACCTGCCGCAACGCCGGCTCCTCCGTGCAGCACCGCTCGTCATCATGCCCGATCGGACAACGCGGATGAAACTTGCACCCCCCCGGAAAATGCAACGGGTCCGGCACCGCCCCCGGTATCACCTCCAACCGCTCACTGTCCCCCCCCAGCCGCGGCAACGACCGCAACAACCCCTGCGTATACGGATGCAAAGGTTCGTCAAATATCGCCTCCACCCCCGCCCGCTCCACAATCTTCGACGCGTACATCACCGCCACATCATCCGCATTCTCCGCCACCACCGCCAGATCATGCGTAATCAACACCACCCCCATGTTGTTCCGCCGCTGCAACTCCTTCAGCAAATCCAGTATCTGCGCCTGAATCGTCACATCCAACGCCGTCGTCGGCTCATCCGCGATCAACACCGCCGGATCACAACAAAGCGCCATCGCAATCATCACCCGCTGCCGCATCCCCCCCGACATCTGATGCGGATACTCCTTCACCCGCTGCGCCGGCTCCGCTATCCCCACCAACCGCAACATCTCCACCGCCCGCGACCACGCCGCCTGCCCCTTCACTTTCTGATGAAGCTCCACCGCCTCCACAATCTGATCCCCAATCGTATATACCGGGTTCAAACTCGTCATCGGCTCCTGAAATATCATCGCAATCTCATTGCCCCGAATCGACCGCATCCGCCGCTCCGAAAAGCCCAGCAAATCCTCCCCCCGAAACAAAATCTCCCCCCCCATAATCCGCCCCGGCGGCGACGCAATCAACCGCAACAGCGACAACGCCGTCACACTCTTGCCGCAACCGCTCTCACCCACCACCGCCAGCGTCTGCCCCGCAACCACATCATAACTCACCCCGTTCACCGCACGCACCTCACCCTCGTCGGTGAAAAACGACACCCGCAGATCCCGCAGACTTACCAACACGTCATGCTCACTCATAGCGCCTTCCTCAAACGCGGGTCAATCGCATCCCGCAGCCCTTCACCCACCAGGTTGTAAGCCAGCACCGTCAGAAAAATCGCCAGCCCCGGAAACATCGTCAGCCACCACAAAAAACGCCCCGACGTGTTCACCCCCAGGCTCAACATCTGACCCCAACTCGGCGTCGGCGGCGCCACCCCGAACCCCAGAAAACTCAACGCCGCCTCAATAAAAATCGCACCCGCAATCCCAAACGTCGCGTTCACCAACACCGGCGCCACCCCGTTCGGCAGCATATGCCGAAACAACACGCTCCGCAAGGGCAGCCCCAGCACCCGCGCCGCCTGCACAAAGTCCTGACCCCGCAACTTGAAAAACTCCGCACGTATAAACCGAGCATTGCCCGTCCAGCTCGTGATCCCGATGATGATCATAATATTGAGCAAACTCCGCGGAAAAAACGCCACGATCGTAATGATCAAAAAGAACGTCGGAATCGCCATCATGATCTCCACCAGCCGCATCCCCACAAAATCCACCTTCCCACCAAAATACCCCAACAGCGAACCAATCACCACCCCCACAATACTCGATATCCCCACCGCCACAAAACCCACCGACAGCGAAATCCGACTCCCATGGATCAGCCGACTCAATACGTCCGCCCCCACGTCATCCGTACCCAGCCAATGAACCTCACTGGGCCCCTGCTCCCGAGCCGCCAGCTCCGTCCGCGCATACCCAAAAGGCACCGGCGCAAAATACGCCTCCTCCGCCTCCCCCGACGCCACCAACGCCTTGTAATCCGTCGCATCCAGACGCGCCGGCACCAGCACCTGCAACAACACGATACCCACCGCCAGCACTAGGCCCGCCCCACCCAACTGACGCGCCAACACCTCGCCCCGCGCCGAAGGCTCCACACGCCTCTGATTCCGACGAATCAATACCCATAAAACTACACCCAACGCCGCCGACAGCAATACCATGTAATCCACCGCATTCAACGACCGAAACAGCGGAAAGGACCACCCCCCACCCACCTTGATCGCATAAGGCTTATCATTCGCCAAAAACGGCGCCAATACCGCCACCAAAAACAGCAACAGGATAAATACCAGACTCGCAATGTTGATACGACTCTTATAAAACTCCCGCGCCACCAACTGGCCGTACGAACGCCCCCACGACCCCCGGTCCCTTCCCGGCCGATCCGCCTCAACCTGTTTGACTTGCTCTGCTGACAAACGACTCTCCTATACGCCACTACGACCAAAGGTGATGCGAGGATCCGCAATCGCATACGCTACGTCCGCCAATAACAGCCCCAGCAGATTCAGCGTTCCCGCAATGGTCGCCACCGCCATTACCACGTTGTAATCCCGTGTTGTCACCGCCTCAAACGCCAGCAGCCCCATCCCCGGCACACTGAAGATACTCTCCACAATCACCGACCCCGCAAACATCGCCGGCAGCAACGTCGCCATGATCGTAATCACCGGAATCACACTGTTACGAAACGCATGACGAAATACCACCACCGCTTGCGACAACCCCTTCGCCCGTGCCGTCCGCACGTAATCCATACGCAAATTGTCCAGCATCCCCGCACGCACCTGCTTCGTCAAATACGCAAACCCCGCGTACGTCAACGTCAGCACCGGCAACACCAGGTGCCACAACCGATCCCACAACCACGGAAAAAAAGGCAACTCGTCCGCAAAATTACTGCTCAAACCCGCCGGAGGAAACCAGTTCATAAACGTCGTCCCCGTGAAATAACCGATCAGCATCTGACCCACCCACATCGAAGGCAACGACCACAACATGAACAACACCACACTGCTGCCCTGATCAAACCACCCCCGGTGCCGAACCGCCGCCAATACCCCCAAAGGCAACGACACCGTGTAGATTACCACAAACGCGATCAGGTTCAGCACCAGCGTCACCGGCAACCGCTCCCCGATCAACGCGACCACAGGACGCTGATGCTTGATCGAATCACCAAAATCCAAGCGAACCACCTGCCCCAGCCACTTCACATACTGCACATACACCGGCTGGTCCAACCCGTACAACTTCCGCCGAGCCTCCCGCACGTCCGCCGCCCGCGCCGCATCCAACTGCGACTCCGGACCCATCATCAAACTCAAAGGATCTCCCGGCGCCAATCGACTGATCGCGAACACCATCAACGTAATGCCCAACAACGTCGGCACCATCAGAAAGATACGTCGTATCAGATAACTCAACATCCCTGCATCGCCTTATTGATAACGCTGAAGTTCTCGCGGAACGTACCACTCCCGACCATCCAAGCCCAACTTATGCACAATCACATTCTTGAATCGCGGATGCAAAAACCGCTGCGAAGGACGCGTGTACACAAACGTATAAGGCTGCTCCTCATGCAGCATCCGATGAAACTGCCGGTACATCGCGTTACGCTTGTCCCCATCCAGCGTCCCCCGTGCCGCTTCAATCAACGCATCCGCCGCCGCCATGTTGAACCCCACATAGTTCGACCCGTGATTGCCTATCTGCGAACTGTGCCAGATCTGATACGGGTCCGACTCCACCGCCCCACCCCACGCCAGATTCACCGCCTCAAACTGACGGTTCTGCACCCGGTCAATGAACACCGACCACTCATACGGATCGGGTATGATATCAACACCCACTTTCGCCGCCGCGTCCTTCACCAGCTTGACAATCTGCTCATGAAAGCTCGTACCACTCACAATCATATACTTGAAACGAAACGGCACACCGTCTTTGTCCCGCACACCGTCCTCGTCGTGATCCACCCACCCTGTCTCGTCCAGCAAGGCCCGTGCTCGAGCAAGATCAAAAGGCCAAGGCTCTATGTCCCCATCGTTTTGAGGACTGAAAATGTAAAAAGGCCCCGTCGGCACCCGTGCGTCACCCCGCAACAAATGCTTCACTATCGTTGGCCTGTCGATCATGTGCGTCATCGCCAGCCGCACCCGACGATCCTTGAAAAAATCCGACGCTTGATTCCAACCGATGTAAAAATAGCCTGCCCCGGGATTCCAATAGGAAAGACACTTAAACTTGCCCGAAAACTCTGCATCCTTGCTCAACTCCGCGTATTGTTCCGGCAAAGGACGCATGAAATCCACCTGACCCGCCTGCAACGACTGCAAGGCCGCCGTATCATTTATAATAAACGGGTACACGATCTTAAGCAGATTCGGCTTCTTGCCGTAATAACGCTCGTTACGCCGCAAAACAATCTGCTGTCCCTTATTCCATTTCTCAAAAATATAAGGACCGCTCCCTACCGGGTCGCTATGGTGCCGATTAAACGCCGCCGGATCATCATACGCGTAAACATGCTGCGGCAGGATCGGCATCCCCCCAAACATCTCCAATGCCTTGAAATAAGGCTGCTTCATCAACACCTTGAACCCACGCTCGCTCGTCTTGACCACTTCCTTGAAATCCGCAAAATAGTTGGCCAGACTCGCCGCGTCGATCAGAGGATTCCGTATCGTCTCAAACGTGAAAACCACATCATCCGTCGTCACCGGCACGCCATCGCTGAAACAGGCCCCCTCACGCAAAACGAACTCCAACTCCATCCCGTCATCGCTCACCCCAAAACTCTCTGCCAACACCGGACGCAACGTCACCGTGTCAAGATCGTATTCCAGCAGCCCCTCGAAAATATTGCCTTCCGCAATCCATGACGTGCTCATGTCACGCAACGTCACTATCGGGTTCAGCGTCGCCGGCTCCGCTCCCAACCGCCACACCAGCCAATCGCCCTCGTCACCCGGGTAGGCTGTCGCACTGGCCGCCAGACCCTCCGCCGTAGCCCCACCAGAAGCCTCCGACTCCGCCGGCGCCGCATAACTCAGGTTCCGCAGGTTCGCGTCAACCTGATTGAGACGCTCGTAAAGCCGATCCGACTGCACCATCGACAACATCTGCAGCAGCACCAGCACCGCCAGAAACAAAAATAGAAAAAATATAACGATACCTGATCGTGAATTCATCGCGTCACACGTCCCTCTACTCGCCCCACCTTCAACCTTCTATTGTCGGCTATCATCAACTCTTCAACTTCCCCTTATGCCTGATCCCTTATCCCTTATCCCTCTTTCTAAAATCCCGTCAATCCTGTTAATCCTGTCAAAAGAACTCTTCTCTTCTCTTCATTCATAACTCATAACTCATAACTATCTCCCCCTCGGGTCGAACGCGTCCCGCAGCCCGTCCCCGATAAAATTCAAACAGAACAGCGTCAGCCCCAACAGCCCGCACGGAAAGAACACCATCCACCAGAAACTCTCCACCGTGTTCACCGCCTTGACGCCCTCCGACGCCAGCGAACCCCACGTCGGCACCGGCGCCTGCACGCCTATGCCCAGAAAACTCAAAAACGACTCCTGCAAAATCGCCTGCGGCACCGTCAGCGTCGCATACACAATAATCGGCCCCATCAAGTTCGGCAACAGATGCCGCACCAGCACCCGCCGCGTCGGCACCCCCAACGCCCGCGCCGCCTCCATGAAAGGCTGGGCCTTCAACGACAACACCTGCCCCCGTATCACCCGCGCCATCGTCAGCCAGCTCACAGCCCCAATCGCCAGAAATAAGATCATAATATTCGCCACCCGCTCCTGACGACCCTCGATCAGCCCGCCCAACCAGCTCCACCGTTGCGAACACCACCCCATCAGAGCCACCAACCGAGGCTCAAACCCGATCTTGAACAATATCACCAGCAATATATAAGGCAGCCCGTACAAAATGTCCACCAGCCGCATCATGATATTGTCCGCACGCCCCCCGTACCACCCCGCAAACGCCCCCCACGCCGTCCCGATCACCACCGAAATCGTCGCCGCCGCCAACCCGATCCCCAGACTCACCAGCCCCCCATACAGACTCCGCCACAGCATGTTCCGCCCCAAGGTATCATACCCAAACGGTGCAAATCGTTCCGTTAACTCGGGCCCCTCCCGATTCTGGGCCAAATGCTGCTTCTGGTACTCCTCCGACGATATCCCCGCCGTCCCCACGCACACCCCCAGAATCACCGCCAATACCAACAGCGACACCATCGCCGGCCGATTCCGATAGA
>Ga0180431_10003001_pt1 | contig 22051 bp, 14 predicted proteins | sample SS_ome_11_FD_132459 | JGI IMG/M metagenome (GOLD analysis project Ga0180431, IMG submission 132459) | Hypersaline lake sediment archaeal communities from the Salton Sea, California, USA - SS_1_MS_1 metaG | ecosystem: Environmental > Aquatic > Non-marine Saline and Alkaline > Hypersaline >...
CCTCCGGGTCGGCCAGGGATTTGATCCAGATCTTGCGGAACTCCACCTGCGAGCCGTGACCCAGAAAGCCTATGTGGCCCGAGTTGCGGGCCAGCCCAGGGTGGTCGCGCCCGTCCATGGTAGCGGGCGTACCGGCCTCATACAGATCGGCGTCCACGATCACCGTTCCGTTGAGAATGACGGTGATGTGCCGTCCGTCGGCGATCACCTCCTGGGTGTTCCACTCGCCGGCCGGAGCCAGTTCGCGCCGCCTGGCCGGTACCACCCCGTAGATCGAACCGTGGTACTGGTACGGCTGCAGCTCGGCGTACTGCTCGGCGTAGTTGTCCAGGATCTGCAGTTCCATGCCCACGTAGGCGGCGTCACCCTCCAGCGGGGCGCGGATGCCCAGGCCGTTGTTGGCTCCCGGGGTGAGCCGGAACTGGAAGCGGAAGATGAAGTCGTCGTATTCGGCGGCGGTGTACAGGTTCCCTCCGCCGCCGCGCCGCTGGGGATCGACCACGATCATGCCGTCCTCAACCACGTACCCGATGGTGTCTCCGATCCAGCCGGTCAGGTCGCGGCCGTTGAACAGACACTCGAAGCCCTCGGCCACGAGTGCCGTGGAGTCCTGTTCAGCCCAGGCCATCCGGGCCAGCTGATCGTCCCAGACGGGGATGGCAGCCAGCAGGGCGTCGATCGGCCAGTCCTCGACCCGGGCCCGCAGGGCGGTCCGGATCTTCCCGCGCAGCCCGGGAAGCAGGTGGGCCTGGTAGTTCAGCCAGTACAGGGTCGCATTCTCGCCGGGGATCCTGGCCACCAGATCGGCGACCGCAGCCTGCAGTTGCGGCTGCCCCGACTGCAGGGCATGGACCATGTCGCTGAAGGCCCCTGAGCCGACCAGATCGGCCTCGGTATTCAGGGCGGCGATCCGGGCGCTGACCGGTTGGGCGGCATCGCGCACGATCTCCCGGCACAGGGCGGACGCCCCGGCTTCGTCTCCGGCTTCGGCCAGCCGCCGGGCGTAGAGGAGGCGGTAGGAGAGGGCCCGCGCCCGGGCCGAGGGGGGGCCGCTGCTCGAGGCTTCGGCCAGCAGGTCGGGCGTGGAGACCGGACCGATGGAAGCGAGGGCATACAGGGCGGCTTCGCGCAGGGCCCGGTCGGGCGAGGCGCTGTGGCGCCAGATCTCGTATACGGCCGGGGCGAAGCGCAGGTCACCGAGAGCTTTGACCAGGGTGAGGGTCGTGGCTCCTGCCGAACGGGGCAGGGCGGTGAGCAGGGCCTCTCCGGCAGCATCGGAACCCAGCGCGATGAGAATCCGGGCGGCCGGCTCGCAGAGGCGTTCGTCGGCCAGGAAGGAGGCCGCGGTCGGCACCGCCTCGTCGGAGGCGACCGGCTGGAGCCGGGCCAGCAGGAAGGCCCGCACTTCGGACTCCGGTTCGGCTTCCAGGGCGGCGAGCAGGGCCTGTTCGAAGAGAGCGCGATCCTCGGCGGCGCCCGGTCGGCCGGCCCACCGGGCCAGGCCCTCCAGGGCGAAGCGGGCCGAGGAATCGGCCCCGGCCGTCTGACCGGGCGGCAGGAGCTGGCGGCACACGTCGAGGATCCGGGCCTGCCCCCCGGCCAGCAGGTCGGTACACAGGGCGTTCTCCTCGGTCGTGGTCCCGGCCGGCATCCGGGCCAGCAGTGCCAGCGTTTCGGCCTCGGGAGGGGGTGGAGCGGTCGTGGCGGCCGACCCGGCACAACCGGCTGTGAGGAGAAGGCCGGCAGCGAGACCGAGAAGGGAACCGAACGGGCGGGAGAACACTGAAGTCGTCATCGTTCCTCTCCTCTAGACCAGGTGCCAGGGAGCGCGCATGGGCTGGGTGACGAGGCGGTTGGCTTCGGTATCGTCGGTGAAGCGTTGGGCGACGGGATCGTAACGCAGGTCGCGCCGCAGGCGCAGAGCGATCACCCCCAGGTTCACGATCGTGCACGAGCGGTGACCGTTGGACTCGTTCAGGGCGAAGGGGGTGCGGATGCGCACCGCTTCGTGGAAATCGGTCACCTGCTCGGTGGGTTCGGGCAGGTCGGCCACAAGGCGCTCGAAATCGGGCAGATCGGAGCGGAAACCCCGATAGAGCCGCCCTTCGGGACCTTCGATATAGGCCGCTTCGGTGTCGCTGTTGGCGCCGTCGAGCACGATCTCGCAGCCGTCGGCATAGCGGTAGGTGATGCGCCGCCACGAACCGACCGCGTCGGGGTGTTGCTGGGGGGCGTCTATCGACACCTGGACCGGGCTGGTGTCGTCCTTCTCGATCAGGTACTGAACCGGGTCGAGGTAGTGCTGACCCATGTCGCCGAGACCACCCCCGTCATAGTCCCAATAGCCGCGGAATGAGGAATGGACCCGGTGGGGGTGGTAGGGTTTGACCGGTGCGGGACCGAGCCAGAAGTCGTAATCGAGTTCGGGTGGCACCGGCTGCGGGACCAGATCGTGACGCCCGCTCCAGTAGAACTTCCAGTCGAAACCGGTCACGCCGCTCACGGTCACTTTGAGCGGCCAGCCGAGCAGGCGGTTCTCGACCACCTTCTTGATCTGCTTCACCGTCGTGCCCATACCGTAGAAGTTGTCGGTGAAGCGGAACCAGGTGTTGAGGCGGAAGATGCGCCCGTTGCGCCGCACCGCCTCGACCACCTTTTGACCCTCGCCGATGGTGCGGGTCATCGGCTTCTCGCACCAGATGTCCTTGCCTGCCTCGGCCGCCGCTGCGGCGATCAGTCCGTGCCAGTGGGGCGGGGTGGCGATGTGCACGATATCGATGTCGGTCCGGTCCAGAACCTCACGGAAGTCGTGATAGCCTTTCACCCCGGATCCGGCCTCTTCCCGGGCCCGGTCGAGATGACCCTGGTCCACATCGCAGACGGCCAGCAGTCGCGCTCCTTCATAGCGGATGTGGCCGCGGCCCATACCGCCCACGCCGATGATGGCCCGGGTCAGTTCCTCGCTGGGAGGGGTGTGCCCCTGGCCTCCCAAGACCCGGCGGGGCACGATCGTGATCGTGGCCGCCGCGGCCAGGGAACTCTTCAGGAAGCTGCGACGGTCTCTGAGAGGACGGCTCGACATGACTCCTGCCTCCGGCTGCCGTGGACGGGAAGGGTGACAGCCGGAAGCATATCACCGGCGGGACCGGGGCGTCGAACGCAGTATGCCGGATAGCCTGCCGGTCAGGCCGGTCCTGTTTTGTCTTTCTCGTTCGTTCAGCGCACGTCGAGAACCCGGGCCTGGTAGATCTCTTTCGTGGTCTCGTTCTGCACGAACGCCACCACCACGAGCCGGCTTTCGTCAATCTCGTGCGTGAGTTCGGTGAAGCCGTCACCGGCAAAGCTGTCGGGATTCTCGGCCTGGAAGGTCTCGAGGTAGGTCTGCAGTTCGGCCTCGCGGGCGGCGACGTCCCAGGAAGCATCGATGTGAGTCGTTTCCCGCCCTGGTTCCAGAGCCCAGCCGTCGTGCCCGCCGATGAAGCCGCGGACCACCAGACGGTGTTCGGTCACCCCGTTGCTGCCCTCGTAGTGAACCACTTCCTCAGCCACCGCCAGGCGCAGACGCAGATCCTCATTCTCCGAGGATCCCGGGTTCTTGAGGTGCGCCCGAGCCGTCACGTCGAGCCTGGTGTCGCGCCGTTCGGCCGAGATGGTGATGTCAAGCCGGGGAGCCTCGGTCAGGTGGCGGCCGATCATCCAGGTATAGGTACCGAAACGACCCCTGGCGGCGGACCGGCTTCCGCCCCCGACCACGGCATCTGTGCCGTTGATGATCACGGTCGGGGTGCCGCGCACCACCTCCCGGCTGTAGTAGTTCATCCGATCGATCGTGTCGGGATTGGTCATCGGATCGGGGCGGGGAATGTGTTCATGATGGACCAGGATGGCCACGGTCGTGGGGGGGTAATAGGCGATCAGGCCGTCGAAGGCCACATCGGCACCCAGACAGGGGCCGCATTCGGAGCCGGTAAACAGTTCGGCCAGAACCACCCGGCCCGACCAGTCGTCGGGCGGGGCGAAGGTTCCTTCGGGATGCCAGCGTTCCAGCCTCTGCCGCAACCTCTCCCGCCGATTTTCGAGACCGTTGAGCGAGCCGTGGACCCGCTCCCAGACCGGCTCGAGAGCCGCCATGATGGCTGCGTTGGTGACCATGCCGGCACTTTCCAGATAGGCTTCGATGGCCTCTTCATCCCGGCCGAGCGACTCGAGGGCCTTCCCCCGGGCGAGATGGAAATCGTAGGCATAGGGGCTGGCGATCGGCAGGGCAGGCCTGGCGGCGGCCAGAGCCGCCTCGGCCCGTCCCCGTGCCAGGTGAACGGAGGCCGCGGCGGTGCGGGCGGCCAGAAAGGCGTCGGCGCTGGCTTCCGAACCGACTTCCCGTTCGATCTCGACCGCATAAGCATCAGCCCGGTCGAGCAGCAGGCCCAGTTTGGCGAAGGCGAGGGCGAGGGTCTGCTTGACCGTCAGTTCGTCGTCGGCTGCGGCCAACATGACGTCGGCCTGAGCCGCCAGCAGTTGTTCCTTGTATGCCGCCTCTCCCGCGGTGTCCCCCGCGCGCTGCTCAGCAAGGTCGTCGAGCGCCGCGCGGGCGGCCTCGTTATCGGGCAATTCGATGACCGCTGAAGCGATCTGCTCCTCGGCTGCGGCCAGTTCACCGCCGTCGATCAGGTAGCGAGCCAGGGTGATGCGACCGGGGGCCGAGGGATAGATGTCCAGCGACCGGCGCTGCCGTTCGATGGCGGTGGCGACGTCGCCCCGGGAATGGGCGATGAAAGCTGCCGCGTTCCAGAGACCGACACCGGTCCGGCCGGTCAGCGACTCGGCTCCGTCCAGGGCCTCGGCGAGCCATTCGTCCACCCGATCGGGATGAGAGCCGGCGGTTTCGAGCTGACGGGCGGCGTACGCCAGGGCCAGCGGGCGGGGGGAGCGGGCACTGTAGGCCTCGATGTAGCGTTCGGCGTACTCGAGCGCCAGCTCGCCCTGGGGTTCGATTTCGGCGGCGGCGATCATGCCCACCTGCAGAACCGCGGTCCGGTAACCGCTTCCGGGCCAGCGCTCGAAGAAATCCTCGACCGCCTCCAGGCGGGCGGCCGGATCTTCGAGGGCGGTCATGGCCCGGTAGGCGTCGATCTCGGCCTGGGTGCGCTGCTGGGCCTGCACAACGGGGGCTGACACCGGGGAGCCGAGGCCGATCACCAGGACGAGGGTGAGGATCGGAGTGAGCCTGGCCGGATGGTGGAGAATCATCGTCATCGGGGAGCGGCGGGAGGTCATCGTCATGAGAGCCTCGTGCGTCAGGGGGTCGGATCGGAGCCGGGATCGGGACACCGGAGCGCGGTTATTTCGGAGCACTCAATAAATGCGGTTCGGAACGGAGGCACCACCGAAAGTCTTGAATTCCAGACCGGGATCGGTCATACTTATCAAGAATGAAGATCATTAAGAACGTTATGGTGAGAGATCGACCCGGATCTTTCCCTTACCGCCGACCGGAGTTGAGAATGGTCACGTACCCCACCTCCCGTCGCCGCCGCCGGATAATGGCTTTTCTCGGTCTGGTCGCGCTTCTGCTCATCGGCGCCGGGTTTCCGTTTGGTCCCGCCGGCGGGACCTGGTATCAGGCCGACGTGCCGGCCGGCGAAGCGGCCCACGGCTCGCGCTCCTACGATGACTACGAACGCGCCCGCCGCTGCGGCGCCTGCCACAGCGACATCTACCAGCAGTGGACCCGGGCCATGATGAGCCAGGCCTATGTGCACCACTGGGATGAAATCGAGTATTTCGATCTGGCCGTACCGCACGCCGAGCGTAAGGACCGCCTCGACGGGGTGGATGACGGCTGTAACGGCTGCCACGCCCCGATCGCTTTCCTGGCCGGCGACACCCCGCCCCCGCGCCCCGGTTCGGGGGGGATGGCCGACGAGGGAGTGACCTGCGATCTCTGTCATACCGTGGTTGGCTTCGCGGGCGAGACGCCCTTCAACTTCAACTGGCAGTCGGTGCCCGGTTCGACCAAGTACGGCAACCGGGATGGTCTGGAGTCGCCCCATCACACCACCGTTCGCAGCGAGTTTCTCTCCACGGCTGAATTCTGCGGCACTTGCCACAACGAAGCCAATCCGTGGGATATCTGGGTCAAGTCGACCCAGCTCGAATGGGCCGAGGGCCCCTATGCCGCCGAAGGGGTGCCCTGTCAGGACTGTCACATGCCCCCGGCCCCGGGACGCAGCGCCAAAATGGGTGCGCAGATCCTCCCCGACCTGCGCCACCATCTCTTCCACGGCGCCCACGTGCTGACCAAGATCACCGGTGTGGTCGAGATCGTCATGTGGCCCGATGTCGACGAGCTCGTGCCGGGGGAGCCGATGCGGCTTTCGGTGGCGCTCTTCAACCAGAAGGCCGGGCACAAGGTGCCGACCGGGTCGGTCGAAGACCGTCAGCTCTGGCTCGAGGTCGAGGCGGTCTCGGCCGACGGCACCGTCTACCACCTGCCGGTCGATCCCAAGGGTTTTGAGGGGGAAGAGCACAACCTCACCAGCAACGAGCTGGCCTATCAGGATCTGGGCGAACCGCTCGATGAGCCCGGCTTCGCCGGCCTGCCGCGCGACGCCACCCCGTACGAAGGGGACCGCATCTTCACCGTGCCCTACTTCGACGAGCAGGGCCGGCGTACCATCATGCAGTGGAACACCGCCAGCCTGGGCACCGACTACCGGATCGGCCCGCGCGAGACGAAGATCGAGACCTACACCTGGACCCTGCCCGACGACATCGCCCTGGGTTCGATCACCTTCCGGGCCGTCCTGAAGTTCCGCAAACTGGTCAAGTCGGTGGGCGATTTCCTGAACGTACCCGAAGATGAAACCGAGACTATCGTCTGGAATACCGGCGTCACTCAAGCGGAGGTTGTAGAGTGGTGAAGCGCAGAAAGAGAGCCTTATGGCTGATATCGGCCGTCCTGACGGGGTATGTCCTGATCGTCGTGGCGGTGCCGACCCGCCGGGCCGAGGCCATCCCGGCTTTCGCCCGCAAGTACGGCTTTTCGTGCAGCACCTGCCACGCCCCGGTGCCGCGCCTGAAAGCCTACGGTGAGGATTTCGCCGGCAACGGCTTTCAGCTCCCCGACGACCAGGAACCGATCCGGGCTTTCCGGGAGACCGGCGACGAAACGCTGCTGCTCCAGCGCGAGCTGCCGGTGGGGGTGCGGTTCGATGTCTACTACGCCCACGGAATGGGGAACACCGAGTTCAGCGACCTGCAGGCTCCCTGGGCCCTGAAGTTCCTGAGCGGGGGTAACGTGGCCCCCGATATCGGCTACTACTTCTACTTCTACCTCTCCGAGCGCGGCGAGGTGGCCGGGATCGAGGATGCCTATATCCACTTCAACAACCTGGGCGGTCTGCCCCTGGATGTGATGCTGGGGCAGTTCCAGATCTCCGATCCGCTCATGAAACGGGAACTGCGTCTGACCTATGAGGATTACCAGGTCTACCGGGTCCGACCCGGGGCCTCGATGACCAACCTGACCTATGACCGGGGGGCCATGATCACCTATGACACGCCCTTCGGGCTGGGGCTGGTGGGGCAGATCGTCAACGGCAACGGCAAGCCCGAAGCGGGCGCCAACCGGATCTACGACGCCGACCGCGACAAGGGCTACTCCCTGCGGGGGGCTTACGAACTCGGACCCCTGATGCTGGGCGGCTTCTGGTACGCCACCCGGGAACAGATCACCCTCGGAGGCGCACCTTTCGAGAACGAGGTCTCGATGCTCGGCCCCGATCTCGTGCTCGGTCTCATGGAGGGTAACCTCACCTTCACGGGGCAGTACCTGCGGCGCACCGACTCCAATCCCGGATTCGGCCTGAACGACGCCGAAACCACCGGCATGGTGGCTGAATTGACCTGGCTCCCGCAGGGGGAAGATGGTCGCTGGGCGGCGATCGCGCTCTACAACCAGGTCACCAGCGACGATGCGGTCGTGGAGTACGAGACTGCCACCTTCTCGGCTTCCTATCTGCTCCGGCGCAACCTGCGCCTGATGGCCGAGTATACCCGCGATCTGGCTCTCGAGGCCGACCGGATCATCCTCGGATTCGTCTCGGGATTCTGAGGGGGATTTCCTCTTAGAAGAGCGGGCCGTACAGACTCCATATGGACCCGGGAGGGAGGTGTCGCAGCAATGGAGCTGTGTACGGCCCGCGTAAGATCGGGCATGTATTTCAATGACGCGACCGGTTGATTGACCGGCTCACGGGAATCTCCAACTCAATGTATAAAGCTGACACCCGCCACTCTTAACACGCTTTGTAGCACTTTCTGTTACAGAGGTGCAACCAATTTCTGAAATTCGGGTCAATTTATCTTTGATAGCCCTCACGGCATACGTACCTTCGAATCATCAGGAAAGGAGCAGGTATGATTAGGAGTGCGAACTAATTGTCCGCAGCCTACCTTTCCTGCACGCCGGGACCCACTCCACCCGTGGTTTCCTGACGGCATCGTTTTTTTCACCGCATGCTGAAGGGAGTAGAGCCGCGATGCCATCCCAGACAGTCCAGGACCCGAAACAGGTGCAGGGGCCGACGGTCATCATCGATCCCGAGCAGTGCAAGGGCTGTCAGCTCTGCACCTACACCTGCCCGACATCGGTTCTGAGGATAGCCGAAGGCCTCAACCATCTGGGGTTCCACCCCGCCGAGTATGTGGGAGAAGGCTGCACCGGGTGCGGAATCTGTTTCTACACCTGTCCCGAGCCGGGCGCGATCATCGTCGTGAAGCCGCCCCGCAAGAAGAAATAAGGAGGAGAGCGTCATGGCAGTACGACTTATCAAAGGGAATGACGCGATCCTGCGAGGGGCGATCCTGGCAGGGTGCCGGGCTTTCTACGGCTACCCCATCACTCCCTCGAGCGAGATCGCGGAAGCGGCCGCGAAACTGATGCCCGCCGTGGGCGGGGTCTTCCTGCAGTCGGAGAGCGAGATCGGAGCGATCCAGATGGTCTACGGCGCCGGCGGCGCCGGCCTGCGGGTGATGACTGCCAGTTCGAGCCCCGGCATCAGCCTGAAGCAGGAGGGCATCTCCTATCTGGTCGGCTCCGAGGTTCCGGCCGTGATCGTGGATATCCAGCGGGGCGGTCCGGGACTGGGCAACATCGCACCCGCCCAGGGCGACTACAACCAGATCGTCAAAGGTGGCGGACACGGCGATTATCACATCCCGGTTCTGGCGCCGAACTCGCCGCAGGAGATGTGCGACCTGACCATGCTGGCTTTCGATCTGGCCGACCGGTACCGCAACCCGGTCATCGTCACGGCCGACGGGTTCACGGGCCAGATGATGGAAGCGGTTGATTTTCCCGCCCCCGTCAGTGACCTGCCCGAAAAGGAGTGGGCGGTCAAGGGCACGGCCGAGACAGACCGCAACCTGATCAACTCGATCCATCTGACCCCCGAGGAGCTCGAGGCGCATGTCGCCCACCTTTTCGAGAAGTACAAGGAATGTGAAGAGAAGGAGGTCCGCTTCGAGGAGGTCCACACCGACGACGCCGAACTGATCGTGGTCGGCTACGGGATCGTCTCGCGGCTGGCCCGGTCAGCGATCGAAAGCCTGCGCGCCGAGGGCCTGAAGATCGGCCTGCTGCGGCCGATCACTCTCTGGCCCTTCCCGAAGGTGCGCCTGGCCGAACTGGCCGAGACCGCGGCCGCCTTCATCGCGGTCGAGATGAGCACCGGACAGATGGTCGATGACGTCCGGTTGGCGGTCGAGGGCCGCCGGCCGGTCCATTTCCACGGCCGCTGGGGCGGTTCGGTCCCCTCGGTGGAGGAGTTGAGAGAGGTCTTTGCCCGGACCTATGAGGCGGAAGGGAGGGCGTCATGAGTACGGCGACGGAATCACAGGTCCTGCAGTGGCCCGAATCGCTCTATCACGAGTTCTTCCGCAAGCCGGGCGTGGAGAAGAAGTCCACGACCTACTGTCCCGGGTGCGGCCACGGGGTGGCGCACAAGCTCATCGCCGAGGCGATGGACGACTTCGGTATCCGCGAGCGAACCATCTTCGTGAGTCCGGTGGGCTGTTCGGTCTTCGGGTACTACTACTTCAACTGCGGCAACTTCCAGGCCGCTCACGGCCGGGCTCCGGCCGTGGCCACAGGTGCCAAGCGGGCCAATCCCGACTCGATCGTGATCTCCTATCAGGGGGATGGCGACCTGGCCGCGATCGGGACCAACAACCTGCTGCACGCCGCCAACCGGGGGGAGAACATCACTATCTTCTTCCTCAACAACGCCGTCTACGGCATGACCGGCGGCCAGATGGCGCCCACCACCCTGCCGGGACAGAAGACCACCACCTCGCCCTACGGCCGGAACACCGCCGAGACCGGCAAGCCGATCCACGTCTGCGAACTGCTGGCCACCCTCGACGCCCCGGTCTACATCGAGCGGGTGGCGATCACCGACGCCAAGAACATCCTCAAGGCCCGCAAGGCGGTCCGCAAGGCGCTGCAGGCGCAGATCGACCGCAAGGGCTTCTCGCTGGTCGAGCTTCTCTCGCCCTGCCCGGTGCAGTGGAAGATGGAGCCGCAGCAGGCCAAGGAGTGGATCACCGAGGTCATGACCGAGGTCTTCCCGGTCGGGGTCTACAAGGACATCCTCGGCGAGACCGAGCCCCTGCCCGAACCGGTACAGCCGATCCCGGTGGACCAGATCCCCGAGAAACTCTTCGCCGACGCCCCGGCCGTGGAACGCACCGGCGAGCCCGACTGGGGCCAGGTACCCGAGACGTACCGCGAGCCGGAGATCAAAGTGGCCGGATTCGGCGGTCAGGGTGTGCTCTTCCTGGGCGCTCTGCTGGCCAATGTGGCCCTGCGCCAGAACTTCCACGTCACCTGGCTGCCCGCCTACGGGCCGGAAAGCCGTGGGGGGACGGCCAACTGCAACGTGGTGATCTCCGAGAAGCAGGTGGCCTCGCCGCTGGTGACCATGCCTGACGTGGTGATGGCCTTCAACGGCCCCTCGCTGGAACGCTTCGAGCCGACCGTAAAGGCAGGTGGCGTGCTGATGTACAACTCCTCGCTCATCTCCGAGGCTCCCTCGCGGACCGATATCGAAGTGGTGGCCGTACCGGCGACCGGGCTGGCCGACGAGCTGGGTGACGGCAAGGTGGCCAACCTGGTGATGCTGGGGGCCTACCTCGGCTACACCGGCATGTTCACCGAGGAAGAGGTCTTCGAAGCGCTCGATGCGGTCATCAAGTACAAGGAGATGCTCGAACTCGACCGTAAGGCCGTGGCGCGGGGGTACGAGTTCATTCGCGAGCAGAAGGGGTAGGCGCTGCGTCCGCGACATCGGCACAGCCGCTTCACTCCAGGCAGATGCAGAACGGGGGCCGGCCAGCCCCCGTTCTGTTTCACATCGGTCAGGATCGCACGGTCGAGGTTTTCTGCAGCGGCACTCTGCAGGGTGGGAACCGGCTCGAACCGGACCGGGGGAGTGAAACCCCTGAGAACGGCGATGACAGGAAAGTGGAATTTCCCTTGAATAGTACCGGTCCCCTGGAGATCACCTTCCTGCTCCAGGTCGTGCTCTCCTTCCTGATCTCGGGGATCTGGATCGCCGGAAGCACCCGGCTGGCTGAACGGCTGGGGAGCCGGATCGGCGGCCTGGTAGCCAATCTCCCCTCCAAACTGCTCATCTCTCTCGTCTTCGTGAGTCTGGTGCAGGATCCCTCCTTCGCCATGGCCGCCGCCCGGGCCGTGCCGATAGGGATGCTCATCAACTCCGTCTTCCTCTTTCTGTTTATCGTGACTGCTCCACGGGGGCTGCGTGTGGCTCTGCCGGTTTCATTGGGAGCCTGGCTGGTGCTGGCCCGGCTGGCTGAAGGCCTGCAGATCGCGCATTTCGGTCTGGGAGTGGTCCTCTACCTGGTGGTTACTCTGGCTGCCTGGAGCGGTCTCGAGTTCCGGGCCGGCATCCCCGAGCTGCCGGGCCGAACCCTGCGGAGGTCGGCGGCGATGCTGATCGCGCGGGGGGTTTTTGCGGGCGGCGTCGTCGCCGCCACAGTCCTGCTGGCCCGATTCATCAGCAGCTACTGGACCGGTCTGCTGGCGACCTTTCCGGCCGTCATGCTGACCACCATGGTTATCCTTACTTTCTCCGGTGGGCCCGGTCTGGCTCGGGCTACGGGGAAGGTCATGCTCTTCGCCTCGACCAACATCCTGGTCTTCGCCGGAGCGGTGATCCTTTTCTATCCGCGCCTGGGAATGCCGCTGGGCACTCTGCTGGCCTTCCTGGCCGCTGTCGGCTGGGTAGCGCTACTCAACCCGGTGCTCGACCGCTGGACCGGTCGGGTCTCCACCGTCTGACTGCTTCATGCAGAATATCTGCCAGGCCCGACGGCCTCTTCTTCGACCCGTCTGTCTTGCTCCGACGGGATAGGTGCCGAGTTCTGTTCCCGGCTCCCCTGCCTACTGCGTGCGCAACGCCTCGACCGGATCGATCCGGGAGGCCCGCCGGGCCGGCTTGAATACTGCGGCCACCGCGACGGCCAGGAAGACGGCTGTCACTCCCCCGAAGGTGAGCGGGTCGGTCGGGCTGATCCCGAAGAGCATGCCCTCCAGGGCACCGGTCGCCAGCACGGCCAGGCCGAGCCCGATGAGGATCCCCGTTCCTACCAACTTCAACCCGTCGGTCAGGATCAGGCGCAGGACTTCCCCCTGCCGGGCTCCGACCGCCATGCGGATGCCGACCTCGCGGGTGCGGCGGGAGACATCGTAGGCGAGCACGCCGTACAGGCCGGTGGTACCCAGGATCAGGCTGAACAGTCCCAGCCCGGCCAGCAGGCTGGCCAGGGTCCGGGGCAGGAAGAGCATCAGCTTCATCTGTTCGGGCACGGTGACCAGGTCCATGATCGGGACTTTGGGATCCAGGGCCCGAATCTCGCGGCGGACCGGCTGGAGGAACTCGCGCCCGTCGGTCCGGGTACGGACCACCAGGTGAACGAAGAAGGAGTTCTCCTGGGTGCTGCAGGAAAAGATATAGGGCCGGGGTTGCTCTCCAAGCGAACGGTACTTCCCGTCGCGGGCCACCCCCACGATCGTGCGAAGGGGGCCGTCGGGATCATAGAGTCGAACCCGCTGACCGATGGCGCTTTCCCCGGGCCAGCAGGTGCGGGCGAAAGTCTCGTTGACGATCAGGACCGGTTCTGAATCGGGCCCGTCGGCATGGGTGAAGGTCCGGCCGAAGACGATCGGGGTGCCCATGGTCTCGAAATACCCCGGGCCGACCGTGGCAGCGTCAATGTCAACCCCGTCATCGCTGATCTCCGTACCTGGAGCCTCGGGGTAGACGTCGTAGATCTGGATGCTCGCCCCCAGCGGCAGGCGGTCGGCCACGGCTGCCGACTCGACCCCCGGCAGGGCGCTGACACGATCCACGATTTCGCGGAAGAAAACCCGGCTCTGCTCGGATGTATAACGCCCGCCCTCGCCCAGTTCGAAAGTGGCCACTACCCCGTCTTGGATGTCGAAGCCTGGATCGACACTGTTGACATTGCCCAGACTGCGCAGGAAGAGACCGGCACAGATCAGCAGCAGGACCGAGACAGACACCTGAGCCACGACCAGGATCCCCCGCAGGCCCACCCGGCGCAGGCGGCCGCTCAGCAAACTGGTGTCATCCTTGAGCGAACCGACCAGGTCGGGTCTGGTTGATTGCCAGGCGGGAAGAAGACCGAAGATGAGCCCGGTGCCGAGTGAGAGGAGGAGGGTAAAAAAGAGCACGCCGCCGTCGATGCCGATAGCGAGATTGATCGGAATGATGGTGGGGGGCTGGACGGCCAGCAACAGGCGGATCAGACCCCAGGCCAGCGCCAGACCCGCGAGACCGCCGAGCAGGGCCAGCAGGGTGCTCTCGGTCACCAGCTGCCGGATGAGCCGGAAGCGGCCGGCACCGATCGCCAGTCGGATTCCGATCTCCCGTCGGCGGGCCACGGCGCGGGCCAGCAGCATGCTGGCCAGGTTGGTGCAGGCAATCAGAAGGACCAGCCCGATCACACCCATCAGGGTGACGGTGAAAGTCGAGATGATGCCATCGAGCTGGGGGTGGAAGGCCACCTTGTCGGTGGGTTCCATGAGAAAGGTGTGGCCCTCGTTCGAGTCAGGGTACTCGGCCGCCAGCCGGGCCGCGATGACATCCACAGCCGCCCGGGCCTCCTCGATCGTCACCCCCTCGCGCAACCGGCCTTTCAGCCAGAGCTGGCGGCCCCCTCGGCTCTCGAGCAGGTTATCCCCCGGCCGGAGCTGGGTGAGGAGAGTCATGGGGTAGAAGACGTCGGCCCGGATCGGGAAGAGCCCCTGGAAGTCCTCGGGGGCCACCCCGATGACGGTGAAATCGAGCCCGGTCAGGGTGACGGTCTGCCCGATGATCTCCGGATCGGCCCCGAACCGGGTCTCCCAGAAGGTGTGCCCCAGCACCACCGTCGGGGCGGCTCCGACGACTCCTTCTTCCGCGGGATCGAAGGTCCGTCCCAGGGCGGCGTCGATGCCGAGCACGTCGAAGTAGTTGGCGCTGACCTCCTCCCCGAAGGTGTGCTCGCTCTCCTGCCCGCTGTCATAGACGACGAAACCGACGTTGTACGTAATGATGTCTTCGAAGACATCACCTGCCTGCTCCCGCAGATCGACGTAGTCGGGGTAGGAGGAAACCGAGTACACCATGCCGATCTCGTCTTCGGGATTGCTGGTATAGATTTCGACCAGGCTGGAGGTGTCCTCGACCGGCAGGCCGCGCAGGAAGACCGAGCGGTAGATCGTGAAAATGGCCGTATTGGCGCCGATGCCCAGGGCCAGGGAGAGTACCGCCACGGCCGCAAAGCCGGGATTGGTCCGGAAGGTGCGTAGAGCGAATCGCAGGTCGTGCAGAAGGGAGTCCACGGTGCCGAGCCGTCCTTTCTCTTCAACCTGCCGGGCCTCGAGTGTCAGGTTGCGTAACAGATCACCGGGCCCCCCCACAGCGGCAGAGAGTGTCGTTTGAATCTGATACGGTACCAATGTATCGTGAGTTTCCGACTATTGTGATTCTCACGATAGTGGTCGTGACCGCAGTAGTGTCAGAAAGAACATCCATTCTGTCCGGTGCCGGGCTGGGGAGGAATCGCTGGCTCCCGGGAGGGATGATGGCGACCGGTAAAGAACTCGAGAAGATCTATGTCCTGGGCCGGGTCGGACTCTACCTCTTCCTGACCGTCTGGGGCATCCGTTTCATCGCCGGGCATCCCAACGCTCCGGTGGTGCTCAACTCCTTCATGCACAATGTCAACCTGCCGATCCATGAGGCGGGACACATTATCTTCGCGCCCTTCGGCTCATTTCTCCGCGTGCTCGGCGGCTCTCTGATGCAGATTCTGGCTCCGCTGGCCTTCGTGCTCGCCTTCGGGCTGCAGTACCGCAACCTCTACGCCGCCTCGATCACCCTCTGGTGGCTTGCCCAGAACTTCATGGACATCGCCCCCTACATCGCCGACGCCCGGGCCCAGCGGCTGATCCTGCTCGGCGGGATCACCGGCCGCGACCTGCCCGGCTACCACGACTGGAACAACATCCTGGGTCGCCTGGGCTGGCTCGAGCACGATCAGCTGATCGCCGGGATCAGTTACGACATCGGCCGCTTTCTGATGGTCGTCATGATCGTCTTCGGAGCCTACGTGCTCACGAGGCAGTTCCGTGCCCTGCAGGCCGGACCGGAAGAGACGGCGGCCGTGGTCTGGCCCCCGGTCAGGGATGAGAAATCGACAGCGGTTGAGGAATCGAATGGGGATACCGGTTCCGGTCTGCCGGGAGGCGAAACCTGAAGCGGAGCCTGTTCTCCTGCAGTGACTTTCTCTTCCCGGAGATCTGCGATAGGATCGAGTCAGGTGGAGGCTTGTACAATACGGCTGCAGCGTGCAGGTCGGGACAGGTTCTGGAGGGAATACGATGAGGAGCAGACCTACGAGCAGACAAAAGACCCCGGGGGCGATCACACGGCGTCGCTTCATCGGCACGACCGCCTCGGCCGCAGCCGGCATGGCCCTGGTGCCGGGCTGCACCCAGGCCAACCGGAGTCGTTTCAACGGCGTGCAGATCGGCACCATCTCCTACAGTTATCGCAGCATGTCCAGTTCGGCGGAGGATATTCTCGGCTACCTCCTGGAGGCGGGACTCGGTTCGGTCGAATTGATGGGGAATACCATCGAGCAGTACGCGGGGATTCCGGAAGGTCCGCCCCGGCCGCGGCGGGGGGCTGAGATGACCGATGAGCAGCGCGCCGAATACCAGCAGGAGCGCCAACGTGCGGCCGAAGAACAGCACCGGTGGCGCCTCTCACCGCCGATGGAGAGATTCGAAGCCCTGCGCCGGATGTACAACGCTGAAGGAGTGGATATCCACATCGCCAAACTGGGCAGCCACACCTGGCCGGAGGACGAGATCGACTATGCCTTCATCGTGGCCCGGGCGCTGGGTGCAAAGGGGATAAGCATGGAGATCTCCGAGGAGGCGGGCCGGGTCATGGCGCCCTATGCCGACAAACACGGCCTCTATGCCATCTTCCATCAGCACGGCCAGGTGGCCGAACCGGATTTCTCCTTCGACCCGCCTCTCTCCCACGGTTCGAACCTGAGGCTCAACTTCGATGCCGGCCACGCCTTCGGGTTTACCGGGCGGCATCCCAACGAGACGATCGAGCGGTACCACGACCGGATGGTGAGCGTTCACCTCAAGGACAAGACCGGTCCCGATTCCGATCCCCCCAATACCAATATGCCCTGGGGGCGGGGGGAGACCCCCATCGCCGACATCCTCCGACTCATCCAGAACCGGGGCTGGCCGATCCACGTGGACATCGAGCTGGAATACCGGGTTCCGGAGGATTCCACCGCCGCCGCCGAAGTGAAACAATGCGTCGACTTCTGCCGGGAGATCCTCCTCTAGAGCCTGTCGGAGTAATCCACCGGCTGCGGTTTGCGCTGGCATCCGGCCGACGATATCCGATCGGGGAGGGGTGGTTACAGCAGCGGCTGAAGCAGATCCACGATCCGGGTCAGTGGCTGGACGTCGTCGGCATCGAACCGGGCCAGTTCCCTGGCATCCACATCGAGCACCGCCACGACCCGGTCACCCTTTTTCAGCGGGATCACGATCTCGCTCTTCGAGCGTGAATCGCAGGCGATATGCCCCGGGAAGGCCTCCACATCGGGCACCACAACGGCCTGCCCGGTGCGGGCGCCGTGCAGGCAGACCCCGGCCCCTTCGAGCACCTGGCAGGCGACCGGACCCTGGTAGGGACCGACGTGCATGGTGTTCTCATCGACCAGGAAGTAAAACCCGGTCCAGAAGTGATGGGGCAGTTTGGCGTGCAGCACGGCGCAGATGGTGGCCATGCCCGCCACCAGGGTGGGGGATGTACCCTCGATCAGGTCGCGTAGCTGTGTGAATATTCGTTCGTACCGCCCGGCTCTTCTTTCATCGATCATCGTATCTGCCCTATCCTCTGGCCGAACGCAGATAACCGGCCGTTACCGCAGAAGGGGAGGTTCCCTGTGAAAGACGACACCGCTTCCCGCGCCCGGGATGATAGGCAGACAGAGCCAGCTCAGCCACCGAAACACTCCCCGGCCGGGCGCGAGGCTCGCCTGCGCCACGAACTCGACCGGCGCGGCTTCATGGGCCTGCTGCCTCTGTTCGGGGCCGGGGTGGCGACCGCACCCGGCCTGCTGCAGCGGCAGGAACAGGAGTATGCCGTCTCGCTCGAGGACCTCGATGCCATGGAACGCATCATGGGTCTTGATTTCGGAGTCGAAGAAGACGAGATGGCCCAGCGGGGAGTCAACCGCAACCTGCGCACCTTCGAGCAGCTGCGCGAACTGGATATCCCTCTCGACACCGAGCCCGCCCTGACTTTCGATCCCCGTCCGGCCGGCTTCGCGATGCCGACCGGTCCCAGCCGATTCCGGATGCGCCAGCCTGCCGTGGTACCGAAGCCGGAATCCGATGAGGACGCGGCCTTTCTGGGGGTGGCCGAGATGGCCCGCCTGATCCAGACCCGGCAGGTGAGTCCGGTCGAGCTGACCCGGCTCAGTCTGGAGCGGCTCGAAGAGTATGATGACCTGCTGCACTGCGTTATTACCCTGACCCCCGAACGGGCCCTGGCCCTGGCCCGGCGGGCTGAAGAGGAACTCATGACCGGGGCAGTGCGTGGCCCCCTGCACGGTATTCCCTGGGGGGCCAAGGACCTGCTCGCCGTGCGCGGCTACCGCACCACCTGGGGCGCGAAACCGTACGAAGACCAGATTATCAACTACGACGCCACCGCTGTCCGGCGGCTCGACGAGGCCGGGGCCATCCTGGTGGCCAAACTCACCCTCGGCGCCCTGGCCATGGGGGACTGGTGGTTCGGCGGGCGAACCCGCAATCCCTGGAATCCCGAACAGGGCTCGAGCGGATCCTCGGCCGGACCGGCCGCGGCCACCGCCGCCGGCCTGGTGGGTTTCGGGATCGGCTCGGAAACGCGGGGGAGCATCATGAGCCCGGCCGCCCGCTGCGGAGTGGTGGGTCTGCGGCCCACCTTCGGGCGGGTCAGCCGTTACGGGGCAATGTCCCTGTCGTGGTCGATGGACAAACTCGGCCCCCTCTGCCGGCGGGTCGAGGATGCGGCTCTGGTTTTCGACGCCATCAGGGGCCCGGACGGGCGCGACACCACCGTCGTGGATGCGCCCTTCAGCTGGGAGAATCCGCGCCCGATCTCCGAGATGCGGCTCGGTTACATCCCGGCCGAGTTCGAGCGGGAACGGGCCAGTGACGAGTGGCGGGCCACCTATGCAGAGGCCCTCGACGTGCTCCGGCGCCTGGGCGCGAAGCTGGAGCCGATCGAACTGCCCGACCTGCCGATCGGAGCCATCGGCATGGTCCTGTCGGTCGAAGCCTCGGCGGCTTTCGACGACCTGGTGCGCAGCGGCCGAGTGAGCGAACTGACCCGTCAGTCCTCGGGCGCCTGGCCCAACTCGTTCCGGACCGCCCGCTTCGTCCCGGCGGTGGAGTTCATCCGCGCCCAGCGGGCCCGGCGGCTGCTGATGCAGCACTCCGAGGTGCTGATGCGCCGCTACGACGCCTTCATCACCCCCAACTCCAGCGCCAGTCTGGGGATGACCAACCTGACCGGTCACCCGGCTCTGGCCGTACCCTGCGGCTTCGATGAGGACGGCGATCCGATGATCTTGATGATTACCGGTCGTCTCTACGACGAGGCCACCATTCTCGACATCGGCTGGCAGTACGAGCAGGCCACCGAGTGGCACACCAGGCGGCCTGATTTCGAGGGTGGTGGAGAGAGGTAGAAGCCGGTCGAAGGACTCCGCCGGTTCCCAGGAGGTTCAGAACCGCGGCAGGATGATGTCGAAGCCGACGTGGATTGCGGTCGGTCTGATGCGAAAGCCGGGCAGGACCTCGCCGGCCGAGGGAGTCGTGAACCGGGCTGTTTCGAACCCGTTGCCCACGATCGCCTCGGCCCGCAGCGAGATCGAGACGTCGGGCCGGCGGATGAGCGAGAGACTTCCTCCCGCGTAGAGCACCGGCCGCCAGAAACGCTCCTGCTCGGAGCGGTCGAGCGCAGGAGCGTTCGCGCAAGTCACGCCCGAGCGCAGGGTTGTGCGCTCGACCCCGATCAGCAGGGCTACCTCGGCTACCGGCAGGCGGCCCGGTCCGGCCAGGGGACGCGAAACGCCGGTGTAGATACGCTGGGCCTGGTACTCCCGCCACAGATCGAAGGGGCCGGCCGTGGGCCCGATGACATCGTTCCAGGAGAAGTGTGACAGGGTCAGCCGGGGCAGAACGAAATGTTCCATCCGCCCCCGCAACCACCACTTCCCCCTCCCGGGCAGGACCGTTTCCAGCGCCAGGCTGGTTCCGGGATAGCCGTGCCAGGGGCGGTTGAGTCTCAACGTATTCATTTCGGCCGTATACCACCACCCCGCCGCCAGCGAGGCCTCGACATCCTCGAGTAGACCGCTCCAGAGGGGCACGCTGGTCACCAGGCGGGTCACCGGCCTGATCCCGGGTGAGGATCCGTCGAGCGGCCCGACCAGGTTGGTCACCTGAGGGGTGATCGGCAGGGTGAAGTCCCACCCGCGCAGCAGGCCCATCAGAGCTCCGGCTGCTGCTCCGGTCAGAAAGGAGTCCCAGACCGGCTCGGCGACCTCGGTTCCCAGTACCTCGCGACGGGGATCGCAGTCACGGGCGGTCACGATTCCCCCGATCGCTCCGGCCGCACCGCCGACGAGCAGGCCCTCGAGCAGTCGAACCCGCCGGTCGACCCGTACTTCGGTGATCCGGTTCCAGTTGATGCCGTTCCGCATCTCGGCCAGGGGCAGGGTGTTCATCACGAGGGTCAGATCGGTAGCCGAAACGGCGGTGAGTTTTCCCCGGATCCGGGAGCCGTCGACCAGGGTGAGTTCGACCGGCCGGTTCAGATCGCGCACCAGCAGGCGGGCATGGTCGGGCAGATCCCCCCGCCGCAGAACGGTGGGAGGGATACCCCACTCCTGGGCTTGCCCCGGAACCGGGGCTGCGAGCATAAGGCAGAGAATCGCCACCGGCAGGAGCGGCCGCACTCTCAGCGCTCTAAGATGTCGTCTGACAGGTACATTCATGGCTTCAGTCACAGAGTAGAGCAGGGGTCTGTCATCGGCAAGGTTCCTCGGTCATCTCCAGCCGGTGATAGTGTGCGTCCGGTGTGACAGACAGTGTTGCGCTCCTGTGTACCGCAGATAAAGAGCGGTGTTCGAGACTCTGTCCGGGTTTTGGCTGTTTGGCCCTAATATTATGTACAACAATAACTTGCGCTATTTTTCACAGTTGCAGCTCATCACTCTCATTTCCGGCATGCACCTTGCATCGGTGACCTGATTGAGGCGCGAGCGAGCATAACCCTGTAGCCGATGAGGAAGACATCACCAATCTACCCTGCCATGAAGGGGACGGGTATGCTCCCCCGGCCGACACCCTCGATATTGCCCTCGATCCTTCCTGACCGTCATCCGGCCTGGGATTGTTCTGCGGCCGAATCCTGCCACCGATTGTTCGCGAACTTCGATGACTGTGTTGCTCAGAATACTACGGCCTGATCCGCCTCAGGGCGGCCCGGGCTTCGCTGTAGTCGGGATCGAGCTCGAGAGAGGCCTCGTACTCGGCCCGGGCCCGATCCAGATTACCGCTCTTTTCGCAGATCATCCCCAGGCGCCAGTGGGCTGCGGCATGTGAAGGGTCGTCCTCGGGCGGTTCGTGGGCCAGGTAGTGCTCCATGCAGCTGATGCCGAGTTCGGTCTCGAGCCCCGAAACCGCCGCGGTGCGGCCGACGAGATACCAGCCGTAGAGGTAGTCGGGGAAGCGCTCGGTCAGGGTGCGGAAGGTCGCGATCGCCTCGGCATACCGTTCGGTGTTGTGGTAGAACAGGCCGAGATTACGGGGGGGGTCGAGTTCGTCGGGGTATTCCTCGATCAGAGCCCGGTACTCGCGCTCGACCTGGTCGTTCTCCCCTTCATGCTCGTGGATCATGATGAAGGCCAGCCGCCCTCTTTTCTGATCGATATTCTGCAGTTCGCCGGCAAGACGGCGGGCCTGTTCGATATCGCCGCCGCCGAACATCTTCGGAGCATTGACATAGAACCCGACCAGCTCCTCGCGTTCATCGGCCGCATTGGAATCCAGCTCGACGATCGAATGGAGCAGGCGGACCATTTTCTTAGCCAGGGAAACGGCCCGGAGGGCTCCGGCCTCTTCTGCGAAATCGACGTAGGTCAGGTAGAGTTCGCGCTGGTAGTCGACGTTTGTCTCGTCGAGGTCGACCGCCTTCTCGAGCAGATCCACGGCGTCCTTATACTCGCCTTCCTGTCGAAGGGTGCGCCCCAGCCAGTAGGCGGCGGCGGCATCGCGCCGGTCGGCTTCGACCAGCGCTTCGAAAACCGCTTGGGCCCGGGCAAAGCGCTCGGCTTCGAAGTGGGTGATCCCCTCCTCGAGCCG
>Ga0180431_10003004_pt1 | contig 22047 bp, 18 predicted proteins | sample SS_ome_11_FD_132459 | JGI IMG/M metagenome (GOLD analysis project Ga0180431, IMG submission 132459) | Hypersaline lake sediment archaeal communities from the Salton Sea, California, USA - SS_1_MS_1 metaG | ecosystem: Environmental > Aquatic > Non-marine Saline and Alkaline > Hypersaline >...
GGTTCCCTCCACGAGGCCTTCGTCCGGGCCCGGCGGACGGACGAAAAATCCGCCTTTGGCGGTGCCATTGCCGTGAACCGGGCGTTGGACGCCGACACCGCACGGGCAATCGCGGAGTTATTCGTCGAGGCCGTGATCGCCCCCGACATCGACCGGGAGGCGAGGGAGATCCTGGCGAGGAAGAAACGGCTGGTTCTGCTGGAGAGCGGTTCCCCGGCGGTGCGGGCCTCGCAGCGCTGGGAGCTGCGTTCGGTATGGGGCGGGATCGTGGCCCAAGAGTGGGACGACCCGGATTTCTGCTGGGACCAAGTACAGATCGTCACCGAACGGCAGCCGGCCCGGGAGGAGATCTCCAAGATGACGTTCGGCTGGCGGGTGGTCCGGTTCGTAAGGTCGAATGCGATCGTTCTCTCCGACGCTCAAGCGACGGTAGGGATCGGAGCCGGACAGATGAGTCGGGTGGATTCGGTGGAGTTGGCGATTCGGAAGGCTTGCTCGGCCGAGATCGAGACGGCCGGGTCGGCTCTCGCATCTGATGGTTTTTTCCCGTTTCCGGATTCCCTGGACGTGGCGCACGAGGCCGGAATCCGTGCGGTGATCCAACCCGGCGGATCCATTCGGGATGCCCGAGTGATCGAGCGGGCAAACGAGCTCGGGATGACCATGGTGTTCACCGGGCGAAGGCATTTCAAACATTAGTCTCGAAAGTCTCTGGTCCCGAAAGTTTCTGCTCGCTGCCGCGGGCAGGGCCTGCGTGACGGAACATGAGAAGCATCGGCCCAGAGTTTGATTCGGCATTCACCGACAGGACGGCCCGCGCATGATCGCGGTTCTGGATTTCGGTTCACAGTACACGCAGCTGATTGCCCGGAGGATCCGGCAGCTCCACGTGCTGGGGGAGATTTTTCCGTGTGAGGTGGCGGCGGGAATCCTGAAGGATCGCGGGGCAGCCGGAGTCATTCTCTCGGGCGGCCCGGCGAGCGTGTATGCGCCGGGGGCGCCGAGCCTCAACCCGGACATCCTGGATCTGGACATTCCGGTGCTGGGGATCTGCTACGGGATGCAGATCATGGCCAAGACCCTGGCCGGGACGGTATCGGCTTTCGGCCACGCGGAATACGGCCCCGCAGAGGTGGATGTCGATCCGTCGTCCATGTTGTTCCGGGACCTCGAGACGCGGCAGCCAGTCTGGATGAGTCACGGTGACCGGGTGGACGTACTGCCGCCCGGATTCCGGGCGGTTGCTCTCAGCCGAAGCTGCCCGGTGGCCGCGATGGAGGATACCGAGAAGCGATGGTTCGCAGTGCAGTTCCATCCCGAGGTGAGCCATACCCCCGCAGGGATGGACATCCTGCAGAAATTCATCTTCGGCATCTGCGGCGCATCGGCCGACTGGAGCATGGAGCGGTTCGCGGAAGACGCCGAGTCGCGGATTCGCTCGAAAGTGGGACGGGGCACGGTGCTCACGGCCGTCAGCGGTGGCGTGGATTCCACCGTGACCGCGGTGCTGGTGCAGCGAGCCGTGGGGGAACAGCTCCGGTCGGTCTTCATCGACAACGGGCTTCTGCGTGAGGGTGAGCGGGAGGAAGTGCTCGCGCGGTACCGGGAACGCCTCGGTCTGCAGGTGATCGGTGTCGACGCAGGGGATCGGTTTCTGCGCGCCCTGAAAGGGGTTCGGGACCCCGAAGTGAAGCGCAAACGTATCGGTGAAACCTTCATTCGCGTGTTCGAGGAGGAGGCCGGTCGGTTGGGGCGGGTGGATTTCCTTGCGCAGGGCACGCTGTATCCGGACGTGATCGAGAGCAGGTCTCAGAGAGGGCCATCGGACACCATCAAGACGCATCACAACGTGGGCGGATTGCCTGAGTCCATGCAGCTGGAACTCGTCGAGCCGTTGCGGGATCTGTTTAAAGACGAAGTGCGCGCGTTGGGCGAGGTGCTGGGAATAGATCGAGAGCTGCTGGCGCGTCATCCGTTTCCTGGGCCGGGGCTGGGTGTGCGTGTGATCGGGGAAGTGACGAAAGAGAAGGTCCGCGTGTTGCAACGGGTGGACCGCATTTTTCTGGAGGAGATCCGGCGGGCCGGTATCTACGATGGGATCTGGCAGGCTTTCGCGGTTCTTCTTCCGGTGAGGGCCGTTGGAGTGATGGGAGATGAACGGACGTACGAGCGGGCGGCCGTCCTGAGAGCCGTGACGTCGGACGATGCGATGACGGCGGATTGGTCCCGAATTCCGGAGGGAGTTTTGACGAGGGTCTCGAGCCGAATCGTCAATGAGGTTCGCGGCGTGAACCGGGTCCTCTATGACCTGACCTCGAAGCCGCCGGGGACGATCGAGTGGGAGTGATCCGCTGTGTATAGCGCCCCGCCGAGGGGCATCGTTTCGGGTGGTGCGGCTGCCGCGGCATGATGCGGCTGCGTGTGGGGAAGGTGGATGGAACACCTCGGGAGATTTCGCCGGGGGCTTGCAGGTTGTATGTAGGGGCCGCTGCGGGGGTAAAAAAAGCGCCAGCGAATCGGAAGAAAGCACTTGACAGCTCCGTAATGTTGCACTATCCTAAAACATAGCTAGATGTAATGTGGTTCGGCAGCACAAGGAGGTTAGTTGAGAATGCCGAGAGGTAGAGTCAAGTGGTTTAACGAGAACAAGGGGTACGGGTTCATCGAGCAGGAAGACGGCGCCGACGTGTTTGTTCACTTCTCCGCCATTAACCAGGAAGGATTCAAGACTCTCGCCGAAGGCGAAGAGGTCGAATTCGACATTACCGAGGGAGACAAAGGACCCCAGGCGGCCAACGTAGTGAAGGCAACCTAGCCAGGGTGTAACCTGGCTCGTGTTGTGAGGCCGCAAGCAAGGGTTGTTGAGGTTTGAACCAGATACTGGAAGTACGGTCTGCCAACGTCACGAAGATCTAGCTACCGAGAATGATCCAGTGTTCTTGGGCCAAGCCCCCCGGCGAATCACCGGGGGGCTTTGGTGTTTCCAGGCGTGTGTGCCGGTTCTCGCCCGGGCCCGCGCCGCGGGAAGCACTCGGCGAGATGATTGCCTTTCACCCTTCAACTTTCAACTCTCTGCAGTAGAGGCCGGCCCGCTCTGCCCCATCATGAAGGGTTTGGCCCCCTCACGCGATCGCTTGCTCTCGCCCTCTTGTTCTGCCTGCCTCGCCGCAGTAGGGAGATTCGCAGATTTTGGGCTTGAGTTTTGGGTCTTGGATGTCGATGAGCAATAGTGGAGACCTGTCACTCGGCCCCGTTTGTTCGCGCAGGGCGGGAGGCGAGGGTCAAGGATCAACAAGGATTGTCGGGCTTTGGGACCGGCAAGGGAGTTGGAGTTAGCTAGATGCGCACAGTTCGGCAGTGATAGGAGGGCGCAAGAGTATGGCGCGTGGAAAAGTAAAATGGTTCAACGAGAACAAGGGGTACGGTTTCATCGAGCAGGAAGACGGCGCCGACGTGTTTGTTCACTTCTCGGCGATCAGCCAAGAGGGATTCAAGACCCTTTCCGAGGGAGAAGACGTCGAGTTCGAAGTCACGCAGGGCGAGAAGGGGCCCCAGGCCGTCAACGTCCGGAGAGCCTAGCTCTCTCGATACGTTGCGGTTCCCCTGTTTGTCCGGGCGTGAGGTTTGGAAGAGAATCACGGTTATCCCGACTGCCAACGTCGTAGGGATCTAGCTGCAATCCAGGGATGTTGCCCGTCCTTGGAATGAGGCCCCCCAGGCCACAGACCTGGGGGGCCTGCTCTTTTCCGCGGCCCGAAGACGCCCCGAATCGAATCCCGCAGGGTGGCGGCGGGATTCGATTCGGCTCCGTCCACGGGGCACGCACCGGTCTCCGGGAGCCGGAGACTTGGGAAATGGATGGTTCGATCGTGCCGCTTTCATGGATCTTCCGTCCTTTGCGGATCACCGGGAACTGTGCACCAAGAAATCACTTGCGCCGCGGGCGGGCACGCCTTAGATTCGGTACGGGTTGAGCCCAAACTTCCTTTTCCACCGAACGAGCCATGCTGAACAAACTCATCGCCAAGGTCTTCGGGACCAAGCACGAACGCGACATTCGCAGGATCCGCCCGTTGGTGGGCGAGATCAATCGAATTGCTCAAACCTACCGCGTCCTCGGAGATGCCGAACTTCGGGCAAAGACCGGAGAATTCCGCGCGCGACTCCGTTCCGGGGAGACCGTCGATGACCTCCTGCCCGAGGCCTTCGCGGCCGTCAAGGAGACCTGCCGCCGGCTGACGGGCAAGACATGGAAAGTCTGCGGTCTCGACGTGACCTGGGACATGGTTCCCTTCGACGTGCAGCTGATCGGGGCTGTGGTCCTCCATCAGGGGAAGATCGCCGAGATGGCCACAGGCGAAGGAAAGACTCTGGTTGCAACCATGCCGGTCTATCTCAACGCGCTCACCGGGAAAGGCGTGCACCTGGTCACGGTCAACGACTACCTTGCACTTCGCGATTCGGAATGGATGGGCAAGATCTACGAGTTCCTGGGGCTCTCGGTCGGTTGCATTCAGCATGATATGGAGCCTCCCGAGAGACGGGTGAAGTATCGCGCGGACATCACCTATGGGACGAACAACGAGTTTGGTTTCGACTACCTGCGTGACAACATGGCTGTCCGCGCGGAGGACCGCGTACAGAGAGGACACCACTACACGATCGTGGACGAGGTCGACAGTGTCCTCGTGGACGAGGCCCGGACCCCTCTCATCATCTCGGGCCCGGTGGGCCACAGCGAGGATCAGAAGTTTTCGAAACTGAAACCTCTGGTCGAGCGGCTGGTCAAGAGACAGACACTCCTGGTCAACGAGGTTCTCAGCGAGGCAGAGGGGTTGCTTACCGAGGGTGAAGACTACGAGGCGGGCATCCGTCTGCTTCAGGTACACCGTGCGGCGCCGAAGAACAAGCGGTTCATGAAGCTTCTCCAGCGACCGGGCGTGAAAAAGCTCATCAACCAGGTGGAAGCCGATTACATGCGGGAACGGCGCCTTCCCATGGTCGACGAGGATTTGTACTTCAGCATTGACGAGAAGGCCAATATCACGGGTCTGAGCGACAAGGGGCGGGAGTTCCTCTCGCCGGGAGAGAAGGAGCTTTTCGTTCTCCCGGACCTGAGCGTAGGGCTGGAGGAGATCGACTGCAATGAGACCGTAGGCACGGAAGAGAAGGCTCGAAAGAAGGAAGAACTCCACCGCTTGTACGCCGAGCGAAGCGACACGGTCCATGCATTGGGCCAGTTGTTGAAGGCCTACTCACTCTTCGAGCGGGATGTCGAATACGTGGTCCAGGCCGGCAAGGTCCTCATCGTGGATCAATTCACGGGACGCCTGATGCCGGGACGGAGGTTCAGCGACGGTCTTCATCAGGCCCTGGAAGCGAAGGAAGGGGTGACCGTTGAGCGGGAAACCCAGACGTTCGCAACCATCACGCTTCAAAACTACTTCCGAATGTACGATAAGCTGGCGGGAATGACGGGAACGGCGGAGACGGAGGCCGGCGAGCTGTGGGAAATCTACAAGCTGGACGTGGTCGTCATCCCCACCAACGAGGCCGTTCGGCGGATGGACTACAATGACGTCATCTATCGAACGAAGCGCGAGAAGTACAACGCCATCGTGGAAGAGATCGCGGCGCTCTACGAGATGGGGCGCCCGGTGTTGGTGGGGACCGTCTCGGTGGAGGTTTCCGAAGTTCTGAGCCGAATGCTGAAGATGCGGAAGATCCCGCACAACGTTCTGAATGCGAAGCATCACCAGCGGGAAGCGGAGATCGTTGCGCTGGCCGGGCACAAGCAGGCGGTGACCATTGCCACGAACATGGCGGGCCGCGGAACCGATATCAAGCTCGGCTCAGGGGTCGTCACCTGTGATACCTGTTGTCTCTTCTGTGAGACCAAAGACTGCGATCGTTGTGAGCATGAGCGCAAGGACTGTGAGCGGGAGGTGCCCTGCGGGCTCCACATCGTTGGCACCGAGCGACACGAGAGCCGGCGCATCGACCGCCAGCTCCGGGGGCGGTCGGGGCGTCAGGGCGATCCCGGCTCGTCGCGCTTCTATATGTCGCTGGAAGACGACCTGATGCGCCTGTTCGGGACCGAGAGGATATCGGGGATCATGGACCGGCTCGGTGTCCAGGAGGGTGAGGTCATTGAGCACCCGCTCGTCACGCGAGCGATCGAGCGGGCTCAGAAGCGGGTCGAGGGATACAACTTCGGTATTCGAAAGCATCTCCTGGAATACGACGACGTGATGAATCAGCAGCGAAACGTTGTCTATGCACGCCGCCTTCGCGTTCTGGAGGGCGCCGATCTCTCCGATGACATTCGAGAGATGCTGTCGGCCGTCGTGGATCGATGGATGGATCTCTACGCGCCCGAGGGCACCTACGCGGACGAGTGGAACATCAGCGGGTTGGAGGCCGACATTTTCGGTCTAACCCTCAAGCCGGAGAAGCTCAAGGGTCAGTGGACCAAGAGGGAAAGCCGCGAAGAACTTCATGAGGCGGTGCTGGGCACGATCATGGAGGCGTATCGGCAAAAAGAGAAGGAGGTCACGCCGGAGCGGATGCGGGAGCTGGAACGCCAGGTCATGATGCACGTGATCGACGCCAGCTGGCGGGACCACCTCTACGAGCTTGACGAGCTCAAGGGCGGGATCGGCCTGAGGGCTTACGGGCAGAAGGACCCCCTTCTCGAATACAAGTCAGAGGCGTTCAAGCTGTTCCTCGAATTGGACGGGCGCATTGAAGACGAATCCCTGAGATTTCTCTTCCGGGCGCAACTGAGTGCGCCGCCGCCCCTTACGAAGTCGCCCGCCGGGGCGGCGATAAAGGAAGAGCACCGGTCCCCGGCCCCGCTCCACAGCGTCGGGCCCTCGCCGCCGGACCCGCCCGCCGGGAGATCGCGTACATCGCGAGGACAGGCGAGCGACTTCGGAAGCACCAGAACCCCGGTCGGCTCTCCCGATAGGCATAGAAAGCCTTCGGTTCGGTCCGAGCGAAAGGTCGGGCGCAACGATCCCTGCCCCTGCGGGTCCGGAAGAAATACAAGAAGTGTTGCGGCGCCGCGGCGGCGAAATAAGACTTGATCATCCCGCCGCCCTGTGTTACTTTATCGGGAAAGTGGGAGCCGACAGTTGGGAGATGCTCGATGGACGATCGTACAAACCGTCTCTTGATGCAAATGATCGAGAGAATCCTGGCCGAGCCCGGGTCGGTCGAAGACATGGATTCGCTTGTCGAATACTTGTCGATGCTCGGATTCACCAGCGCGGAGGTAGGCCACGCCATGGGGTGGTTGCTCTCCGCCCGTGCGGACACCGGAGAAACGTCTCCTTTGGGCCGGATGGGTCGCAGCCCCCGGTCGATTCGGGTACTTCACGAAACGGAGTCCTGCCTGCTCACGACCACGGCTCAGGGGTATCTGATTCAGTTGAGAGAGCTGGGCGTGTTGGACGACGTCATGGTGGAAAAGGTGATTCAGGCGGCGCTGGTGGGGGGGGACGAGGTTCTGGATCGGGATGAGGTCGCGGAGATCGCCGCCAGTGTCATTCTGACCTCGGGAGGGAAGTCCGCGCTGATTTCTATTGGAGCGCTGCCCGTGCACCCGGGGACGGATCTGGTTCACTAGTGGCTGAGTTGGATGTTGGGTGGGGAGGTCGTGAAATCATCGGATGGGATGAATCGCCGTCTTCGCCAGACGGCTTTGATTTTGTAGACGGGTCTGGCTTCGCGGCGGGGACATGTTGGAAGACTGCGGCCGGAGAGCCGCAGCCGGTGCGGATGAGATTCCGGCTCGATGGATTTCCCCGCTGTGGTTTTCGAGGGAGCGTGAGTACGTGGGCAAGTCTCTAGTGATTGTTGAGTCGCCGGCCAAAGCTCGCACGATCGCCAAGTACCTGGGGCCGGATTTCGACGTCAAGGCGTCAATGGGCCACGTTCGGGACCTGCCGGTGCGAAAACTGGGCGTGGACGTCGACAAGGATTTCGAGCCCAGTTACATCACCATCCGGGGTCAGGGGAAAACGCTCAAGACCCTCCGGACGGCGTCGGGGAAGGCGAAGGAGATCTTTCTCGCCCCCGATCCGGACCGCGAGGGAGAAGCCATCGCCTGGCATCTGGCACATGTTCTGGGCGGCCGGTCGAAGAAGATTCGGCGCGTGTTGTTCAATGAGATTACGCAGAAGGTGATCCGTCAGGCTTTCGACGAGGCCGGCGAGATCGATCTCCATAAGGTGGACGCACAACAGGCGCGGCGGATCATGGACCGGTTGGTGGGTTACCAGGTGAGTCCCCTTTTGTGGAAGGTGGTGCGCCGGGGGATCAGCGCCGGCCGCGTGCAATCGGTTGCGCTGCGACTGGTGTGTGAGCGGGAAGCCGAAATCGAAGCGTTCGTTCCCAACGAGTATTGGACCCTGGAGGTCGACCTCACGGTTGCGTCCGGGGAGACGGTTCGGGCGAAGGCGGTCAAGCGTGATGGAGAGAAGCTGGAGATTGGATCCGCCGACGAGGCCGAGAGCATCGTCCGGGAGTTCCAATCGCTGGCGTTCGTGCTGTCCGACGTTACCAAAAAGGCGAGACAACGCAGGCCGAAAGCGCCCTTCATTACGAGTACGTTGCAGCAAGCGGCATCCAGGCGACTCCGAATGACCGCGCGGCAGACGATGAGCGTGGCGCAGGAGCTGTACGAGGGACTGGAAACGGCCGAAGGCGAGCTCGTGGGACTCATCACGTACATGCGTACGGATTCCACGCGTGTCTCGGCGGAGGCCTCCGGCGAGGCGAGAGAGTTCATCACGGACCGGTTCGGGGGCGAGTACGCGTACGACAAGCCGCCGTCCTACAAACCGCGCAAGGGTGTTCAGGATGCGCACGAGGCGATTCGACCGACATCGGTGATGCGGACTCCCGACAGCCTCAAAGGGTCCCTCTCCGCAAGGCAGTACAAGCTGTACAAGCTGATTTGGGAGAAGTTCGTGGCCTCCCAGATGCGGCCGGCCCGCTTCGAGGTGACGGCGTTCGAGATCACGGCGGGGCGCTATGGTCTTCGGGCCAGCAGTTCCAAGCTGATGTTCCCGGGTTTCCTGGCTGTCTACAAGGAGGACGACGCGGACGAGGAAGAAGCCGGACCGGGCCTGCCGGATGTGAAACGGGGGGAGAACCTGACCCTGGCCGGTACTCTTCCCGAGCAGCATTTCACGGAACCTCCGCCGCGGTACACGGAAGCCACGCTGATTCGGGAACTGGAAGCCAAGGGCATCGGCCGGCCCAGTACGTATGCAACCATCATCGGCACCATCCTGGCACGCAAGTACGTCTCCAAGGAGAAGACGGCCATCGCTCCGACGCCCTTGGGTACGACGGTCTGGAATCTGCTCGGGGAATGGTTCCCGGACGTATTCAACGTCACGTTTACGGCGCGAATGGAATCGGAGCTGGATCGAATCGAGTCCGGAGAAGACCGCTGGGTGAACGTGGTGCGGGAGTTCTACGATCCTTTCAAGAAGGATCTCGACAATCTGACCTCGAAGACGGCCGAACTGAAGAAGAGTCTCCAGACAGAGACCGAAGAGGCCTGTCCCGAGTGCGGGAAAACGCTGGTGATCAAATGGGGCCGTGGGGGACAGTTCCTGGCCTGCACCGGCTTCCCCGATTGCCGGTATTCCCGATCGCTCCCGGGCGAGGAGCCGCGCGAGGAACCGACCGACGAGCTATGCGACAAGTGCGGCGCTCCGATGGTCATTCGCCGCGGCCGCTTCGGACGGTTCTTGGCCTGTTCGAAGTACCCCGAGTGCAAGAACACCCGTTCGGTGAGTCTCGGAATTCCCTGTCCGGAAGAAGGGTGCCGAGGCGAGCTGGTGGAACGACGGACAAAACGGGGACGAGAGTTCTACGGTTGCAGCGAGTACCCCAACTGCAAGTTCGCGACGTGGAACCGGCCCGTGAAGCGACCGTGCCCCGACTGCAGCAAGGGCCTGTTGGTGGAGAAGCAGTCGAAGGCCAAGGGGCGGTATCTCACCTGTCTACAGTGCAAGTCGGAGATTCCTCTTCCCGACGAGGAAGGGGAGGCGACCGGCGGGTGAAGTTGAATGCATGCGACGGTGATTGGCGGCGGACTGGCCGGATCTGAGGCCGCGTGGCGGGCGGCCGAGAGCGGCGTGGATGTCACGCTGTTCGAGATGCGGCCCCGGGTTCAGACCCCGGCGCACCGGACCGGCCGACTGGCGGAACTGGTGTGCAGCAATTCGCTCAAGTCACGCCTCCTGACCACGGCGGGCGGGCTGCTGAAGGCCGAACTCGGGCTTCTCGGCTCGGTGATTCTGCAGGAGGCGGAGAACCACGCGGTTCCCGCAGGTTCCGCCTTGGCCGTCGACCGGATCCGGTTCTCCGAGGCCGTGACCCGGCGGATTGAACGGCACCCGAGAATCACCGTCGTTCGCAAGGAAGTCAAATCTCTCCCTCCGGAGGATCGGGCCACCGTCGTCGCCTCCGGCCCATTGACCTCGCCGAGTCTGGCCAATGCACTCGAGGGCGTGGTGGGTGGGGAGTACCTGTCTTTCTACGATGCCATCTCTCCCATCGTGATGCAGGATTCCATCGATTTGTGTTTGCTTTTTCGGGCGGCGCGGTACGATAAGGGTGAGGCGGACTATCTGAACTGCCCCCTGACGCGCGAGGAGTACCACGATTTCATCGATGCCCTTGTCCACGCCGAGCGATTCGAGCCTCGGCCTTTCGAGCGGGGCAAGTTTTTCGCCGCCTGTGCCCCGGTCGAGGACCTGGCGTCTCGGGGGGTCGATACGCTGGCTTTTGGATGCATGCGTCCGGTGGGGCTTGTGGATCCCAAGACGGGCGAGAGACCGCATGCCGTGGTCCAGCTTCGGAGTGAGACGTCCGAGGGAACCCTGTACTCCCTCGTGGGGATGCAGACCCGCCTCAGACACGGGGAGCAGCGCCGGGTCTTCCGGATGATTCCGGGATTGGCGCGCGCCGAATTTGCGCGGTACGGGAGTCTCCATCGAAACACGTTTATCTGCTCGCCGCGCGTGATCCGGACGACGCTCGAACACCGCACGCGCAAGGGTCTCTTCCTGGCGGGTCAGCTGACGGGGGCGGAGGGATACGTCGAGTCCGTTGCCCTGGGGTGGTTGGCGGGACACAACGTCGGGCGATACGTGAGGGGGCAGAATCCTCTCGTTCCACCGAGAGAAACGGTGCTCGGGTCGCTCGTGCGTTGGCTGGCAACCTCTTCACCCGAGGGGTACCAGCCCATGAATGCGAACTTCGGTCTGTTGCCTCCCCTGCAACGTCGGGCCGCCTCGAAGCGGGAGCGGTACAAGCAGATGTCCGACCGGGCCGTGGCGGCCATGCGGGATTGGGCGGAACACCTGGGTGTCGAACGGGATCGAGGAGAAGGGGTGATCAACGTTGAGGGTCGCAGTTAGACGTTTCCTCGACTACCTGGTGGGCGAGAGGAACGCGTCCCGGCACACCCTCACCGCCTACCGGAATGATCTGGCCCAATTCGAGGATTTCCTGGGAAGGGAATCTCCCGGTGCCTTGAAGCGGCTGGACGGCGTTGATCGCCACCTCATCCGCCACTTCCTGGCGGAGCTGGGGGCCCGCGGATGTTCGAGAAATACGCTCGCGCGGAAGCTGGCGACGCTCAGGACGTTTTTTCGATTTCTGTGCCGGGAAGGAAGCGTATCCTCGAATCCGGCACGCTACGTGTCCAGCGCGCGGCGGGGGCGGAAACTCCCCGACTTCATCGGCGTGCATGAGGCCGAGCGCCTGATGGCGCTTCCCCGCAGGGATTCCGACCTCGGCCAGAGAGATCTGGCCATTCTCGAGATTCTCTACGGCTCGGGGTTGAGACTTGCGGAACTGACGGGGCTCAATCTCATGGATGTGGATTTCTATGCCTCGACACTGACGGTGCGCGGCAAGGGAAAGAAGGAGAGAATCGTTCCCATGGGGCGGATGGCGACACGGGCGCTGGATGCGTATCTGCCCGCGCGGGAGAGGGTGATGGCAAGGGCGAAGCAAAATCGAGTGGAAGGGCAGGCGGGTCCCCTGCTGGTCAACCGCTCGGGTGGGCGGCTGGGAGCGCGAAGCGTTCAACGGATCGTAGGGAAATACCTGAGTCGAGTGGCAGAGGCTCGAGGGACGCACCCGCATGTTCTCCGCCATTCGTTTGCGACGCATCTCCTCGATCGCGGCGCCGATCTGCGCGCGGTGCAGGAACTCCTGGGTCACCGTAGCCTGTCTTCAACCCAGGTGTATACGCATGTGTCCGTCGACCGGCTGAAGGAAGCCTACACCCGCGGGCACCCGAGAGCCTAGCCTGGGTGATGCACGAGTCCGAAGAAGCGTCCGCGCGTGAACTGGCGAGAGCAATGGAGAAGTAGGAAATACAGCATGGATCCCGGACGAGGGCGTCACCTGGAAACCCGCTTCCGGGTGAGCACAACTACCGCTTCTTCGCTGCCAGCGGGATGCCCAAAACGGCGGATGCCTGGTGCCGCAGCGAGAGGATGAGCGATGTCTGAAGAGAGGAAAGCTTCACGATCGACCACCGTCCTGGCCGTTCGGAGAAACGGTGAATCCGTGATGGGCGGGGACGGTCAGGTTTCGTTCAAGGACACGGTTCTCAAGAGGGGAGCCAATAAGGTTCGCCGTCTGTACCACGGGAAAGTCCTGGCCGGGTTCGCGGGGACGACGGCCGACTCGATCACCCTGTTTGAGAAGTTCGACGGCTACCTGGAGCGGCACAAGGGCAACCTGGCGCGGGCGGCCATCGAGATGGCGAAAGAATGGCGAACCGACCGGGTGCTGCGGAGACTCGAGGCTATGCTGATCGTCGCCGACAAGGAACAATCGTTTCTGGTCTCGGGCTCCGGAGACGTGATTGAGCCCGACGACGATGTCCTGGCGATCGGGTCCGGAGGAGCCTACGCGCTGGCCGCGGCCCGGGCGCTCATGGCACACACGGAGCTGGGAGCCAAAGAGATCGTGGAGATCTCGCTTCACATTGCGGCCGACATTTGCGTGTACACGAATGACCAGATCCGGGTCGAGAATCTCTGAAGGAGTCGTGATGGAAATCAAACAACCGCCTTCCGGAGCGGGCGCTCTGGCCTCACAGCGAACACCGCGCCAGATTGTGCAGGAGCTGGACCGCTACGTGATCGGCCAGGAAAAGGCGAAGCGGGCCGTGGCCATTGCCCTCAGGAATCGCTGGCGGCGTCAGCAGGTTCCCGATAGTCTACGCGACGAGATTCTACCCGCCAACATCATCATGATCGGTTCCACGGGCGTGGGAAAGACGGAAATCGCTCGTCGACTGGCGAAGCTCGCCGGCGCGCCCTTCGTGAAGGTGGAGGCCTCCAAGTTCACGGAGGTGGGCTACGTGGGGCGGGACTGTGAATCCATCATTCGGGACCTCACGGATCTTGCGGTCAATCTGGTGCGCGCGGAAAAGGCCGAGGAGGTTCAGGAATCCGCCGAGAGCGCCACGGAGAACCGGTTGTTGGACATGCTCGTGCCCAAGAGTCGGGCGTTCGCCCAGGAGGATGCGGCGGAGCCGGGGACGGCGGAGGTGGGTGAAGACGGGCGCTGGACTCGCACGCGCGAGAAAATGCTCGACCTCCTGAGGGCGGGGCGGCTCGAGGATCGGGTGGTGGAACTGAACGTCGCCAGCAAGGGATTTCCGCTCATCGAGGTGCTGAGCGGGCCGGGGATGGAACAGATGGAGTTTAATCTCCGGGAGATGCTCGGGGGCATGATGCCGAAGCGGGGGAAGCGGCGTAAGGTTACGGTGGCCGAAGCCCGCCGCATCGTGTTCCAGGAGGAATCCGAGAAGCTCGTCGATATGGACAAGGTCGTCGCCGAGGCCATCGAGCGCCTGGAGAACACGGGAATCGTCTTTCTGGACGAGCTGGACAAGATTGCGGGTCCGAAGAGCACGACGGGGCCGGACGTGTCGCGCGAGGGCGTCCAGCGCGATCTTCTTCCCATCGTCGAGGGATCCACGGTTCCCACCAAGTATGGGATGGTCCGGACCGATCACGTGCTCTTCGTGGCTGCGGGTGCCTTTCACGCCGTCAAACCTTCGGACCTGGTGCCGGAACTCCAGGGGCGGTTTCCGATTCGGGTGGAACTGGACAATCTGACTCGGGACGATTTCGTCCGGATCCTGACCGAGCCGGAGAATGCCCTGGTGATGCAGTACAAGGCGCTGCTGGAGGCGGAGGGCGTGCGCTGTGAGTTCACGGAGGAAGCCATTCTGGAGATTGCCTCGGTGGCCTACGTGGCGAACGAGGAGATGGAGAACATCGGCGCCCGGCGCCTGCACACGGTCATGACGGCGCTTCTGGAAGAAACGTTGTTCTCGGTGCCGGATGGGGGCGAACGGGAAGTGAGAGTTACGGCGGAGACCGTCAAGGAAAGGCTCAGAGACATCGTGAAGGATGCGGACCTGAGCCGGTACATTCTGTAGGGAGGAAACACCGTATGCATCTTCTATCGATTGCCGACATGACGGGGGATGGGATTCGGGCACTCCTCGACCGGGCGGAGGAGATCAAGGCCGAAACGCGGGCGGGGGTATTCAATCCTCTTCTCAAGGACAAAACCCTTGGATTGATCTTCCACAAGCCCAGCCTTCGAACTCGCGTGAGCTTCGAAGTGGGGATGGGCCAGCTGGGAGGACGCTCCATTTACATCACGGACCAGGAGGTCGGCATGGGCGCGCGCGAGTCCATTGAGGACGTTGCGCGAGTCCTGTCGCGTTACGTGGACGGGATGATGATCCGCACGTATTCGCATCAGATCGCCGTGGATCTCGCAAAGGCGGCCTCCGTCCCCGTGATCAACGGGCTGACGGATCTGCTGCACCCCTGCCAGATTCTCTCCGACCTTCTCACGATTCAGGAAAAGCGGGGCGACCTGGATCTTCTGAAGGTTGTCTACATCGGTGACGGAAACAACGTGGCCAACTCGTGGCTGAACGCGGCGTCGGTCCTGCCGATGAAACTGACCCTGGTGACGGTCAAGGGGCAAGAGCCGGACAGGAAGACGGCGGCCAACGCCAAGGCTTTCCCGGGAAGCGTCGTGGACGTCGTCTATGATCCGGCCAAGGCGGTTCGAGATACCGACGTCATTTACACCGACGTGTGGACCAGTATGGGGCAGGAGAAGGAGCGAAAGAGACGGCAAAAGCTGATGGCCGGACTCCAGGTCAACGGAGCGCTTCTCAAGAAAGCCCCGGAAGACGTCATCGTCATGCATTGCCTGCCCGCGCACCGGGGCGAAGAGATTACGGACGAGGTGATCGATGGACCGAATTCCGTCGTTCTGGATCAGGCCGAAAATCGAATGCACCTTCAGAAAGCGATTCTCGCGGAGCTCATGGCGTAGGGCCTGCGGGGGAGGTGCACGTCGAAAGCGGACCGCTACGGGCGGGTTCGGGACGGGTGTGGTCACGGCCGTGGGTGTTGCGGCGTGTCTCGCCGGACCGGTCTCCTGCGCCAAACAGGCGGCGCCGCCCGGTGGGCCGGAGGACAAGACCGCTCCCCGGCTGGTGGAGAGCGAACCGGCAACGGGATCTACACGAGTTGCCCGCACCGCATCCATTCGACTGTCGTTTTCGGAGAAATTGAACGAGAGATCTTTCGAGCGCGGGCTGGTGGTGAATCCCCGGGTCCGGTGGGCGAAGTTCTCCTGGTCTGGAGAGAATCTCGAGTTGATCCCCGTGGATTCTCTCCGCGCCGATTCGACCTACGTGCTGACGCTGGGCTCGAGCATTCAGGACCGGCGTTCGAACGTCATCCCGATTCCGGTCGCCGTAGGATTCTCCACCGGATCGCGAGTCGATAAAAGCGTGCTTGTGGGCAACGTGATGCGCGCGGGGAAACCGGTTGCGCGCGCCGGAGTGTGGCTCTACGAATGGGGTGACGATCCGGAGGTCGATCCCGAGGTCGACGTACCCTACCGCCAGACGGAGACCGACGCGCAGGGTGGGTTCGTGCTACCGTTCCTTCGCCCCGCGACCCGGGCCTACCAGTTGTTCGCCTATCTGGACGCCAACCGGACGGGCGCCTTCGAGGAGGGGGATCCCGCGGGGTTCTTCCAGGAGCCGCTGACCGTCTCCGCTGCGCCTGAGACCACGGGTGGGATCGAAATCGACATCTGGGATTCGGGAAGAACGGGATCGATATCCGGCAGGTTGTTCGACGAGTGGGATCCGGAGGGCGCGCTGTGGATCCGGGTGCTGGTGCCGAAAGACTCCACGACCGCCGTGGAGCGAGAGGGGAAGATCAGCCGGCCGGGGCGCTTCCTCCTGGGGGGAATCCCGCCGGGAAAGGTACTGCTGGAGGTTTATCAGGACCTGAACGGAAACGAGCAGTGGGACGATACGGAAGATCTTTCAGAACCCCGCGCAGGAATGCCGGACACGCTTGAGGTGACCGCGGGAGAAAAGATCCGGAACGTGGAGTTCCGCCGAGGCCCGCAGGAGGAGCGTTGAAGTTTCCCTTTGTGAAGATGTCGGGAGCCGGAAACGACTTCATCATGGTCGAGCACGACCGGTTCGCTGGGATGGGGGAACGAGACATCGGACGCGTGGTGGCCGAGCTGTGCGTGCGCCGGCTCTCGATCGGCGCGGACGGGCTGGTGACCCTCAAGGTCACCGGCGAGAATCGAGTGCGGATGATCTACTTCAACGCCGACGGCAGCCGGGCCGGAATGTGCGGCAACGCCGGACGGTGTGCGTCCCGATACGCGTTTCGAGAGGGGTGGGCCGCGGAGGCACTGACCCTGGAGGCCGACGACGGTGTTCACCGGGCCGAAATCGTAGGGGACGAGGTTCGGCTGGGTATGCGGGACCCTCGGATCCTGAACCCGAGCCTGGAGCGAGAATACGAGAACCGCCTGCTCCGGGGAGTATGGATGGACACGGGTGTTCCACACGTCGTGTTCTGGGTCGATGATGTGGAGGCCGTCGACGTTCCGGGGGCCGGACGAAGTTTTCGATGTGCCGAAGAGTTCCAACCCGAGGGCACGAACGTGAACTTCGTCGAGGTCCGCGGGCCCTCCGTCCTCCGGCTCCGCACGTATGAGCGCGGGGTCGAGGCCGAAACGCTGGCATGTGGGACGGGCGCGGTGGCGGCCGCCGTGGCCGCGCACCTGGACAGGGGTGTTCCCTCCCCGGTGAGCGTGCGGGTCCGAGGCGGGGAACTGGAGGTTCGCTTTCGCTCGAGTGAGGGCCGGGTTACGGACGCGTCTCTGAAGGGGGACGCCAGGGTGGTCTATGAAGGGGAGGTCGAAATCCCGATAGACCGACCGTAGGACCTCCTGTGGCCGGGGTGTGGGGAGGGGACGCGTTCGAGCTGACGGGGACGCCCTGCGTCGCATCCGGCGTCGGCCAGCGTTGGGAACGGCCGGCGCGGCGCGAATGCGCGTGTGGAAACGCCGGTCGCACTCCGGCGGGACGATGAAAAGTAATTGACATTCTCGCAACAGGTTTGATAGCCTTGTCTCCAGAGCCCGAGCCGGAGTGGGCCCGTGCCGATCTTCGAATATGAGTGTGCCAAGTGTGGAAAGCGTTTTGAGGAGCTTCTCTTGAGCGCGGAAGAGCAAGTCCGGTGCCCGGGGTGCTCAAGCTCCCGAGTGCGCCGGCTTTACTCGGGTTTCGCGGTTCACGGGAGGGAAGGCTCGTTCGGGTCATCCTGTTCTACCTGTTCGGCGAAGACGTGTCATGATTGCAGGTAAGATGCTCCGAGAGGGAGGGTGGACCCCGGGTTCACACGGCACCCCAGCAGTGCTCAGCCCGGGATTCGAGAGGAGGTCGGGACCATGACGAAAGCCGATCTTGTCGAGAAGGTTGCGGCGAAGACGGGGCTAACGAAAAAGGACGTCGCCGCCATTGCGGACCACTTCCTTGAAGGAATTTGCCGGGCGCTCCTTCGGGGGGGGCACGTGGAGATTCGCGGCCTGGGCAGCTTCAAAACCAAGACCCGAAAGGCTCGCCAGGCTCGGAATCCCAGGACAGGCGAAGCCGTGTTCGTTCCCGAGAAGGTCGTTCCCTACTTCAAGGCCTCGAAGGAACTGCGGATTCGGGTGATGGAGACCATGGGTCCTCCTTCCACTCCCCCGGAATCGGGATCCGGCGGGACACCCTAGGTCCCGCGGTGAGTGGAATCGCAGTTCGGGCGCGGGATGGACGTCGAAGCCGTAGAGCGTATTCGGGCGCAACTCGGACGGGAGATCGAGTTCCGCCCTTCTGGATGGAAACGAACAGATTCATGTTGTAGAGGAGGTACTGCCTATGCCTTGCGGGAGGAAGAGAAAGCGCCACAAAATAGCCACCCACAAGAGGAAGAAACGCCTCAGGAAGAACCGCCACAAGAAGAAGAACCGGTAGGTCGGGTTTTTCCCCAATAGCATGAACATCGAGCATTGGGAGACGAGACGACCGGGCACTGAGGTCGGGCCCGGGCGCGTCGCAGCCGTACGAGTATTCGAGCCTCTCGACATTCGAGAGGCTCGGAGTGCGGATTCGCCCGTCTACTTTCCCGGTTGCACCCGTTCCCGCGCGCCGTGTTGGGTGATCGGGGCCTTGCCTCCGGGACCCGAGACCCCGGTTACCTTGAAGCTGAAGAAGTAGGATTGGCGGCTGCCTCCCACTCGCAGGGGCATGATGAGACTGAAGTTCTTTCCGACCACTCTCGCCGACAGGCTCTTCGTGTCCGACATCTCACTGCCCAGGGGGAGAAGAAACGGGCAGATCTCCCACTTGTTGGGATTCTTCTCGGATCGTGCGATGTGATCCTTGGGGATCACGTGCTCCTGAATCCTCTGGCGGGCCGGCACGACGGTCGGCGCCTGGCCCCGGCCCAGGTTCGCGTAGTCGGCACCCGCGTGGCAGACTTCATGCGGGTGGCCCTCAACGTCCTGGAGGACGATCTCGCTCCACAGGATTTCGATGGCTCCGTTGGTCTTGTTCTGAAGGTCAAAGGCGAGATGATCGCGGCCGGGTGTGAAACGAATGGCAATCGAGTCGTCCTCAAAAACCTGAATGACGGGGTCGGTGGCGTTTTCCAGGAAGATGTCGTACACGGGAGCGCTCGCGGCGCATCCCGAAACGAAAGCGACCAATCCGAGCAGGCACAGCGTCCTCATGAGGATCACCCTCCTTTCGTGGTCACGATAAACAAAAGACGCCGAGAGATCAACAACAAACTCCGGGAAAGCGGGCGAAGGGGGGCTGATGAAGAACCGCTTGGCTCCGGACGCTGAGCGTCATGATGGAACGTCAAGGCGGACCCTTTGCCCGCGAAGACGACTTCTTCAACGGCCCCAAGAGACTCCCGTGATTCTCCTACCCCTTTCTCCGAATTTCCTGGTATCCTGTGTGCTCTAAGCGGCGAAGATCCGGTTCTGTCCGGAGGCTACCCCTGCAGGGAAGAGGAGGAATCTCCATGTTGAAATGGATCACGGTAACGGCCGTCGTGGGAGTGCTGCTCGTGTTACCCGTGGATCGGGCGTCGGCTTTCATCGGATTCGGGGCCAGGGTCGGGTTCGACGACACGTCCTTTGACGCCTATGAGACGGACTTCGGACTCGGCTCGGGGACGGCCACGGTGGTTCGAGAGGAGATCGAGCGGCCGTTGATCCTGGGGGGAACCGTCGGGACCGGACTTCTGCCGCTGGTTGACTTCGAACTCGCCGCCGAAGTTGCCTTCTCCAAGTACAGATTCGCTTACACCACGGATGCGGGACAGGCCACATCCGACGATGTGTACTACACGAGGGCCAGCGTGCTCGCCACGCTTAAGAGGAACCTCGTTTCCTTCCCCCCGGTGACTCCCGTCATGAGTGTCTATCTCGGAGGCGGTGTGGGTCTCCACTACGTGACGCCGCTCGTCGGAGAGGATCTGGTTCTGGACAAGCTCAGCACGCCGACCGAGGAACTGGTTCCGGACGACGTCATCGAATACCAGCTCAAGCCGGGTGCACACGGTCTGGTGGGCGTCAGGCTCAAGCCTCCCGTCCTCCCGTTTTCGGTGAGCGCCGAGGCTCGATACATCGTTAAGTCGAAAGGTGATTTTGAAGAACCGGGATCGCACATGTCCGTGTACGTGGGAGCGGCGCTGGGGATGTAGCAGCGACGAGGCGACCGGGCGACTGCGGGGTAAAGGGACAGAGGGCCGGGGTCCGGCAGCGAGAGCCGAGAGCCGGAACACCCGGCCATCGGGCCGAGAGGGCTGGACAAGACGAACGGCGGGGCATGGACGAGTGCCTACTTCACATATACGCGATATCCCCATGGTTCGAGTGCAAGACTTGATCCCTGTGAGAATGTCGCTTCCCGCCCCGTGAATGCGTCCGCGTAGTCTCCCGCACAGGCGGACCCGCGCAGCATGACCTCGGTCCGCTCAGGCGAGAGATTGAGCGCCACGAAGGCCTTGTCGTCGTCTTTCTCCCGGACGAAGGCAAACACGTTCCGATTGTCTGTGGTGGGGACTCGGACGACGGGACCGCCGCTTGTTCCGTTCCAGAGCGCGCGGTCGGACTTCCTGAGACGGAGGAGCGTCGAATAGAGATCCTCGAGTTCGTGCGCTCGCCACTTGATCTCGTCCTTCTCGAAGAAAGCTAGACGCTTGTTGAGTCCGACTTCCTGCCCGCTGTAGATGAGGGGCATGCCGTTGAGTGTACAGGTCAGGACGGCGAACGCGCGGGCTCCGTCCCCGAGGCGTTCGTGAACGGTGCCGTTCCATGAGTTCTCGTCGTGGTTGGTCGTGAAGTACATGCGGTAAGCGTCGTCCGGATAGGCGCGAGCATCGCTCCTGAGACAGGCGTCGATATCAGCGACGGTGTTCTTTCCCAGGGCGGTGGCGTTCATGATCCCGTGCATGCGCCACGCGTAGGTCATGTCGAAGGCCTCGCCGTGCGCTTTGGGTGACTCCCACTCAGCGAGCATGAAGACCGGCTTGACGGTCTCGAGCTCGCGGCGCGCCTCTACCCAGAAATCCAGCGGCACCATGCCCGCCACGTCGCACCGGAAACCGTCGACGTCCGCCTCGGCTACCCAGAACTTCATGGCCTCGACCATGAACGCGCGAAGCTCGGGATGGTCGAAATCAAGGTCCACAACGTCGCTCCAATCGGGAACCGGCGGTGTGAGATTCCCTTCGGCGTCTCTGGTGAACCACTCGGGATGTTCGGTCACGAGGGGATTGTCCCAGGCCGTGTGGTTGGCGACCCAGTCGATGATCACGTACATTCCCATATCGTGGATTCTGGAGACGAGGGCCTTGAACTCGGCCAACGTACCGAACTCGGGATTCACGGCCTGGTAATCCTTGACGGAGTAGTAACTGCCGAGTGCGCCCTTGCGGTTTTTCTCTCCGATCGGATGGATGGGCATGAACCAGAGGATGTCCACGCCGAGTTCCTTGAGCCTCGGGAGATGCGTCTCGAATTCGGTGAAGGTGCCGCCGGGCGAATACTGGCGAACGTTCACCTCGTAGATGCAGGCGGTGCGGCTCCATTCGGGATGGACGACCGTGCTCGAGTCGCGCCGGAGCGCCGAGTTCCGGGCCGAGGAATCGGATGTCTCTTTCGCACAGGACGTGGCGAGAGGGGGAACGAACAGGAGAAGGACGGCGAGAGCCGCCGCGTTCCGTGTCTCACGCAGCCATCGAATGGCGTTCATTGGGATCTCCCGGTTCAAGGGTCATCTTGATTGGCGAACGGTGATGCCGGAGTATAGCGGTTCTGTGGCGAGACGTCGAGAACGCAAGAAATCGGACGGAGCGATCACTAGGAGGGGGTTTGCGGGAGCGTGTTGGCGGCTACGGACCCTCTTGATAGAACGACCCTGCCGAAGTACACCTGCGAGGGCAAAAGGACTCCTGAATACTGCAATCCTGCCGTTTTCGAGCGGCCGCATGACGTTCCACTTGAGTTCCCTCCGGGAGAACGTGCTTGAAATCGGATACGCCGAGTGATATAATCTCAAGTGTAAGAAGCAATTGTGGAATCGAC
>Ga0180431_10003005_pt1 | contig 22046 bp, 32 predicted proteins | sample SS_ome_11_FD_132459 | JGI IMG/M metagenome (GOLD analysis project Ga0180431, IMG submission 132459) | Hypersaline lake sediment archaeal communities from the Salton Sea, California, USA - SS_1_MS_1 metaG | ecosystem: Environmental > Aquatic > Non-marine Saline and Alkaline > Hypersaline >...
GAACACTAGAAATATCCTGAGAGGTCATAGGCACCCCTCTCGATCCACGAATAATCACAGGTCTGGGTTGTGTGACTGCAACCTATAGTCAAGAAAGACACTCTTTAGCTTGTACCTCTGGCCTCCGGCAGATTCCCGCAACAGGGATATATAGGGATTCGGCCAGAGGCACAAGCTAAAAAGTGTCTCTGATAGGTCCCTGTTGCATTATGGCTCTGCCGGAGCCTCGCGCTTCTTTTGTTCACGCAGAGACATTATACCACATCACGCCGCACGTGTCAAGCACCCATTTCTTTACCCGGTTGCAATTCGTGACGGAAGCCGTCATAAACAGAGACCGCAATCATGACGAAAGGCTGGCGGTTATGTGTACCGCGAATGCATCTTTATTCATCTGTCATCTTCTCCAGTAATTCTCGCGCTGCTCGCCGTGCAGCTTCTGTCAACTGCCGCTGCCAGGCGACATTGCGCGGCGACCACCGGAACCCACATATCTTGAGACTGGTTCGGGTTTGCGCAGACGGCTTGCCATCGAAATGAATCCGCAGCCGATTCTCAAGCACGTCCTCCTCTACCAGCACGTCGCCGATGTAGTACTCGCTTGGCGTACTCTCCCGCCGTGCTTCTTCAACCTCAGCAGCCTCGATGCGCTGGCGGATGCGGCGGATGTTGGCGTTATTGTTGGTCAACTCGTATGGCGCAAATCCGATCCGGCCTGCAAAGTCAGGCGTGAGCAATTGGTGCGCCACGTCTTTGGTGATACCCAGGTCTGCCAACTGGTTTACCTTCTCCTCGTCGGTGGCCTTCGACCTGCATACCTTATTGGAAGCCTTCATCAACTCCTGTAACACTTGCAATCGTGCCAGCTTCTCCTGCAGGCGCTCAATTGCGTCGCCCTCACCGATGCGGATAGGTGCGCGGGCAATCCGTGCTGGATCGTATTTTCGTCGCAGGCGTTCCAGTGCACGCTTACTCCAAGCCAACCACTCATCTCGACGACGGTCGGCGGTATCTGATCGTTTGCGATTGCGCTCTGTCGGGAAATTCGCCGGGCCGGTGACCAGCGTAGATACTACCCGGCTATGGGCTTGCCAGAAAGCATGCAGCCTCTGCACATACTGCGTCCGGTACTGTTCCAGGTCGGCAATCATCTCGGCGCGGTTGGTGTCGGTCACCCACTGTGCGAATTCGTCTGCGACCTCGCGCATGTGAGTGACATAGCTAGTGACCGCCTGGTCAGCGCGCTGCTCTGGCACCTGTGAAGTGCCGCAGTGCGAGCGGTAAGCTAGGTCACGGTCAACATCGGTTGGGGACATTTGGATCATCGTTGTTTCCTCTCCATCTCTGTAATGCCACTATCTGTGCCCGCATCAGCCGTCGGTTCGCGTCCGCCCATGTCGCCATGTCGTGCCATGTGCTATCGGTTGACATTAACACGGCTCGTGCCGCCTGCTCGGCTGCTGTTACATGATCTATGAAAATGCGAAACTCCGCGTCGGTGCGTGCCAGTCGTCGTGCCTCGCATACCAGATGCCATTCTTCACGCGACACAATTCGTGATAATTCGAAAATGAGATATTCATCTATCATCATCTTCTCCATTCATAGCATGCAGCCGTTCCAGCACTGCCATGCAAACCGCCAGAACCAACAGTGCAATCGCCAGTGCCAGTGGTAAAAGCACTAGCAACCAGATCAATACAAAGACTAAACTTGTGACCATCTTACCTTCACCATCACAACTCGCGCTACCTTCTCTCGCGCAAGCTCACATTCAGCCCACGCCGCTACCCGCCAGCCGTGGCGCTCCAAGCGTGGCAACACGCGCAGGAAGTCGCCAGCATTGACCATAAGTACCTCGTGCTGGTAGGTGACAAGAGACAGCAGGAACGCCAGCAGCGCAGAGAGAAAGCCAGAAAGAAAGGTCATGAAGCACCACCTTTAACCTTCGCTATCACTGCCCGCACGTGCTGGCTTGCGGCACCATCCAGTAGGCCAATCACGTTTTCCAGTGCCTCAAGCATGTCTGGCGCAGCCATAATTAGTCTTGCGTTGGCGTCAATGACCTCGCGATCATAGCTGTCATACCATACCTCAGCTATGATTTGCTGCTGTTCATCACTAGCTGTGACAATGCGATCAGCAAGATAGCCCTTGCCGCGCGTCCAAGGACCAGGTATGTGCATCATCTATTCCGTCGTCTGCTTGCCTTCGCCCGCTTCCGCGCTGCTCTGGCTAATTTCTCATACCGCTTCGGCTTGCGCTTGCCCAGAGCATGTGGTGTATCGCCTTTGTGTCGTGCCTGGGCTGCGACCTTCCTGCGTTGTGCTCGGTTAGGCTCCTTGTGCTCTACAGTATGTCTTAAGTATCGCCCGTTCATTGCCCGGCCTTCAATTCTCGGTATCTATCCCAAAACGCTTGTAGGTTGCGCCGTTCATCGTAACTGATTACCGCCACCATGTCAAAACCTTGTGGTGTGTAGCTAGTCAGTTCCACCCGCACGTCAAAGCCGGTATCCTTAGCAGCCTGTTCAAGAAGGCTGCTCACAGCTTTGAGATGGTAGCCGAGAAAATACGGCGGTGTACTACCTAGCTCTGCTAGACTATTTCCATATTTGCTTTTCATTGCGCTACCTCCATTTCTCCTACGAACTGACTTCTGAACACTGCTTGCCCGTTCCACTCCAGCGCGCCTACCAGGTGGCATATTTCCTTCGCCCTGGTCACTGCCACGTATGCCAGTCGCCTTTCTTCCTCGATCTCCGGCGGCTTGCCAACCGGTAACATTCCCGGTTTCTGTGGTGGTGGAACTACTGGCAACCGTGTGGTGTTGACGATAACCCCTTTGCGCTCCCGGCCTTTCGACCAGTGAATCGTTCCCAAGATCACGCTTTGATCGTCGTCAACCTCACCGCCATTGGTCAGGCTTTCCACATCGTCGAGGAACTGTTCAAGCGTCCAGCCATCTTGCGCCATATTGACCAGCAAGGAGATGTCCTCGGCTTTGCCATTCTCGGCTAGGTCTTCCCCGCTCAGTCCATACTCAGCTTCTAGCCACGGCATCACGCAATCGCTCGCGATCATCTCTAGCACCTGCCGCGCGTTGTCCTTGATGCGCTCCAACCTGTGCACGAACTGTACCAGGTCACTCGCACCCTTTGCGCGGGTGGTTGGGAATCCACCGCGATTCGTTTCGTCTCTTTGCTCTAGAATCCCATCCCAGCCGCCTGCCTCCTGGATCGCCTTCTTGCCGTAGTACCGCGCGTGGCTGTAGTCGATCCCTTGCTCCATTATCACCGGGCACCCGCAGTCAACCCAGCCTTGCTTGTTGCGGCACCCTTCTCTGTGGCGTCGCGTGGTGAACGGTGCACGAAAATCCACCGTCGCGACGTTGGCGATCTCGGAGAGAATTTCTTCGTCATCCCGCGCACTTTGATAGTCACACGCCAGCCTTGCATACGCCAGCACCTTACGGATGTGTGGGGCACCAAATAGCATCCCCCCGCTCTTGTTCACTGCCGGAATCCGCTGCCGGATTAGCTCAGTATGGATTGCAGAACACTCTGCACGGGTACGCGAGAGAATGAACCAGTCTTGCGGATTCTCTGCTACCATTGCTGCAATCTCAGAGCATAACTCGGCGAAAGTTGCCGACTCTGAGTAGGTGAGCGGATCGCCTTCCTCTACCCCAGGCCGTCCAGCAAATGGCTTTAGGTAGGGGTCATCTGGCCCACAATAGTTGTACTTGATTAACCTACTTGCAACATTGATTATCGCCTGCGTGCTGCGATAGTTGATTGGCAGATTAAACCGCTTGATGCTGGGCCATGCTTCCTCGAACCACTCTCGCAACACTGCCGGTTCAGCTCCCCGGAACTTATATTGACTTTGGTCGACGTCGCCACAAAATACTATGTTGCCCGATTTTCTTGCCAGCGTCCACAAGATTTCGGCCTGCTGTGGGCTGGTGTCCTGCGCTTCGTCTACCAGGATGTAGTCAAACTGTGCTTGGGCCTTCTCTCTCCAAGCCGGGTCGTTGCGGAGCTTCCACACGACGCGGGCTTGCATCATGTCGAAGTCAACTAGATTCTTGCTCTTGCAGAAGTCGTAGTAGCGCCGGTAGATTTCCGCCAGGTCCCCGGCTCGATATGCCACGTCGCTACCAGTCAGCAATCGCCGATAGAACGCGCCAGATTGTGGAGGCGTGACTAGGCTATTGATAGCGTGAGAGATGTAAAGTTTAACTGACTTGGGCGATTCCTGCCAGTGCAACTCTTTCAGGCTGTCCTTGATGAGTGAATCGGCTTCCCATTCATCGCGCCCGCTCAGCACTCTGAGTTTCTTCCCGCCACCCAATGCCTTGAGCAAGCGGAAACTCAGCGCGTGGATGGTACACGTCCAGTCAATCAGCATCCGCCGGGCTGGCTCTCCGTCTAGCCAATCGTCACCAAATCCGTCATGGCCGTGTGGGTCGGAGAAATATGCCAACTCTTCCACGCTCAGGTCAGGCCAAAGCGTGCGGGCAATTCTTACCCGTGCTTCCGCCGCCGCGCTGTTTGAGAACGTGAAAACCCCGATCCGGCTTGGATCGATCCCGCTCTCTACCAGCGATGCAACCAGGTGTTCAAGCGTGCGGGTCTTACCACTGCCAGGACACGCCTCTACTACCTGCGCGCCCCGCGCACCAGCATCTACCACTGCTTGCTGAAATTCATTCAAGCCAAAGGTCGGTGAGGTGGGGGCTGACTGTTGGAGACCCTCAGGAGAAAGAAGGACCCCCACCTCACCAGGAGCACAAGTCGGCCTTTCAGCCTGGAGAGCTTGTGCCCCCTCAGCAGCCAAACAGACAACAACAGCGGCTTGCTTTTTTTGTGTTTGGTTTTTGTGTTGCTCTTTGGCTGCTGAGGCCATCCATGCTTCCTCCTCATACGGGAAAAGCGCCAGCAACTCATCACATTTCTCTGGGTACTTTTCCAGCAGTTGTCTCAGCGCGATAATCTCTGCCGGCGTCGCCAGTCCATGCTTTGCCAGCTTGCGGGCCAGTCCTGCGTCATACCAGCCTACGGTCTGCTCAAGCTCGTCTGCCCACTTGAGCAGGTCAAAAGCCGGTGCCTGACAGAACTCTTTCACGTTCTTTGCACTACTTGTGTTCATCGTTCGTTTTGCCTCCTGAGGGTGTCTCTAACAGTCAGTAACATTATACACTAAATCTCTCACCTTGTCAATAGACAAAACGGCGAATTGTGTTACAGTTTTCTTAAAATCTACTCTGTTTCTAGGATTGCCTCTATCATCTCCTCCCCTTGCCTATCTAGCGCATCCGCTAGCAACCGCGTTCGCTCTGCCCAGCCTGCAAGCGCTTTTACTGCACCCCGATCAAGTTCCATGGTACTTGCCAGCATTCCTGCACATTCATCTATTTGCACTGGATTGCCCTGGAGAACACAATACAGCATCTCCACCGCCGCTGCAATCACGCCTGATTTCTTCCCACCGTTCACGAGCTGGCGCAACATTCCTGCTTGCTTTGCCGCCAGCCGCACCTGTGACCGCCAGGAACCAGGCTCGCTCACGGTGCCGTATATTTGCCTGAAATTTGGTCTTACCAATTTATTCATTCTTCTCTCCTTTGAATATCAGATTGTTGGCATAATTAAATGGATGCTCGTTCTTGTCCTGTGATCGTCGCACTCGGTTCTGTTCCGTCATTGCTGCGCACTGCTCCCGACGCTGCTTCCACCACTCCTCGGAACGGTTGTAGATTTCGCTGCGCATCTCTGGCGGCGTATATCGAGAAATGGTTTCCCAATGTACGCCAAGTTTTTTGCCTGCCTGCCTTGTCGTTAGTCCTTCGCGCAACCGCATATCGAGTACCGCGTCGGTAGCGTTTTCGTAGCCGAGTGCCTGTGCCTTGCGGTCTGTTGGTGTCAGTTCTGGCGTGCTGGACGGGTCGTATACCTGGTCGTGCAGGTTGAGCGGCAGGTCAAGCGCCTTGCGCCATTCTTGGAGCGTGGATAGGCTCACACCAAGACACCCTGCTACTGTGCGCCAGGAATTGCCACCGTCCTGCTCGCGTAAGCCCTGGATCACGTTGGCCAGCGGTTCTCCGAACTCGGCTTCGATGGCGCGCCACAGGGCTAACCGCCGCTTGTGGCCTGGATTGCTGTCACCCTGCCAGTTGTCGCCTCTACACATAGGCCCTCACCTCTGGAAATTCGGCAGCAAAACGGTTGAACAGGTCAGGCCAGCCGCGTTTGAGGATAGTGATTTGACCATATCCGAGCACGCGCTCAACCGCCAGTGGCCCGATTCGTTGGTGCTCAGGCGGTATGCCAATTTCTGCCAGTCTATCGTAAGCGAGATTGTAGTCCAATCCCTCACTCACGATGAATGCCCACACATCGCGCCAACTCCAGTTGTGAATAGGGTTGCAGTGCCATAGATCATCCGACCGCGCAAAAAACAGCGGGCCAGACTTGCGTAAATGTAACCGTCTTGCTGCGCTCTCCTCTTGACGCAAGCCCAGGAATGTCAATTCCCAGTTGTGCTGTTTGGCATAGTGCTGGATGTTGTCCCAGTCTCCTTTGATCTGTAGCCACTCGGTATGTTGAGCGTTGGTCCTGATATGGTGCAAATCTAGACCATTTGATTTCATCCGCTCCATGTACTCTGCTGTCTCAGGCAAGAACCACTCATCATCACTCCAGATTGCTGGCACGCTTGGGAATTGCTTGCGCACCAGTGTCAGCACTACGCTGGAATCCTTGCCGCCCGAAAAAGCAACGTATGGAGCATAGTCTTTACCAAGCGCCCGCTCCACAAGCTGACGTGCATGCTCCACGCGGCGATGATATTGGCCCAACCGTGCATGCATCTGGCATTGAAAACGAAAACTCTCATTCATCTTGTTGGTAGCTCCTGCTGTAGTGCGACTTTCCATGAGGCGACCATGTGCTTTTCAATCGAGAACCATAGTGCTGAACTGGATTCGGGATATAAGCCCAGATGTCATCGGTGAATAATGGCAACCTAGTGTCTAGTGGGCCATCGTCCCATCTAATCAGAAGGTGCTCAATGAACTCAATTTTCAGTAGAAGTGCCTGGCTCCCAAAGTACCGCCTGTGGTTCGTGATGCGGTAGACACCAGGGAGATATGCGCCTCCTGACCGCAGTGCCCGCTTGAGCGACGCTGGATAGAATGAATATCCTGCTAGGTAGAATGTAATCACATCACGATCTTGTTCAATCGCCTGAGAGAGTGCAGTGCGAAAAAAAGAGCAGAACTCCAGGTCATCCTCTAGAAAAAGCACAAAATCGGTCTCTTGTTCTGCGCCGTATCTAAGTGCGGTCTGCTGATTGATTCGACAGTTCTCCATTCCAAGCGGGACATCGTCAACCGTGAAAACTACTGGAGTTATCCCATGGCGAGAAAGCCGGGAGAGCGTACTACGACACACACTTTCCCGCTCACTTATCGAAACCATCACGCTGGCGAAACACATTTTATCATTCCCGCTGGCTTAGAAATATACTCAGCTCCCACGACTCCGTACCACGTAAACAAACAGCCTTCGCCTCCTGCTCCCACCAAGCTGCAAACACTGGAGCTATTCTGTGCTGAGCATAGTCTCCAGTTTCTATCTCTGTTTTAGAGAATCCCAGCCGCAGGAGCTTCTCTATCACCGCCACGGACATGGCCAGGTGACTTTGTGATATCCATAGGAGTTGCTCCTCAAATAAAATCCAGCCGGCCTCTTGTCCAAGTGGATTTGTTTTAGCACGAAAAACCAGGTGCTTCTGTCCTGTCTCGCTGATAACGGCTAGTTCTGGCAATCTGCCTGCATCGCCGAGCAACAGCAGCTTCATTTCGCCTTTCTGCCCCTTGTTTAATGGATACCACATCCCATCTTTGACGATGTGTGTGTAGTTACGCATCTTCTGTGGAATGCACCAGCCATTCCATTTCTGGGTCACATTGATGTCTTCTGACATGGGCAATGCAGTAGTTTTATGCTTCTTTTGCCATTTGGCTACTCGATCTGGATTTGCAGCGATAGCTTCTGCATCTGTCGACCACCACTTTTCAACAACCATAGTAAGTGATTCGGATTGCTCACCGAATGAGAATTGACACGCATGGCAGATAATGGTTCCATCACTCAAGAAGTCGCGTCCTGTGAATCCAGGACGATCCCACTCAGCGAATTCGCGCCCAACGCCGTGCATCCCGCAAATACAACAAGCACCTTCTAGGTTTCCAGGCATCTCAGGAAATCCAGCAGCATGGTATAATATCCTCGATGAACTGATCATGTATTCTCCCTGCTCGTAGGCAAATAATCGACCACAATCCTCGTACAACAACAGATTGGACATTTCCAATTTCGGCAAGCGCCGCCATGCAGTTGATTTGCTACATCCGACTGCCGTAGCCAGTTCTGAACATTTTATTCCTGGATGTATGCGAACTATTTCCCACATTTTCTCGTAGGTGGGTATGTTACATTGCCATACCCAGCCTGCCTCCTGGGTAGCCATCAATCTATCCCATCAAACCAATCTGGGATTTTTGTACGTGGAACGATGACGTCTCGCAAATGTTCCTTGAGGTAATATGGCGGTCGTATCGCCAAGTAGGCTCGCTCGCATCCATCACGCTTCACTCCAGAAGCTGGTATTGCACGCATCGGCTCATCATTGCACCATACTGACAAATCACTGAACGATGGCTCAACTGTCCACCGCGCCACGCGTCCCCATCCGTGTGCCTGATATTTTCCGATATGGGTAGCATTCGCCAGAAGGTATATTATCCTATCTCGGTCACCTACACAATACCACTGGATGATTGGAACAACCTTATAGAAAATCGGCATGTGTTTCTGCTTGAACTCACCGCCGATGGTTTGCACGATTCTCTTCTTGCCCATATCCAGATAGTCGATGAATTCCTGGTCGAACCTATTGTTGAGGTACGATGTTCCCTCATCAATCCACCAGGGATGGGGATGGGGAAGCGAACAAGTATAATACCAGTCGCTTCCCTCGCCCCGCACGTCAAGCGGCAAATCGTTCGGCTCTGCCGGCCGCTCAGATGGAAATTCACCGTAGCGGTCCATCATCGCGTAGTAGTACAGCATTCCATCCAGCGTCAGCCAGACATCACTTACGACATTGGTCCGCATGTATGCTGTCACGATCAGGGGCTGCATATTCATGACGGCACCGCCAGCGGCATCTGATTCGACTGCTTCCAATATGACGGACGGATACCATAATGTGCCAGATTGAATGGTATGTGCAAATCACACACATCCTCAGTAGGTACCCCGCGCATCAACTGCCCATCTCGCCACACAGACCAGTCGTCAGCACAGGGCTCAATCTCCCAGCGGATCACGCGGCCCCATCCCTGGACAGACTTCTTGCCCAGATGAGTAACAGTGGACAGTAGGTACTTGATCTTTGCTTTGTCTCCCACACACCACCATTCTACCCATAGTGCTGCACGGTAGAACACAGGCATGTGGTAAGCCTTGTACTGGCCCTGCTCGATAATGACCTTGCCCCGCCGGTTCTCGAAGTCCACCAGATGAGCAAACTGGCTGTCGAATCGTTTGTTCCAGTGGTCACTACCCTCGACGTCGTGTGACCATCGTGCCCAGGAGCAGCGATAGTACCAGTTGCGTCGCCCGGGATGTTCTATCACGAGCGGGAGCGTGCTCACGCCATTGACCGTGGTGTATTCACCTGGAATCGTCACCGTTTGTGGCCCTAGCAAGTCTCTGTGTGCCTGGTACAGCAGCGCGCCGTCCAGCGGTAACCAGCGGTCGGCTATCACTGGCGTGCGCAAATAGGCCCGCACGTGTAGCGGTTCCATGTCATACTTGTCACGATAGGCCATTGAGCAATTCCCGAATGTCAGCCCCGTGCTCCTCCAAGTGATTCTTGTATAGATTGCCCAAGGAGAAGGATAGCTCACGGCCCTGCGGGGCAATGCGCGGGTTGATCTCAACCCAGTTATCGAAGTGGATTGCTACCTTGCCATGCCCTACACCTGATTTGCCGCCAATGTACGGGAATCGTGCGAACTCGGCCAGCACGACACAGAACGCCTCAAATTCTAGGTCATTTACATCGTCGAGCGTGATGTCCCAGAATAGGCGTGTGCCAGCCGCGAGCGTTTCCACGAAGTACCGCATCTGCTGTTTCTGGCCCGTATCACCTGCCATATCGTCACCACTGCGTTTCTGTTCTCTCTTCTCTGCTGCTTTGGCTTCCAGCAGTCCGCGTGTTTCTGGTGCAATGAGCTGGCGCAGTCTCTCGTTCTTCTCGTCGTCGCGCCGTGTGTATGCCTCTTCCTGGCAATATTCCCACACGCTCTCGACTTGGCGACCGTTGCCACCGGCGACAAACCGCTCAGGGAGCAGATGTGCTGTCTCCTCGCAAATTGGGATGGCCTTCCCGATCTTGGCCTTGCCCGGCATGATCTGGTTGCCCATCGCTCCGCCGAACAGTGCCACGAGAGGAATCAGGTCACGCCAGCGCCGTGCCTCATCCACGTCCAGGCCACGCCCTCCCTTGCTGGTGAGTGCTCCGCCTGAGAACAGGAAATAGAACGCAGGCAGACTTAGGCCTACTACTTCCCCGGTTTCATCATCCACGCCGTAACCCAGACACCGCAGCATGTGCAACATGCCCCGATCTCGCAGGATGCCGCGCAGGCTGTTGCCAGAGATGATGGGGACCTCCTCGACTGTCCCGTCTGGCTGTGCAATCTTCTCTCGGCGTAGTTTGCTATGAATCCCGTGCGTGTTTCCGATATGGCTGATGCTGGTCAGCGCAATCATCTCGCCTTCAAATACGTATGTGTGCACTTTATTCCTCCTCTTCATCCATTGGCAACCCAAAGCCGGGCTGCAAGCTATCCTCTTCCTCCATTTTCAATTCCGCTTGGTGTGCTTCCCATTCCTCGCGGCGTTCCTGATTCTCCAGGCGCACGATGAGCACCAGCAGCTTGGTCTCATCGCGCATCAGTTTGAGCAGCGCTTTGTCACTTCCCTCTCTGAGTGCATCATTGACCCATTCGACGTCATCACCGCCGTGAATCTCAGCGTTCAGATTCAAACATAGCGAGTTGATGAACTTGCCCAGGTTGTTGGTGTAAGCTGCCGACCTCACGTTGTCCTCGAACTGCTGCCAGATGTTCCTGCGATAGCGGCTCTTGTAGCTGGCCGGTATTCCCCGCCACACTGCTGCCAGCAGCGCCGCTGCTCGCTGGTGCATTTGACTCAATCCTTCTATCTTTTCCATCTTGCTCTCCTTTCTCTGATTTCTGTGCCAGGAACAGCGCTAGGCTGAACAGTAGCGTCCTCCTGTGCCGTCTCAGGATCTCTTCCCACTTCCACCATCCAACCAATCCAAAGCGCAGTATCTGATGTTGTGCATAGTCGCCCGTCTCGATCTCGCCCTTGCTGAATCCACCACTGTATAGTATCTCTACGATGTCCAGCAACGGCCCCAGTCCGCACCAGTCTGGTATCTGTTGCTCCTCGAACTGAATCACACCAGGCACCGCGCGGAAGATGATGTGCTTCTGCCCACTCTCGGCAATGACTGCAACTGTCGGCGATTCATTTAGTAAAATGTCGCGCATCTGCGCCTTGTTGCCTTTCGATAGTGGCACCCACTCGCCACCCACGACAAAGTGAGAATAGTTGCGCATCCGTTGTGGGATACACCAGCCATTCCACTCCCATGTGAGCTTAATATCCTGTGGTGTAGGGATGGTATCTATCTTGTGTCGTTTTTGCCACGCCTCCACACGGTCTGGGTTCGCGGCAGTAGCCTCTGTATCCGTTGCCCACCACTTGCCAATCGCCTTGGTGAGCAATTCCGACCGCTCCTCAAATGCAAATTGGCACGGCTGGCATAAGATGTCACCGGGCACCAGCTTGTCCCAGTCTGTAAATGTCGGGCGCACCCAATCATCGAATGGCAGGCCGATGTTCTCCTGCCCACATACGCGGCAGATGCCTGCTGTTTCTCCATCTCCTGGCGGCTTGCCCGCCGTCCGCCATAGTAGCTGAGTCACTGTGCTCATGATGAAGATTCCTTCACTTTCCTCATCACGATGACATCCTCCCAGTCAATCGCCAGCTCCGGGAACTTGCCCTGGTGCAATCTGCGGAAGAAGCTCTTGCGCTCAACCGTCCGCTCCTCCAGTTCCCCGTCCAGCCGCCACTGCGCGCCCCGATCCTCTACCAACCAAGCCTTGATCCATTCAGTTATCTCAAACCCACAAGCCTCGCACAATTCGCACCACTGGCGTGAAAAGTCCACGATCTGCTTGTTTCGTACGAACCGTTTGCAAACCCAGATAGCCACTGCGCCGGGTGCGAGCACTTGGTGCGTCTGCTGGACGATGAGGCGGGCAGCAGACCAGAAGATATCACCGCGCTCGTTGCCAAGATTGCCACTTGCATTGCCGTAATCTCCATGAAGCGGACCGCCTGGATTCTTGCGGTTGGCGTGATACTTTGGATCATTGCAAGCATTCTGATCTTCATATGGTGGCGACGACACTGCCCCTGCCGCCTGCCACTCGCCGGCAGGCATCGCGCCGAGTTGGTCTGGGGTAGCGCCATAATTATCCTGGCCCAGCACCACACGACCAGGAATATTATTTAGCCGCTGCCAATCATTGTCTTGGTCAGCGTAGGGAGGACTGGACACACATGTCGCCGCTACCGCTTCCGCGTGGTCGGTATCACGCATACTACCCAACTGGCCTGTGCGTTGCCCGTATGTCTCACCATCCCATCCATGAGAATGACTGGTTTCACGGTCTGCTTGCTTGCTCCAGTCTATGCCGCTCTTGCCGTTACCAAGACTTTCTGCATACGGCGGCGAACTCACTACTCCACCCGCCTCCCCTACCACCCGCGCCAGCTGGCGGCTGTCACCTTGGAGCAGTTGTGCTGTGCCCCAGTGTGGCATGTGCTGTGCAAAGCGGTCATTCCACAGATCAATATTAGCCTGTCCAAGTGTCACGAAGCATGGCTCAAGCTCAATCCCAATCCAGTGCAGCCCATTGTGCATCGCATGCAAGGCTCCCAAGGCAACGCCACCAAATGGATCAATCACCGTGTTACCTTCATGCAGGTAGCTTTGTTCAATGCAATGCTGATAGATACACCGAATGAGTGCGCGAGAAAATTTCGCAGAATGAGCAAAAGAATCAGGGTCAATCATTCCTGTCCAGCTCTCACCATAACATTTATACCAATTTCGCTCAATCATTATTGCTCTTCACCCGGTTGAACCATTCCAACGTGGGATAATCCCACGTCGCACCCGGTATCATCTTTGCATACTTCTTGTACATTTCTTGCCACGCCTGAACGCCGCTCTCATACTCCGTGATTTCCGGGTAGTGATGATGTTGCACGTGAGCAGCGTAGGCTTGCCGATTGGAACACTCTTCCCCACACCAACAGTACCCCGCGCCGTTCTTGCTGGGCATTTCCACTTTTGGCAAGTCATCCATGTCGAAGTGTGGTAGCTCGCCAGTACCGGTTTTGTTTCTCTGGTTTTGTTCTACCGGCGGCTCTACCAGTTGCTCCCCTGATTGCTGTTCTGGCACGGCGTAGATTTGCTTGACCGCCTCTTTGTATTCCTCCCGCCACGCTTCCATCCGCAATTCATAGGAACCAAACCAATCGCCAAGTTCAGAAATTGTAAAGTAGGTATCTAGCACTGTTAGCCCGCCCAGTGCCGCCACGCGCCAGGCATTCTCTACAATATCAAATCCTCCGAGAAAGCTCAGCGCAATTACTGTTTCCACTAGGCTTGCCAGCCCGGACACAATCAGTGTCACCCAGTCCGGCCAGCCGATTTGACCTGTTCGCCGTTTGCGGAAAATTTCTAGCGCAGATGGCAAGGACCCTATGTCTCCACCTACTGCTGCCGCAAAACTTCCAGCCACGACCAGCGCCGTCCTGTACTCTGGCGGGAGGCTGCTCATCTCTGTGAGGCTAAATGCCACGGCGCCAAAGCAACACAGGCCAATGGTCTGAATCACGCTCGGCACAAGCAAGGAGAACGTCATCACGCCGAACTTGCGCGGTTGGGGCTGCAATAGCCCCGAGCTTACCAGTTCCTCTATGACGGCCTGGTGTGCATGGTGGTCACTCATCGATTACCTTTGAAGAAGAGCTATAACCTTGAGGCATCTGACGAATGCGTAAATCACTAGGCCACCACTCTATATTGTGGCCCTTAGTATCACCGCGAGCATAAACGCCTGCCTGGTGCTTGGCCCAGACTGTACCCATCTGTTTGACGAATACTGGTACACGTGCGCCCTCGCACTGCTGTACTAGCGACCGCGCCCAGTCCGGGTGCATCGGGCGTGCGCCAGGCCCGGATTCGCCGCCACAGATGACCCAATCAAGATAATGCTGACTCGGCAACTCACCAGTGCCAAGATACCCACGCAGGTCAACCGTCCCCAGCAATGGTTCACATGACACGAACCGCACCGCCGCTGGTATCTGGAGCAACACGGGTATACGTTCGTCTGCTGTGCGCTGATTCTCGGCAGTGACGCCAAGCCAGATGTTGGAAAGATAATCGCCTGCGCTTGACTCAAACCACCAATGCTGGAATTCCAGCATGCGTTCTGGTCTCTTTGTCAGAACTTGAAATGTGTGCGTTCTAGACCTGCGCATTACGTCAAAGATTGTGCCAATGTATCCCATCGGCACATCCTCGTGGAACAAGTCCCCCATACTTGGTACGAAGTACATTGTCTGATTCCTACGCTTAAGCGGCTCTTCTAAGCGCTCGTGGAACAATGCTACTTTGCCCGACCATTCCCACTTACCGCCTATCTTATGCACAGTACTGGCGTAGCGCTCGCGCACATCGCCGGGCAACTTCGGATTGTGGGCCAAACGAATAGCCATGCGGAGGGCATAGCAATTTGTACAGCCAGGGCTAATCTTAGTACAACCCACTACAGGATTCCAACTGTGTTCTGTCCACTCTATGCTAGTCTGTCCCATTATCGTCCTCCCTTGCATTTAGTCTCTCCTCAGAGACTTTGGAACAGCCAGTTATAGGATTCCACGTTTCTTGCGTCCATTCAATTTTGGTAGGCATTTATCCCTCCAGTACCCGCTTCACTACTGGCAATGGCTTGCCTAACTGCTTCGCAATCTCTTCTGCACTTTTACCCTGCTCGGCAAGAGAAAGAATCGAGTTCTCTGGCTTCCCTTTGACTGGTTCTTCATCATCCTCTACCAGTACTCCGCTTTTCAATATCATCTGGTAAGTACGCCGCTGGTCAGGCGTCAATATCCCGTCGAGGATTGAAAGCTCAAATTCGTTCGGCGTTTCCTCTGGTGTAGGTGGCCGGTCGCCTACTGGATTTTCCCAGTATCTCCAGATTGCATCCCACACTGACCGTTCACTATCTAATGGCGTGATTTTGCGCGGGACTACACACACCGTCCGCAAGCCATCCTCTGTGACGATTTTCTTGTCAAACCGCTTGAGAAACAGCGCAATGGGTACCGGTCGCCCACTAGGGTTTTGGCGCAACCAGACTCGCATTCTCGACACCCTGCTCAGCGTGCGTCCGTGTGCAGGTATCTCCTTACCGGTGTTGACGTTGTTGAGGTATTGGTCTTTCAGATGCGTGACTAGTATCACCGTTGGAGCAAGGTGTGTTAGCTGGTCGATGATTTGCGCTTCGTACAGAGTGCCTTCTTTGTTCATCTCCGCACCCTTTATGCGCCCAGACGCGGCCCAGCCTTCTGCGCCTCGGAATCGGCCAGGATTTGCCTTGACTACCATCCGGCATGTGTTCGCGAACCGCGTCCAGGTATCCCAGATGATAACGTCAAACTGGCCCGGCTTGATTGCATTTATCAGGTCAAGGCAAGCGTCGTGGAATTCAAGTAATGTCTTGCCTCGGTCAACCTGTGTCAGATCGTGGTACGCGCCAAAGTCAAATCCAGCTTGTACCAAGTCGTCAACTGTTGCTTGCCCTTTCATGTCGTCATCGAACGCACAGATTCTGCTGGGCTGTGCGCCACACTCCAACGCCATCGTCGTTTTGCCGGTGTCGTGCTCTCCTGTGATGTGCAATACTCCATTGAGAATCACTTTTTTACTCCTCCTCTGGTATTGTGATTTGAACAACTTGTAGAACCTGTCCTTCTTCGAGCGGGATTTGCTCCCGCACTGTTTCTCTTGTCTTTGGTCCCCAAAATGGCACGTCCGGCAACCCCATCGTGCCCGGATCGTCTATCGTCGCCCAGGCCAAAAGCTGGCCGAGGGTAGGGGTTGCGTCTGTCCAAGGTCGGTGTACCGTGTTCCAATCCCTTACTACCTCCCATAGTGCAGAGGCTTTTATCTTTCCGATTCCGTGTAAGGCTGCCAACACTGTGCGCGCGTCTACGATCTCTTTCATTTCCTGGTACGGGTCGCAATCCTCTGGCGGAAACCGTTCAAGCTCAGGGTACAATTCGCAGACTGGTTGCTCCTTGAGTAGTTTCAGGCTGCGCTCCATGTTGAGCAGCCAGCCAGGTATTTCATCATCGCAGGACAGTATTCGCACAATCCCCCCACGCATCGGAAACCGATCGAGTGCGCTGGAGAATGCCTCGTACTGAACCGTGGTGTCCTGCCAGTGGAACGAGATAGTGCCGTTGTTGCGCAGATTTGGCGTGCCAACCTTCACCAATCCGGTTTTCACATCCGGCATGAACACGCCACTGCCAAGCAAGATACATTGCCACCACTGCGCACCGATTGCGTGCATTCGTGCCAGGCTGGCTTTGATGCCCGCATCACCTGTGCAACTCTCTACCAAATCTCGCAAGCTCTTCCGTTGCACCAGCACAGCACCTTCTGCTACGTGTCGCCTGATCAATCCCTCACTGCTTGCGGGGAACTCACCAGGGGATACGAGGAAGTCAGCGCCGGTCAATGCTTCCAGGCTGGTGCTCTCTGGTACATCGAGGTGAAAACGAGAACCGCTACGATTCTCTGTGCTGTCTTGGATTATCACAGCATCATCTCCTAATGTTGAAGTAAAAATTTGTTGTACAAGTCCTCAAATACTATTGGATACTGTTCATATAGGATAACCAAAATTTGCTTTGCTACCTGCCGAATTTCCCATTGGGCGGCAGTATCAGCCCGAAGAGAAATAATATGTCTCCACTCTCTCAAATTGGCTGTCATTACAAGAGATGTTGGAGTAGCGTTTGGCAATACAAATCTGGCATCTTCCTTCTTAATTCCAAGTTTTCTTAGTTTCGTGTAATATACCTTGGCAAGTACATTAAAATCATTAAATACAGATAAGGCATATTCATTGTCCGCTATCTCTGGCGGTACTACTGGTTCCCATTCCCCTGTATCACAATATCTCTGTGACCGCTGGGAAAACGATGCCAACCGGTGGCGTACTAGTTGATGACTGCAAGCTCGCGAAATTCCTTGAATTAAAAATGTTGCGGTTGCATGCTCAAGAACACTGGTATGTCCACGCTGAATACAGGAACATATTCGCGATCCATCACTTTTTAGCTCACTATTATAACATACTGCTGCAGCTCGGTCGATTAGCTGTTCACCGGCTGGAGTGCATGTTAGTAAAGTAATTTTCATCTGCATCTTTCTTTTCTGTGCCCCACCCGAACTCCCGGCGGGTGGGGCGGTAGACCTCCGGGCAGGTCAGTGGAACTTAGACCACGCTGTACCAGGCCAACACGTCCTCCGGCGTGCAACTATGCTTGCTCGCCAGGTTGTCGGCGTCGGCTTCCAGTGCCGCCTTGACCTTGGGGAGCGGGCCGGGATACTCTTCTTTGATGGCCCTTACTTCGTCCATCCAGGCATCTGGGTAGCCAGCCCAGTCATCTGGCAAGGGCGGATCGCCCTCGTTGCTGGCAGGCTGAGCGCCCGTGTTGCCGCCGGTCTCCAGGCCACACGCGGCCCGTGCTGCGTCCAGACTGTCGAACACCTCCACGATGTACGCCACCTGTGGAAAGCGCGGATTGCCGTCTTGGTCCTTGTCCGTCATTCCCGCCTCGCCTAGGCTCTCCTTGTACGGATCGGGCTTGAACCCGATACGAGCATAGATCGTACAGGGAATCTCAGTCACGCCAGCCGCCTTGAGGCTGGGTACCACGACCTCTTTCGCCGCGTCCGTCCAGGTGTTCACGACGAAGTACCGGTCTGCCATCCAGGTTACCGGCTGCCATTCGCCGTCAATCACGCGAATGGCACTGTCAACTGGTACGTGCAGGAGCACTGACCACCGCGCTTGATTCGCGCCGTGGTCGCTGGCGTACTTGGTCGCTGCGGCTCTGGCCTTCGCGCGCGCCGCCTTGTTGCTGGCAGGCGCGTCGAAGAAACTCTCTTCCTGATCCGCGCCGCTGGCATACACTTTGTACCCCGTGCGCACGTTGACCAGGCCGACGATACCACCGCCGCCACTTTCCTCTTTGTCTGCTTTCTCGTACTCTAGCCAAAAATCGTTCACAGTTCCTTACCTCCGTTGTCTTGCTTTCTGCCGCTGCCCGTCCACGTCCATGACCTCGGCCAGTTCGTAGCGGGGCGGCAATCCATCGGCTTTTTTCAGCCGGATACAAGGCGGGTAATACCCGCACCTTCCGTGCACCTCTGCGAGCAGCATCACCGCAGCCGTGGCGAGCGCCGGCGGATTGAGCAACAGGGCCTCGGTCTGCCACTCTCGCTCCGTCAGTCCGCACTCATCGGCCAGATTCTCAGCCTGAATGTCAAATGGCCCGTCGATGTCAAGTTGGCACCGCACGTCTATGACTTCAAGCGGTTGGTGCGTGACATCAATGTTCATCACATGACATATTTGCTGATACTGCTCCTGAGTTATCGGATGTCCGAAATTCAGAAGTTTCATACACCTACCTCCTTTCTTAGGTTTGGGGAGACCTGCGAACCCCGCGCAGGTCTCCCGCGCTTCTGCACCGAATCGTTGTATCAATCACCTCCTTTCCTGAACCAACACCTACCAATTTACCTGTCGCAACCCGGCGGCTGTACTTTGACAATGCCGCCCATATCGTGCCGGGTCACGACCACTGGCCTGTGGAGGGCTTGCTGGACGATGAACCCGTCCACATCATTTGCACGAAGCGTACAAGACTCTTGGCGCTTACCCATGCGTGTTTCGGTGATGATGCTTACAGCAACAAATCCGCTAGTATTTGTAGCGCGCACTGCAATACGGTTCATCTTGTCACCTCCATCTGGCGGGGCCGGGGAGACTGGCGGCCCCTGGCAAAAAACCCCAAACTATTCGACTATTCGGTTGTCAATGTCTCCCGGTGGCTTGCGCCGCCCCTGACCGCCGTCATCGGACTCGAACCGATGGCCTCCGGCAACCAACCCAGCAGTCAGGGAGTGTGCAATCATTTTGTCTCACTATCACGGGCGCGGATGGCGATAGCTATGGCCTTTGCAGCATCACGCGCTCCTTTGAATTCTGTGACCGTTTGGTGGGGACTAAAGCGCGTGTTTGCATCTGTTAGCTGGCAGCCAGCTTCGCAGTCTGCTATTCGTGCACACGCTTCCCGCTCCTGTGCCACGGCCTCGACGACGGCAGCCTCAACCACGGCACAATGTGCTTTGTGTGCAGCCCGAATCGCCTCTTCACTGCTCACGCGAATCATGATTGCCACCGCTTCAATGAATCGATCTTCAGCATTCCCAATCGCAGTATGTACTTTGATCATTTCTTCCTCCTCCTGCACCTGTTACGGCACGGGCGCTGGTTCTTGTGCCGGTTCCGGTTCCTGTTGCCGCAAGGTTGTTATCATCTCAAGTATCTGCGACTTGCGGCAGGCATTACAGATTCCTCCCCTAACTAGTGTTAGTCAATCATCGCCATGAGCAGCACAACCATGCATGTTATCACTACAACGCTAACAACCAGGAACTCCATATGCTTCACCTCCCTCTAGTGGTCACGCCAGAATAGCAGTCCGAAGATTGCCAAGAGGCCAACCGCAATGATGAGCAGTATCATATCAACACTTCCAGCGAGCAAGGCATCCTGCTGAGTATGACGATCGCCGCAATAAACACAGGAATCGTCAGTAGTGTACAGATAATATATTCTGTGTCCATGTTTCTCCTTTCAGAATTCTTGCTCATAGTCACAAATATTGCACACCGCCAGCGCCACATAGCTGGTCGGTGTGTGGAACGCCTCGAAGTGCATTGTCCCGCCACACTTCGGGCACCTCATCTGCTCGGCGATTTCTGCGTCGCCAAATTCAATCTCAGCAGTGAAACCACCAGGGCAATAGCCGCTTTGCATGAGCTCAAACGCATAACTGGTCATTTTCACTCTCTCCCATCTGGTCTGGTCTGATACTCCAACAGTATTTACATTATACACTAAATCTCCCACTCTGTCAATACCCAATTTGCTAGAAACAATACCCAATTTGCTAGAAAACTGTTTCAATGTGAAACACTGCATGAAGTAAAAAGTCCCTACCGGCAGGGTAGGGACTTGGGGTATTCTACACGCATGCACTTGGCTATCGAGGCGCTACCGCATACATTGCGCCCCAATCGGTGAGCGTAGGACTTGTCTCTGACCTATCTACAAGATACATCTTGTCTGACGCCCACCACTCATCCCCATGGGCACCGGACGGAAACCACGCATAACGTGTCACTTTCGGCTGTGCTTCCATCCAGGCAATCAATGTACGTGCCTCTGCGATTCGATCTGTGCCTACCATCGGCGCGAATTCAGTCACCCACACTTCCGGGACATCCCAAGCGTCAGCATAGCTGACGATCTGCTCAATGATGGTCTGGCATCTGGCGGCGTCCAGATAGCAGTGAATCGCCAGCCCGTCCAGCCGTGGCGGATATCCATAAATAACACGATAAGCATCGTAAAATTTCGCCAACCATTCAGGATGATAGTGGGATGGAACTGGAGATATGAGGCGCTTGGTTGGAAAATAGCCTTCCAATTCATGCCATAGTACTGCTACTTGTTCAGGAGGCAGATGATTATCGCCGAGGTCAGGTTCGTTGAACCCTAGCACATATTGAGACGCGCTTGCTATTTCAGCCCCTTGGCGCAACCGCTCAATGTGCCGCATACAGCCTATCATTGGCACTGCTTCTACATCTTCACATTGGGGTGGTGTAGGCCCCCAATTGTAGTGCCACGTTGCGCCTACCATCGATGCGTCGCCACATTCATCGGTTGTGTTAGCAATTCCCTTGCTTGATATATAGGTAGGTGTAATGTCACCGGTACCAATGTAGGGAAACCACACGAGGTGGTCAAAGTCGCGGACGGCATGATCGGCTGGGGATGTGCAAGATGGAATTGCCAACAAAAGCGCAACGGTCAATGCGGTGAGGATATGTTTCATTTCGCTACCGTCGTTGTTGACAAACTTAGACTAGTCTTTGTCTTCGCTATTTACCTCGCTTGCTTCGCTTGCTTGCTCCCGTGCCTGTAGCATCTGCGCCAGCACGCCGATAGCGCGAACAACCGCCGCGTGTTCCTGGCGTGTAAGTGGTGCGCGAGCTGCTGCCTGATCGAGTATCTGTAGTGCCTGTTCTGGTGTCATTTATACCCTCCTTAGATTGGCGGCAACCGATTAGCAAGCTGCTGAATTGCGCCTACCAGAAGCATCGACAGCCGCGTAAAATTGATCATCGCATGACCTGGATTGTCAATGTCGAAATGAACAATACCTGCTCGCTCCAGGTCTGTGTGATTGTACTGTAAAAAGTTGACAAAGTCATGCTTAAGTGGGTCTTGCTGTGCTATCATTGCTGCTTCAAAATCTTGCAGTAATGCTATGTCGTCGTAGTCGTCAAATGTAGTCCACTCGATGTCTGCATGTGCGCTTCCCTCGGCATCAAAAATAAACCGCGTCGTCGAATGATTCCGAATAACTACGAGATTGCCGTCTGCTCCTACTGTAGTGTAGCTTGTTCCTCCATCTGTAA
>Ga0180431_10003006_pt1 | contig 22045 bp, 22 predicted proteins | sample SS_ome_11_FD_132459 | JGI IMG/M metagenome (GOLD analysis project Ga0180431, IMG submission 132459) | Hypersaline lake sediment archaeal communities from the Salton Sea, California, USA - SS_1_MS_1 metaG | ecosystem: Environmental > Aquatic > Non-marine Saline and Alkaline > Hypersaline >...
CGGTCTTCAAGGACGGCAAGCTCGTCAGCGGCGCCTACGTGACGGTCTACCACAACAACGTCCTGGTGCACGACAACAGGATGTACATGGGCCCCTCGGTGTGGCGCAAGGTGGCGCAGTACAAGCCGCACGCCGCCAAGGCCCCGATCTCGCTGCAGGCGCACGGCAGCCCGGTCAAGTACCGCAACATCTGGGTGGCCCCGCTGACCAGGACGCTCGGCCCCGACGCCCCGAAATCCGGCAAGTGAAGCCCAGACAAGTCATCGTCAACGACGCGATGCAGAAGGGCTATCGTTACCTTCTGACCGCCCCCCCCGGCCGGGGCTTTCATCCGGACTTCACGCCTGACCTGACGCCGAAGCAGATGCTCGAGTTGGGTGTGTTCGGCGGGAAGTACATGACCGACTGCCGGCGGGAGTTCCCGGCGTCATGGTTCGCCGGGGCCAGGCTCTCACCGCAGCGGCCGGATCCCGGGCTGAACTGCTTCAAGGTCAAGGCCTCCAAGCCCCTGTCGTACTGGCTGGAGAAGGGATGGATAGCCCCCCAGGACCCCAGGGGCTGGTTCCAGTGGTACTGCCGGTACTACAGGGGCAGGCGGTCGGCCGACGACGAGAGGCAAATCAAGCGCTGGCGGGCGATGCGAAGGCACGTCGCACAGCTCCGCAAACACTGTCGCAAGGGCGACCTGACCTGCAGGCCCAGGCAGAGACAGGCGCTGCTGCACTGGGCATACGACAGCCGGGAGATGTAGCCTCCGAGCGGATCACCGCTCGGCGGGCTTGTGGCGGCCCAGCCGGCCCAGGCGGGCCCTGACCTGTGGAGCGGCCAGCGCCGCGCCCAGCCACGCGCAAAGGGCTATCCCACCCAGCCAGGCCGCCTGCGCCGGCCGGGAGCCGCCGCGGGGCATGACAGCCCGCCCGAGCCCGGTGGCCAGCAGGGCCCCGCCGAGCGGCAGGGCGATGTCCTGTCCGAGCCAGCGCCACATGGCGTCCGGCATCAGTCGGCGGTGCATGAGCGGGACGGCCAGCAGGACCAGGGCGGCATTGGGCAGTGCCCAGGCCGCCGCCGCCCCGGCCGGGCCCCACAGTCTGGCCGCCGACACCAGCAGCGGAACCAGCACCGCCGCTGCCGCCGCGTGCACCGTGAACGCCAGACGCGTCCAGCCGTAGGCCAGTTGCAGCGCGTACGGCAGCATGAACAGCCCGTACAGGCACGTGCCGCCGGCAAGGAAGCTCAGCACCAGCCAGTTGTCGGCCGCGACGGAGGACCGGCCGATCCACAGCGCGAGGATCTCCGGCGAGAACAGGACGAGCATCGCGGCAGCCGGCAGCATCAGCACGGAGACGAGCTGGCTGGCACCGTGGTAGGCGGCGGCCAGGTCTTCGTTGCGGTTGAGGGTGACCAGTTGGGTGAACCTCGGCTGCATGGCGGCGAAGACGGGATAGAAGATGGCGTAGAGGCCCATGGCGGCCATGGCGGCCACGGAATACGCGCCGAAACCCTCCAGGGGCAGCATCTTGCTGAGAATGATCTTGTCGGCCTGGGTCAGGACCAGGGCCGCCAGCCCAACGCCTCCGATCCCAGCGGCGAGGCGCCAGACGGCCTTGAACGTCGCCCAGCGGAATCTCGGCCTGGTCTGGGCCCGGGGCATCGTCCACCACAGCCAGCCGCACAGCAGGACGGTGTGGAGGGCCAGGACGCCCGCTTGGTAGAGGAAGTAGCATTGGATGGTGGGGCTGACCCAACGGAGCACGCCGATCACGCCGAGAAACCTGGCGGTGACCATGACGACGTTGATCGTGGCCAGCGAGACCTGGTGCTGCAGGCCCGTCAGCCCGCCCTGGTACAGCACCGAGGGCCACTGCAGGCCCAGCGCCAGGCCCATCAGGGCGATCGCCTGGGTAACGGTCTCGGTGGACAGGCTGTCCGGTCGCACCCACCACCGCGCGATCAGCGGGGCCGACGCCGCCAGCGTCAGCCCGATAGCCGCCGCGACGGCCCAGTACAGCGTGGCCAGGGTCCGCAGCAGGTTCCGCATTTCCCGGGCGCTGTCCGGCTGGACGGACAGCCGGGCCAGCTCGCGCGCAAGGGTCATGCCCAACCCGGCGTCCAAAGGGCGGGCCAGGGCCTGAATGGCCACGTACAGCCCCACCAGTCCGACCGCCTCCATCCCCAGCAGGCCAACGTAGAAGGGCATCGCCAGAAGGACCACCAGGGGCGCCCACGCCTGGCTGATCAGGTTAGCCACGATGTTTTTCTTGACGCGGTCCACGGGGTCCTTGTTGCTGGGGCCGGCCGATTCAGACAACAGTCCACGAATGACACGAATGACACGAAAACAACAGCCAACGACAACAACCGCAACGACAGGGCCCACAGATTACACGGATTACATGGATTTGGAAACGGCAACGACAGGACAACAACGGCCTCGTCCCTGCGAAGCGTGTTGCATGACCGGGGAGCGGCTGTAGAATGGGGCCGCCGGGAGCCCGGGCGAACGCACGACGCGGGAGACGCCAGATGAAAACGGTAATACTTGCCGGCGGGTACGGGACGAGACTGGCCGAAGAGTCGGTGGTTCGGCCCAAGCCGATGATCGAGATCGGGAACCGGCCGATCCTGTGGCACATCATGAAGATCTACTCGGCCCACGGCATCAACGATTTCGTCGTCTGCCTGGGCTACAAGGGGTACATGATCAAGGAGTACTTCGCCAACTACTTCCTGCACATGTCCGACCTGACCTTTGACATGTCGGACAACAGCATGGAGGTCCACCAGAACTACGCCGAGCCCTGGCGGGTCACGCTCGTGGACACCGGGGAGGAGACGATGACGGGTGGTCGACTCAAGCGCGTGGCCGCGTATCTGGACGACGAAGACTTCTGCTTCACCTACGGCGACGGTGTGGCCGACGTGGACATCGGCAAGCTGATCCAGTTTCACCGCGCCCAGGGCCGGCTGGCGACGTTGACGGCCGTTCGTCCGCCGGGGCGGTTCGGTGACCTGACGCTGGAGGCCGACCAGGTCACGCTGTTCAACGAGAAGCCTCCGGGCGACGGCGGCTGGGTCAACGGCGGGTTCTTCGTGCTCTCGCCGAAAGTCATCGATTACATCGAGGAGGACATGACCCACTGGGAGCGCGAGCCGCTGTCGGCCCTGGCAACCGAAGGCCAACTCGCCGCGTATCGCCACGACGGTTTCTGGCAGCCCATGGACACCCTGCGCGACAAGAACCAGCTCAACACCCTCTGGGACGACGGAAAGGCCCCCTGGCGCGTATGGTAAGCTACCAGGGGCGGTAGTAGCGCCGGAAGAATAATGAGGTCACCAGGGCCACACCCCATGCGGCCGTTCGTTTGAGCTGGATCAACACGCTCCACGCACTCAGGTGCACCCGCTGGGAGGGTTTGTCCGTGTATTGGCGGATCATCGCCAAGTGGGTGCAGACCATGTCGGCAAACAGCTCGAACATCCGCCACCAGTGGTAGGTCATCTTTAGGTTACTGAAGTAGCGTCGCCAGTTGCGGGAGACCGACAGCCTGCGATGGAAGAACAATTCCTCGGGCAGATAGGCGAACGCGCCGTGGAAGGATAGTTCGGCCATCAGCTTGATGTCCGGCCCGAACATGATCTCGAGGGGCATGACCCGGCGCAGCACGGCGGTGCGATGGACCCCATACACCGCATAGCCGGCGACCCGGAGCATCGTCTTCTTGAAGCGGGCGATCCGGTCCATGCCTCGCGTGTCGAGCTTTCCGCGAAGCGTACCCAGGCGGTTGCCGTCGGCGTCGATCTCGGCCGCCCGCGAAAAGCACAATGCCACCGAATCGTCCTGTTCCATCGTTTCCACGCAGCGGCGCAGCAGGCTGGGAGCCCAGAGGTCGTGGCAGGAGGCCCAGATGAAGTACTTGCCCCTGGCGGTCCATACCACTTGCTCGAAGTTGTCCCTGGCCCCGAGGTTTTCCGGCTGGCGGTTGTATCGGATGCGGCTGTCCCGCGCACAGAGTTCCTCGGCGATCGCCTGCGTGCCGTCGGTCGAGGCATTGTCGTTGATGACCAGTTCGAAGTCTGTCAGGTCCTGGGCCAGGAGGGCGTCCAGTGACTCGCGCATGAACCGCTCACCGTTGTACACGGGAAAGGCAATAGTGATAATCGGGCTCTTCGCCACGGGCTGTCCCTTGCTGCGACCGCCTGTCCGATCGCTACCTCAAACCCAGGACTTCTCTGAGGGCGCGACACACCGAGGCCACCTGGTCTTGCGTGAGACTCAGCGCCGAGGGCAGATTCACGCCGAACGGACTGATCTTGTAGGAGACCGTATTGCGGTCGTGGGCCTCGCGAGCCGCCTCGAGATCGTCATACGCCGGCAGGGAACTGAGCGGGTAGAAGAACGGTCGGCAGTCGATGTTCCGCTCCGACATCTCGGCGATGATCTGTTCCTTGGTCTTGCCCAGCTTCGGATCGAGGATGACCGTGACCATCCAATACGTGTTGAACGTTTCGGGCGGCTCGGCGTTGAGGGTCACCTCATCCAGCGGCTCCAGATGCTGGCGATACCACTCGAAGATCTCTCGCTTGCACGCCAGGAGTTCGTCGATGCGCTCTAACTGTGCCAGTCCGAGCGCGGCCTGCATGCTGCTCATCTTGTATTTGAACGCGACCTGCGCGTTCCAGAACATCTTCTCGCCGGGGGCCCGTCCGTGGTCTCGCAGGAACAAGACCTGGTCGTGGAGGTCGTCGCGGTCAGTAACCAGCATGCCCCCTTCGCCGGTGGTGAGGGTCTTGGAGCCGTGGAAGCTGAACACGCCGGTATCGCCGAAGCTGCCCGCGAGCTTCCCGTGGTAGCGGGAGCCTATTGCCTCGGCGGCATCCTCGACGATCACAACGCCTCGAGCGTCAGCAACGGCACGAATTTCGTCCATCCGGCCCATGCCGCCATAAAGATCGACCGGGATGACCGCCCGGGTCCGCGGCGTGATGCAGGCTTCGAGGGACTCCGGCGACAGGCACCACGTCTGTTCGTCGATGTCCGCGAATACGGGAGTGGCGCCGACGTAGCTTATAGGGGCTGCCGTGGCTATCCAGGTCCCTTCCGGAACGATCACCTCATCGCCCGGCCCGACGCCCAGCGCGGCCAGCGACAGGTGAATGGCCGACGTGCACGATGGCAGCGAGACCGCATGCCGCACGCCCAGGTACGCCGCGAAGGCCTCCTCGAACCGCGTGTTGTACCGCCCGGCATCCTGATACCAGGCGTTGGCGGCCGCGTCGGTGACGTAGTCCACCTCCTTCTGCGTTATCGACGGCCCGGCTATGGGAATTCGCTCCATGGTCAGTCCTTCACACACTTCAGGTATCCGCCCGGGGCGACGGTGATCACGAGCTTGCTCTCGATTTCCTTCTCAACGAGGAACCGGTCGTTGACGGCCAGGAACTCCCGCACCGCCGAGGCGGGGTTCCTCTCCTTGCTCCAGGGGCGGTTCGGGAAGAAGTCCTCGGGCATGTCCTCGATGGCCGTGTCGTACACGACCAGGTAGCTGCCGGACTTCACCAGTGGCGAATAGAGATCAAGCTCCGTGCGAACGTGCTCGTGCGTGTGGTTCGAGTCCAGCATGACCATGACGCGCCGGCGCGTCGATGCGATCTCGCGGACCTGCTCGATGACCGCCTCGTCGATGGACGACCCTTCGATCAGGACGATGCGCGACGCCAACGGATGGGCCTCGATGACCTCGCGATTGTGCGGCCGAATATCGATGTCGATGCCGACGACCTGCCGGTCCCCGCCAAGCAGCTCCAGCATGGAGGCCGACAGTACGAGCGACCCGCCGTGCGCCACGCCTGTCTCGACGATGAGGTCGGGCTTGACCTCCCAGATGAGTTCCTGTATCGCGACGATATCCTGCGGCGCCTGGATGACAGGCACGCCCAGCCAGGAGAAGTGGTAGGTGTACTTCCACTTGGACGTTTCACGGAGGAAGTCCGTCCTCAGTTGCTTCATGGCCGGATCGTCGCCCATCGCACGAATCAGATCAGCGTTCTGGTCGCTCATAGCACAAACCTCTTCTCGGTCCGGCGCCTCAGGCGCCGGGAGCGCCGGACACCACGTAGATGATGTTGCAGTCTTCCGGGCGTTCCTTGCCGATCTCGTAGCATGCCCTGCAAAACTCCGCCCGCCAGTCCTTTTCCTTCTCTGCGCCAACCCGTCCCCAGCCAAAGCCACCCTCTTCCCACGGGCCCTGCGTCAGCAGCCAGTCCATCTGTGCGGAGGACAGCATCTTGTAGAAGACCCCGCCGGTGGTCTTGATCGGCAGTCCGGCCTTTGCGAAATCCTCCTTCAGCGTGTCGAGCTTGTAGCTCCTGCGATGGCCGGCGATCTCGATATCGAACGGGCTGAGCTCCTCGCAGGAAAGCAGCGTGCCCATCGCAACCGCGATCCGCCGGTTGATGGCGTTGGCGTTGGGTACATGGACAATCAGCACACCGTCGGGCTTGAGCAGTGAAGCCGCCTTCTGCAGCGTCACCACGGGCTCAACCACGTGCTCCAGGACGTCGAGCATCAGCACACTGTCGAACTTCTCGTCCGACTCGAACTCCTCGATCAGGCACTCATGGAACTGGACGTCTGGCAGGCGTTTCTTCGCCTCGGCCAGGTGCTTTCCCGAGGCGTCCAGGCCCACCACGCGTTCGAAATGCCTGGTGAATACCTCCGTCATCAGTCCGTCGCCGCAGGCCAGGTCGATGACGGCCGGGCCGTGCGCGTGCTCGACGCAGGCCTGCACCTGGTAATGTCCCACCACCGCGTTGTATTGAGCGAAGAAGCTGGATCGCGCCCACGCGCACTTCTGCTGCCGCTCCTTCTCGGATGATTCAGCCATGGTCAAATTGTCTCCTTGCTCTCTTGAGCGCAGGCGTTGACGAGCTCTTCCAGGCCCGCCTGTAATGTCACTTTCGGCTTCCAGCCCAACTCCTGTCGTGCCGTCGCCGTATCCAGCACGACTTCCGCCACACAATCCTCTATTGCCCGGGCCGTCACGTCGGTGTCCAGCCCGGATAGTCGTACGATGCTCTCGGCCAACTCACGGGTGCTGATTCCCTCTCCGGAGCCCAGGTGGAGAGTCTTGATCTCCGGCCTGTCCATTACACACTTCAGTCCTGAACAGAAGTCCCGCCAGTGCAGCAGGTCGACCCGCGGAAGTCCGTTCTGATACTCGTGGGTCACGATCTCCTTTCCCGCAAGGGCCCTGCGGACGAAGGTCAACAGGAACTTCGGCGTTCGGAGGGGCTGGCCGTACAGCAGCGATGACCTCACGATGCAGAAATCCAGACCGTACTGCCGGGCTACCGTCTCGACGAGATACTCGGCCAGGCAGTTGCCTTGAGTCAAGGTACCCCGCGGGTTGCGCGGAAGCGTCTCAGCCGCCAGGATGGGTTCTTCTCTATATCCGCTGAACACCCCCGCGCTTGAGATCAGAATGAGCCTCAGACCCTTGCGCCGGCACACGTCGGCCACGTTCTTCAGCGCCACCAGGGCCTTGCCCATGGCCTCATTCGTTCCCGGCCCGTACGCCCAGGCCAGATGGACCACCGTGTCGATCGGCTTGTTTCGGGCCCACAGGAACAGCGGCACGGGCCCAGCCTGCAGGTCAACGCTGCCGCCACTGAGGTCAAAGGTTGCGTGTTCCGGCTCCAGTGCGAACGACACGAGCGGAATCAGAGGTCCGCCGACCCCTGTGACAAGGACGGTCTTGCCCCCACTGCCGACAGGTGCGGAGCCCGGCGGGTCAGGCTGTCCGGCCAGCGCCCGATCGGCCAGTGATACCACATCCAGGTCCATCTCGCTCTGGCCGGTGGCCTGGACCACCCGCTCCAGCGCGTCGACGAAACCGATCTGCTCGTGCCTGGCAAGAACGCAGGCGGCGATGACGTTGCTCCGTGAGATCCCGTAGTCGCAGCAGACGAGCACCTTCCTGCCCCCCGCCAGCGCGGCCAGGGCCGGATCGATCTTCTCCAGCATGGCATCCGGCGTGTTGCCGGCCTTGTCCACCAGGTCCCTTACGTCCAGGCATACGGAATTGGGCACGGCCTCGACCTCATCCCAGGCGGCCGTTGCGAGATAGTCCGTGATCCATCGCGTCATTGCCTCAACCCATACAGGTCCACGGCTACCTCGTCAAGACTCCGCAGGTAGTAGCCCGGTCGGATCGATATCTCCGGCGGCGCGGCGTCGGCCAACACGTACTGGAGATAGATGTCGACTTCGTTGAACCCCGCCAGAGCCCGCAGGTACGTCGAGGCCGAGAATCGCGGGTTGATCTCGAACGGCAGGAGGCGCCCGTCCCGCAGACGCCCCTGGATGTTTATCGGGCCCGTGCTGCCCAGGGCCCGGGCTATCTGCTCGGCGTCCCGGCATACCTCGGGGTAGTCGTCGATCAGTCCCTGGCTGTACCCGCTGGAGATCAGCCCCGCGTCGGACTCCATCAGCACCGACAGCTTCGCGTTGAACAGCCTCCGCATGGCGACAGAGCCGACCGTTCGCCCGTCGGGCAGCGACAGCACGCCGACAGTGAACTCCCCGTCACGATGGGAAACGTATTCCTGGAGCAATACCGTGCCGGACTTGTCCAGAACGTAAGCGGCGTACTGCCGGGCCTCGACCTGATCGGAGGCCAGGAAGACGAATCGGCTGCCCCCGGTGTCGGAGGCCGGCTTGACGATGCAGGGGTAGCCCGGGTCGGCAAAATCATCGATGGTGCTGATGGCGATTGTCTGTGGCGTCGGCAGATCGAGTTCGGCAAGGCGTTCGAAGGTCTTCTGCTTGTCCGAGCACGTGGCGATCACCTCCGGGCAATTTGCCGCAACGTGCACGCTGGCCTGCTTGAACAGATCCGCCGCCGGACCCAGCAGCGCCAGCGGGCCCTCGCCGCCCGGAATCACCGCGCGGATGCCGTTGTCGCGGCACAGGGCCAGCACGGAATCAACGTATGCCTCGCGACCTATAACGAACGTCTCCGCGAAGCCCCCCTGGTAATGCCCGTAGGCGTAGGGGGAAATGTCGCAGCCGTACACGTCGTACCGGCCGGCATCACGCAGGCACTTGAATACCTCGGTGCCCAGTGACGCCCCGCCGACCCCCGCGACCATCACTGGGATCCGTTCGCTCACGCCAGGCCCTCCAGTCCGGGCCAGTTCCGGTCTCTCTCGGAGATCACCTTGATCGGCCCCGGCCAGTCGATGCCGAACGCCGGGTCGTCGTAACGCACGCCCCGCGCCGAGGCCCGATCGTAACGCCGGGAAATCTGGTAGAAGACCTCGCTGCTGTCCGTCAGCGTCAGAAACCCGTGGGCCAGCCCCTCGGGGATGTAGAGCATTCGGCGGTTCTCGGCCGACAGCTCGGCGGCGACCCACTGCGTGAACGTCGGCGAGTCCGGGCGAAGGTCCACGATCACGTCGTGGATCGCGCCCATCGTGCAGCGGACGAGCTTTGCCTCGGCGTGTGGGGGCTCCTGGTAGTGCATGCCCCGTAGCGTGCCCCGCTCGGCATTGAACGAGATATTGCACTGCGGGAAGTCGGTCGCCAGCCCGCGTTCGGCAAACGCATCCGCGCAAAACGTCCGCGCAAAAAAGCCGCGCTCGTCGGCCTGACGCTCCGGGGCGATGACGTACGCCCCGGCGAGCGTCGTCTCGGTGAAGAGCATTAGCAGACCTCCAGCTCGGGGATGGGCACGACGAACCGCCCGCCCCAGTCGCGAACGGCGGCCATCTGCGCCATGATCTCGTCCTTGATGTTCCACGGGAGGATCAGCACGTAGTCGGGCCGGGCTTCCATGATCCGCTCGGGCGCGTAGATGGGGATATGGGTCCCCGGCAGGAAGAGGCCCTGCTTGTGCGGGCTGCGGTCGACGGTGAACTCCAGGAAATCCCGCCGGATGCCGCAGTAGTTCAACAGCGTGTTGCCCTTGGCCGGGGCGCCGTAGCCGACGACGGTCTTTGAGGCCCGCCCGGCCTCGATCAGGAACGCCAGCAGGTCGCGCTTGACCGTTTGGACTTTGAGGTCGAACCCGCGGTAGGTCTCGATGCGGTCGAGTCCGGCCTCAGCCTCCAGGGCGCGCATCCGGGCCACGCCGGGCTCGTCGGCGCGGGAAGACCCCGCGTGGCAGCCATGAATCCGAATCGATCCCCCGTGCGTGGTCAGCTCCTCCACGTCGAACAGCCTCAGCCCGTGGGCGGCGAAGACCTTCTCGACCACCAGGAACGAGAAGTACGAGAAGTGCTCGTGGTAGATCGTGTCGAACTGGTTGCGCTCCATCAGCCGCAGCAGGTGCGGGAACTCCATCGTGATCACGCCGTCGTCGGCCAGGATGATCTTCATGCCGGTTACGAAGTCGTTCAGGTCCGGCACGTGGGCCAGCACGTTGTTGCCGATCAGCAGGTCCGCCGTGCGGCCCCGGGCCACAAGCTGCCGCGCGGTCTCGGCCCCGAAGAACATCACCTCGGTCGGGATGCCCTTGCGGACGGCGACTTGGGCGACGTTGTCGGCCGGCTCCACGCCCAGCACGTCGAAACCCTTGTCGCGGAAGTACTGCAGCAGGTACCCGTCGTTGCTGGCCAGCTCGACGACGCTCGCCCCGGGCGCGAAGCCGAACCGCTCCGTCACCGCCTCGGTGTACGCCCGGCAGTGGTCCAGCCAGGTCTGAGAGTACGACGAGAAGTACGCGTAGTCGCCGAAGATCTCCTCGGGCGTCTCGAACTGCTGAAGTTGAACGAGCAGGCAGCGGCCGCAGACGTAGGCATGCAGCGGGTAGTAGGTCTCGCCCCGATCGAGGTCCTCGGCCTTGACGTTCGCGTTGGACAGCGGGGTGGCGCCCAGGTCGACAAACGTTTGGGCCAGTTCGGCCCGGCAGAATCGGCAGGTCTTCTCAGGCATCATCGCCGGCCTCCGTGCTGATGTCGGAAAACGCCCTGATGCGGTCCAGCGTCAGTTGGCGAGGGTCGTCACCGTCGCGGACCCGCCGGTACCAGTCCACCGTCCATCGCAGGGCGGTGTCGATGTCTGTCCGCGGCCGCCAGCCCAGGCGCCCAGCCGCCTTGCCGCAGTCCAGGCGCAGCGTCTGGGCCTCGGGCGGATGGTCCGCCTCGTCGTGGACCCACGAGGCGCCCTGGCCCCACAATGCGACCACGCGGTCGACAAGGGCGCTGACGGGCAGGGCGTCGGCGGCATCCGGGCCGAAGTTCCAGGCCTCGGCATACGCCTCGCCGTCGGCCAGCAGCCGCTCGGCCAGGAGAAGATACCCGCCCAGCGGCTCGAGCACGTGCTGCCAGGGGCGCACGGCCTGCGGGTTGCGGATGACGACGGGTCGGCCTTCGGCCATCGCGCGGATGCAGTCGGGCACGAGCCGATCTGCGGCCCAGTCGCCCCCGCCGATCACGTTGCCCGCCCGCACCGACGCCAGAACCGTCCCGTCGGTGAAGAACGATCGCCGCCAGGCCGACGTGGCCAGTTCCGCACAGCCCTTCGAGCTGCTGTACGGGTCGTCCCCGCCCATCGGGTCGGTCTCCGGGTGTGCGTGGCACGGTCTTTCAGGCGGTGTCGGGTTCGCGTAGCACTTGTCGCTGGTGACGTTGAGGATCGCGCGGACGCTTCCGGCCCGGCGGGCCGACTCGAACACGTGCACCGTGCCCATCACGTTCGTGCCGTACGTGCCCACAGCGTCACGGTAGCTCTCGCGAACCAGCGACTGGGCGGCCATGTGAATCACGATCTGGGGCGCGAAGTCCTCGATCGTTCGGGCCAGGTGCTCCAGGTCGCGCACGTCGCCTTGGACGGACGCGATGTCACGCCCGACGTCAGCCAGCTCGAACAGGCTCGGCTCGGTGGGCGGATCAAGGGCGTACCCGGCCACCTCGGCCTCGAGCAGCCCCAGCCAGAGACACAGCCAGGAGCCTTTGAAGCCCGTGTGTCCGGTCACGACCACGCGCCGTCCCTGCCAGAACCCGCGCATGTCTTCCAGCGTCGCCATGGCGGCACACTATAGATGAAGTGCCCGCCCGCCGCAATCGCCGGGGGGGCGGGCTACGGGCTGCCAGCTCCTTGCGTTGCCGAAGAGGCAGCGCCAAAGAGCACCCGGGCGTCGATGAGATACACGGTGTACTTGCCGGCCTGCCGTTCGGCCACCAGGGCGCCGGGGCCCAGCCGCCGCGATCTGACCTGCTCGAGCAGCCAGGGGCTGAACGGTCGGCGGGTGCGCAGCTCGATCAGGGCGATGGCGTGCTCTCGGCAGAGGGAACACAGGGCCTGTTTGTCCACGTGGGGGCTGTAGCGCGGGTCCGGGGCCAGGGCCTGGTAGCCTTCGGCGTAGTAGGGCAGTTGCGGGCCCTGGGCCAGGATGACGCGCCCGGGCCCGAACCGCCGGCGTGCGAGTCGGCCCAGGTCGCGGAGTTCCGCGTGCCGCACGCCGTGGTTCGTCGAGAACAGTGACACCGCCGACAGGACGGCCAGCACGCCGGCGAACGCCGCCAGCGCCCGCCGCTCGATGGTCGCAACCGCTTGGGGATCCGTCGTCCGCCGCCGCAGGTGCCGGACCAGCGCCGCAGCCCCGAGGCCCGCCCACACCTGGGCCGGACCCGTCACGATCGTGACGTACCGCTTGCCCAGCGTAATCAGCCCCAGCACGCCCAACTGCACCGTCAGGACCGCCAGCAGCACGAGGTGCCCCCCACGGCCGGGCAGCAGACGCCGACCCGCGATAAGCCAGTACAGAATCAGCGCCCAGCCCGCGTAGCCGATCACGTCCAGGAGGCTCTCGGCGGCCTGGCCGAGCCGCTGGGCGAGAGGTGCCGGCGGCCTTGGGACCGGCCGCGCCGCGGGAATCTGTCTCGGCAGCAGCCAGGTCTCGTCGCCGAGGGACTGGACGGCCGTCTCGGGAGACACCAGAAACAGCAGCCTGGCGTCGAGGACAGCCCAGCCGGTCTTGCGATGCATGTACGCCAGCCGAGGCGACCAGATGGCCGCAGTCACCGCCAGCATGACCGCCAGCGGCAGCAGCCTCTCTGTGATCCAGCGTCGCCCGGGCCGGATCGGCGTGACGGCCAGGGCAACGGCGGCTGCCCCTGTCAAAACCAAGCCTTCCCCGCGGAGCAGTGCCGCCAGTGCGGCCGCGGCGCCGGCGCCGGCGGCCAGCGTGATCCTCGGCCGGCTGCGGTGCTTCAGCAGCATCAGGGCCATCCCTGCCAGCAGGGCGGCGTAGATCATGTCCGGTCCGACGGCCACGCCGATGCGGATGACCGCGCGGTTTGCCGCCGTCAAGCCCGCGGCGACCAGGCCCGCCCGCCGTGAGCCCATCTGCCTGCCCAGCGCATAGACCGTCCAGACCAGCACGAGGGCCGCCGCCGCGCTGGCGAACCGCCCGGCCAGCTCGTACGGATCGTCCGCCCGGGCCAATGCGCCCGAACACGCCCCCAGGACCATCGGATACAGCGGCGGAATGACGGGGTTCTGCGCCTTCTCGGCCGACCCCTCGGCCCAAGCCCGGGCCATCGGCAGGTAGTACCCCGTTGCGTCCGTCGTGGCGATCCGGGCACAGACCATCTGCTTGCCCAGCAGCGCCGCGGCCAGAAGGACAATCGCCCCCAGGGCCCGCGCGGCAAACACCGGAGACACGTCGTCGGCCGCCTCCGCACCCGGGGCCGCCGGCAGGCTGTCGGCGGTCTGTGTCATGGCGGGCCGACCTGCTCGGCGTTCCCGTCGGCCTGCGGGTCCGGCTCGGGCATGGGCAGCGGGCGCTCCAGGCGGTCGATGAAGATCGCCAGGCACGTCCGAAGCGTGTGGAAGAACCCGGCCAGGGGCGTGATGCTGCTGCCGTGCGCCTTGCGCATCCGCGCCGGCACCTCGCGAATCGTCATGCCGTGCCGCGCCGCCGTCGCCACCGTCTCCACCGTGTCGCCGAGGTACGACTGCGGATAGTTCCGGGCGAAGAACGCGATCATCCGCTTCGACGACGCCCGAAACCCGCTGGTCGGGTCCGTCAGTCGAACGCCGTTCAGCACCGCCAGGCACCCGCGCAGGAGCTTCAGCCCCACCCAGCGCAGGAACGGAAAGCGATAGCTCTTTCGTCCCAGCAGTCGCGACCCGACGGTCAGGTCGGCCCCTTGGTGGAACCCTTCGGCCAGGTGCACGATCTGGTCGGCCCGGTGCTGCCCGTCCCCGTCGAACTGGACCGCCGCTTCGTAGCCCATCTCGTGGGCGTAGAGGTAGCCGGTCTGCATCGAGCCCCCGACCCCGAGGTTGCACGGCAGCTCGAGGACCGCCGCCCCGAGCGACCGGGCGACCTCAGCCGTCGCGTCGGTCGAACTGTCGTCGATCACCACCGCGTCGGCCCACGGGGCGTGAGCGGCAATGTCGGCCATCACGCCGGGCAGGTTCTCGGCCTCGTTGTAGGCGGGGATGATGATGAGCACCCGTACGCCGAAGGGGTTGTCCGTTGGCGACCTGGCCATGGGCGATATGTTGGCACAGTTGCCCACCCGGTTCAAGTGCCCCCGGGGCTGCCCTTGTGCACACGCACCACGTATGTCGCGTAGGCTATGCTGCTCATCAGGACCGTCAGCCGCCAACGCCACGGCATCGGCTGCGGGGTGAACGACGAGACGAGAATCTCCAGGCCGAACCTCTCACGACGGGCCTCCAACGCGGCGCGAACCTCCGCAGGCGTCATGAACGAGACGATCACCGTCCCGGCGTCGAAGAACCGGCAGCGCAGCCTGTGACGGTTGGCGAACTTCGACAGGCCGTACACCAGCCGCGAAAACAACCGCACGTTGTTCACTTCCTCCTCGAAGATCAGGTATCCGCCCGGGCGCGTGATGCGGAGCAGTTCGTCGAACGCGCGGTGCTGATTGGCCAGCGTCCCGGCCACGCTGTCGGCCACCAGGTGATGCAGCATGTCGCGAAACGTGACGATGTCGAACGCATCGTCGGGGAGGGTGTTGTCCAGGATCGAGGCGTGAATGTACGTGATCCGGTCGTTGACCAGCCTGTCGCGGTAGGCGTCGGTGACCTCGATGATGAACGGCTCGACGGGCACCTCCGAGCGCCGGATCAGCTCGTCCAGGAACACGCCGCTGGCCCCGGCCACGTCGCAGACCTTCGTGTGGTCGGCGTCGATCGCCTCCAGCGTGTGCGGGATGATCGCCGAGTCCTTGATCTTCGGCTCGTAGTCGAGGAACCTCTCGGCGTCGAGGTGGTCCTTGGGGTCGAGCTGTGCCTGTCCTGTGTCGCCCATATCCGGTCTCTGCCCGGCGAGGCCTTGCCGCCGGGCCGGCCAAGGATACCAGCACGTCTCGGGCCTCACAAGCCCCCTCCCGGCCGCGCTTCCCGCGGGCGGGCATTCTCGCGACAATTTCGATCAAGGCCTTGACATCTCCGTCCGATAGGCTATCTTGTACCGTCGGCCTCGCAGGTGGCCGAATCGCCCCTGCAGGGGACCAGAGCGTCGTACCTTCCCCGATAGCTCAATTGGTAGAGCGAGCGGCTGTTAACCGCTAGGTTGTAGGTTCGAGTCCTACTCGGGGAGTCGAGTTTTTGCGGGGTACTTCCCCGCCGAACCAGTTAACGGAGAAGCCCCGGAGCCAAGGCGACCGGGGCTTTTCTGTAAACCGTTGCTACCAAAGGGTTATGGACTATCACGGACCACAACCGGATTCTCTGTTTCGCGGCCGGGCAACCGGGGTCCGAAGCAAACCGTACACGTTTCGTCCCGGCGCCCAGGATTACGGCCGCGAACTCTCTGACTCTCCGTTGAACACCCCCCGCCCAGTTAACAGCCAGGTTGCTTCCGGACCCGGCAGTGAAACCGAACTCTCCGGACCGAGAGGCCGAACATGATCCCGGCGCGAACGAGTGACGCGCCCCGTGCCTTGATTATCGCCGGCCCCAACGGGGCCGGAAAGACCACCTTTGCCAACGAGTTTCTCACTGGCGAAGCAGAATGCCCGACGTTCATCAATGCCGACCTGATCGCGGCCGGCCTCTCCCCCTTTCGCCCTTATGTCGTGGCTCTGGAGGCGATGCGCCTGGTGCTGAGGCACGTTCGGCGATGCGTGGATCGGCGGGAGGATTTCGCCGTTGAGACGACGCTGGCCGGGCGGGCTTACCGGAATCTCATCCGCGAATGGAAGAGCGTGGGCTACCGAATCGAGCTGCTGTTCCTGGGCCTGCCGTCGCCCGAGCTTGCCGTCCAACGCGTTCGGCAACGTGTGGCTCAAGGCGGGCATGACGTTCCCGAGAATGACATACGCCGCCGCTTTGACCGTGGCTTGGACAACTTCCATACCATCTATCGCCCGATGGTCCATTCCTGGCAGGTGTATGACGCCAGCCAATGGCCGCCGGTCCTTGTTGATCAAGGAGTGAACGCATGACAATAACCCCTGAACAAGACCCGGATATGGCCGGGAGCCGCAAGGCCATCATCCGCGCCGCACGACGCGCCGCAGAGTTGGCACGTCAACACCGTCAGCCCGTCTTGCTATGGCGAGACGGGCACGTTGCTCAGGTCATGCCCGACGACCTGCCACCCCTGCCGGACGAAGCCCCGAAGAACGACCAAGCTTGAGGTGGTACCCGAGGATTGACCATGTGTTCCATCGCAGGCCCTGAGGAGTCGGGCAGCCGAGAATTGGACAGTGTCATAGCCCAGTTGGACGCCGCAACCAAGAAGCTGCCCAGAGCGGCGATCCAGTGGACTCGGGAGCACCGCGACCTGGCTGTGCCGCGGCTGATCGAGGTCATCCGCTCGGCTACGGCAAGCGCGCGGGCCGGCAAGGCGCCGGACGGGAACGCCCATTTCTTCGCCCTGTTCCTCTTGACGGAGTTCCAGGCGAAGGAAGCCCTGCCGGCTATCATCGAAGCCGTCTCACTGCCGGGCGAGTCGCCGTTCGACCTGTTCGAGGATGTGATCACGGAGACGCTGGCGAGGATTCTGCCCGTATTGGCCGCCGATCCGCCGAAGGTCCTGGACGACCTGATCGCCAACCGAGAGGCCAACGAATACGTCCGATGGGAAGCGGCGCAGAGCTACCTCTTGCTGGTTCGCGACGGGCGCATGTCGCGTGAGGAAGCAGTCCGCCGCATCGGAGGCCACTTGCGAGCCGTGATCGATCAGGACGACGTCCGGTTGACCAGCTACCTCGTCCACGTCCTCCATTCCCTTGCGCCGAGAGAGGCCAAGGAGACGATTGCGGATGCCTTTGCCCGCGACATGGTCGATCCCTGGCTCGTCAGGCAGGAGGATATGGAGCGGAGTATCTCGGAAGGCGACCCGTGGGTGCAGAGGGCATTGAGTCGAGGCGAGCCCATCGGAATCCAGGATACGGTCGCCGAACTCGAGACGTGGGCCGCGTTCCGCGAAGAGCGACCTGTCCGGCGACCTCGCCGAGTGGCAAAGCCGGCTTCGCGCGCGACAGAACCGGCCAAGGGCAAGCGTTCGCCGTCGTCGCAACTGACCAGGGACAGGGTTGGGCGCAACGAACCGTGCCCATGCGGCAGCGGGAAGAAGTACAAGAAGTGCTGTGGCTCGCAGAGGTAGAGCTTGTCCGATGCTCAGGCGGAAGCACCGGCCGTGCCGCCGGATCTGCCGCGGGACCGATCTCGGGCGCGTTCCAGAGCATTCCGGGTGCTTGCCGTCGATAGCAGCCGTCACCATACTGGGTGCATGTCCAGTTCGTCCGCCAAGGTGATCCGCTACGCCATCTACACCCGCCAGTCGACGGACAACGGCGACGAGTTCTCATCCTGCCAGGTGCAGTTCGCTACCTGCCAGGCTGCGGGCAACGCCAGGGGCGTGCCACACCTGCACTGGATTGGGCAGCACTTCGACGACGAGGGTTTCTCCGGAGCAACGCTTGATCGCCCCGGGGTGCGGAGGCTGCGGAAGGTAATCGACCTGGGCGGTATCGACCGGCTGTATGCGGTCGCCCTCGACCGGCTGACCCGTTCCATGCGCGACGCGGTCGTCCTGCTCGACGAGTTCGAGAAGGCCGGTGTCGAATTGCGGCTCGTCAACCAGCCGGAGCTGACTACGCAACCGGAAGGGCGCTTCCTCCGACACATGCTGGCCGCGTTCGCGGAGTTCGAGCGAGACATGATCGCCACGCGGATCGCCGAGACGCGTGCGTACCTCAAGAAGCACGGGCGGCGTCTGGCGGGTCCGCCCCCGTTCGGCTACGACACCGACCCCATCACGAAGCAGCTCGTGCCGAACAAGGCCGAAGCACGCCGCGTCCGCGCCATGTTCAAGCGTGCGGCGAGCGGCCAAACACCCTCGCAAATCGCCGAGAGGGTCAATCACCTCGGGTGGCGAACGAAGCAGTGGACCTCACGCCGTTCCGGCCAGCAAAGGGGCGGAGGGAGATGGACTGCCCGCAAGGTGTCGCGGCTGCTTCGCAGCCCGGTCTACCTGGGCAGGTTCGCCACGCCCGACGGCGACCGTGCAGGAGTCCACGCGGCGATCATCTCTCAGGGGGTCTTCGACGCCGTCCAGGCCCAGCTCGCCGGCCGGCGTGCCTCCTCATCGCCCAAGCGCAGGCCCGTCCACTTTCCTCTGCGCGGCAAGATCATCTGCCCCCGGTGCGGTCGGCCGGTGAGCACGTACACCATCACCAAGCCCCTGGGGACGAGGGCCAAGAAGACGCTCCGCTACTACCGCTGCCGATCTACTGCCGGCGGACGCCGGCCGTGTCGAGGCGTGTCATACCCGGCAGCCGAGGTCGAACGGATCGTCCGCGACCAACTGGCGGACGTGGGAACATGGCAGGAGATCCTGCAACAGGCCAACGCGGACCCCTCGATGGCCGTCGGGCTCGCCGCGCTGTGGCAGGCCATGGGGCAACCGGCACAGGACGACGTCCTGCCGGCCATCGTACAGAGCGTCCGCTTTCTCGAACGGAATTCCAGGATTCGAACTAGCCTGCAGCCGAGCGTTATTGACATCATAAGACGTTAGTAGGAAAGGTGTTATCGTGACGATTGTTAACCATATGGTTACGGAGAAGTCAGACAGGTTTTGAGGTAGAACGTTTCTTGCGGAATTCGCCGCAAGCACGAGTTAACGCAAACGCCCGGTCATGCCAGTGGCCGGGCGTTGTCGTATCCCGTTGCCCCCAAAGGCTTACGGCGCTTCCGCCACCGCCGCGGCGCTCTCTGTTTCGCGGCCGACATGCTGGGGTCCAAGGCGAAACGTATACGTTTCGTCTTGGTGTCCGAAAAAACGGCCGCGAACTCTCTGACTCTCTGTTGAACACCCCACGCCCAGTTAACAGAACCGTCCGTCTTGGACCCCACCGACATTTCGAACTTCCACGGGGTATGTAATAGGTAGACGAGCATCGCAACCCCGCCAGACGGCGCGCCGGGCCCGAAGGGCAGGCCGTTGTGGGCACAGCCGCAAGGAGCCCGCAATGCGCCACATGCTTGACGACCCGGCCGCCATGACCCCCTCACAGCGCCGCCGCGAGATCGCCGCCATCCTCGCCAGAGGCATCCTCCGCCTCCGCCAATGTGCCCAGGAATCGCCGAGTTCTGGCGAATCTCGGACGCCCGAAAAAGCCTCGGAATCTCGCCGGAATTCCCTTGAGCGGGTTGCCGCGTCGAGCCCCCCTGTGCCCGCTGGTTAACGCCGGCGAGAACAAGGAGCACGAACATGGCGATGAACGTTGGCAAGATGGTTGCCGCCCTGAAGCGGATGACAGTGACCGAGCTGCGGGCCAAGCACGTTGAGGTCTTCGGCGAGTCCACCCGCTCCGGCCACAAGGAGTACCTCGTCAAGCGGATCGCCTGGCGCATCCAGGCGAACGCCGAGGGCGGCCTCACCGAACGGGCCCGACGCCGGGCCGAGGAACTGGCGAACGACGCGGACCTGCGGACGCATGCCCCACGCCGCCGGGCAGACGATAACGAATCGGGCATCACAACCACGGCGACAGTAGCATTCGACCACGACCCGCGCCTGCCGTTGCCTGGCTCGATCCTCACGCGGCGGTACAAGGATCGCGACATCGTTGTGAAGGTACGGCCGAAGGGCTTCGAGTGGGAGGGCGACATATACCGCAGCCTCTCCGCCGTCGCCAAGGCCGTGACGGGCAAACACTGGAATGGCTACCATTTCTTCAACCTGAACCAGGATGAGACGTGATCATGAGCAAGAGCAACGACAACCGGCCCGCCATCCGCTGCGCGATCTACACGCGCAAGAGCACCGAGGAAGGCCTCGAGCAGGACTTCAACTCCCTGGACGCCCAGCGCGAGGCCGGCGAGGCATACATCGCCAGCCAGAAGCACGAAGGCTGGGTCTGCCTGCCCGACCGCTACGACGACGGGGGCTTCACCGGCGGCAACATGGATCGCCCGGCGCTTCAGCGCATGCTGGCCGACATCGAGGCCGGCAGGATCGACTGCATCGTCGTGTACAAGGTGGACCGGCTCAGCCGCTCGCTCATCGACTTCGCCAAGATCATGGACGTCCTGGAGCCCCGACACGTCTCGTTCGTCTCGGTCACGCAGCAGTTCAACACCAGCACGTCGATGGGCCGACTGTTGCTCAACGTCCTGCTATCTTTCGCCCAGTTCGAGCGGGAGATGATCTCTGAACGAACGCGGGACAAGATCGCCGCCACCCGCCGCAAGGGCAAGTGGTCCGGCGGTATGCCCATGCTAGGCTACGATGTGGACGTTCGTGGCGGCCGGCTCCTCGTCAACGAGGACGAGGCCCAGCGCGTCCGCGGCATCTTCGAGCTCTACCTCGACCGCCAGTCGCTCATCGAGACCGCCAAGGAACTGGACGCACGCGGCTGGTTCACCAAGCGATGGACCACGAGGAAAGGCCACGAGCGCGGCGGCAAGCCGTTCAACAAGAACAGCCTCTTCAAACTGCTGACCAACCGCATCTACCTGGGCAAGATCACCTACAAGGAGGAGGTCCACGAGGGCGAGCACCCGGCCATCGTGGATGAGGATATCTTCCAGCGCGTGCAGCGACTGCTCAAGCGCAACGGCCGCACCGGCGGCAAGCACGTCCGAAACCGCTTCGGGGCCCTGCTCAAGGGCCTGATCCGCTGCGTGCCATGCGGCTGCGGGATGGTGCCCACCCACGCGACGAAGAAGGGCAACAAGCGGTATCGCTACTACGTCTGCCAGAACGCCCAGAGCCGCGGCTGGCATAACTGCCCGTCGCCTTCGGTACCGGCACCCGAGCTGGAGCGGTTCGTCGTCGACCAAGTCAAGGCCATCGGCAAGGACACCGGCCTGCTGGCCGAGACGCTTGAAGAGAGCCGCCGACAGCACGAGGAGGCCATCGGCAAGCTGGAGGCCGAGAACCGGGCCCTTAAGCGCGAGTTGAACCGCCACAGCGCCGAGCTGCGAAAGCTCGCGGGACAAGACGGCCTGGCCACTGACCGGATGGCCGACCTCCAGGACCGCATCCGCACGGCCGAGCAACGGTCGACCGAGGTCCGCCAGCAGATCATTGCCCTGTCGCGCGAACTGGTGGACGCCCGCGAGGTCGCCGAGGCGTGCTCACTCTTCGACCCGCTGTGGGAGACCCTTACGGCCCGGGAGCAGGCCCGCATTCTCCACCTGCTGATCGAACGCGTGGACTACGACGGCCCCAACGGTGCCGTATCGATCACCTTCCACCCCACCGGCATCAAGACGCTGGCCGATGAACTGGCCGAGGAGGTCCCCGCATGAAAGGCTTGACGATCCACCGACAGATACATTTCCGCCGCGGCCGCAACACCCACAAAGTCATCAAAGAGGGCCCGCCGCCGGCACCCGGTCAAACGCCGGAAGGCAACATCCCCCGGATCTCGCGCCTCATGGCCCTCGCGATCCGCTTCGACCGACTGATCAAAGCTGGCGAGATCGCCGACCAGGCCGAGATCGCCCGCCTCGGCCATGTCAGCCGCGCCCGCGTCACCCAGATCATGAACCTCCTTCAGTTCGCCCCCGACATCCAGGAGGCCATCCTCTTCCTCCCCCGCACCC
>Ga0180431_10003007_pt1 | contig 22043 bp, 16 predicted proteins | sample SS_ome_11_FD_132459 | JGI IMG/M metagenome (GOLD analysis project Ga0180431, IMG submission 132459) | Hypersaline lake sediment archaeal communities from the Salton Sea, California, USA - SS_1_MS_1 metaG | ecosystem: Environmental > Aquatic > Non-marine Saline and Alkaline > Hypersaline >...
GGGGCGGTATATAAATTCATCATATTTTCTCTCGTCTGCCATTTTTGCCTTGAATAATTTACCCGAAATGTGTATAATCTTGTCCGGGCTAGTCCAAACCTGTTCTCACCATCTTCATCATGAGAATACATGTTGATCTGGAGGTGGCTTTCGACACAAGGGGAGAGATGTTTAGAGTTGCTTTTGTATGCATGCCGAAACGAGGTCAGAGATACGTCGTCTCCGTGTGAATAGTAACAATCAGAATCCGGTTTGTTGACATGTATATGTTGATAGAAAGATGAAGTAAGAAGTGATAAGAAACCGTCCTTTATTTGTCATCCATAATATAATGACTCGATTCGGCACGGAAATGATCGGCAATACGAAAGGGAAAATGGTTTGAGAGAAAAACCTGTATTCTGGATGGTTCCGGCTGTTCTTTTCTTGATCTGCCTTCTTCAAATGGCGTGCACTCAGCAGGAGCGCAAACCGCTGATGCAGACCTACGAGGCATATATCCAATCCGTACAGAATCGCGATCTAAACGCTATGATCCAAACCATCACGGATAATGACGCGCTCCACTTCATCGGCACGACGGGCAAGATGCTGGAGACGCGGGAGGAATACGTCGAGTTCCATCGGGACTGGTTCTCCGAAGAAGGCTGGGACATCTCGTTCGAGCTGGATAAGATATTTCAGGAGAACGATTTTGGATATGTCATGGCGATCTTTACGTATCACCAGGACATGCCCGATGGAAAACGCATGACGTTGGTCTCTTATGTCACGCTCGTGTTCCACTGGGAGCACCAGAGCTGGCGGGCCATCGCAGACGTGTGCACGCCCATCAGCCGAGACATCGATTAAACGTATTCTATATGTCACCTTATGTTCGCTTTACTGAGCATAGTCCTTGGTTTGTGGATGGCATGCGAACATCGGCAAGCCGATTATTTTGAAAAATGAGTAATGATTTAAAGCCCGGTCATTCAGATTTCCATGAAAATATAAAGAATATGTAATGATCAGTTCTTGACAAGATTCATCGAGATTCCCGAGACTCAAAAACGCCAGTAATCATTGTGTTTACGTTTTGTATCTTATAAAATTTTATGTAAATTAATTGCTATGAAAAAGAAAGATGTCTGGATCGGTATCGATGTCGGTTCCGTCAGCGTGAAGGTCGCTGTTCTCATCCAGGATGACTCCGATACTGATTTTATAAAGAATCTCACGAAAACGGGTCCTTTTTTCTTACCGGATAAGGGACACGCGGATGCAACGATGGACGGACACCTGGTGCTTTCCCGGTATGTTCGGCACCAGGGTCAGCCTTTAAAGGAAGTGGCTAACCTCCTGGATGAGCTTTGTCGGGAGATTCCTGACGGCAGGATTGCCGGCATCTGGGCCACGGGATCGGGCGGGAAGCGCTGTTCCGAGACCTGGGGTTTCCGTTACGTGAACGAGTACAGGGCCGCTGCCGAGGGCGTGGGCAGGCTCTATCCAGACGTTCATACGGTGTTCGCCTTGGGCGGAGAGTGCGCCAAGTATGTTTTGCTTTCTCAGGAAGAGGATGGGGAAATTCAAATCCTGGATTATGAGACCAACGGGGAATGTGCGGCAGGAACGGGTTCCTTTTTCGACCAGCAAGTGGACCGGTTGAAGTATCGGATCGAAGAAGTCGGAACGTTGGTCGAGGGCGTGGACCGGACGGCATCGATTGCCGGCAGGTGCTCGGTTTTTGCCAAGTCGGACATGATCCATGCCCAGCAGCGGGGCTACCAACCGCCCGAGGTACTGAAAGGGCTGTGTGAGGCCGTGATCCGCAACTTTAAAGGAAGCATCACCAAGGGCAAGCGCATCCAAGAGAAAGTGGCCTTCATCGGGGGTGTGGCGGCAAACCGGGGTATTGTGAGTGCTCTGGATAGACAGTTCAAACTGGACGATGGTGAACTCATCGTCCCCCAGTACGCCGCGTGGATCGAAGCCACGGGTGCCGCCCTAATCGGGCGGAAGCATGGAGTCGTCCATTCCTCCGTACCATCGGATTTTTCGCGTAGAGAACAAAAAAAATCCTATCCCACGATGCCCCCTCTTTCCATGGACAAAGTGCGGCTCCTGAGAGATCGGACGTCCGAGTACCGATGGACAGCCGACAATGTAGTGGATGCGTATCTGGGCATCGACGTCGGTTCGGTGAGCACGAATCTGGCCCTGGTGGACTCGGAGGGCGAGCTTATACACGGCATTTACCGGATGACGGATGGACGCCCTGTGGAGGTCGTCCGCGACGCATTGATTGAGATGGCGTCGGTGGCCGGAGATCGAGTTTGCATTCGGGGTGTGGGGACGACAGGATCGGGACGAGAGCTCATCGGCCTTCTGGTGGGAGCCGATATCATCAAGGACGAGATTACGGCCCATAAGACGGGTGCCCTTCATATCAGTCAAAAGTACCTGACAGAGAACGTGGATACCATCTTCGAGGTCGGGGGGCAGGATTCCAAGTTCATTTCCATCAACGAGGGTGTGGTGGTGGATTTCAGCCTGAACGAGGCGTGCGCTGCGGGGACGGGTTCGTTTCTGGAGGAGCAGGCGAGACAGATCGGCATTGAGATCCGGGGTGAATTTGCCGAGCTGGCACTTCGGTCCGAGCATCCGTTGAAGCTGGGTGAACGATGCACGGTGTTTATGGAAAAGGAACTGGTGCCGTACCTGCATCAAGGCGTACCCAAGGAGGATATCACGGCCGGGCTGGCACTTTCCATCGTTCAAAATTATCTCAACCGCGTGGTCAAGAAGCGACAGATCGGGGATGTCATCTTCTTTCAAGGGGGAACGGCGTATAACGACAGCGTGGCCGCAGCCTTTTCGACGATACTGGACAAAGAGATCATCATCCCACCCCACAACGGGATCATGGGTGCCATTGGCGCTGCCCTGCTGGCGAAAAACTCATCCCAAGACCGGCAAACCTCATTCAGAGGCTGGGAGCTCGACCGTGTACATTGGGACCAGAGGGAATTCACGTGCAAGGGATGTTCAAACGAGTGCGTCGTCCAGGAGTTCGTGGTCGAGGGGGAGAAGAGTTACTGGGGGGATAAATGCTCCGAGCGGTATCGTCAACGGTCGAAGACCGATCGGAAAGCCCAGGTCACAGACCTCCTGCGCTTCAGGGAAGCCCTTCTTTTCGAGGTGGATACAGGAGATCACCAACACGGGTATAAAAGCAGGGGACGGATCGGTATTCCGAGGATATTATATTTCTTCGACCGTCTCCCGTTCTGGCGAGCTTACTTCGAGTCGCTGGAATACGAGGTTTTTCTGTCGGGCCCCAGCCGCCAGAAAATGATTCATGCCGGTGTGGAGGCCTGCGTGGCCGAACCCTGTTTTCCCATCCAGATGGCTTTGGGGCACCTGAAAGACATGATGGACAAAGATATGGATATGATCTTCCTGCCCAACGTGATCAACGAGGAAGACCCCATGGATAGCGTTGCCTCGTTCATTTGTCCCTGGGCGCAGACCATACCCCTGGTCGTGAAGCACACGCCGGCATTGGACGGACTGAAGGATAGTCTTTTTTGCCCCAGCATCCAGTTCCGATGGGGGAAGGAATCTGTCGAAAAGCAGCTGAGGGAATCGGTTTCCTCCCTCTCCATTCCGGCCGGAGAGAACCGCAGGGCCGTTGAAAGGGCGTTCGATGCGCAGGCACGGTTTCAGGCACGCGTTGCCGAGGCGGGCCGTGAGATCATGGCGCACATCTCTGAGGAAGCGCTGGATTGCGTCGTACTTTTGGGCAGGCCCTACAACCTCTACGATCCGGGATTGAACTTGAACATTCCGGCGAAACTTCGATCGCAGTACGGTGTGAACCTCGTTCCCATGGATTTCCTGAATCTGGACCCCATCAACATCCTTCCCGTGCACGATCATATGTTCTGGAATTACGGACGGCGAATTATCCAGGCAGCCATGTATACGAAAGACAATCCTAATATGCACCTCATCTATCTCAGCAATTTCAAGTGCGGGCCGGATTCTTATATCCGGCATTATGTGGAGGAGGCGTCTGGCAAACCGTTCCTCTTCCTTCAGCTAGACAGCCATGCCAACGACGCGGGCGTGATGACGCGCATCGAGGCGTTTCTGGAAAGTAAGCATATGCTGTGAGGGTGTTCACCTCACATGAGGGGAATCAGAAAGGAACCATCCAATAGGTAAAGGGGATTCGGTAAAGCGTGACGGTCGTTCAAACGGAAAAGAAAGATAATCAAGAGCATCATCCTCTGGAGGGACGGACTCTGTACATACCCCGTATGAGTACCGGGGGGGCAGAGGCCGTGGCAGCGGCCTATCGTTCGCTGGGTGTGGATGCCAGGGTCTCGCCACGATCCGACGAGGAGACCCTGACACTGGCGGCCCGTTTTACCACGGGCGAGGAATGCCTGCCCCAGAGGGTCACTCTGGGTAATTTCCTGAAAGTCATCCTGAGAGATGATTTTGTGCCTTCCAGGAATGCCTTTTTTCTGCCGACCTCTTCCGGTCCCTGCCGATTCGGTCAGTATGCACCCCTGCTTCGGAAAATTCTCAGAGAGTTAAACTACGAGGATGCGGTGGTCTTCTCGCCCACCAGCAGCGATGGATACGAAGGCATCGCCGCGAATGTCCGACATTTTATGAGAACAGGCTGGCGGGCCATCGTCGTCTCTGACATCCTGAGAAAGCTTCTTATGATGGTGCGTCCTTATGAGGGGGATGAAGGCAGTGCCGACCGTGTACATACCCAGGCATTGGAGGAGGTCTGTGCTGTTTTGGCCGACGGTTCGCTGGATTCCAGGACACAGCTCAAACGATTGGTGGGCAACCTGGAATCAGCGCGGGACCGGTTCAAGCACATACATCTCAACGCTCCCATGGGTCATCGGCCCCTCATCGGAGCCGTAGGGGAGATTTACCTTCGGTTCAACAGCTTCAGCAATCAGCACATCGTTCGGAGGATCGAGGCCCTGGGCGGTGAAGTCTGGATTGCCGATATCGCGGAGTGGGTGTGGTACACCAACTATGAAGAGAAGCGTAAGCTCCGGGAAAGGGGGAAACGCTTTGGTATTGCCAGTGCCGGCATGAAGCTCAGGCACTGGTTCCAGCATCAGGACGAGAAGGCGCTCCTGGCTCCGTTCCAGGAGATATTCCGAAATAGAGAAGAAGCCCGCGTGGAAACGCTGCTGGAATACAGCCAGCCTTATCTGCCGGCTCACATGGCCCTAGGGGAGATGACCCTGAATACCGGCAAGTCCGTGGCTTTCTACCATGCCGGCTGTGACGGTGTGGTGGATATCAGCCCGTTCACCTGCATGAACGGTATCGTCACAGAAGTGATTTACCCCCATGTCAGCAGGGATCATGACGATATGCCCATGCGCATTTTCTATTTCGATGGTGTGCCCTTCGATCTCGACGGTGACCTGGAAATTTTCATGGAGCAGGTGAAGGCGTACCGGAAGCGGAGGATGAAGCACGCGCACCAACCGTAAGCAGCGATGATCTGTCGATTGTCATGATTTGTATGGCCGTATGTTCACAGGTATACCCCTCCTGTTTTTAGCATCATGCCCGATTTGATCCGTCACGAATGAAATATCCTGTCGTCCATTCATCTAACATATATCCTCCACTATTCCCCGCATATAAGAAATTTAAATGTCGATTTATGAACAGCTATCGGATGTATTTTTTTAAATCCCGACTTGCACTCCATGTTACAGAACCCATTTGCCGATGGGTGATATCACATGCAGTTCTGAAGTTTTTGGAGAACTTTCAAAAAAAACACTTGACAAATAAGAATAATTCCTATATAATAATAACATGCAGGAAAAGACCACCGAGCATTCTTTGGATTCTTTCGTCCATCACTGCCGGCAGCACCACCTCAAGGTGACACCCCAGCGTATGGCCATCTACAAGAAGCTGATCCGGATGAAGAATCACCCTTCTGCAGATACGATGTTCCGTGAAATTCGGGAGGAGTTACCCAGTATTTCTTTTGATACGGTGAACAGGACACTCATCACGTTCTCGGAGATCGGTCTTATCGATATCATCGAAGGGCTCGCCAATCAGCGACGGTACGATCCCAATACACACGATCATCATCATTTCCACTGCGTCCGATGCGGTGCCATCATCGATTTCTACGATGATGCCCTGGATAGTCTGGAAATCCCGGACGACATCCAAAAACGGTTTAAGGTTCAGAGTACGCGCGTGGTTGTCAAAGGCTTGTGTGGGCGCTGTCGGGAAAAAACATAGGCATGGAATCGACCCGCCATTGGGATGATTCACATAGGCATCCAAATCATTTGAATACATCGAACTTACAAGGAGGACACCCATGACATCACATACCACGGAATTGGCAGCGATTTTAAAGACGGCCATCGAAGTCGAAGAAAACGGGTATAAAACATTTACGAGGTTTGCCGATGCGACCCAGGATGAATCGGGCAAGAAGATGTTTCAGCAGTTGGCAAAGGATGAAGTTGAACATCGGCAAATTTTAGAAAAACAGCTCAAACAGATTTCCGAGGGGGGGAGTTGGCAGAGCATTCATATTCCGCCGTCATCGGTGGAAAAGCTCATCCCCTCCTTACGAGATAAAGCCAAACGGACGAAGGGTGAATCGGGTGTGGCAGAGCTCGACGCCCTGAATACGGCGTTGGACCTGGAGCGTAAGACAGCCCAATTCTTCCGGGACAAAGCCGATGAGGTCACGAATCCCGAGGCCAACGCCCTGTTCCGTCGGTTGGCAGAGTGGGAAGATGCTCATTATGAGCTGATCCAGGCTGAGCTCGATAATATCAAGAATACCGGTTTGTGGTTCGGTATACCCGAGTTTCGTATGGATGGCACCTTCTGATTCGGATGGTTCCATCCGTCATTCATCGGCACCGACTGATCGGATCAAGCCCTCGTTCGTGATTACATTCCTGTCAAAAACATGATGGGGCATCGTACGTCTATCAAGCATATTCACAATCCATCAACTAAGAAATGGAGGTTCTAGTGGGAAAAACGGAAGAAAATTTGAAGGCAGCATTTGCGGGTGAATCCCAGGCCCGGAATAAGTATACCTATTTTGCCAAGGTGGCCAGAAAAGAGGGCTATCATTACATCGCTAAAATTTTTGAAGAAACGGCCGATAACGAACAGCAGCACGCCAAGGATGAGTTCAAGCTGTTGAATGGCATCGGCGATACCGTGGCCAATCTGAAAGAGGCCGTTGCCGGAGAGGATTACGAAACAGTCACGATGTACCCCACGTTCGCCAAGGAAGCCGAGGAGGAGGGAAACATGGAAGCAGCCACGCTGTTCCATGAAATAGCCCGGGTTGAAAAGGAGCATCGCGAGAGGTACAAGAAGCTGTTGGCCATGGTGGAGAACGGGACGGTGTACAAACGGGAAAAGCCCATCCAATGGAAATGCAGCAAATGCGGCTATATTCACGAAGGGACGGAGCCACCCGAGAAATGTCCGTCTTGCAAACATCCCACCGAGTATTACGAGCCGGCGAATATGACGTTTTAGTCTGTCAGACCAAAATATATATCCCATCGACATTTTTAGAGGGGCGGGCCCAAAATCCCGCCTCCTTTTTATTTGGAAGGGATTGAAAGGAAAGTTCGTGTCAATATGGTTTGTCCTGAGCCCGGGAAATTGGTTTACATGCACCGCATTTCTTGGCTTCGTCTGTCATTAAAATGATAGTAAATAATCATCGAGAAGCGATCGTCATATCCGAATACAGTTCCGATTTTTTTCTTGCAATTTTCTGATGGATTGGCTATCATTGGAAAAAACGGGAGGCAGAAAATGAAGCATTGTCACATCGTTATAGGGTCATTCGTGTTTTTACTGGTCTGTTCTGTGGCTTTGGGCCAGACCACGGCCATACGGATCGGTCATCTCATCGATCCGGCAGATGGTTCGATCACAGACAATCAAATGATTCTAATCAGCGAAGGCAAGATCACGGAGGTGGGCAGTCACGTTCAAGTATCGGACTCTGTACAGGTCGTCGATCTTACCGGGTGCTGGATTATGCCGGGCCTGATGGATGCTCATACGCACCTTACGCTGAACTTTGCCCCGAATTCCTTCGATCTGGGATCGGTTTATCTGCAAGAAAGCACGGCGCTTCGGGCCCTGAGGGGTATGCACAACGCGCGCATTTTCCTGAAAGCCGGTTTCACGACTGTGAAAGACATCGGCAACGATGCCAACTACGCAGCGGCGGATATCCGCCGTGCCATCGAAAGATCGTGGTTCGTCGGTCCGACGATCATCAATTCGGGCAAGATCATCGCACCGTTTGGAGGTCAAACAGCGAATATGTCGCCGGAGCAGGGACCTTTCTGGCAGTTTGAGTACATCGATGCCGATACACCCGATGAAGTCCGTAAAGCCGTTCGGCAGAACATCTATTACGGATCCAAAACCATCAAACTGGTTGCGGACAACAGTGCCTTTTTCTACAGTGAAGAAGAGATACGGGCGGCCGTGGAGGAGGCGCACCGGGCAGGACTCACGGTTACTGTGCATGTTATAGAGGGTGATGCTGCAAAAAACGTCATCCTGGGCGGAGCCGATGCCATCGAGCACGGTTTCATGCTTTCTGATGAACTGCTGGCATTGATGAAGAAGAAGGGCACCGTCCTGGTCGGTACGGATTTCCCGTTCGAGCACATAAAGGCCATATTCCCCCTTGACTATAAACTGGCAGAGTTACTGAGCGAGAGCATCGTGGATCGACTCCGGCGGGCTCATAAAATGGGTGTGAAGATGGCTTTCGGTACGGATACGGTTTGCGATATGCCGGGTAAGACGCGTGCGGACATGGCCATGGATTACCTGGATATTTGGCTTCAGGCGGGGGTGCCACCGGCTAAAATTCTGAAATGCATGACGACCAATGCCGCCGAACTGCTGCGTGTTCATGGCGAGCGGGGAGCCATTGCCGCAGGCCAGTGGGCCGATATCATAGCCACACCGGAAAATCCTATGCAGGACATACACGCATTGAAAGATGTCTGTTTTGTAATGAAGAACGGTGTGATCGTCAAACATATCGAGTAAGGAATCGGTCGATAAAATATTTCTCCGTCACACCGGAATCGCTGCATGAGGCCATCATATCGTGTCGCTACGAAAAAAAATGATGTGTGAGGATGCCTTAAATATGGCATGGTATCCATCGTCATGAATAAATATCGGGCAAATCGTTGACGTCGTGGGACCTGGCAAAAGAATACCGTTTCACGGACATAGATGCCAGGCAATCGGAGAGGGGTGGATATACGGAAAACCATTTTCCTCACTTGCTGGAATGAAAAACAGTTGTATTTCAGGGACGATTCGGGTATATTTATCATATATCATTTGGTTCGGATTGCCCCATCAAATGAGGAGAACCAAGGTATGCGTTACGGAAGGCTTATCCTTGTTTGCCTATTCTATCGTATTCATGTATCTCCTGCCTCTGCCGAGGGACCAGGGAAGACATCCTTCGTCTCTATTGGATGATCGGTTATGGCTTGTGCAACGAAGGATGAGACGTCCACTTATCCATGAAGAAGAACAAGATCCTGAATCAAATGTAGGGAGGGTGCGTTGAAAAACGTCATCGTATTTGTGCTCGTCGCTCTGGTCATTTTAGTCGGCCTGCATTGTGAGAAGAATGAGAACCCATTCAAGCCCGGTGAGGAGCGATTCGTCTATCCGGTCGAAATCGGGTATCGTTGGATATACACACGGACGTTATCAAATTCCAATTTCCGTCCGTTTACGCCAAAAGCTCAGAGCGTTGGGGATACGACGGCGTCTTTTACGGTGACGATTGAGATCGCACGCAGAGAGACGATTCACGATTCCATAGAGACGCACGTGTTCCAAGAAATTTTGACTGATGGGAACGGCCAGACATTCGAGAGCGAAACCTATTATGCGAATCTCGACAGCGGATTGTACCTTTTCGCTTATTGCGGACCGGGCCAGTTAATTCCCAAATCAGGAAACGGCATTCGGATTTTTTTCAAAGGGATGTTTTTTCCCTCTGTCCATGCGTTGGTATCCAGTTTTACCGGCCTTTCCCTCGGATCGGCATGTCTCGAGGACTCGTTGACGTATGAAACGCCACCCTTGCGAAGTATCGCGTATCCTCTGGAGGTGGGCGCGCAATGGACGTATCGGTATCCGGGCGAGCCCTGCCGTATGGATAAAAAAGTCGTGGGCCGGGGTATCGAGGTCGTACCGGCAGGGGAACTCGAATGCTTCCAGATTCAGTGGCTGTTGGATATGGATCGTGACGGAGAGCGGGACGATGACATACTCTTCTACGATTACATCGCCGATATCGGACTGGTAAAGCGGTATATTCTGTTCGAGGATTGTGTCATCATCGGTGAGGACGATCCCGAACCCATCGGTGTATGCGATATACTGGAAGAGTCGGTTTTAACAGGATTTTATCATTAATACCTCGTCGCAAGAGATGCGATGGATTTATCCGTATTTCCCTCGATCAACGGTATCCCAGGAGTGGCATCATGAAACGATTCATTACACGATTACTCATAGGTATAGGAATTTTCACATGTTGTACCATCACGGTCTCTATCGTTATCGGATTTTTCTCGTGGATCTTTCAGGGTCGCGTTCCAGGTAAAACAATTCTCGAAGTCAACCTGGAATGCGAGCTTATCGAGTACGTGCCCGACGACCCGGTGGCCAGAATCATGCTGGGGGGGTTTCCTGTCGTGCGCGATATCGTTGAAGCCTTGGAGAGGGCGTCGGAGGATGAGCGCGTCGTGGGCCTGGTGGCCCGTATCGGTGCCGGAAGGATGGGACTTGCCAAGGTACAGGAGCTGCGGGATGCCGTGCAGGCCTTCCGGGAGAGCAGGAAGCCGGCCTTCGCATTCTCCGAGACGTTTGGTGAGGCAGGACCGGGGAACGGCGCGTATTACCTGGCCACGGCCTTCGATGAAATTTACCTTCAGCCTTCGGGCGACATCGGACTGACGGGTTTGATGTATGAGACCCCATTTATTCGTGGTACGTTGGATAAACTGGGCATCGTTCCCCGGATGGATCATCGCCATGAGTATAAGAGTGCCAAGAACATCTATACGGAACAGAAATACACCCGTGCCCATCGCGAAGCCACGCAAAAAGTCATGACATCCCAGTTCGGTCAGATGGTTCGCGGCATCGCCCAGGCTCGTGGGCTGACGGAGCCGGATGTCCGGTCCCTCATCGACGGCGGGCCGTTCCTGGGGCGGGAAGCCCTGGACGCCGGACTCGTGGATGGATTGGGTTACCGGGATGAGTTGGTTGCCCGTGTGCGCGAACGATTCGGAAAAAAGGCTCGGTTTCTGTATCTCGATAAGTATTTGGAACGAGCGGGCAGGCCGCATCGCGAAGGAAAGGCCATTGCCTTAATATACGGCGTGGGTGGGGTATACAGAGGCAAGAGTGGATACGATCCCATATTCGGCGATGTCCGCATGGGATCGGATACTGTGGCCGGTGCCTTCCGGGCTGCCATCGAGGATAAGACAGTCAAAGCCATTCTCTTCCGCATCGACAGTCCCGGTGGGTCGTACGTGGCCTCGGATGCCGTCTGGCGGGAAACGGTACGTGCCCGGGAAGCCGGTAAACCCGTCATCGTCTCGATGAGCGATGTGGCGGGCTCCGGCGGATATTTTGTGGCCATGGCTGCGGATAAGATCGTGTCGCAGCCGGGCACGATTACCGGTTCCATCGGTGTTCTGGGCGGTAAGCTGGTGATGTCTGGACTCTGGGATAAAGTGGGTTTTGCCTGGGATGAAGTCCATACCAGCACGAACGCCACGATGTGGACGCGGAATAAAGACTACAACCGCAGTGAATGGGCTCGATTCCAGACATGGCTCGATCGTGTGTACGAGGATTTCACGGAAAAAGTAGCAGAAGGCCGTCGCCTGCCCCAGGAAAAGGTCCTGGAGATTGCCAAGGGACGTGTCTGGTCGGGCGAGGATGCCAGGGATCGGGGTCTCGTGGATGCCCTTGGAGGGTTTCCCACGGCCCTGTGCCTGGCCAAGGAGGCAGCGGGCATACCCGACGACGAAGAGGTTCGGCTGAAATGCTTTCCCAGGAAGAAATCCATATGGAAAGCGCTTCTGGGAAGAGAGGCGGATAGCAGCGAGAGGGAGGCGGTCTCGATGACCGCACTCCGTATCCTGGAAGTGATGCAGCCAGTAGCCGAAGAGATTCGGAAGATGGGATTCGCCGGTGAGTATGGTGTGTTGAGAATGCCCAATCTTGTCTTCGAGGAGTAGAAACAATCGTAGGGACTCGTTGGTGTCGTCCTGTAGTATAAATATCCAGAATCGTCATCCTGGTGAGTTCGGGGTAAAGTGACCCAAGGGTGTGCATTATGCCCCTTATTTATGGATCGTGAGTCACGATTTTAATCATCGCACGGAAGGATTTAATTAATTATGAATCCTACGTTTATCATGATGATTTTTATAAAAATTTTACCTTGGTATGGGCTTTGTAATGAGAAGTCATCAAGCTCACGGAACGCGTATATAACGTTGGAGTCCATCGATGCGAGCCGTTAAGATGAAGAGGGAACATCTGGATGATTTCCTCAATGCTATCAAACCGTTCGGAACACTGTGGGGGCCTGTTCGGCACGGCGATGAGTTTGGGCTGGACAAAATAGTGGATTATCGACAACTGGATCTCACGGCCCTGCGCACGAAAATTCCGTTCAAGAAGCTCCTGTTTCCACCCAAATTCTCCATGTTTTCGTTCCAGGAAAATGAAATCACACCCATGCTCGACGATCTTCCCAGGCAGGTCATTTTTGGCCTGCATCCCTGTGACATTCACGGGTTGATGATAATGGATAAATTTTTCACTCTGCATTATCCCGATCCGTACTATCTGGAGCGTCGAAGACGGACGGCTATTATCGGTTTGTCCTGTCTTCCTGATGATAAGTGTTTCTGCAAGACGACCAATACCCATTATGCCGAAGGTGGGTTTGATCTGGCCCTGACCGATCTGGAGGATTTTTTCATTATCTGGGTGGGCTCCAGCATGGGTGACGATATGATCCGTGAATGTCCGGCACTGCTGGAGGAGAAAGTGGGCCATGATGATCTGGAGAAATATGTCCAGTGGCGGAAGCGGCGGGAAGGGGCGTTCAAATCACAGATGGATTTTACGGGCATGCCCAGCATCATGGAACTCCGATGGGACGATCCGTTCTGGGAAGAACTGGGCGAGAAATGTCTGTCCTGCGGTGCCTGCACCATCGTCTGTCCCACGTGTCCCTGTTTTAATGTGATCGATGAGATCGGCCTCAATGGAACCGACGGCAGGCGTATGCGGCACTGGGATTCGTGCATGTTTCAACAGTATTCCATGGTGGCCGATGGGCATAATTTCCGCGAGTCGCGGGCCGCGCGTTTAAAGCTACGGTTCACGCATAAGCTTCAGGCGTTCGTGGGGAAATTCGGCGAGCCTGCCTGCGTGGGATGCGGCCGATGTATCGATACGTGTCCGGTGGGTATCGATATCAAGACCGTGGGTATGCGTCTGAAAGGCGAGGAGGTATCGGCATGACAAGTATAGTGCAGACCAGTAATCCGTACGTGGCCGAACCCATGCGGCTGATTCGCCGGTACCCGATGAAAGAGAATGTCCATTTCTTCCAGGTGAGGGCCGTGGATATGCAAAAAGCCCTGCATTTGGAATATCTTCCCGGGCAATTCATGATGATTTCCATACCGGGCGTGGGCGAGGCACCCTTCTCCATCTCGTCGACGCCTTCGCGTCCCGGTCTCCTGGAATTCGGGATCAAGCGCGTGGGGAACGTCACCAACGCCATATTCAAATTGAAAGAGAACAGCGTATTCGGTGTACGAGGACCCTATGGCAACGGATTTCCCGTGCAGAAAATGCAAGGTCGTGACCTGGTCATCATCATGGGTGGACTGGGAGCGGTTCCTCTGCGGTCTCTGCTCTTGTACGCTCTGGACAACCGCGATCAATTTGGCAAGCTGTACGTGCTTCACGGTGCTCGAAATTCCGACGACATGCTTTTCATAGAAGAATTTTTCCACATGATGGAGAGGGACGACCTGGTGTGTTACCTTACCGTGGATCAGGACGATACGGGAACGTGGCCCTACGATACAGGGTTGATCACGCGGTTGATCCCTCGCCTGACGGATATCGATCCTGAGAATACCTACGTGACTGTCTGCGGTCCACCGGTGATGTACAAGTTTGTCGTAGCCGAGGTCCTGAAGCTGAACGTGCCCAAGCATCAGATTCTGATGACGCTGGAACGCCGTATGAAATGCGGTGTGGGCAAATGCGGTCACTGCATCATCGGGGGGTACATATACACCTGCATGGAAGGCCCGGTTTTCTCATACTGGGACGTGATTCATATGCAAGGATTGATTTGAGGGGAGGCGAATGAACGTGGATGAGAAAATGAATGTCGGCCTGTACGGGCTCACGGGATGTAACGGAGACCAGTTGACCGTCATTCACACCGAAGACAGGCTCCTGGATTTTTTCCAGTCGGTGCATATCCGGTCATTTTCTCTGGCCAAGAGTGATAACCAGGAGACCGACCTGGATATCGCACTAGTGGAGGGTTCCGTGTCGAATCAAGAACAAGCCGAACACGTGAAGGACATCCGGAGCCGGTCGAAGATGCTTGTGGCTATCGGGAATTGTGCCTGCTTTGGCGGTATACAGGCCATGGAACTTGGCAGCAAAGGATGGGATCAGCGCTTCAAGCATGTATATGGTGATGGATTCTTAAAACTGCGGACACCCATCGAGTCGAAACCCATCGACGTATTCGTGCCCGTCGACTTTTATCTTCCCGGTTGTCCCATCGATGCCTGTCAATTCTTTTATTGTTTTTCCCATTTCATCCAGGGAAACACACCGGTGCTGCCCGATTACCCTGTCTGTGCCGAGTGCCGCTGGCGGGAGAACGATTGCCTGCTCCTGAAAGGCATCCTCTGTGTGGGGCCGTTGACGGCATCGGGTTGCGGTGCGGCATGCCCTTCCCACGGCTTGCCCTGTCTGGGGTGTTGGGGACCCGTGAACGAGGCAAATATCGCATCGGAATTCGATCTTCTTAGAGAGAAGGGATTTTCCGACGAAGAGATCAAACGCCGGTTTCGGATGCATACCGGCAGCGGCATGATGAAACCGTTGAAGAAAATTTTGGGAGTGCTTTGATGCGAGAAATCGTCGTTGAACCCCTGTCCAGGGTCGAAGGTGAGGGTGGAATCACTGTACAAATAGAGGGAAAGCGCATAAAGGACGTCCGCTTCGATATTCTGGAAGGAACACGACTCATAGAGACCCTGGTCGTGGGTAAAACGCCGGAAGAGGATGTGAGCATCGCCTGCCGCATCTGCGCGATATGCACCCTGTCTCACCGGTATGCAGCACTCCGGGGTCTGGAAAAGGCTCTTGATATTCGGGTGAGTCCCAAGGTTCGCTGGATGCGCCGCCTGATGCACCTGGGAGAATGCTTGGAAAGTCATTCCCTCCATGTTTTTGTCCTGGCACTTCCTGATTTTTTCGGATTTCCGTCGGCCGTGGCCATGGCCGAGACCCACGGAGACGTAGTGAAGAAGGCCCTGGAACTGAAAAAGTTTGCCAACCGGATCATGGAAGTCACCAGTGGCCGGATGATTCACGGTGAGAATCCCACTGTGGGCGGTTTCGGACGATTTCCGTCGAGAGAGGTTTTGCTGGAGATAAAGAACCAGGCTCAGGAAATGGTAGCCTTCGCCGTGGAGGGTGCAGACCTCGTGGCCGGACTGGATATCCCTTCCTTCTTCGAGACCGATACGGTCTTCATGTGCTGTGAGCCGGGCCAGGGTGAGTACGGTCTTGCCGGCGATCAGATCCGTATCTCCAACGGGGATGTCGTGGACGCCGAACAGTATCGAACATTAACGAACGAACGGTTTGTTGCCCATTCGGCGGCCAAGCACTGCCTGTACAAGGGGAAACCCTTTAGTGTGGGGGCCTTGGCCCGGGTCAACAACCTGGGGGACAGGCTAAAAGGGCGGGCAGGCCGGCTCTTTAAAAAATACTGGAATCCGCGTTGGTCCAAGAATCCGCTCTACAACAATCTGGCTCAGGCCGTGGAGATCGTATGGGCATTGGAACAGATACCCCTTGTTGTCGATAATATCTTGAAAACCGATACGGATCCTGAGATCGTCCGGCCCAAGCAAACCGAGGGTGAGGGCGTGGGTGCCGTGGAAGCGCCCCGCGGAACGCTCTACCATCATTACAAAATCAGGGATGGACTGGTAGCCGAAGCCAATTTCGTGATCCCGACGGGACAGAATCTGGCCGATTGTGAGCGATACATGAGACGGGCAGTCGAGGGATTGATAAAGCAGGATGCCGACGACGATACGATACTCCGTCAGTGTGAGATGATTGCCCGGGCATACGATCCGTGCATCAGTTGCTCCACGCATCTCGTGAAGATAAAATATGCGGAGGCGTAAAAGGACGCTTCTACGTCGTGGCTTCGTTTTCCAACGTGGCCAGCTAGTGGCACCCTCTACGCCGGCGTCACCTCTCCAAGTGAGGGGGACGATGACAATCGTCGTACGCGGCCTATTCAGTGCTCTTTGAATCATGCTCTCATATGTCGGTCCTCGTATAAATTCACTCGCCTTGAAGATGCCTCATCCACTAACGACATAACCCATGTTTAAAAATGAGCCATATTGGCAACGCCCAGGTACTTGCCTACGTCCCTGAAGATGTCAGATGATCCGTGAGTCTTCTCGTCGGGCAGCGAAACCGATGCCATCGGGCGTTATCTCATCAACGGCAATCTCATGAAGCAAAGACGTGTGACCTAGCGCTCGCTTTCAATCCGATTTAACCGTATCATCGTTGCTCTATTATCATGTAAGGCCTTTTAGCCATCGTCTGCACCTTTCGTGTGGATTCATCATTCATGAACTAATGCTTGACAATGCGATTTTCTTATTTTAAATTTGCACGAGTACAAGCAGTGATTTAACAAATAGAACCTTCCATTCTTTTCAGCAACAGGAATAACGTTCGTGCGAATTCTAATCCATCGAGATTACCAGACCTTGAGCAGGTGGGCAGCCTATTACGTCGCATCGAGGATAAAAGCATCGCATCCCACGGCCGATAAACCTTTCGTGCTGGGTCTGCCCACGGGCTCCTCACCCGTTGGAATGTACCGGGAGCTTGTCAAACTCAACAAAGAAGGCCGCGTGTCCTTCGAGTATGTGGTCACCTTCAACATGGACGAGTACGTGGGTATCCCCGAAGATAATCCGCAAAGCTATCATTATTTCATGCGCCATCATTTTTTCAACCATATCGATATTCCCAAAGAGAACATCCATATTCTCGATGGCAACGCTCCGGACCTGGAAAAGGAATGTGAGCATTACGAAGAAAAGATGAATGGAGTCGGAGGGATCGATCTTTTCGTGGGTGGGATCGGTTCCGACGGTCATATCGCGTTTAACGAGCCGGGTTCGTCTCTAACATCCCGGACACGCCTTAAAACCTTGACCTACGACACGCTTGTAGCCAACGCCTCCTTTTTTGATAACGATGTCGAGAAGGTTCCTAAAACGGCCCTTACTGTGGGCGTGGGAACGGTGATGGACGCTGATGAGATACTTGTCATCATAACCGGCTATAAAAAAGCGCGTGCCTTGAAAAAGGTGGTGGAGGAGGGCGTGAATCACATGTATACCGTGTCTATGCTGCAGTTGCATCAGCATGCCATCATCGCGTGCGATGAAGAGGCGACGATGGAGCTGAAAGTCGGTACGGTTACGTATTTCAAGAATATCGAGAAACACGTCCTGGAGAATCTGCCGGAATTGTAAAGGGGTAACGGTAATGGATTACAGACCTTTAACGGATGCGGAAATCGAGGCCTTGGAGAATCAGGACTGCCAGGCCGAGGATTGGAAGAGGATACAGGTCAAGGAGGGATTTATCTCAACCTCCATCCGCCGTGTCCGTTTTGCGGGTGACGTCCGCCTGGGCGTTTTCCAGGGCACTCTGGAGGTCGAGGATGGTATTCACAAGCCCAGCGGGATGACCGAAGCATTCGTTCAGGACTGCACCATCGGCGATCACGTGTACATTGCCGACGTGAAGAATCTGTTGCGCTACGATATCTCCGACGATGTGGTCATCGAGAATGTGGCGAGCTTAACGGTATCCGGAGAGACCCGTTTCGGGAACGGTGTTGAGATGGAGGTGATTAACGAAGGCGGCGGTCGGACAACGGTGATATTCGACCGGATGTCATCCCAGATAGCCTATCTGCAGGCGCTTTACCGGCACGATTCCGTGTTCAACACCCGACTTCGCCAGATGATTCACGATTATGTGGATACGAAAAAAACCGCCCGGGGAACCATCGGACAGGGAGCACGAATCCTTCACGCGGGTCGCATACACAACGTTTCGGTCGGTGAGCATACGATTATCTCCCGTGCCCTCTATCTGGAAGAGGGCACCATCGCCAGTAACGCCCACGACCCTGTTTTTATTGGAGAAGGCGTCATCGCCAAATCCTTCATCGTTCAGTCGGGCTCCCGGGTGGACGGTTCTGCCTCCCTGGACGGCTGCTTTGTGGGCCAGGGCGTGCGTATCGGCAGACAGTTTTCGGCCGAGAATTCCTGTTTCTTTGCCAACACCGAGGGATTCCACGGCGAGGCATGCAGTATCTTTGCCGGTCCCTATACGGTGACGCATCATAAATCCACCCTCCTCATCGCCGGTCTGTTTTCCTTCTACAACGCCGGGAGCGGGTCGAATCAGAGTAACCATATGTACAAGCTGGGCCCGGTGCATCAGGGCATCCTAGAGCGGGGGGCCAAGACGGGGTCGTATTCGTACCTGACGTGGCCGTGCCGGGTTGGCGCCTTCGCCAGCGTTATCGGTAAACATGCTTCTAACTTCGATACCACGGACTTTCCATTTTCTTATATCCTGGAATCGGATGGAAAATCCATCCTGATTCCAGGGTTAAATTTGACCACCGTGGGTACGAAGCGTGACAGCGCCAAATGGCCAGCCCGAGACCGCCGCCGTGATCCGGAAAAGCTCGACCTGATTCATTTTGCACTCTTCAGCCCGTACACCATCGGAAAAATCCTGAATGGAATCGACATCCTGAAACACCTCGATAAGGAGACTTCGTCGGATGACGCTTTTGTGGAGTACCTCGGCGTGATGATGATGCGCTCGAAGTTGAGGGACTTTGTCCAAACCTACGAAACCGCCGTACAAGTATATATAGGAGATGAACTCGTACAACGGCTGGAAGCATTCCCAGATGCAACGTCGATAACTGAGATACAGAAGAAGCTTCATTCCGATAGGCCGGAAGCCCTGGGCCCCTGGGTGGATATGTCCGGTCTGCTCGCCCCGGCCGCTGTGGTCGAGCAGCTGATGGAATCGGTGCGGACGGGCCGCATCAGCAGCCTGGACAATCTCATCCGCGAGTTAAGACACATCCACGCCGATTACGAAGCCTACGCGTGGGCGTGGTGTATGGACCTGATCCAAAAACGTCTCGGAATCGATTTTAGTAAATTAACAAAGAGTCATCTTATCCAAATCATAAAAGACTGGAGACGGAGCTCTCTGGATGTCGTTTCCTTGATTCTCAAGGATGCGGAGAAAGAATTTTCACAGAAGAGCCGGATCGGGTACGGGATCGACGGTGATGAAGAGGTCGTGAACAAGGATTTCGAAGCGGTTCGGGGCCGATTCGATGAGAATCCCTTCGTCCTCCAACTCAGAGAAGAGTCCCAGCGGGTGGAGGAACGGGCCGAAAAAATGCTGGCTTTCCTGGAAGGGCTATAACCGATTGCTCCTGGAACACGGCCCTTCCGTACGTGACCCCATCGATCAGGAGCGACTCATTTTTAATCCTATCATTACTATGCTATATTATAGAAGCCCGTCAAATCATTTCGGATTTGATATGTGTCTATCACGAATCAGTTTACTGGGTATCATCCATTTCATCATCAGGCCACGAGCGAAAGAATGACAAAGCCCTCCTCAAAACGGTTCATCTCGCTGGATGCATTCCGTGGTTTTACCATCATGCTGATGATTCTCGTGAACAATCCCGGCAGCTGGAACCACGTATACGGGCCGTTCCGGCATGCCCGATGGCATGGATGCACGCTCACCGATCTGGTGTTCCCGTTCTTTCTGTTTATCGTAGGAGTGGCCATGGCATTCTCGTTTGCCCGCCGTCTGGAAGCATTGGAATCCCGCAGGCCGGTCCATCTGAAGATCGTCAGGCGCACCCTCGTATTGATTGCATTGGGAGTGTTCATGTACCTCTATCCGCACTTTGAATTCAGTACGATGCGAATTCCTGGCGTGCTCCAGCGAATCGGGCTGTGCTATTTCTTTGCATCCATGATCATTCTCCATACGGGAAACAGAGGAAGGATTTTATGGTGCGTCGGCCTGCTACTGGGATACTGGGCTGCCATGGTTTTCATCCCTTTTCCGGGCAAGGGGAGCGATCCTTGGGTCTTGGGTGGCAATCTGGCCCAGTATATCGACAATCTGCTGTTCAAGGGACATATGTGGACGCCTGTTTTCGATCCCGAAGGGTTGTTGAGCACAGTACCGGCGGTCGTGCATGTACTGTTCGGTTATCTTGCGGGCGACTGGATTCGTTCGCAGCGTGACACCCTGGCCAAGACCAACGGATTATTCATCGCCGCGAACGTCGCTCTTGTCGCCGGCTTTCTCTGGGCCCAGTGGATGCCCTTGAATAAGCAGCTGTGGACCAGCAGCTATGTTCTGGTTACGACGGGTGTGGCTCTTCATTTTTTGAGCGTCAGCTTTTGGTTGATCGACATCAGAGGATTCGACCGGTTTACCAGGCCGTTTATCATCTTCGGAAGCAATGCGATTCTCGTGTATGTCCTGTCCAGTCTGACGGCGAAAACGCTGATTCGTGTATGGCAATGGGAGTCCGAAGATGCCGGTTCGGTTTCGGCCTGGAGCTGTGTATACGATCGTGTTTTTCAGCCTGTATTTGGGAATGCTTTTGGGTCTCTGATGATGGCCGTGGTGTTTGTGTCGTTCTGGCTGGGCATGATGACCATTCTGTACAGGAAGAAAGTTTTCATCAAGATTTAATAGGATAAAGATAAAGAGGTAAGAAAGGTAAGATTAAAGTAAGAAAAGGGAATCCCTGTTTACGTCATCGCCAACGTCACGCTCACGGGAATGACCAGACGGGCTACCAAGTCGCATGTCCTGCCGGCAGAAAGAGATCATCGCGCCTATTTTTATTCGTTGGTTGTATCGTCTTTCGGGGTGATCTTTCGCGTCCTGGAGTCCGTTCTGTATCCCTCGGTGCGGTGGAACGAGTTTTTAAAGAATTCGTCCTTATCCCCATTCGGAAAACGAACGTTTCCAAGGGAATACGATGATAAATCAGCTACGTGAATGTATAGAAACCCATCCCGGGGCTGTTATCATTATTGGTATGGGAAATCGGGACCGTGCCGACGATGGTGTTGGCCTCGAATTGGCCCAAAGGCTGAAGAAGAGATACCCGAATCGCGTGTTTTCCGAGGAAGATAAAAGCGTGGAAGGCATCGTCTTCGAACAGATGGAACGGAAGGATGTGGAAACGATACTTTTTATCGATGCCACCGATTTCGGAGGGAATCCCGGTGATGTGCAATGCTTTAAATCAGAGGACGCCCAGCGATTCGTACCAAGCTTCTCGACGCATAAGGTGCCCATAACGCTGCTGATGGAGGTTGTCGAGCAGCACGGTAAAAAACCGCTGCTCCTGGGAATTCAACCAGAATCCCTGGACTTTTTAGCTTCGATGAGTCCGTCGATGATGAAGACACTTCATGGCCTGGAAGAAGCCTTCCTTTGGTTTTTCA
>Ga0180431_10003009_pt1 | contig 22037 bp, 16 predicted proteins | sample SS_ome_11_FD_132459 | JGI IMG/M metagenome (GOLD analysis project Ga0180431, IMG submission 132459) | Hypersaline lake sediment archaeal communities from the Salton Sea, California, USA - SS_1_MS_1 metaG | ecosystem: Environmental > Aquatic > Non-marine Saline and Alkaline > Hypersaline >...
ATTTCATGACGGGTCCTTAGCAGTTCCCTTAACCCTCCACTTCGTCTTCTTGAGTGTCTTCGCAATTGGCATCAGATATCGCTTCAACTGCGAGAACCGCCGCGAAAACGAGTCTCTGAAATGGACCACTGGGATAAGGCAATGGCTGTTTAAGTTAGCGCTTATGGGCAGCGGGGGTGGGAGTCCCTTGACTACTTCATAAGGTGTCATTCCGTGCTTGACACTCGAAGAGGTCTCCAGAGGCGACTCTGGCGATCGCCTTAGGAAACCCGGCCCGACCTGCACAGCGAAGACTTCAGCGTCCTGATCTATCCCGATCTGTCGGGACAGGCGGGAGAGCCGCTAAACGGCCCACCGTTCTGGGAATGGTGCCTGTATAGAAACAGCAGAGCCGCCACACTCAGCAGAAATTCCGGGCCCTTGGGGCCGGAGGCTCCGCCACGCCTTGCTGGTTGCTCTCGACCGTCAGCGGGCACAGACACTCAGCTATTATATTGATGATGCCATCCTTCTTCTCCAGCGTGCCCTCCACCAGGACCAGGGGCTCCGTCCTGGCGATATAGCGGTACTTCTCGTAGACCTCCGGCCTCAATACCACGTTCAGCAGTCCTTCTTCGTCCTCCAGGGTCAGGAATACATGCCCTTTCGCTGTCCCCGGTGCCTGGCGGCAGACGACATATCCGGCGGTGCGGACCCTGGTATTTGAGGGCAGCGCCATGACCCCCGAGCTTCTCAAGACGCCGTCTCCGGATATGCCCGGCCTCATCACCTCCATGGGATGGCGCCCTGCCGCTAGTCCCTGTACCTCGTACTCCCCTGCCATGTCCTCAATTTCTGTCATTGCTGATAGCTCCGGCTGGCAGTCCGTGTACTCCAGCCCCAGGCCGTCCCGGCCCTGGCGCTCCAGCAGCCCAAGCTGCCACAGTAGCTGTCTCTTCGGCTGCCCGAAGCAGTCCATAGCACCCGCCAGTATCAGGTTCTCTGTCACCCCCCGGCTCAGGCCCACCCGCTGGTACAGGTCCCCGAGCGAAGTGAACCGGGCAATGCTCCTGGCCTCCTCGATCTTTCTTATCACAGCCTCTCCCGCCTCTTTGACGTAGCGGAAGCCCAGCCTTATCCGGCCCTCCTCTACGGTGCAGGGACCGCGGCTCCTGTTGATATGGACCGGCAACACCTTCACACCATGCCTCCTGGCATCTCCCAGGATAACCTCGGGGCTGTAGAAGCCCATCGGCTGGTTGTTGAGCAGGGCGGCGTAGAACTCCGGTGCATAGTGATACTTGAGCCAGGCAGACTCGTAGGCCAGGAGGGCAAACCCGGCAGCATGGCTCTTGCAAAAGCCATACTCGGCAAACCCCCTGAGTTTCTCAAAGACCTCTGCTGCCCTGCGATCACTCACTCCCTTGCTCCTGGCCCCTTCAATGAAACGCTGCCTGAGTCCCTCCATGGCTTTGCGGGAACGCTTGCGGCTCATAGCCCTTCTGAGAGAGTCCGCCTCGCCGGGTGTGAAGCCGGCCACCGCCACCGCCGCCTTGATCACCTGCTCCTGGAAGAGGATTACCCCCAGGGTCTCTTCCAGTACCGGCTCCAGTACCTTCAGGGGATAGGTGACTTTCTCCAGGCCCTGGCGGCGGCGGATGTAAGGGTGCACCATGTTGCCCTGGATGGGGCCGGGGCGGATGATAGCCACCTCCACCGTGAGGTCATCTATGGAGCGGGGCCGGGTCCTGGGCAAGGTCTGCATCTGTGCCCTGGACTCCACCTGGAACACGCCCATAGTATCGGCACTGCATATCATGTCATAGACCGCCTGGTCATCGTGGGGTATCTTCTGAAGGTCAACCTTGACCCCCCTGGTCCGTTCAACGGTCTCCACTGTCTCCCGGATGAGAGAGAGCATCCGCAGTCCCAGCAGGTCGACCTTTATCAACCCGGCGTCCTCCACCCCGTCCTTGTCCCACTGGCAGACCACCCTTCCCGGCATGGCAGCCCGCTCCAGGGGCACGATCTCGCTGAGGGGACACGAGGATATCAACATGCCGCCCACGTGTATCGACAGGTGCCGGGGGAAATCGGCGATCTCACGGCACAGGGAGAGGAACTGCTGCCAGGACACAGAGGTCACATAGGAACGGAACTGCTCCATCTTCTCCAGGTCGTCCTCCAGGCCGGAGGAGCGGTAGGAGCTCACCGCCCTGGCCATCCTGTCCAGGATGTGGGCCGGCATCCCCAGCGCCTTGCCCACCTCCCTGATGGCGTTGCGGGCCTTGAAAGTGACGTAGGTGCACACCATGGCTGTGTGCTCCTCGCCATACTTCCGGTAGACATACTGGATAAGCTCCTCCCGGTGGTTGGTGGAGACATCTATGTCTATGTCGGGGAGGGAGCTCATCTCCTCATTGAGGAATCTGCCCAGGAACAGGCGGTGGCGCACGGGGTCGACCCTGGTGATGCCTAAGATATAGGCCACGATGGAGTTGGCCGCCGAGCCCCGGCCCTGCGCCGGGATGTTGTGGGTCCTGGCGTACTCCATGATGTCCCAGACAATCAGGAAGTAGCCGGAGAGCCCCAGCCTGGATATGAGCTCCAGCTCATGGCTCAGGTGTTTCTCCACCTCACCAGACACTGCCCCGTAGCGCCAGGCGGCCCTCTCACGGCATAGCCTGGCCAGAAAGCTGCCAGCCGTCTCGCCGGGTGGCAGGGGGAAATCGGGGAAACGATACCGGGAAAAGTCCAAGCTGACATCGCACTCTTCAGCTATTCGGAGGGTGTTCTCCAGGGCACGGGGGTACTCTCTGAAGAGAAGGGCCATCTCCTCTGCGGATTTGAGATAGAACTCCGAGTTGGGACGGCGCAGGTCGCCTGATTCGTCCAGGGTGACGCGGTTCTTGATGCATACCAGGATATCCTGCAATCGATATCCCTCCGGCCTGGCGTAGTGGACGTTGTTAGTGGCTACGTATGAGAGGCCAAGGTAGTCTGCCAGTCCCGCGAGTTGCCGGCAGAGCCTCGTGTCTTCAGGGCAGAGGTTGTTCTGAAGCTCGATGAGGAAGCTGCCAGGGCCAAAGATATCCAAGTACCGGCGGGCGCTGTCCAGGGCCTCCTGTTTCTTGCCTCTCAGGAGCAGTGATGGGATTTCCCCCTTCTTACATCCCGAGAGACACAGGAGGTCACCGGAATATCCGGCCAGGGTGGCTGGGTCAAGGGCCGCTTCTCCTTTGCCATGGCCCAGTTGTGCCTGCGTAATCAGGCGGCTCAGGTTCGAGTAACCGCGGTTGCTCTTTGCCAGCAGGGTGAGATGATGCCCGTCCTCCAGGGTGATTTCAGCTCCGATGACCGGTCTTATCCCCAGGTGCCTGGCTGCCTTGTAGAAGGCCGGCACTCCATAGAGGCCATTATGGTCAGTGATGGCCAGGGCAGGCATACCGATTTCAGCCGCTCTGGCCGTCATGTCCTCGGGATGACATGCCCCGTCCAGGAGGGAAAAGTTGGTGTGGCAATGGAGTTCAGCGTAGCCAGCCACTGCCCGGCCTCAATCAAATACGCGGTGCAGATACCATGAGCCGGTAAGCATGTCCTGGTATATCTCGGCGACAAGGCCCCGGGCCGTCTCTATCTGAAAGTATTCCCGAGATATCTCCTGCCGCCACCAGTTTTCCTTTACCCGCCAGCGCTTGCCCACCGATGTCACCCGCTCTTTCCGCTTGCCTCTGTAGATAGCCACAGGCTCGCCCGTGCCGTTTGTGTCTACGGAGATCTCTCGTGGTTGGTGAAACAGCCTGGTCATGTCCTGCCCTGTCAGGTGGGCCTTCCACAGAACTCGATGTCCCGGAGAGCGAATCGCTGCTCCGGCAAAAATGACTCTTGATTGAGGATGATCGGTATCTTCAGCAGGTCCTTGCCAAACCTGCTCTCTATCTCCCTGGCTGCCGAGGTGACCTGCTGCTTTCTCCCTGCCTTTCCTTTCCAGAGGGAGAGCTGGCTGCCGTCCTGGCACAGTCCTGATAGAGCGATGTTCATGGTGGAAACGGGACTGGGAAACCTGGCCTGCTCCAGGCGCAGCCGGATGGGGGAAAGGAGCCTCTGCCCGGAGAGGGTTGGCGTCTTGAGGTTCACAAGCTCCTCTTTTGAGCTGCCGTTGTCGAAACGCAGGTATAGCTCCATCCTGCGGCATAGCTGCCACCGCTCTTTCAGCCGGGCGGAGAGGCTGTCCAGGGTCTGGCTGACGTCTGCAAGAAGTCCGTCCACGGTGTCCACCGGCGGCTCGAAGCTGAGGGTATGCTCGATTCTCGCCGGTCTCTGCCTTGGGACCAGGGGGCTTTCATCGATACCGCAGGCCAGTTGATGGAGCCGGAGCCCGTCTTTGCCGAACTGCGCCGTCACCGGCTGGGAGCCCAGGCCCACCAGCTCACCCAGGGTCCTGACGCCCAGCAGATGTAGCTGCCTTCTCGTATCCTCATGGCAGGGCAGGATATCTATGGGCAGGGGCGCTAGGAAGGTCCTTTCTTGCCCTGGAGGGACCAGGGTGCACTCACCTGGCCTGGTGAGGCCTGCTGCCACCCTGGCGGTGAATTTATTTCCTGCTACGGCGACGGAAGCGGCCAGCCCGCAAGTGGCACGGACCTTGTGCAAAAGCTGCACTGCCAGGTTGTCTTCGCCATGGTGGTATTTGCCCAGCCCGCCGGCATCGAGAAAGGCCGATCCCTGTTCATGGTCTTCTACCATGGGACTGAAGCCGTCCAGGATATCCAGGACCTCATCGAAGGCTGACCCATACCTCTTCTCATCGTTGGGCATGAAATGGGCTTCAGGACAGAGGCCGTAGGCCTGCCGCAGGGGCATGCCGGTCTTTATGCCGCAGGCGATCGCATGTGGTGAGGCGGCATAGACCGTCTTGCGCTCATGCGGCAAGCCCCCGATTATCACAGGCGTGTTGTCAGGTAAGCCGGAGTCCCTTTTCTCCACCTGGAGTGCGAAATGAGGCGCAAAGAGACAGAGAACCCTCATGATGCTTCTTTATGGGAAGATGTGGGGTAGCCTTGTGACAGCCACCCGGCTACCGGGTCAAGAGACGAGCAGGTTGGAGCTCACAGCCTGGCCCATTTATAGAACATATGTACCACTTTTGGGGTGTGGTTGTCAAGGGGCTGGTGGGGAGACTTACTGAATCCTGTAGAAATAATGCAAAGCTACTGTGAGTCAGCAGACGCACGAGTCTGTTGCTTTCATTATGCAGAGCCTAATATGTACGGGGTTTAGCCCATCTTCACCGCGTCATCGTATAAGACCCTGTGAAGGTGGGCTAAAGGCGCAGGCCCTCAAAGGCGTACTCCGCAGGCAATTGCCACACCCCAGTGAACTCGCGGCGGAACTTGTCATATTTCATAATGTCAGCGTACATGTTGTAGACGTCGTTTGAGAAGTCCTGTCTCACCACTCTGTCCCTCTCCTTCTGCCACCACTCACTGGCATCGATGGACTTCTCCTTGCGGGTGTTGCGCATCTGCTTGCGGAGGTCTTCGCTGGCGGCCACATCGACGTTCCCAGCCTCGTCCACCAGCACCCCGTAGACCATCCTGGCAGTGTCCCTGCTGATGCGCTCGTACCTCACATCGTTGGCGATCAGGCCGTAGTCTCTCTCCAAAACGTCTCCCCAGCCGCCCATGGCTGCCGAAGCGGTGGCATACAGATCTCCGTCACTGCAGGGTATGTTGGGCGTGGCGCTCTTGTAGACCTCGACGCTGCCCGCCTTGAGCCTGCCGTCCTTGAGCCATTCCCTGATCTCGGTGAAGTCGGTGGGGTAGGCCTTGCCCTGGTCCAGCAGCTCCCTCATGTTGGTGTCGTGGGCGAGCAGAACAACGTCGTTCACTCCGGGGTACCCGCCGCACATGCCAATGCCGGCACGTCCCATGCCCCCCGTGGCGGCAAAGGTAGCCACGGTCAGGGACGTTCCGGGTTCGACGATCAACTGGCAGTAGCCAATTCCGTTTCCGCCGCGGAACTTGCCGTGGCCGCAGTAGTCGGGGACCAGCTTCTTCCCGATATTGAGGTTGGTGGGTTGCAGGAACTCGCCAAGCTCTGTCTCGCTCTGGTCTGCAGCGGGATTCGGCGTGCAGTAGCCGGCTATGTCCCCGTCCCTGTAGGGGAAGCCGCTGCAGCTCCAGCAGGTGATCAGGCTCATATCGCCGCCGGCCCATCGGAAGCCGTCCGCCATAACACCGGACAGGCCGTAGCCCACCCCGGAGGCATCCACGGACATGCATTCCTCCAGGTAGCCCCTGGCGAAATAGGCGTAGCTGAGACAGGTATGGTACATCATGTTGAGCTTGCCGCTCTCGGCCAGGCCCATGACCGTGCCCGCAAAGGGGTTCTGGGGGTTGAACATGCTGCCCGGCGGGAAGTTCCAGGAAGTCATGTAGTAGATGGCCGTGTTGAGAGTGACTGTGTGGGCAAACATGGGCCAGGCGCCGGCGGAGCTGTTCATGCGGACTGAAGGCTCGTAGGAGTTACAGTGGAAGTCGTCTTCGCTGGTCAGCCCCTCCATGTCCATGTACAGGCTTGCGTCCGGGAGAATATTGAACTCCACTGGTAGGTGGATCAGCCAGTCCCTGTTGGAGCTGGCGAACAGCTTGCCCACTATCCCTTTGTACCTTACTGCGTCGAGGAACAGGTAGTGGTACTTGCCGGGCACGGACAGAGTCCTTATCCTCTCCACGAGCAGGCGCCTCTCCCTCTCTATGATCTCTCGCAGCCCATTCCGGAAGTAGTCAACGCCGAACTCCTCCACGATCTCCAGGATTCGCTCGTTCAGGGCTGCGGCCCCGGCCGCCCTCATCTTGTCATCCAAAATGTTGAAGGCCTCTGTGCGGGTGCGACGCTTCCAGTGAAGGTCCCACCACTTGAACTGCTTGAAGTCTACCCCGGTCTTGGTGGGAGGGTAGGTGAAGCCATCGGTGAATACGCTTGCCGAGATCACTCCCAGGCCGCCCGGTTGCAGACCGCCCACGTCGGTTATGTGGTTGAGCCCGGCGGTCCAGCCGATCAACTCACCTCTGTAGAACAGGGGTATCAGAGTATAGCAGTCGGCGTTGTGCGGCGCGCCGTACATAGGGTCGTTGGTGGAGAAGATGTCCCCTTCGTATATCCCCGGATCGTCTTCGAAGCCGAGGTCTGCCAGGGAACGGACGATAGCGGGAAGCGCCTGGATGTGGCCGGCCAGTCCGTAGGAGGCGCAGGCAGCGTCGCCCTCTGCGTTGGCCAGCAGGAACAGAAGCTCGCCCTGTACCATGGACATGGGGTTCGCTGATATCAGCTTGGCCATTTCCCGGACGCTGATGCAGGCGGCCACCAGTCTCATCTGAAACCTCATGAACCTGGCCGGGTCACTTTCCACTAGCTCGATCTTCTCCAGACCGTAGGCATAGCCAGACTCCTGGAAGAGTCGTTCCTTCTCCGCGATTGCCTCGTTGAGTGTCAGCCCTCCGTAGCAGATTCCCACGTGGCCTCCTTTCAGGGGTTTGCGGCTGCAACCTCTTGTCGGTTGGCTGCCCTGATTATATCGCGAGGGCGTGGGTCAGGGAAACGCGCGTACTCAGGGGTGGTGGGGGACGTCAGCTGGTCATATTGAGCCTGCGCGGGGGCTCTGTTCTGGCGGCGATCACTGCCCCTACGGAGTGGCATGTAAGCTGTGCGGAGTCACGAACGCGACACAGCGCAGCTAGCTGCACTGTAATCCGAGGCTTCTCTATGCCTCTGCTGCCCTACTCACATCCGAGCTTCGTACGTGACCTACGCTTTGCATATAGCCCGGGTTACATTTCAGCGGGGAAGACGGACTTTGATCTGTGGAGGAATGTGAAGATTCCCTGTGTCACGACCCACCACAGGCGAACCGACGTGGCTGTTGTGGTAGTTGAGCGGAACGAGGGCAGCGCCCCGAAAATCATTCCATGTGGTTGCTGCTACGCTGCCGGTATCTCGTAGCCCAGGATGCGCTTGGCGGAGTACATGACCTCGTAGAGCGTGCCTTTCGCGGCCTCGCCGCTGACGTTCAGGGAGGTCACGATAGACACGCCGCTCTCCGGTTCATAGCGCATCTCTGTGAGGTAGCCGGCAGTAGCGCCCGGATGTCCGTATCCGAGACCGGGGATCAGGCCGCAGCCCAGCCCGTAGTAGGCATTGACAGGGTCTCCTGTAGCCACCACGTCTATCATCTCTTCCATGGGCTTCTCGTCCAGTACCTGTCCGCCGAACAGCGCCTCCGCCCAGCGTGCAAGGTCCGCCACGGAGGAGACCAAGTTGCCCGCCCCGAGGGCAAAGGACTGGTTGAGCACTGTTGCGTCGTGTAAGCCGTCCATCTCGGAGTGTTGATAGCCGTGGGCGTAGTCACCCTGTATCTTCTCGTTTGTGGGCGCAAACGTGTCCGCCAGTCCCAGTGGCCCGAAGAAGTTCCCCTCAAGGAATTCCGCATAGCTCAGCCCGTGGGGATTGGCGTTTTCGATGATGAGGGCCGATACCAGGTAGCCGGTGTTGCAGTACCTGTACTCCGTGCCGGGATAGAAGTTGGAGCCGGCGTCGACGGACGCTTGCACCAGCTCCTGCGGTGTGAAGTAGTGGAGCGGGTCTTCGTCCAGGATACTGCAGTAGTTGGTCTCGTTGCTGTAGTCCACCATCCCGCTGCGGTGGGACAGGAGGTCCCGGATGGTGATCACCGAGTCAAGAGGGATTTGAAGGTCTGGCACGTGCTTGGCTATGGGATCGTCGAGGTCAAGCCTGCCCTGCTGCTGAAGAAGCATGACTGCAGCAGCGGTGAATGTCTTGCTGACGCTGCCACAGCGGAACCGGTAGGCTGGTTTCCTGGCAGTCTGAAGCTCGATGTCGGCCATGCCGCTGGCCAGGCACCATGTTCCCTGGTTGGCGTCGATCACGTGCAGGGCGATGCCAGGAACGTTCCCCTCCGCCACGACCTTGTCAAGCAGGTCCTGCAGTTCCCTTTCTATCGAGGCGTGGCTGTCGTTGCCACAACCTGGAAGAAGGACAGATGCCAGTAGTACCAGGCTTGCGACTGTGAGCCCTACGAGTCTCATTGTTCAACCTTGCGCCGGTTCGTGGGCGCTCTCGCGTCAACGCGGGGGCATCCGCCGTTTGGTCGCTTCATCTCATACACTAGTCTGAGCCCCTTTGGACAGTCAAGTCCGGTCGGCGCTGTGACGGGTGGGTGGGTGTCGGCTGCTCAGCCGGCTTCGCAGTGTCCATAGCGCAGATTGGTGTATAGTGTATTGCATGCAGGCCGACTCTCTCGGAGGACGCGGAGAGACCCAACGACGTGTTCAGCAGAAAGGGGGCCGCGGAATGGCTGACTACGATGCCGTGATTGTAGGAGCGGGCCACAACGGGCTTGTGGCCGCTGCCGTCCTGGCCAAGGCAGGCCTTAAGGTACTCGTCCTGGAGAGGCAGCGCTACGTGGGTGGCATGGCGGGCACGACGGAGTTCTTCCCAGGTTTCAGGCACAACGTGGGGGCCTGGTGCCTTATGGGCAGCATGGGCACCATCGTCGAAGAACTGGAGCTTCGCAAGCATGGGTTTGACGTAATCGACCCCCCCACCTCCTTCTGCACCTTTGGAGATCCTGGCCAGGCCCCGTACATCTACTACAACGAGGCGGCGGCGCTGGAGCGCCATCTTCGGCAGGACCACGGCGAGGATGCTGCCCAGGGCCTGGCGGCCCTGTACGACATTTGCATCACCTTTGGCAAGGAGTTTGGGAGAGGGCGTTTCAAGATGCCGCGATCACTGGGAAACGTGATCGACGGCATGCCCAGCCTGGAAGCCAGGGACGTGATGAGGAGGTGCATCTTCGGCAGCGGCACGGACCTGATTGCCGAGCACTTCCCCGACCCGCAGAGGCACAAGTCGATCCAGGGCTCGCTGGCCGCCATGGCGGTGGACGGCACGGGCCTGGGCCCCTACTCGGACGGCACGGCGTTCTCTCTGGTTCTTCACGCCGCACCGATGGCCGTGGGGGTACACTATCAACTGGTGAAAGGCGGCATGGGCATGTTCTCGGAAGCTGCCAGGAAAGCGGTGGAGGAGCATGGCGGCGAGGTGAAGCTCAGGACCAGGGTTCAAAGGGTCCTGGTGGAGGGCGAGAGGGCCGTGGGGGTCGAGCTGGCAGGCGGCGAGAAGATCACGTCCCGGGTGGTACTGTCCAGCCTCGACGCTCGGGCCACCTTCCTGGGCCTGGTCGGCGAGCAGAACCTGCCTTCCGACTTTGTCCGCATGGTGAGAAGGATCAAGTATGCGAATCCCTATTTGCAGATACATGTCACGCTGAAGGAACTGCCCGAGTTTGTCGGGGACATGGCCTTTGCCAACGATGACAGAATTCGCTGGTCCATGAGCTACATACCTTCACCCGTCCACCTGGAGCGGTGCTGGGACGACTGCAAGTGGGGCAGGGTGCCGGAGCAGCCCTACAGCAGCTACTACATCCCCAGCCTGCTGGACGAGGGCATGGCCCCGCCGGGCTACTACGCCGCCACCTTCTTCTCCCAGTACTTCCCCGTCTCGGCGCCGCGCCAGCAGCACAGCAGGCTAAAGGAGGAGATGGCTGACAGGGTGATTGACCAGATGACCAGGTTTGCCCCCAATTTGAAGGAATCCATTGTGGACCGCGTGGTCTTCACCCCGCTGCACTTTGAGAAGATGTTCGGCGTCAGCGAGGGGGACTACTCCAGCGGGCTGCTGCGGCCCGACCAGGTCCTCGATTTCAGGCCGGTGGTGGGGTGGGCGGAGTACAGGACACCGCTCAAGGGGTTCTATCTCTGTGGCGCTGCCTGCCACCCGGGACCCGGGGTGAACGGAGTCCCCGGCTACAACAGCGCCCGTGTGGTGCTCGGGGACTGGAGGAAGTGAGGGGGTGGGGCTGCCCTTGCCCAGTGAAGGCGACCCTTTGGAGCTTGAGACCAGGTTGTGGCGGGGGGTTAATCCAGCAGAAACGGGAGGAAGCTGCGTGAGCACCGAACTGCCAGGAGAAAACGTTGAGTTCTGGGATGCTTGGGCTCTGCATGGCTACGACGATAACATGCAGAACGAGAACTACCAGGCGATGGCCCGCAGGATCGTTGCGGACGTTGGCGGTGTCGACCGTGCCCTTGACGTTGCCACAGGTACGGGGTTGGCCGCTTTCGAGTTGGCGAGGAGGGTTGGGGTGGTGGACGGGGTCGACTTCTCCCCCGAGATGATCGCCATTGCCCGGAGGAAGGCCGCGGACATGGATGTTGCCAACGTCAGGTTCGGGGTTCAAAGCGCTTACGAGCTGCTGTTCCCTGACTGCGCTTTCGATGCCGTGGTGATAGCCAATGCCGTTCACTCAATGGAGAGCCCGCAGCGGGCGCTTGCCGAGGCCAGGCGTGTGCTCAAGCCGAATGGGGTCCTGGTGGTGCCCACGCCGTGCCACGGCGAGAACGAAGAGACCCTGGCCCAGATACAGAAGATCATGGAGTCGGGGTTCAAGGACTACCAGCTCTTCTCCGGCGACAGGCTTGCGGAGATGGTGACGCGATGCGGCTTCAGGGTCACAGGGCGGGACACCATCCAGTGGGTGTTCCCGGAGACGGGGTTCAGGATGCTGGTGGAGCACATCGTCGCCCGGCCCGCGTAGTCTGTTGTTCGCCGGCTGGGTGTCGGGGCTGCGAGTGTTGCGCTTGGCGTTTCATGAGGGAGCGGGACCCGTGGGCAACCTCAGGACATACGGCAACGGACCTTTCAGCGTGGCTGTGGTCCACGGTGGGCCGGGCGCTGCCGGAGAGATGGCCTCGGTAGCGCGTGAACTGGCATCCGTACGTGGCGTCCTGGAACCGCTTCAGACAGCCGCGTCCCTCGGGGGGCAGGTCGAAGAACTGAGGGCCGTCCTGGAAGAGCATGGCGACCTCCCCGCCACCCTGATCGGCTTCTCCTGGGGTGCGTGGCTCTGCTACATGACGGCCGCCCTCTATCCCGCAGTCGTGAAGAAGCTGATACTCGTGGCCAGCGGACCGTATGAGGAGAGGTATGCCGCTGGAATCCTGGAGACGAGGCTGTCCAGGCTCAGTGCGGAGGATAGGGCGGATGTCCGCCGGCTCATGGTGGTCCTGGATAATCCGGCGGCTGAAGGCAGGAACGCGGCACTGGCGCGGTTCGGGGCGTTGCTGGCCAAGGCAGATGCCTATGACCCGGTAGCCTGTGAGCCCGGGGGAATCCAGTACGATATTGACGTGTTCCAGGGTGTGTGGAGAGATGCCGCGGGGTTGAGGAGGAGTGGCAGGCTGCTTGAACTGGGGAAGCGTATCGACTGCCCTGTGGTCGCCATTCACGGTGACTATGATCCCCACCCCGCCCAGGGGGTCCGGGAGCCGCTGTCTTCGGTCCTGCGGGACTTCCGGTTCGTCCTGCTCAGGAGCTGCGGTCACCGGCCCTGGATGGAGCGGCAGGCCAGGGATGAGTTCTACAGGGTGCTGGGGGAGGAGTTGGGGTAGAGCTTGTTCGCAGTTCAATGCCCTGCATTGCTCTCCGGTGGGCTGCCAGGTGAACACCGACGGTGCGGGGGTGGGCAGAGATCGCTCTACCGCGCCATAACATGGCCGTCATGTAGTATGTACCTGAGGGTCATGTAGGCATTCGCAAGGGGTGGTTGAGCACCCTGCCGACCAAGTGGCCGCGTACAGAAGAGCAGAACCCGTAGGCGTGGGTTGATTTGGCTAGCAGTAGTGCGGCCTCGAACGCCACTGTCCCGGGCGGCTCTTGACTCTCGTACGGTCGGTTCTTTCCTTCCTATCGGCTTCGGGCTGCGCTATACTGAAAAAAGCGTTCGGCGGTGGAGGTGGGTTACCTTTGCATTCGGCAGACCGGAGGACCGTTGGTACTACCTTGCAGGTATGAGCAACGTGTAACGAGTCAGGTTCAGCCCACTGTTGAGTTGCTGACCAACCTCGACGAGTGGCACCCGGATGTGCTGTTGGAGCATGCAATTCAACCGAGTGACTACAAGGGTGGCCTCGTGTTTCGCTCAGCTGTGGAAAGCATTCGTGGCACGTTCATAGCCTCCTCCAAGTCTCGCCGTGAAGCTCTGGTCAGCGACGTCCTGGATGGCATGCGGCATGTAGGATCCATCGCTGAATACACCGAGACGACGGCTAGCGATAGATATGACTTCGAGGTGGCTGTTCATCACGATCCGGACTACTTTGCAGCGGTCGAGGTCAAGGGGGGTGAGGGGAACAGCATCAACATCTCCAATCGACCGTTGTGGGCCAGCGAATTCGTGGTGTGGTGCCATCTGGACGGGGCGATCGTCAATCAGCCGGCGCATGGAGCGCACTCGATCATCAACCGTGTGACGAATGAATTGGTCAGGAACCGCAAGATTGTGGATGCGCTCATTTTCAAGGATATCCTGTGTGGAACACCTGCGAGGCCATGTCCCAAGTACCCCAAGAAGAAGGCGTCGGTCGGCCTGAGGACTGCGCCCGATATCTTTCTCCTACCTAAGCGGGTGCCATCTGTGGAGGATCCGGCACCACCCGTCCACGACATCTCTGAGTTGTGGTTGCCACGATTGATACTCGACGTGTTCGAAGTCCAGCCGAAGCAGCGCCGAGTTCATATCTGGGAAGTGCATGTTGAGATCGAGTCGCTATCGAGCGGCCACCTCAGGCGTGTGGTTGTTGTTGTGCACAACGGTGAACAGGTGGACAGGAGCGTTTCACGGTCGTGGCGATCTGGAGGCTGATCTGAACATGCAATCACGCATAGTCAAGGACGGCAGACAGCTATACCTCATTCCGGAAGCAGAGTTGATCCCGAGTCTGGACCCACGACTCTGGCACGGCTGCTTCAATGCGCGCGAGAGTACTCTCCAGCAGCTTTCCCCTTACGTAGGCAAGCTGAAGTCTGGGATGGTACGAGTGCTTGTGTCCCTTTATTCAGAGCCTGGAGATGTCATATTGGACCCGTTCTGTGGCTCCGGTGTGGTGCCGCTGGAGTCCCTATTGTGTGATCGACAGGCATGGGCGAACGATCTCAGTCCCTATGCCTACGTCCTGACCTTGGGCAAGCTGCAAGCACCTGGGAGCGCTGGAACCGCAATCGAACACGCTGGCCGCCTAGCCGACCGAGTTGAGCAGGAGTCGCCCAACGAGGATATTGCTGCCGTTCCTGAGTGGGTGAGCCGGTTCTTCCACCCCACGACCCTACGCGAAGTGGTGACAGCCTTTCGCATATCACGACAGCAGGAGGAGTACTTCCTTTTGGCCTGTCTTCTCGGAATTCTGCATCATGTTCGCCCGGGTTTCCTTTCGTATCCTGCCAGCCACCTTGTTCCCTATTTGCGTACTGCCAAGTACCCGCCCGATCAGTTTGCGCAGATGTATGCTTACCGTGATCTTCGTTCAAGGCTCCTAGCCAAGGTGAGGCGGGCCTACAGACGTCCAATGCTGGGACCCGCTTGGGAGCACCGGCGGTATCGTGTTTGGAACACCAATTCCATGGAGTTGCCGATCGCTGATGCCTGCGTGGATGCAATTGTATCTAGTCCCCCGTACTTCGGGGCGCTCGACTATGCTCGAGACAACAGGCTCCGACTATGGTTCTTAGGCTGTAACGACTGGAAGGAGCTTGATGCGGCTCTTACGGCTAACAACCGCGTATACCTGCCCCAGATGTCAATCTGCCTCCGCGAGATGAATCGTGTACTGCGGCTTGGCAAGTGCTGCGTTCTTGTTCTCGGTGACTTCGAGAGGGATGGCCAGACGCAACGGACGGCCGAGCTTCTATCGGACCTAGCTGCTGAGGTCACCAGCGGCCAGCTCGTCACTGAGGCCATATGTGATGACCGTATTCCCGACGAGCGACGTTCGAGGCGACGCACGCGAACAACGAAGTTCGAGCGCATCCTTGTCATGAGGAAGAGGTAAAGCCCACTCTTGGAGATGCCGGGGTGGGCCCCGCAGTTGCGAAACCCACCCCCTGCATCCCTCCGCACCACGGCACGAACCCGGCTGCCGCTCGAGCGCTCCTTCCAGGGGCACGCGGATCATCGTGCCTACCGAAGTAGTCTCGACCCAGCCGCATCTCCCCTACCGAGTCGCCCCTGCCTCGGCGAACTCGGCGGGGAAGTAGTTCCCCCGGTACACGCTCTTGATCCCAGCCACAAGGTCGGCGCCGGCCGCCTTCTTGGGCACGAAGCCCAGGGCGCCGGCATGCCGGGCAACCAGCATGTTCTCGGCCTCATCATACTGCGTCAGGATGAGCACCTTGGTTTCGGGATAGTCGTGGCTTATCCGCTTGGTCGCCTCCAGGCCGCTCATGCCCGGCATAACGATGTCCATCAGGGCCACGTTGGGCATCAGCCGCATCACCTTGTCGATAGCATCCTGGCCGTTGGTGGCCTCGCCGACCACGTCGATCTCCTTGTGCAGCGCCAGCACTGCTCCGATCCCGTCGCGGACCATGGTATGGTCGTCTACCACCAGAACGCGGATCATCCTGGCCGCCTCCTCCAGCAGCACCTGCATCCGGGGCACCAGGGTGGATGGCTCGATTGGCTTGCTGACGTACTCGTCGGCCTCCAACTGCATTCCCTCGAACTTCCTCCAGCCCTTGTGCAGCTTGTCCTCGTCGCGGGCATCGACCACCATGAGCGGGATGTCCTTGTGCCTTGGATGCTTCTTCAGCCACTGGTACAGGGCGAAAGCCTGCCCTGCCGGGGCCAGGGTACCCAGGACGATCAACTTGGGCTCCTGCTTCAGCATCTCCTGGGCCTCGGACTTGTTCGACGCTGTGATCACCTCGAACTGCTTCGCCTTCAACGTACGTCGAAAGGCCTCCATGAAGTCGAGCTCGTCGTCGACTATGAGTACCTTCTGCTTGCTGGCCATTTCCCTTTCCTCCTGTGGTGTTCGTTGTGCGGTCGTCCTGCTGCCCGGCACGGGCGGGCCGACCGAGGGGTGCCAGTCTAGGCCACCACGTTGATCAGCCCGGCCTGCTCCAGGATGTCAGGCACGACCTTTTCATTCCCTACAGCCATGACATGAACCCCATCACATAGTCCCTCCTCCCTGATCGTCCTGATGGCCCTGGCAGCGATCGCGATTCCCTTCTGCAACCCCTTACCCTTCTCCGCGGTCGCCAATTCATCGATGACCTCTTGGTGCACGAGTATCCCGGGGACGTTGGCATTCATGTACTTGGCCATCCTGGCCGAGGCCATGACTATGATGCCGGCCAGTATCTTGGCGTCGAACTGCGAGGCGTACTGCATGAAGCGGCGGAAGTTGGCCAGGTCGAATACGCCCTGCGTCTGAAAGAACTGGGCGCCGGCTTCCACCTTCTTGTCGAACTTGATCAACTGCGGCTCGATGAAGTCCGCCTCGGGATGGACCGAGGAGCCGAGGCAGAAGGACGGTGCTCCCTTGAGCTCATTGCCTCCCATGTCCCTGCCCGATTCCAGGGTGCGGCACATGTGCAGCAACTGGACCGAGTCGAGGTCGAAGACGGGCTTGGCCTCCTTGTGGTCGCCCACGTCCACGGAGTCGCCGGTCAGGCACAACACGTTGTTGATGCCACGGCTGTGTGCGAAGAGGAGCTCTGCTTCCAGCGCCAGCCGGTTGCGGTCGCGGCAGGTGACCTGCAGCACGGCCTCGCCGCCGTGCTCCTTGATGAGGAGGCAGCCGCCGATGGATGGGTATCTCATCACGGAGCTCTGGTGGTCGGTCACATTGATGGCGTCCACCTTGTCCTTGAGCAGCTCGATGTCATGAAGCATCTCTGAGATGTCCGTGCCCTTGGGTGGCCCTATCTCCGTGGTGACCAGGAACTTGCCTGAGTTGAGCTTCTCTTCGAACAACGATCTACTCATTTTCGCCTCCCACTGCGACCGGCGCCTTGGTTACGATCCTTCTCGGCCTGGGGATGGCCAGGAAGTTCCTGGGCGGGTAGTAGCGGCGCATGTTCTCCAGTTGCTGCTGCTTCTCCAGGCGCCTGTAGATCAGTACCCAGGCGCAGTCCATGTCCTTGTTGGCCTCGCACTTGCCGTTCTTGGTGCCGGCGCAGGGGCCGTTGAGGATGCCCTTGGTACACCGGGTGATGGGGCAGATGCCGGCGGTCTCGGCCAGGCGGCACTCGCCGCAGGCGGCGCACCGCTCATCCCAGACGCCCCACTCCTTGGCCATGCCCATGAAGGACGTATTGACACCGGGAAGTACCGGCACCTCCTCAAAGCGCTCTGCCACGGCCTGCACGCCTATGCCGCAGCCCAGCGACAGAACGGCATCCACCTCGTTCACCTTGTCGGCCAGGACGTCCAGGAACTCGGCGTCGCACTGTCTCTTGACCGTGTACTCGGTGAAGAGGTGCTGCATTCCGCCGTCCCGGCTCTGGGCCAGCCGGAGGGCATCATGGAGAAAGGAGACCTCCCTTTCTCCGCCGGCACCGCATACCGTGACGCAGGTCCCGCAGCCCAGGATCAGGACCCTCTCGTAAGGGGCTATCATGCGGGCGATCTCGTCCAGGTGTTTCTGCTCTGCGACTATCAATTCTGCACCTCCTGCATCAGAATCGAGGCGATGTACAGAGTGCCTATGCGGTCGGCAAACTCGTCCAGCTCTGCGGTGGCGTCACCACCGTTCGAGGAGGTGGACTCGAAGACCTTGATGCGTTCGGGCTCCAGGCCGATCTGCGGCAGGACCCGCCGGACCTTCTCCACCCTCTGTCGGAGCCAGAAATCGGTGTTCTCCCTGGCGCATTGTTCGCCGCAGCCGGCAATGAAGACACCCTCAGCGCCCGCCTCGAAAGCGCGGAGCATATGATGGGTCTCGACCTTGGCCGTGCATAGGACGGGGACAATCCATATGCCCGCCTTGGCCTCCCTCCACAACCCGGCCAGGGAGCCGGTACCGTAGAGACCGTACTGGCAGCAGAAGCCGATAATGGTGTTCCTGGACTTGGCCTGCACGGCCGACTTGAGGACGTGGTCGAGCTCCTCATCGACCCGCCGGCGCTCGAAGGGGCGCCGGAGCACGATCGCCTTGGCTGGGCACTCGGCCACGCAGACGCCGCAGGCCTGGCACTGGTCGGCAGGTATCTGAATGGTGCCGGTCTCGTCTACGTATGGCACATGGTAGGGGCATACCCTGAGGCAGTTGAGGCAGGTGGCACACTTGTCCTGGAATAGTATCTCGGCCCCCACCCCGCACCGCAGGCACCGCCTGGCCTCGTTGATGGCAGCTTCCCAGTCGTAGACCATCTCGATGGGCTGGAAGTCGTGCGTCCGCATCTCCGGGGACAATACCGGCGGGTCCAGGCGGCCGATCTTCCGTATAGCCTCTATTGTCTTGGGCTTGAGATCGCCCAGGGGGCTCTGGTGGGTGTCCTTGTCGGGTCTTGGGTACCGGTGCTGCAGGAAGTCGTCTATCCGAGTGGCTGCCTGCCGCCCTGCTGCCAGGGCCTGGGTGACCGTGGCCGGGCCGGTTACGGCATCTCCGCCGGCGAAGACCCCTGTCCTGTTCGTGGTGAGAGTGATGGGGTCGACCTGGATAGTGCTGCCGCGGCCCAGGCGGACCCCGAGCTCGCCGGCGTTCTGTGGAGCCTGTCCGATGGCGGTGACCAGGGTGTCGTACTCGCTGTTGAACTCGCTGCCCTCTACTGGTACAGGCTGGCGTCTGCCTCTGGCATCGGGTTCACCGAGCTCCATGCGGATGCATGTCGCCAGCAGGCTGCCGTTCTTCCGCTTGATCCTGGTCGGCGCAACCAGGAACTCGATATCGACGCCCTCCTCCAGGGCCTGCTCCACCTCGACTTCGTCGGCGGGCATCTCCGTCCGGCTGCGGCGGTAGAGGATTCTCACCTTCTGGGCGCCGAGTCGCAGGGCGGTGCGGGCGGCGTCAATGGCCACGTTCCCGCCGCCCACCACGGCCACCTTCCTGCCCAGGTTTGGCTTGAGGCCCAGGTTCACTTCCCGAAGGAACGTGGCCCCATCGATCACCCCGGGCGTATCTTCACCGGCTATTCCCATCCGCAGGCTCTGGTGAGCGCCGATGGTGAGGAAAATGGCCTGGTAGCCCATCTCAAACAGGAGGTCCAGTGATACGACGCGGGCGTTAGTCTGGATCTGGACCCCTATCTGGGTCAGCCTCTGGACTTCGTTGTCGATAATGTCTCTGGGAAGGCGGTACTGGGGTATGCCGACGCGCAGCATTCCGCCCAGTTCGGAGTGGGCCTCGAAGATGGTCACGGGGTATCCCAGCTTCCTGAGGTAGTAGGCGCAGGCCAGTCCCGCCGGACCGGAACCGACCACGGCCACCTTCTGGGTGTTTCGCGTCTCGGCCTCGGCCTGCACCATCCGGTCGCCGCCGAACTCCACGGCGAACCTCTTCAGCGCCCGTATGGCTATGGGGTTGTCGACCTGGCCTCGCCGGCAGGCCTCCTCGCAGGGGTGAGTGCATACGTAGGCGCAGATGGAGGGGAAGGGGTTCCCGTTCCGGATTACCTGGAGGGCCTCCATGATCCTACCCTGTGCGGTAAGATCGACGTATTCCCGGATGTCCATGTGCAGGGGACAGGCGGCCTGGCATGGCGGTTCGAGGCTGCGGTTGTGGACCGCACGCCTGGCAGCGGTCTCTGCGGGTCTCTGGATGTTGTCGGTGGTGGTTGAGTACATGGTTCCCCCTTTGACATTCAGAGGCAGAAGAAACAGGAGTTGAACGTTCTACCCGTATGATACCTGGGTGTGTAGGATGGTCAATCGGGGAGAGCCCGGGATATCCCTGGTTCAGCCAGGGGTTGGGGATTGGGGAAACCCCTGATTTCGGCCCAGGAAACACCTGGCCCGACCCTGCCGTGTCTGCCGGCTGTGTCTTCGGGACCGGCCGGGCGCAGGAAGAGGTGGGTGGGATCCTACTCGCGCTACACTCTTGGTGTCAGAGTTCTAATCTGATCCCTCTTGTTACCCATCTGCAGCACATGACAAGTACTCTTGTTCTTTTCTTCGGGGAGCGCCAACTTCTTGATATTCCGACTCCGGCGGTTGGCGTGTAGCTTCACCTGGAACTCTCGTCGGTGCTGGAACGTTGCTGGCTTTGGCAGTTTGGGTGGATATGGGTAGACCAACATATGTTGTGGCCTGACAACCTCCATGAAAAGGCTGAAGGCATCTGGTTTGTCTATTGCCTCATCCAGTCTGCGCCAGTAATCATGGTACCTGCGGCAACATTCCGTGTCGCACGCAGGGACATGAGGACGACACCGCGAAAATGGCGATCCCAGACTTCTCAGTGCCTTCCAACTAACAACCTGCCCTCGACTGCCATGATGCGGGTACTTGAAGATATCCGCTGATAGATCAGGCAGCCGTGTAGCGAGCAACCAAGTCCAGTCTGTCAAGTCTCCTGGGAATAGCATCGTAAGTGGGGTGATATCACCGGTGACATGAATCTTGACCACGATGCTCAAGTTGTTGTAGAGCGTTCCAAGCATTGAAATAGGTAGGTGCGCCTGATCTTCTGGGGGTTCCTCATCTTCCGATTCGCTCGCGTCTCTTTCATTGGGCATCGCCAATGGCTGGGGCTCACATTCATTGATACCCTTGGATATCAGTTCGGCAAGAAGCTTCTCGATGATCTCGCGTTGTGACTGCCGGCCGGCAGTAATCTCACGGGCATGCGCTGGCTGGTTGTCTCCTTCCTGCTGTGTGGGCATCCAGCTTGCGGGCCACTTCTTCGCCAATAGCTCCCTGATATGCCGTGGTTCGCTGAGAGCGTCGTAGAAAGCAGGCCACGGGTAAAGGACTTCGATGTAAAGGCTGCCGAGTGATAGCCTATGTCCGGCCGATACTTGAAAAGCCCGCACTTTCTTCTCACCAAGCCTGTGCAATACCTTGTCCATGCTATCGAGCGTTTCCAGCAGGAGATAGTAGATGATCTCGTGGGTAGGCTTCTTCGGGGGCGGAATCTTCCGGGTAGTGACGAAGTCCCGCAGAAATGCCAAATCGAAGCACCATACCTGCCCAAGTGAAATGAAAGGGTTCTCCACGAGTGCCAGCAGCCCCTGTAGGTGGTCCAGGTCGGGGTGCGTGAGGATTATCAGATCAAGATGGTAAACTCCAACGCTCGAAAGATAGGAGACCACCTCATTCTTCGCAAGTCCGGCGTCAATCAGGACTGTATGCGGGCGTCCGTCAGAGCGGTCGATGATGAGTGTTGCATCCCCTGCCTTCACCGGAAGCATGTGCAGTTCCACTGTCATTAGCAAGACTCCTTTGTCAGTGCCCATACCACAAGCCGGCGTACCGTAGATACAATGCGGCGGAGCCGCAGCCTTGGAGCATCGTGGTGGGTTTTGCCATGCTGGATTTGCCCTACCGGGCTGGTGTTACTGTCTCTCGCGCCTATTATGCCTTGTTGCCAAGTAGCACGCTGTTCCCCAACAAAGCCCAGTCATGCAGAAGCCTACGATGACTTCAATACCGGAGAGTCGCCCCTCTGAGCCTGGGCAGCCGCACCCCCCTCCGCTCCCTTTGCCGTTCTCCCCACCCTTCTGTAGCACCGTGAAGCCGGTGGTCAATGTCCCTGTCCCCTCCGCTGTTGTGACCGACACATCCCTCGTCCCCGCTGCCGCGCTGGCACTGACAGTAATGTTGGCGGTTATCTGCGTCGGGCTGTCCACAGCGGTGCTATTGACTGTTATCCCTGCACCAAAACTCACTTCCGCCCTGCTGAAGTTGGCACCCATTATCGCAACATTCAGTGTCTCACCTTGTTTTGCAGAGTCGGGGTTGACTGAGGAGATGGTGGGAGAGAGCTGCGATGGCTCTGTCACGGTGAAGTAACCTGCCAAGGTATCAGTGCCCACCGGCGTGGTGACAGAGACATCTCTTGGGCCGGTTGCTGCCGATGCACTCATGCTGATACTGGCCGTTATCTGTGTAGAGCTGTCCACGGTGAAGCTGTTGACAGCTATACCCGCGCCGAAACTCACTGCTGTGGTGCCCGTGAAGTGAGTGCCAC
>Ga0180431_10003013_pt1 | contig 22022 bp, 16 predicted proteins | sample SS_ome_11_FD_132459 | JGI IMG/M metagenome (GOLD analysis project Ga0180431, IMG submission 132459) | Hypersaline lake sediment archaeal communities from the Salton Sea, California, USA - SS_1_MS_1 metaG | ecosystem: Environmental > Aquatic > Non-marine Saline and Alkaline > Hypersaline >...
CCCCAAACAGAGGCCAAGATGCTGAAACAGGCAGGCAACCAGGAGGTGTCTACCAATGTGTCTTTGCGTTCCCTTCGTGACCAGGGCATGCAGATTAGGATGGAACCGGGCCCCTGCCCCGAACGTCTGGCGCGCAAAGCGCATGCCGGGGATCGCCCGTGAACCTCTCAATCCCTATTCATTCGCCCAATCGACGGTCTTTGAGTATGCGGGAACCCCGCGAGCCGTCGAAGAAAAGAGGGAATACCGCCTCAACTTCGTCCGAGGCGTTCCGTTCAAACACGATCTTCATATTCTTGTCGCCTTCGATGATAAATGTATCCTGACCCTGAAAGAACAGGCGATTCTTCTCTCCGTTGGGATCGATGACAAAGAGATCTTCCTGCTCCACGATGACCCGGAATGGGCCGTATGATCCCACATAGCAATCCATCTCCGCCGCTGTGATCGGTTGCGGGTTGGCAATGCCCTGCTGGTAATCCAGAAGCCCTTTCAACCACGCCTTTACGTTGCCAGCAGCAGGATCAGCCAGCTCGTATAGCTTAGCAAGGGCCAGGGCGTAGGCCTTGTCGTAGGACTGCTCGGCGGGGCAGGAGACATCCGGGATGATACCCGTCCCTTCCCAATTGGTTCCGGTGATTGGATTCACGGCCCGAGAATCGGGGACACGGAACTCGATCTTCAATTCCTCGTTCCACTGACGGGATATTGTATGGGCGCCCCCGCGCGTGGTCTCACCAACGATCGTTGCCCGCCCCAGGCTCTGTAGATCGTACGCGAATCCCTCGGCGGCGGAGAACGTTCGCTCACTGGTCAAGACAAATACGTGGGTCCTATTCAGGCGCGGGCCCCGCACGTAGGCCGGAGTCCAAGCTTGAATGGTTCTGCCCTCCGATCGGTTTTCTAAGTCGCATGTGTGAATCTCGTCGTCGAAGAGATAGCCCTGCAGAAGTCCAACCATGTTTCCGAATCCCCCGCCGTTGTAGCGGAGATCGATGATCAGCGCATCGCAGTTGCCCAGGAAATTCATGGCTGCCACGGCTGTGTCACCTGCATACCGGGCGTCAACGAATTCGTCAAGACGCAGGTAACCAACGTTCCCCTCCAGGTGTTTCACCTCCTTGAACATGAAGTTGTCCAATCGCCAGTTGAGGATACGAAGATCCAGCAGGCGTTTCCGCTCGGCCTCGTCAGTCGGCTCCACTCCCAGGGATGGCTCCGAGGCGAAGCGAACGGACATATGACGGTCATGGGATACCTCCTGCAGATCAGCTGTCAGCCTCCGGGTGAAATCGGATATATCGGAGACGGTATCATACTCTCCCGCAGCGAGTTGTTCCCGAAGGGAGGATTCGCATCTGCTTGCAACGTCGGGGAAAACATAGATTTCGTTCAACTTTGATCCGATCCAGTCGATTATCCGGATCTTCGTGCCCCGGTCCAGAGTCTGTCCAGTGGATGCCTCCCCTGCCTGCGGACAGGGACGGGCAAAAACGGATATCGGGGTGAATAGCGCCAGGGTGAGAACTCCTATCACCAGACGCCTTTGCCTGCTTCGGATACATGTTTTGGGAAAAACTTGCGTTGTGTTCATTTATCTCTCCATATCGGTTGCATTGCAGGTTCCGGAAACAGTCTGCCGACGGAACTCCTGACGGTACCCCTTGTATCGGTGTCTGGAAGCCGATGACGGACTGGATGCCCACAATGTATACGTCCCTTTCGGTCGCCGGGTTGCACGCCGACATAGATTGAAAATTTATTTACATCTTAGAGAACCACGAGGGACGTGAAGTTGTTCTAGTGTAGACAGGCGCTGTTCTCCAACAACCGGAAGGATGGATACATGCCTGGTATTCATCACTATCTGTCACTGGTATTGTCCTTGATTCTATTTCTGAACATGGCTGCGACAGAGACGACTGGTCAACCCATTCAACTGCTGAACAGACAGGATCAGGCGGAGCCGGACCGACCTACCAGAATACTTGGTGAATTACCGGAGCTGACCAATCCTCATCCGATGGTTATCAATGATGGCAATCTCCTCATTCTCGATGATTACTTTATTCATGTGTACTCCCTGGAATCCCTCGAACTGGTTAACCGATTTGGCGGTCGCGGAACCCTCGCGGGACAGTTTCAGTATCCCGGCAGGGTGTATACATTCCCCGACGGTATTATCGGTACCGATTTCCTGAAAACTGTCTGGTTTTCACCTGATGGTACGGTTCAGAAACATATCGAATACTCAGTCTTCGCCGATTTCGATACCAATCAGGAAATGGTGCTGTTGCCGGTCGGCGATAACTATCTCCGGGTGACCTCCGACCATGACCTGATGGAGCGAAGTGTCACGCTGGTTGGTGCTGATTACCAGATCATTGATGTGCTTGAAACGGGACCGTACTTCTGGAACAAACCCGGCACCCGTGCCCCGGCCGTTGCTCCACGAGTGCAGGTCACATGTGAAGGAGATAGGATCTACATCTCGAATAGTGCTCTCGGATTTCTGATCGAAGTGTTCGATACGACCGGCGAGCCTCTTCTATCCATCGATCTGAATCACGAGATCGAACCGGTGCTGTTTTCAGAAGATGACTGGGCAGCCTTCACAGACGGATTGCACAAACAGTACCCATCCCTGCCGGTCGATCAGATAGAACTCATGTTTGCTCCACCCGATTATTTCCCTGCCCTGCATCAATTCACCGTTTCAAACGGAGGGAAACTATACGAGCTGGCCCAAAATGCATGGACCGGGATTTGGGAGTTGTATGTAACCGATCTGCAGTAGCTGATATAGTCACAGCCTTACAGTAAATCCGTATAAGGCGGGGGGCCGGGTGCCGGGTTCACAGAAGAGGTTCGCTCCTGGATGTCGCCCTCCACTCAGTGAGTGTAGAGCGTCATCAGGTTCAGGACCGTACAGAGGGACAGCCCCATGGAGCGGGTGGAGATCCACTCCGTGGGCCCGTGGAAGTTGACGCCTCCGGTAAAGATGTTGGGACAGGGCAACCCCATGCGCGTCAGGGTGGCCCCATCGGTTCCGCCCCGAATGGCCTGAAGGTTCGGTTTGATCCCTGCCCGGCGTACTGCTTCCTGGAGTCGGTCGACGATCTCGGGCCGGCCTTTCAGATACTGGTACATGTTGGGATAGGAGTGCTCGATCTCCACCTCAACCTTCAGCCGGGGCTCGTCTTCCTGTACTGAGTTGGCGATCGCCCTGACCCGATCTCCGAGGGCGGCGAGTTCCTCGGAATCGAAATCCCGAAGAATGAGGTGACAGCTGCACGAGGATGCGTCGCCCTTCAACTCGTATGGGTGGATGAAGCCCTCTCGTCCTTCCGTGCACTCGGGGCTGACCTTCACCGGGAGTCTGGAAAGAAATGCCGCCATATGGCGGAGGGCGTTGACCAGCTTTCCCCTGGCGGTTCCCGGGTGAGTGGATACGCCGGTAATGGTCACGTGGGCGGAATCGGCGTTGAAGGTCTCAACGTTGACCTCCCCGTCGAAACTGCCGTCGATGGTGAAGGCCACATCGGCGCCGAAAGTCTCCAGGGGGAATCTGGCAGCACCCCGGCCAATCTCTTCATCGGGGGTGAAGGCCACCCGGATGGTGGGCCGGGAAGCATCGGGGTTCTTCTGGTAGAACTCCAGGGTGGCCATGATGGTGGCGATGCCGGCCTTGTCATCGGCCCCGAGAAGAGTGGTACCGTCGGCAGTGATGATAGTGTCTCCGATGCACGCCTCGAGCTCGGGGTTGTCATCCACGGATATGACAACACCATCGCTCAACTGGATCGGCGATCCGTCGTAGTCCTGGTGCAGCACGGGGTTCACTTCCTTCCCCGATGCCGCCGGGGAGGTATCCAGATGGGCGATGAGTCCCACCGTCTCCTTCCCCTCCACGTTCCCCGGGAGCGTTGCCGTCACGTAGCAGTTCTCATCCACAGCCGCGTCGGACAGACCCAGCGCCCGGAGCTGGTTCACCAGCAGTGTGGCGAGGTCGAACTGCCTCTGCGTGGACGGACAGCTGTCCGAGTGTTCATCGGAGGTGGTGTGGATCCTGGTGTATTCCAGGAATCGCTGTACGAGAGAGGTGTTGTCCAACATCTCTTGAGGGTCTGAATAGAAGTCCATCCCGGTTTTCACCTCGAATCAACGTTTATCTTCTGCGGACGCCTCCCGGATCCCGGGGGAGGGATCGGGAAGCTCGGGGCCTTCTCCCTGTCACCCGATGAGGATCAACTCTTTCTGGGGCTCCGACAGATACTCGGCCCCCCGGGCCGTCACCAGCACCATTTCTTCGATGGTCACCACCCCTCGACCCGGAACCGTGAGGCGGGGCTCGATGGTGAAGACCATGTTCTCCTCGATGGTCTCGAAGGGTTTGTTGGCGTACTTCTCCCAGGCCGGCCCCAGGAGGGCGGTACCGTCGTGGGCGAAGCGGCCCACCTGGTGCCCGAGACCGTGGGGGAATTCCTCATACCCCTGGGAGACGATGTGCCCCCGGGCGATACTGTCGATCTCCACGCCCTGCCCCCCCGGCTTCAAACCCATTCGGGCCTTCTCGATGGCGGTGACGATTGTGTCGAAGCCCTTCTGGACTTCAGGCGGGGCCTCCGATTCACCTTCCTCCAGGAGATAGAAGGTCCGCTGAAGGTCCGATGTGTAGTCTTCCACCTTCAGGCCGAAGTCCATGTTCAGAACATGGCCCCGTTCGACCTTCCTGTCCGTGGGTTGATAGTGAGCCCCGGCGGTGTCGGGTCCGGTGAATACGGCGGGGCAGTGGGCCGGATCCCATCCGAAGGAGAGCCCCCGGGATAGGGCCTCCCGGGACATGAAGGCGGCAATCTCCTTCTCCGTCCGCCCGGGTCGGATGAAGTCCTTCACCATCCCGAAGATATCCAGGGTATGGCCGATGGCTTTCCGCATTCTGGCCACCTCGGTCTCCGTCTTCCGGGCCTTCAGGCTGGAGGTGATCTTCTCCGAGGAAACCAGGCGATCCTGAAATCCGATCTCCGAGAGCATCTCCTCCAGGATCAGGTACATGCCGTGGGTGAGACCGTCGCAGACCTCACTGTTTCGGGAAAAGTTCACGGCAATGGAGGCGGGATCCAGGGCCTTCAGGTAGCTCGAGAATTCCCCTTTAATCCCCTCCATATAGCCGGTGACCCGTCCCCAGACCCCCAGATCCTCCACGGTCCGGGTCTCCATCTGCCCCACGATGGCATGGGTATCGCCCGTGCGGGTGATAATGAAGGCCGAGTGCCAGGTCATGTCGGCGGGACAGAGGTAGTCCATCATGGGATCCCGCATCATCCCGCTTTCCCGGACGAAGGTGATCCAGCAGTCGACACCGTATTCCTCCAGGATCCCGATAGCCTGATCGACCTTCTCTTTGACCAGCATCCTCGCTACTCCTCTCGTTCCTCGAGTTCACCAACCAGCTTCGTGTAGAGAGTCAGGACCCCGATGCCCAGAAGGGTATGGGCGCCCAGGACGAACCAGACGTACTCGGGATGGCCCGTAGCCTCGAAGGTACCGTAGAGAGATGTATATGTGACTCCGCTGAAGGCCGCGCCCACCATGATGGCCAGGAAATTCATCCCCATATAGAGGCCGGCTTTCTCCTTGGGAGCGATCCAGGTGATGTATTCCTGAATTCGGGGAGAGGAGGCCATCTCGCCCACGGCGAAGATGATGATGCCCAGGAAGATGATGGCCGGAGCCGATATGTTGGCATATCCGATGACGACGTATCCAGCAGTAAGGAGAAAGAGTCCAAAGAGAAAGGTGGGAATGGCCCTGAAGCGCTCCGCGATCCTGGAGACCACCACCTGGAGGATCATGATGATCCAACCCGTGGTGGAGATGGTCTCGCCCAGAATGTGTCGCGTCCCGTCCGCCTCCACCTGGGAGAAGAAGTTGGCGACACCTGTCCCCAGAACACTCTGGATCGCCTGATAGAGCCGAGCCGTATCCAGATTCGCGTCCACGTAGACTGAGCAGAGGTTGAAGAAAGCCCAGAAGGGAAGCCAGAAGAAGACTCCCAGAAGAATGAGGAGAATGGTGAACTTCACGTCGGACAGGGCAACGCCGATTTCCGCGAGCTTTTTCCCCAGCGTCAGTCCCTCGGTCTCGCGTTCCGGCTCCTTGTAGAAAAAGATGGTGATGAGGAGCATGATGACGATGGAGACAGCGGCGGCGAGAAAGGCGTAGTTCCACGATATGGCGCGGAGCTTCCCCAGCACGATGGGTCCGAAGGTGCCGCCGATGTTCACCATGGCGTAGAAGATCCCGAAACCCAGCGTCTTGTTGGACTTGTCTGTGACGGCCCGAACCGTGGCGGCTACCAGGGGCTTGAATATCCCCGCTGCCAGACCGATGGAGAGCATGGTCAGGACGATGCCCGAGTAGGACCTGGTGAGGATCAGAAGGAGGATGGCCGGTAGGTAAGCCAGGTACGATACAATGAGGACCTTCTTGAATCCGAATCTGTCGGCGAAGGTCCCTGATATCACCGGGATCCCGTAGGAAAGGAGGAGGAAAAGACTCTGGACGATTCCCAGTTGGGCCCGGGTATAGCCCAGGGAGGCCATGTAGATGCCGAAACCGAAGTAGATGCCATAGTAGGCGAATCGCTCCAGGACTTCTACGCTGTTGGCGACCCAGAAGACGGCGGGAAAGGAAGTCCTCTTCTCCATTATTCCCTCGCGGATAGAGGTGGATAACAATTTCTGGCGACACCCTCTCATTATTCGCCCATAAAGTGAAGGGCGCCAGCGTGTTTCCCGGCGTTATGCCGATCGGGGCGACTGTCGCAAGGAACTGATCCGTCTGACCCGCCAGGTGCGCAGAGAAGACCCTGATGGCATCAGCTGAGCTCCTGCAGGTGCCAGATCACAGATCGATCCTGAGTACGTCTATCGTGCAGGTCCGGGTGCCGCCTACCGGATCCGAATCGTTCCTTATACCCCGATATCTCTCCCTGACGCCTTGAGATGTGTGATTATCCCCCCTCAGGACCGCTCAGGCAGGGGATTCAGCGACCTTCAGAACAGGAGGCGGCGGCCGGATGACTCCGGGCAGTGGTGCATCGTGTCGCCGGGCCCAACGTACGGGGAGATCGGCTCACCAACGAACACATCGAACGCGGTGAGAATCGTTCCTCGGCCAGATACGCGAGCAGACGCCGCATCCCCGGTTCGTGCTTTGCAGCCGGGACCACCCCGTCCGCGAGCAGGCGCCGGTAGCTGCTCACGATACACGGGATACAGTCGAGGGAGATGTGCATGGTGGTCCTTCCGGAAATCGAACTCACCCAGAGCTGTCAGGGTCTGAGCCTCCACGTCGGGGCAGTAATGCAGATCCTGCAATTCCGGGGGTGGTGTGAATCCGGGATCTGAGAAGTACACCGGCAGGATTTCCGCCAGAGAGGAGATATTCACCGGTATGACACCCTGCCCCTGCAGATCGGCCAGACGCTCTGCTTTGTGCGCGGACCCGGCCAGCAGGGCAGCGCTATCCGGGACCGCCATGCAGGGCGATCAGAGTTTCACCTGCTTAGGTATTTCATACGCGGTCGCTCTCACCGGGTTGTCCGGACATTCGGATTATTTACCCGAAATCGATATTAACGTGAAAGAGGTTTCGCACAATTCGTATGCCGACCAGAAGGCTCCGCGTGCCGCTTCCGTTATACGCTGCGATTCAGCCGCCGAGCCCCGGATAGTGTCACCACCCTCGGGAAAGGGAATCAATATGAACCGCCACCCTGTCCAGCACCTCAGAGCGCTCGTCCCACTCCTGCTCGCCATCACCCTCAGCAGTTGCGGTCTGGTGGAGATCCTGCGGGTTGCCAGACTCGTCAAAGGCGGCCGGATCGACCGAAAGGATTTCTGCGAAACCGTTGATTTCACCCTGACCGACAAACTCCTCTATGTCTCTGCCAGGGTCGGGGAAAGCGATGACCATTACCGCTTCGTTCTGGATTCCTATGCCGTGAATGTCGTGTATCCTACGCTGGCACGAACGAACGCCCTCGAACCTTTCGTTCTCTCCGGCGCCCTGGCCGAACAACTGAAGGGAACCCTCCTGGCCCCCCAAATCGTCAAGTTCCCCGAGATCACAATCGGTTCTCTCGCATTCAGGAATACGGCGGGGTTCCTGATCAACGAAGAGTTCTCCGATCCTCTTCTCGATTACCTGGGAGACGGGCTGATCGGTGCCAACCTGATGAAGAACTGTATCTGGCAGATTGACTTCCAGGATACCACCCTGACCATAACCGACGATCTCGCGCGCTGCCGGCACATTGACCGGGCGCTTTCCGTACCCTTCACCCCCCATCAGGCTCAACGGTCCCCCGATGTGCACCTGAATGGTCCGGACGGGCTCGAATGCGAACTGCAGTTCGATACCGGCAGTAACCGCTTTCTCACGCTCCGCACGCCCCGGGCGGCCGAATATGTCGCTGCCCATCCGGCGGTGAAAATCTTCCGCACGTCTTCCCTGACAATGGACCGGGCCGGGAGAACAGAGGAAATTTCCCACCTCGTACTCCTGCCCTGGGTCACGGTCGGATCTGAATCATTCCGGAATCTTCCGGTCGAGATCGTAGCAACCGAGGAACCTGAGCTGGTGGATACGGGCACGATGGGAAACGCCTTCATGCGCCACTTCACCGTAACCATCGACTGGCCGGGCGAGACGATCTACCTTCTGCCACAGCCGGATAATCCTCTGCGCCATACGATCAGGACGTTCGGCCTGGAGTACGATATCCGGGAGGGGTCGATGTACGTATCGCAACTCTATGAGGGATCTCAGGCACAGGAGACCGGGATCGGGGTCGGCGACCGGATCCTCGCCGTGAACGGATATGATGTCACGGCTCTGAGTCCCGGCGAGATCCAACGCTTTCAATATGGCCGGGTTCGTTATGCTGCTCTCGAGGAGAGCACGATCAGGCTGAGCGTCATGACCGAGGCAGGTCTCACAGAGGTTGCTCTCGAGGCGTACGACCTGTTCGCATCTCACTGATCAGAAACCAGGAACCGGTGGCGGCGGGCGGATGACTCCGGGCAGTGGTGCATCGTGTCGCCAGCCCACATGTCGCAGGATCCGGTCCACCAAAGACATCTCTCCTCGGCCCGGCGGGCCTGGCAGGAGGGGCAGAATCTCCGGCATGTACAGGAAAAGGTAGGCAGGCGCTCGTGCCCGCAGTCGGGGCACCGGATCCGGATGAATCCGTTCAGGGGATTGCTGCAATCCATGAACTTCTCGACCACCCGCTCGGTGACGGACCGCAGAACTCCAAAGGTGTGCTGAAACTCCTCTTCATACACGCCGAGGAAGGATTCCCAGTGATCCTGGAGGAATCGATAGAGGGGATTTTTCGAAAAACTCCGCGGTCGATACGCCACGATCGCATGAGCGGAGGGCGGGTGATGGGAGGCGGAGTGTCCGGGGAGGTGCACACAGGGGGAAGACTCTCACATGAGGTACAGCATTCTGACCCCGAATTCTCTTCTCTGTCAAGTCCGCTCACCGCAACTATCGGTGCTGAACAGATACCCGACCTCCTCCCACCAGGGATCCAGTGTGGCCAGGGTGTCCAGTTTCATGTCCCAGGTGACAGCCGCAATTCGATACTCATCTCCAGCCAGCGCGATTTCTCCATAACATATATCATTAATACCCGTATTAATAATACATACACATGAAAAGACAGCTGTCAGTCGTGAGATCACTAAACGGGATAATTCGAGGATGAATTTTTTGAGAATGAAAGATGCCGCACTGCTCCTGTTCGGTGTCGGTCTGATTGTCGGATGCTGCAATAGCAATACAGCGCCGCGAAACAAGTCCCCTGAGATCGAGATCACCTCACCGCTCAACGGTGCTCTCCTGGCCAGGGGTGATACCGTCGAGATTCTGATCGATACCAGTGACGAGGATGGGCTGATCAGCCAGGTCATGTTCTTCATCGACAGTAACCTCAATTATACCGACTCCGACAGCCCCTTCGTGTACTACTGGAATACTTCAGATGAATCCCTCGGGCGGCACGTAATCGGCGTCGAGGTCGTCGACAATGACCGGGCTCACACCGCGCAATCCCTGATGGTGACACTGCAGTGGGGGTACCGGCAGCCCGAGCAGGCAAGTGATGGATGGGAGACGGCCTCGCTCGAAAGCGTCAGCATGAACGAGGCTCCATTCGTTGATTTGATGAATACCCTGCACCACAACGAGGACCACCGGGTGCACGGCATCGTGATCGTGCGTCACGGAAAGCTGGTTTTCGAGGAATACTTCGCCGGGCTGACGCATCCTACCTGGAGCGAGACGCCAGTAACCTTCGACCGGGAGAGACTGCATGTCCTCTCCTCGATTACAAAGAGCTTTACCGCCACCTTGCTGGGGATTGCGCTGCAACGGGGATTCATCTCGAGTGCCGACGACTGTGTGTTCGATTACTACCCCGAGCTGGTTTCCCTGAAAACAGGTCTTCGGCAGGATCTATCCTTGCGGCACCTGGTCACCATGACCTCGGGACTGGAATGGGACGAATCGTCTCTACCACTCACCGATCCTGACAACGACCTGACCGCCTTCATGCAGCTGGCCAGATACACGGACGAGGACATTGTCGCGCATATCCTCGGGCGGGATATGGTCGCTGAACCGGGAGCGATCTACAACTACAGCGGCGGCAACACGAATGTTCTCGGGAATGCCATACAGCGAGCCAGCGGCCTGCGCCTGGACGAGTTCGCCCAGGAATACCTCTTTGGCCCCCTGGGAATCGAGCAGTCCTGGTGGTGGTTACTCAGGCCCGACTTCGTATATGCCTCGGGAGACCTTGCCCTGTGTCCCCGTGACATGGCCAGGTTCGGGCAGCTCTTTCTGCAGAACGGATTCTGGAACGGCGAGCAGATAGTATCCGAGGAATGGGTCACGAACTCGGCCACTCCATCCGTTCTCTTACCCCAACCGTTCGGGGATGGATTCCGCGGGTACAGTCATGGATGGTGGCCCTGTATCCCCGCGTATGGCCAGGAGGCATATGCCGCTGCTGGTTGGGGTAATCAGGAAATCATCGTTCTGCCCGAACACGACATGGTGGTTGTGTTTACCGGCGGAGCCTACTGGGACCCGGCCCTCATGACTCCAATGCAAATCATGCTTGGCTACATTCTGCCGTCACTCCAGGGAAATTGATCAAACCGGAAGGAATCGATCCGTGACACCATATCGGCGAAAACCAGTCGGTTGTACCCGAATCCTGACCCGACGTATATCTCTCATAGCAGGGGGAATAGCGATGCTGATCATCGGACTCGCTTCCTGCGGGAAGGATCTGGTTGCCCCCTCGCCATCCCTGACTGAGAGATTGCAGGGTGTCCTGGACGATACCGTCGGGCTGCCGGACTATCGGAAGGGAATCTCGGTCGCGATCGTCGGTCCGGGAGATCAGGTCTGGCACGGGGTGTCCGGGGTTTCCGACCCGGTGACAGCCGAGGCCATATCCGAAGACATGCTGTTCAACATCGGCTGGTCGGTGTCGGAGATGTATATAGCCGCTCTGATCCTGCACTACGCGGCCGATGGCTTGCTCTCGCTCGACGATCCGATCTCTGAATGGCTGAAAGACTTCGCACATATCGAGGAAGACTCGATCACGGTCAGGCACCTGCTAACCCATACCAGCGGATTGTACGATTACCTGCTGAATCCCAATATCCCGACAGCGAACTATTACACCATGAACCATTCGACAGTCTGGGATTTCGACCGGCTGCTCGACAGCTACCTGTTGAATCCCCTGGCCGTCCCCGGATCGCAGTGGTACGCATCCAACACCGACTATCTCATCCTGCGAGAGATCATCGATGTCATCTCGGAATCGGCCCGGGTTCAGAGTATCCATGACAGACTGCTCGATCCCCTGAATCTGACTCATACCTTTCTCGATCACTTCGAGGACATTCCCGCCGGGGCATCGATCGCCCACGGCTGGTTCTGGTGCTCGGACGGAAGCGATCTGTTCGATATCACCCCGGACCCGCGGACGGCCATCGCAACGGCGGTTCCCACCTCGATATTCAGTACCGCCGAAGAGTTAGCCCGATTCACGAAGGCCCTGCTCACCGGCGTACTGCTCGATCAGGCTGAAATGGAGGCCTTGCTCGCCTTCGAGGCAACAGGTCAGTCCGATGGGAGCGAATACGGGCTGGGGATATTTCAGCGATCCTACCAGGGATATGAGTACTGGGGTAAAGGAGGCTGGGATTACGGGTACGAATCACAGGTGCTGTATATTCCCGACCTGGATATCTGCGTGGCTCTGCTCATGAACTACCACAGCTGGACGAGCCACTTCCTGTATCTGTTGCTGGATATCCTGCTGGAAGAATACGCGTAGTGATCACGCCGGAGTATTGACCTCGTTATCTGACCCAACAGCCCGGATCCAGGAATACGCCAGAATACTTATCTGGGCAATGATCTGCTCAAGGGTAGAGTTGGCAGCGAGATTACTCGCAGCAGAGAGCCAGCTAGCCGAGTGCAAGCGACGTATTATTCAGAAGCAGGCTCCGAAACCGAGATTCACCAACTCATTCAGGCTGCTTTGGGTCGTTCTTTCGAAGCTCTGGGCACCATGGCGGAAAGCGGTTCATTTGATGCAACCAGCTACTGTAGTCAAATGGCACCGCTCGGCTTTCCGTATGTATTGGCAATGGAAATCGAGTCACGGGCCGGGTCGCCCTCCCATATCAGAGGAAATGCGGACTCTTATCCGCAGATTGAGTATTGAGAATCCGTTGTGGGGAGCGGGGCGAATATGTAACACGCTGATACTTCTGGGCTTCGATGTGCCCTGTGAAGACACGATCCGTAAATACATGGTCAAACCAAGGCAACCACAGGATGGGGCAACATCCTGGTTAGCATTTCTCCACAACCATGTCGATGTCTCCTGGGCCATGGACTTCTTCACGGTGGCCACCGCAGACTTCAGATTCCTCTACGTATTCGTGGTCATGAATCACGGGCGAAGGAGGGTGATTCACCTTGCTACGACATACAATCCTTCCATGGAATGGGTCATCCAGCAGCTGCGGGAGGCGACGCCCTTCGACCGTCAGCCTAAATACATGTTCAGGGACAACGATGGCATCTACGGACATGGAATACGGGCATTTCTAGGCAGCTGTGGCATCGAGGAAGTCAGGACGGCATACCGGAGCCCCTGGCAGAATCCATACGTTGAAAGGTTCTTCGGTACATTACGTCGAGAGCTATTGGATCATGTCATTGTGCTCGGCGAAAACCATCTCGAGCGATTGTTGAAAGAATACATCGAGGACTACTATCACCTGGCACGCCCGCATCAGGGACTCGATGGTGATACTCCGCTACCCACCAACAGACCCATGCAAAAGGAACATCCGACCAAGCTGATTTCAATCCCCATCTGTGGTGGGCTGCATCACAGATACGAGCGTTTAGCAGCGTAAGCACTTAGGCTGGCAATTCACTCCTGCCAGATTCCACCTTAAGACATTTCTGATCATGTATGCATACCCATGCTATTCATCAATAATTACTCCCATTGGCCAGAGTGTTTCGCCGGATTAAGCCCACTGTATTCCCCATGAAACACATTGAATACGATCACAGTGTGAAACAGAAAGCGATGTTGTCGGTCGGATGGATTTATTCGGGGGGACAGCACCCTGCTACCTGTTCCTGAAGATGTCGTACTCGGGGTTGACGCATCTTTCTCCCCACCAGTCGAACATGTATCTCAGGTTCGGAACATCCTCAGGGTACTGGCCTTTATCGTCAGTCTCCATAATCCAGCTATCGAGGATGGCACGATGAAGCTGCAACTCCTCTGAGAAAGACGGGTCTCCGGCCAGGTTGTGTATCTCGTGCGGATCCTGCTCCAGGTCGTAGAACTCCTCTGCCGGGCGATCCTCGGCCCAGAAGCGATCCTGAACGGCATCCAGTTCACCTTCGTCATGAAGGCGTCTCATAACCTGAGTGATCTCCCAGTCATCCCGGTAATTGGGCTGCATGTAAGGACGATCTGTCAGGAAGTTACGGATGTAACGGAACCGTTCGGTACGAACCGTCCGGATCCGGTCGATCGTGAAATCACAGCGGTCGCGGGCAGAAATGACGAATTCCCTCGGTGTGAACCTTCTGGAAAAGAGATCCCGGCTCTCCATGTGATCGGGAACGGGAATACCTGCCAGGCCCAGGGATGTGGCCGCGATATCAAGCCCGTTCACCAGATCATCACGTACCGTTCCGGCTCCGCCGATTCGTCCGGGATCGCCCGACCAGCTCATGATGAAGGGCACGTGCAGACCGCTGTCATAACAAAACTGCTTGTGTCGCCATAAGCGCATCCCGTGGTCGGAGAAGAAGAAGATCACCGTATCATCGAGGAGCCCGTCCTGCCTGAGCCGATCGATGATATCGCCGACTTCATCATCGGTTACCTGAATGCTGTCGAGATGTCTGGCCCAGTCCTCCCGGATCATCGGGTGACCGGGATAGTAGGGGGGCAGGTCGAAGCCGGTTCTGCTGACCGGTTGTCTGACCATGTCGGGGAAGGACCTGTTGTAGATGTGTTTGCCTCCGCGAAGCTGGATCTGGCCGAAGAAGGGCTGCCCCGGTTCCCGGGCCTTCCAGTCAATGCTTCGCCCTGATTTTCCGTACAGCTCGTGGGTGGTGTATTCGCCCGTATAGAGATCCTCTCGATCGTACCAGAAATTATAGTCATCCTTGCCGTGGTTGAAAGTGAAGTAACCGGCGTCTCCGAACAGTTCGGGCAGAGTTCTGATACCCTCGGGCAGTCGGATGGCCGTTTCCCGGGAACGGGAACTGTGATGATTGTGCAGCCCGGTCGTGGTCTGCATCATCCCGGTGATCATGGCCGACCGGCAGGGCGAGCAGACCGGGGCCGGCATGAAGGTGTTGGCAAAGCGAACGCCGCCCGCGGCCAGGTTATCCAGATTCGGAGTCGGATTGGCTGTATACCCGTAACAGCTCATCAGCGGTGAGATATCTTCCACTGCGATCCAGAGGATGTTCGGGCGTCTCTTCCGACCGGTCGCACAGCCGGTCAATACCTGAGGGAGCAGAGCTGCCGTGGAAGCTCCTCCGACGGTCTTGATGAAGGCTCTTCTTCTGATGGATCGGCTCATGAGTCTCCATTCAGTGAGGACGAAATTCAGCGAGAACGATCGATTGCCGACACCATCGTAGCAGACCGATCTGAGCTGTAATATTGCTATGTTCGACCTGATATCCCTGCATTGCATGGTGTCGGCGGGCATTCCCCATCCCAACTGCCGCCGGTGCGGATCTTCCAGCCACACCCGGCGGATCAGCTGAGCCCGGCGCATCCGCCGCTTTCACTCATACGGGGTGGGTGCTATCCAGATCGGTTGAGAATGGTCGGTATCTTCACGTCTCTCATCCCCGGTGTCGAGTGGTCACATCATCTCATTGTGGAGCAATGGATGCTCCCAATGAAAATAATTATGACTCCTATTCATACCGGAGAGCGATGACCGGGTCGATCCGGGTCGCCCGCCGGGCGGGGATGAAGGACGCCAAAGCGCCGGTCCCGACCAGAACGAGTACGATGAGCGCGAACATCACCGGATCGGAGGGAGAAACTCCGAAGAGGAGCATCTGCACCCCCTGTGCCAGGGCAAAGGCGAGTCCGATGCCCAGGACCGTTCCGATGCCGAGCTGGACCAGCGCCTGCTTCAGGATCATCCGCACCAGGTTGCCCGACTGCGCCCCCAGCGCCATCCGGATGCCCAGTTCGGATGTCCGGCGACTGACTGAAAAGGCCATTACGCCATAGAGACCGACCGAAGCGAGGAAGAGGGCGAAAAATCCGGCGATCATGATCAGGGAGCCGAAGATGGCGTAGAACCAGGTGACCTCGAAGATCACATCACTCATCGGCATGACCCAATAGATCGGCAGATCGCTGTCGACCGCCAGGACAGCCTCCCGCATGGAGCCGGCATACGAAACGGGATCGCCGCCGGTCTTCATCGCCAGACTGACGAAATTGGCGTCCGACTGGTAGAGAGCGACATAGGCCATCGCCGGCTCTTCGTTCTCGGTGTCGGTCCACTCATCCTCAACCAGACCGATGATGGTGAACCAGGGATCGTCGGGTCCGTCGGCCGCCCCCCGGGCCTGTCGGCCGATCACGCTCTCGCCCGGCGACCACTTCTTGGCGAACGACCGGTTGACAATCGCTACCGGCAGGCTGCCGCCCACGTCGGCGGCGTTGAAATCACGCCCCTGCACGATCTCTATCCCGAAGGTGGCGAAATAGCCGGGGGTGACCGCTTTCATTTTGGTGACGGGAAAATCAGTGTCGGGCGGATAGTCGACCCCTTCGAATATGAATTCTGTGGCGTCCGAGCCCCGCACCGGCAGGAACGGCGTAATCGCGGCCGAGGAGACACCGGGCATCCCGTTCAGTTCCCGGTGGAGGTCCTTGAAGAACTGCGATCGGCTCTCGACGGTCGGGTAGTCCCCCTCGAAGAGTCCGAGCCGGGCAGTCATGACGTGCTCACCTTCGATCCCGAACTCGAACCGGTTGAGGTTCACCACGCTCTTCGTGATCAGGCCGGCGGCGAAGAGGAGGCCGAGCGAGAAGGCGATCTCGGAGACCACCAGGACCTTGCTGAAACGCGACAGGCGGAATCCCGAGGCACCCCGGGAATCATCCTTGAGTACCTCGCTGATATTGGTGCGCGAGGCCTGAAGAGCGGGGAAGATGCCCGCGAAGAGGGTCGAGAGGAGCATCGTCCCGGCCACGAAGAGGATCACGTTCAGATCGATGTTGAACTGGAACCAGTAAGGGGGATCGCTCCCCTGGGCGTACTGCATGAAGATGGTGATCCCGATCTGACCGAGTGCGAGGCCGAGGACCGCTCCGACCATCGCGAAGGAAGAGGCTTCCAGCACGAGCTGCCGGATCAACCGCTTCCGGCTGGCGCCCAGCGAGGTACGGACCGCCATCTCGCGGGTACGCATCGAGGCCCGAGCCAGCAGGAGATTGGCCACGTTGACGCAGGCGATGAGCAGGACCGCCATGGTGGCCACCAGCATCAGATGAAGGACCAGGTTCCCCTCGCTTCCCATGACCAGCTCGGAGATCTTCTGTACCTGGATACCAAGTCCCTCGTTCGTCTCCGGGTACTCGGATGCCAGCCGGGAGGCGATCACGTTCAGCTCTTCGGATGCCTGCCGCTCTGTGGCACCCTCCCGAAGCCTGCCGATCACATTGAGGTAGATCCCGTCACCGCGGGCGAGTTCGATCGGATCGAGTTTCAACGGCAGCCAGATCTCCTCCTCCATCGGGAAGTAAAACCCCTCCGGCATCACCCCGATGACGGTCGCGGTCTCGCCGTTGATCCTGAGGGTGCAGCCGAGTACGTCCTCTTCACCGCCGAACCGGGTCTGCCAGAGGTCGTAGCCGATCAGCCCCACTCCGGCCGCGCTGGCGGACCGTTCCTCCTCGGTGAAGATCCGACCGATGACCGGCTGAACCCGCAACAGGGAGAAGGCGGCCGGCGTGATAAAGGCGCCGTTGTACCGCTCGGGCAGGTCACCGGCGCTGACGATGTTCACGGTGCCCTCATACCACCCGGCCAGATCCTCGAACGAGGTCTGGGCATTCCGCAGGTCGGTGAAATCGTGCACCGAGAGGCCCATCTGTTCCTGCCCCTCGGAGGGGTTGGTTCCCAGGACGAACCGGATATCCCCGGAGTCCTCGAACGGCAGGGGTTCGTAGAGACTGCCGTTGACGAGGATGAACATCAGGGTGGTGAGGCCTATCCCGAAGGCCAGCGTCAGAACGCAGGTGATCGCCAGACCCGGATTCTTGGTGAGCATCCGGAGGCTGTTCCGGAGGTCCTGAAGGAAAGAGTCCATGATTCGTTCCTGCTGAAGGATCCACAGATACAAGATTTCTAGATCGGAAGCCCCCACAGGAATCCGTTCCACACACTATTACGAACTTTAGAATAGTGAGGTTTCGTCTGATGCAGTCGAATCAGTCCGGTAGATATGCCTGACGAGCCGGGCCGCCCACTTCAGAAAACCATCTGTGGTTGATTGTCGCCCCCTCAGGACCAGACCTGCCAGACGTTGGGCCACGACTGCCGGAGGTGAAGGGTGACCCCTACCAGGGCAGTCTCGACTGCCGCGAGCGGCGTGCCGGGTCTCAACCGTGCCAGGGGGAAGAACGCATTCGAACCGCGCGAGGTGAGCGGATCACTCTCCAGGGGCATGAGCTCACCGAGCATCATGATCGGCGCATAGAAATCCGGAAACACGCCCGGCATCGGGCTCACCGAAGCCTCGGGGGCGGCGTAGGGGAGAGGTCGGAATCCGCTACTCCCGGCGCAGCGCCTCCATCGGATCGTGCGTTGCCGCTTTCCAGGCGGGCAGAAAAGAAGCGGCCAGCGCAACGACCGTCATGAGCAGGGCGACCAGCACGAAGGTCACCGGGTCGGTCGTGGTGATGCCGAAGACCATGCTCTCCAGGAACCTGGTGAGAAACCAGGCGCCGGTCGCACCTGCGATCACTCCGGTGGCGGCGATGGCGAGACTCCGCTTCTGAATCATTCGAATCAATTGAGAGCGATCGGCTCCCAGGGCGTTCCGGATGCTCAACTCCCGCCGCCGCCGTCCGACACTGTAGAGCATGGCGGCGTAGACACCCCCGGCCGCCAGCAACAGGGCGGTGACGGCGAAAGCGATGAACAGGGTTGAGAAGAACCTCGGTACGGTCAGCGATTCCGCAATACGCTGTTCCAGGAAGTAGATGTTATCCAGCGGCATATCGGGATCTTCCGACCAGATCGTTTCCCGGATGGTATCGATTACTGCGCCGGGATCGCCGTTGACCTTTATCAGCAGTGAGGCGAGCGGATTCTCCGGGCCGTATTGCTCCCAGGGCGGGAAGACGGTCATCTCCGATCCCTGGTCGAGACCCCAGGCGTGCATTCCGGAGACAATGCCGATGATGCGGAGTTCGGTTTCGGGTACACCCGGCCGCCAGTCATACCCCCAGATGGTCTGCCCCAGGGCATCCCGCCCTGGGCAGATCTCAGCGGCGAACGTTTCGGAAACGATGACCGGGACCGGATAGGCGGTCTCATCACCGGGTTGAAAAGTCCGTCCACGCAGATCGGCTCCCAGGAGCGTGAAATAGTCCGCCGTGGCCGGATGCACCATGGTCCAGATCTCACGATCCTCACGTTCGGGTGCCTTCCAGTCCCACCTCAGCCAGCCCCTCCGCCGCCCGCCCCAGCTCTGGAAGGGGATGGTGATGCCGGTTGCGACCCCGGCGATTTCCGGCAGGCTCTCAAGTCGCTGGTCGAGTCTCTGGACCAGCGCCAGGCGTCTCTCGGGGGGATAGGCCAGCCCGTTGATATTCAGCTCGACCCCGACCAAGCCATCAGGATCAAAACCAGGATGCACGGCCTGCAGGCGGGTGAAACTGTTGAAGAGCAGGCCGGCCCCGGTGAGCAGGATGAGAGCCAGCGCGATCTCGGCCCCGACCAGGAGTGTGCGCAGGCGATCGCGATCTTTCGTTGAACCGGTGCGCAGACTGTCGTTCATCATGCCGGAGATATCGAGCCGGGCGGCCCTGAGCGCGGGGGCCAGACCGAACAGCAGGCCGGTCAGCAGCGAGATTGCGGCGGCGAAGAGCAGAACCCGCCAGTCGATGGCGATCCGTTCGATGAGAGGGATATTCCCGGGGTTGAGAATCTCGAACGCCCGCACGCCGGCGAAGGCAAGGATGACCCCGAAGGCCCCACCGCTCAGGGCCAGAGTGGCGCTTTCGGTGAGCAACTGGGCAGCGATCCGTCCGCGTGACGCTCCCATGGCCGCCCGCACCCCGACCTCACCGATCCGGTCGAGTCCCCGGGCCAGGAAGAGGTTGGCAACGTTGGCTGCTGCTATACCAAGCAGAAGGATGACCGCTCCCAGGAGAAGAAGCAGAGAGGTGCGGGTATCACCTGTCATGGCGACCTGCAGGCTCGACAGCGCGACGTAGCGGGGACCATCCTCGGGATCTGCATGCACGGCTGGTTTTTCTACCGCCAGAACATCGATGATGCGATTGAGTTCGATCTGGGCGGCCGGAATCGTCAGTTCCGGCTTGATCCTGCCATAGACCGCCAGAATGAGGACGCCGGGATCCCAGAGCGCCCCCCAGCGGGGATCCATGGCCAGCCACACATCTGTTTCCCCGCCGGTCAATCCCTGGGGTGAAGTGAATGAGGGATCGAGGATTCCCACGATTTCCCGGTCGATACCATTGAGTGTGATCGAGCGCCCGATGATGTCGGGATCGGATCCGAACAATCGCTGCCAGGTACCGTATCCCAGGACCGCCCGGGTCGGCGGACCGGCGAAATCTTCCGGCAGGAAAAGGCGTCCCAGGGCAGCCCGGGCGCCGAAGATCTCGAAGAAATCGGGAGTCATCATACCGGTCGAGAACTCGGCCGGTCGATCGCCTCCGATACAGACGATCTCGGTCGTCCACACTCCCGCCAGACGTTCGAACGACGTGCTCTGTTCCTTCCAGTCCACGAAGCGGGGAGGAGAGAATGCCGGATGCTCGAAGAAGGCGATCTTCCCGGGTTCATGGTAGGGAAGCTCTTTGAGCAGGACCCCGTCTACGACGCTGAAGATCGTGGTGGTTGCCCCGATCCCCAGGCCGAGGATCAGAACAGTGATGATCCAGAAAGCAGGCCGGATCCGGGCGCTCCGGAAGGTGTGGCGGATATCATGAAGCAAGTCGGCCAGCAGGCGGCTGACCCGGCCGCGCGTGCGGAGTGTTTCTTCAGATGATTCCATCATTATCTCGGCGACCGGTCGCCGGTTCTTGCGCTCGGCCCGGCTCAACAGGCGGGAGAACATCTCCCAGTCGGGTATCTGGGAGCGGGTCCATTCCTCTGCCTCTTCAGCGCTGAGACCGCGAGCCAGGGCTTCGGTATAGATATCCTCGAGCTGCAGAGCCAGCTCTTCGGCGATGCGTTCTTCCCTCAATCCTTCAAGAGAGGCGAGAGTGAGGTGCTCGTGCACATATTTTCTCCAGTCAGGCATGGCTGATTCCGATCACTTCGTTCACCGCCGCGGTGAAGGCCTGCCACTTCTTGCGCTCCCCGGCCAGAACCCGGGCGCCCTCCTTGGTCAAGCTGTAGTAGCAGCGTCGCCGCACCCCCTCTTTCTCGACCCATCGGCCTGTGATCCAACCGCGGTTCTCCATGCGATAGAGGACGGGGTAGAGGCTGGTGATATGGAACTGGATCTGCCCCCCGGAGCGGGTTTCGATGAGCTTGCCGATATCGTAGCCGTGTCGGGGCTCGTCCTTGAGTACGCTCAAGACCATCAGCTCCACGCTGCCCTTCTTCAATTCCGGTGAGAACATGTCCGACTCCCTGTCTGGCGATCGTGCTTCTGCCACCGTGCACCAGCAGCCATATGCCGGTGACTGTGCTCCTGCGATCCTGCACCGGCCACAGTACTTGCCGTCGGCAAATATTAGACGACGGCAAATGTATGCCGACGCCAAATATTACGCTGGAAGACCTGGATTGGTTTCCGATTTTTATATCTCTATTCTGGAATCTTCCCGTGAAACCGAATCCATCCCGCCTTCGCATCAACTTTCTGCAGGAGTTCGTTACGTATATCGTGCAGGGCCGGGTGCCGCCTCCAGCAGCATACGCCCCCACGAAATCTGAAAAGTCACATCCAGCTTCAATGAGGCCTTGAACGCTCAGATGGACAGCTCTCACTGCATTATGTCCATCCCCCCGGGATCACGTTGATCTCCAGGACGACCTTGAACAGCTACTTCAACACCCGTTCAACACCCGCCAGTGCGTCACTCGCTGTCAAAAGCCGCCATGGGCCCTACCGTCGAGGCCTGCCGGGCC
>Ga0180431_10003014_pt1 | contig 22020 bp, 16 predicted proteins | sample SS_ome_11_FD_132459 | JGI IMG/M metagenome (GOLD analysis project Ga0180431, IMG submission 132459) | Hypersaline lake sediment archaeal communities from the Salton Sea, California, USA - SS_1_MS_1 metaG | ecosystem: Environmental > Aquatic > Non-marine Saline and Alkaline > Hypersaline >...
ATCCCTACGGACGACTGATCGCTAGCGGCGTGGCGTCGATGATCTTCTTCCAGACCTTCGTCAGTTTGGCCATGAACGTTAACTTGCTTCCGGTCACCGGGCTGCCGCTTCCCCTGGTGAGCTACGGCGGGAGCTCTTTGCTGAATACCCTCATTGCTCTCGGACTGGTCGAGAGCGTTGCCCTGCGACGAGTGGAGCCAGGTTTCGGCCACTGACCGTCTCGAGGGCGTCTTCGTGAGCACCCGCCGGCTGCGTCTCACTCGGGAGCTTGTGCCAATCCGGCGTATCAAGGAGGGCTTTGCGCTATGTCGAAGTTGGAGGTGCGGGTTCGTTTTGCCCCCAGTCCCACGGGCGGCTTTCACGTGGGTGGAGCCAGAACGGCATTGTACAACTATCTGTACGCACGACACACCGATGGGTCGTTCATCTTGCGCATCGAGGACACGGATCGTACACGGTACGCCGAGGACTCTCTGGCCGACCACATTCAGGGCCTACGCTGGCTGGGAATCGAATGGGATGAAGGGCCCGAGGTTGGCGGGGAGTATGGGCCGTATTTCCAGTCTGAGCGCCTGGAGCTGTATCAGCGCTATGCCGAACGGCTGGTGCAAGAGGGACGGGCCTACTACTGTTTCTGCTCGACGGAACGGCTGGCTCATCTGAGGGAGAGGCAGCGCACCGAGGGCGGATCGATGGGCTATGACCGGCATTGCAGGGAGCTGACGTCGACGGAGATCTCCGCGTATCGCTCCAGTGGCATCACACCTGTTGTCCGATTGAAGGCCCCGCTGACCGGCACAACCGCCTTCCACGATGTTCTGAGGGGCGACATCTCCGTCGACAACAGGACATTGGAGGACCTGGTTCTGCTGAAGAGCGATGGATTCCCGACCTATCACTTGGCTGCTGTGGTCGACGACCATCTGATGAGGATCACGCACATCATGCGAGGTGACGAATGGCTGACCTCCGTACCCCAGCGGATCGTCCTGTACGATGCCTTCGGGTGGATCCCTCCAAAGTACATTCACTTGCCCACGATCCTCGATCCGAGCGGGAAGGGCAAACTGAGCAAGAGAAGGAAACACGAGCCTGGTGAGAGGGCCTACCCGGTCTTTGTGAACGAGTTCGCGACGCTGGGCTATCTTCCGGAAGCGATGGTGAACTACCTGGCCAGGGTGGGCTGGAGCCTTGATGACAAGACCGAGCTCTTCTCGATGGAGGAGCTGATCGATCACTTTGATCCATCGGGCATCAGCAAGGCGCCGGCCGTCTTCTCCTACGACAAGCTGGCCTGGATGAATGGCATTTACATAAGAAGACTGGAGAAGGAAGCCCTGGCCAAGAGGCTGGTGCCGTTTCTGGAACGGGCAGGCTTCGAAGCGGATCTCTCGATGGCGCTCGGGCTGGCACCACTAGTTCAGGAGCGCACGAAGCAACTCAGTGATGTTCCATCTCTTGTTGACTTCTTCTTCGTCGACAAACTGGACTACGAGCCCGAACTGCTAGTCCAGAAGAAGATGGATGCAGAGGGCACGCTGGAGGCCCTGGCTGCTGCCGAGGAGGCGCTGAGCGGACTCTCTGCCTTCGATGAGCAATCCCTGGAATCCGTGTTGCGCGCCCTGGCTGAAAGGCTAAACCTGAAAGCCGGACAGTTGTTCGGTACGGTCCGAGTGGCAGTGACCGGCCGCCGAGTGGCTCCCCCGCTGTTCGGCACCTTGAAGGTGCTCGGCAAGGAGAAGGTACTGGACAGACTGTCGCTAGCACGCGCTCTCTTGGAGGAAGACCGGGCTTGATCTACTGAGGCGCGCCTATCGCTTCTCTTGTCTCAGTTGAGCGCATCGCGAGTCCCAGAACGAGGCGGGACGTGTCATCTTCACGACCCTGACGTCGGCAAAGTGAGGCGCCAGGTTGGCCAACTCCTGGGGGAGAGTGTCCCACTGATCGCTGATCACGATGTCGGTCAGCCTGTCGGCCGTGGGGAGTACCCATTCCCACTGGAGCCGGAAGCGATCTGCCTTGAGGAAGTAGTTGCGCTTCTCCCAAGCTTCTGTGGCGGCGTTGATGGTCTCGTCGATGCCCCGGAGGCAGTAGACCAGTGCGGCTGTCATGTCCTTGGCCTCGGAGTCGAGCTCTCGTTTGAGAGCCAGTCGGCGTAGGATCTCCGCACTAGTGCGGCGCAACTGACTCCGCCGTTTGCCGGGGCCAAGTGTGTTGATCACTCTGCTCATGTTTTCCTCTCGTCGGTTGGCGTGGCGCTCGAATCGAGAGTATATGCGACCTGGTCGGAAAGGTCAAGAAGTGAGACGGACCTTGGCTGAGATGCCGGCGATGACTCCGGCCAGGCTCCGGCCCGCCCGGGGCTGAGTCTTGAGGTCGAGCCAAAGCTGCTTGTTGGGACCCTTCTTCTACGTCCTGATCCAGGGCAGGTTGATGGCATTGTGTATGCCGCGGCTCTCCAACAGGACGTGATTGTTGGAGTCATCGTAGCCGCGATCGGCTACGACAACCCATACATCGGGGCCCGCGCTGAGGTAGCGCACAGCTATCCTGGGAAGAAGCGCCCGGTCTGGTCTGTTGTCGGAAGACATCTGCAGGCTGGTGATCATCTGAGCCTTCTCATTGAGGCTGGTGCGCACGCTGTCGCCGTAGAAGTACTCAGGCGGGGTGTGCTTGCTGCCTTGTTAGTTCTGCGTTTGGTGGCTATGCTTCGCCTCTCAGCGCGTATTGGGATAGCGAGGAAGTTGCTCGCTTTCCTGCGGCGCCGGTCTTGCTGAGTGTTCACGTCGGCCACGCCACGTGTGCTATCGATGATTTGGACTGCGCCAGACTCCACACCTGCTTCTTGCGCTGTGAACACCACGTCTTGGGGTGGTTTTGTCCAAGGCTGCGACCGGTGACAACCAGTCTACCAGAGTCCTTGCCATGGCGCAGTCCACACTCCACGCTTTCGATAGTCTTCTCACGAAGGGCTTGACGGCCAGTCTTCGATGGCCTATAATGCGCAGCTTGAGCGTGTCTTCCGTATCCGTGTCTTCTGGAAGTAACGAACGGTGATTGTAGGAGCGGGCAGTACAGGGGCCATGGCTATCCTTGTTGGCTCCCGCGGCCCGCGCCATTTGCATCCGAGCGGAGTGTGAAATGCTTAGGAAGAGCGACGCACGACACGTGATTCTGCTGCTTGCCTTCGTGCTGGCCGGCTGTCGGCAAGTCGAGCCTGCGCCCACTCCCACGGCGATTCCTACCCCCATTGTGCCGGAGAAGCCGACGTACGTCGTCGAACGAGGGCCCATCGTGAATGAGTTGGAGTTCCTCGGTCGTATAGCCCCAGTCGTGGAGCAGGATCTCTTCTTCCGTATGGGTGGGTACGTGAGAGCGGTACTGGTACAGCGCGACGAGTCGGTCACGACTGACCAGGTGCTGGCAGAACTGGACGTGGAAGACCTGGAGAAGCAGTTGGCACAGGCTCAGGTCTCGCTAGAGCTGGGGCAGGCTCAGCTGGAGGAAGCCGAACGTGTCAACGCCGATCAGCTCGCGGAGGCACGCATCAATCTGGAGAAAGCCCGGCTGCGACTTGCGAGGCTCCGAGCGCAGAACCCAGCGTTGTCTGTGACTGTGGCAGCCGTACGGTTGGAGCAGGCCGTTGCCAGGGTGAAGCAGGCACAGGCGGGCTATGATCGTCGCGCAGCGCTTCCCGGGGCGGAGGCCTCTGCGGCCGCTCTCCAATTGGAGCAGGCGACTCAGGACCATCAGATTGCCAGCGCTCAGTATGACATTGCTTCTCAGGAGCAGACGGGCTACAGCTACGACGTGCAACTGCTCGAGAAGGACGTGGAACTGGCAGGCATAGCCTTGCAGCGGTTGGAAGAGAATGAGAACCTGCTGCTCACCAAAGATGTGGAGACGAAACGGTTGACCGTGGAACGTCTGAAGGCGCAGGTAGAGGCTGCGCAGATCAGATCCCCCATCGACGGGAAGGTGATGTCGGTATCGCTCTACGCCGGACGCTCGGTAGAAGCCTTCAAGCCGGTGATCATAGTGGCCGATGCCACCGAGGTGGAGGTGAGAGCGGACCTTGTGAGCAACAAGATGAAGGACATGGCCGAGGGAATGAAGTGTGTCGTTCGCCTCTCCAACAGCCCCGGCGAGGAATGGGCCGGTGAGATTCGGCGCTTGCCTTATCCGTATGGCAGCGGTGGAAGGAGCGGGGCAATCGACCAGGAGGACACATCGACTCGAATCAGCCTTGATGCCGACATGGCCAATGTGGGGCCGGGAGACCTGGCCAAGGTTGTGGTCGTGCTGGAGCGGAGAGAAGACGTCCTGTATCTGCCCCCGACGGCTATCCGCACCTTCGAGGGTCGCGAGTTCGTGGTAGTGCGCGATGGCGACGCGCAGCGGCGTGTGGACGTCAAGCTTGGCCTCGAGAGCGAAGACCGGGTCGAGATCCTGGAGGGACTGGAAGAGGGAGATGTAGTGGTAGGGCTCTAGGAAGCGTATGGGTACTGCGTTGGATCTGCGTCAGGAATCGAGGTGCATCGCTTGAACTGGGCAGGAAACCTCTTGTCGACTTTCGTGCTGGCCGCCAAGCGCCTGTGGAGCAATCGGTGGCTGATGCTCGCGGTGATGGCCGGACTGGTCGCCGCCGTGAGTCTGGTGATGAGCGTTCCGCTCTATGCCGACGCCATCAGCCACCGATTGCTTCAAGAGGAGCTGACCAAGGACAGCAGCGCGAGGCGGCCGCCTTTCACCTTCCGGTTCCAGTACATCGGTGCTTGGCACGGTCCTGTAGAGTGGCACGAGTGCGAGGCGCTGGACGCCTATCTGAGGACGAACGTGTGCTCAGATCTGGGGATTCGCCAGACACGGGCTGTCAGGTACATCAAGACTGACAACTACATGGTCTTCCCAGCCTCGGAGGAGTTCTATGAGGATGAGCGCCGATCGCTGACTTGGGCCTACATGGGGTGCCTCACCGATCTGCAATCCCACATCCGTCTGCTGGAAGGTCGGAATGCGCTGCCCCCCACGGGTCCTGACGACTCGATTGAGGTCCTGGTGGCTGGTAGGGTTGCAGAGGAGGTTGGCTTCCAGGTTGGCGAGCAGTACGTTCTGTTCGATTCGCGCATGGCGGCGGAATCGACGAAGGCGCCAACACAGCTTCCGGTCGTGATCGCGGGAATCTGGGAACCCTTGGATGAGGATGATTCCTACTGGCCGGTCGGGGTCAGCGCGTTTCGGGACGTCTTCCTTGTGCCTGAGCAGACGTTCATGAATAGGCTGGCCCCTGCCATCGAGAATGAGATCTACGGGGCGATCTGGCACCAGCAGTATGACGGAACGACCATACAGATCGATGACGTGGACTGGCTGCTAGGACAGATCATCGGGGTACGCTCCAGAGTTGGTGCGCTTCTCAGTCACGCCGATCTGGCCGAGTCTCCCGAGGATTCTCTCCGAGTATACAAGTACTCGACGTACGTGCTCACGATCTTGCTCTACGTGTTCAGCATACCCGTGATCGGACTGGTCCTCTACTTCACCGGGCTGGTCTCGACCATGGTCGTACAGAGGCAGCGTGGGGAAGTGGCAGCTCTTCGCAGTCGGGGGGCATCCCGATTCCAGATCGTGGGTGTGTACCTGTTGGAGGGGGGGCTGGTCGCGGCGGCCGCACTTGCGGTCGGCACGCCTCTGGCGATCGAGCTTGCCCGAGTCATGGGCAAGACGCGGTCATTCTTGGTGCTGGTGAACGAGGCTCCCCTGCTGGTCAGAGTAGGGGAGCGGAGCCTCCGGTACGGTATCCTTGCCCTTCTGATATCCGTTGCAGCCAACGCGATCCCTTCCATCGCTGCATCGAGCCACACGATCGTGACGTACAAGCAGGAGCAGACTCGTTCGCTGAGGCGGCCGTTCTGGCAGCGCTTCTACCTCGATTTCCTGCTGCTCGTGCCCCCCCTGTACGGCTACTACATGCTGCAACAGAGGGGTACGATCTCCGTGCTGGGTCAAGACCTCTCTGTCGGGAATCCATACCAGAATCCACTCCTCTTTTTGGTGCCTGCCCTATTCGTCTTTGCCCTAGCACTCGTCTCCATACGTTTCCTGCCCGCGATCATGTCCACCCTCGCCTGGTTAGGGGCAAGGGTACGTGGAGCGCCACACATTCTGGCGCTTCGGCATTTGGCACGCTCGTCGGGGGGCTATTTGGGACCTCTGCTGCTGCTGGTTCTGACGTTGAGCCTCGCGATCTTCAGCGCATCGATGGCTCGCACTCTGGATCGCCACCTGACGGACAGGGTCTACTATGATGTTGGAGCAGACCTGAATGTGGTGGAAACGGGGGAGTACTCGGAAAGCTCTAGCCTCATGGGGTTTGGTGCGCAAGCGGAGGAAGAGGAAGAGCCGGATGCGGTAGAGGAAGAGGAGGAGCCCAGATGGTACTTCCTGCCGGTGAGCGATCACCTGACCGTGTCAGGAGTCAGGGCGGCCGCTCGAGTAGGCGACTACTCTGCCGCCGCCCGAGTGGCAGGCCGAGTCAGTGAGGGGCGTTTCCTGGGTGTCGATCGAGTTGACTTTGCCAAGGTAGCCTACTTCCGGTCCGATTTCTGGGGAGGCTCGATGGGGTCGCTGATGAACCTTCTGGCTCTGGACAGTCGGGCGTTGCTGGCCAGTTGGGACTTCTTGGCTGCAAGCGGAGTGCACGTGGGAGACCGGGTCCTGCTCTCAGTCAGAGCTGGCGGAGTAAGGGAGATGGAGTTCGTCATCGTGGGGGGGCTGGACTACTTCCCGACGCTGTATCCTGAAGATGGCCCCTTCTTCGTAGGCAATCTGGTCTACGTGTTCGATCAGATCGGCGCTCAATACCCGTACGATGTATGGCTCTCACTGGAGCCTGGTGTGGATGGAGAGGGGATCGCGGAGGATCTGGCCGGGGTTGGATTCAACATAATGTCGACCAAGGATGCAGCGAAGCTCATCGCCGAGGAGCGGGGGCTGCCGGAGCGACGAGGTATCTACGGACTGCTTTCGGTGGGTTTCGTGTCTGCAGCGATTCTGACCGTGGTAGGTTTCATGCTGTATTCGATCATCTCGTTTCGGCGCCGCTTCATCGAGTTAGGCGTACTGCGTGCGATTGGACTTTCGGTGACTCAGATGACAGGATTCCTCGTGGGAGAACAGTTGGCTCTGGTTGCTGCCGGGACCGGTTTGGGTACCGCGGTTGGAGTGCTCACGAGCAATCTGTTCATACCTTTTTTGCAGGTGCGGGTGGGAGAGCATCCCCAGACACCTGCATTCGTAGTGCAGATCGCCTGGCAGGACGTGCGGCTGATCTACCTGGTCTTCGGAACGATGCTGCTTCTGGCTGTGATCGTGATGGTGGTGCTGCTGGCACGGATGAAGATCTTCCAGGCAGTCAAGCTGGGAGAGACCGCCTGATCGCCATCTGGTGATCGAGGGAGGGTCATGACCGAGCCCTTTGTGGTGTGTGACAACCTGGTTAAGATCTACAAGGTCGCCGACCTGGAGATCGTCGCTCTGCAGGGCTTGGATCTGGTGGTAGACCGCGGCGAGATGATGGGAATCGTCGGCTCGTCCGGATCAGGCAAATCCACCTTGCTGAACATCCTGGGCGGACTCGATCGTCCCTCCGCTGGTAGGGTGTCCGTCGGTGGAACCGATCTGGTCAAGCTGTCCAGTGTCGGCCTGACCCGCTATCGCCGTCGGCGCGTCGGGTTCGTGTGGCAGCAAGTCTCTCGGAACCTGATCCCGTACTTGACGGCCAGAGAGAACGTGGAGCTGCCCATGACCATTGCTGGCTACTCCAGAGGGCAGAAGCGTAAGCGCTCCGAAGAGCTGCTCGATGCTGTAGGCCTGTCAGATCGGGCGGGTCACCGTCTGGCTCAAATGTCGGGCGGCGAACAACAACGGATTGCCATTGGCGTGGCACTGGCGCACGAGCCCAGTCTTCTTCTGGCCGACGAGCCGACGGGGGAGATGGACAGCGCCACCGGTCAGATGATCTTCGAGACGCTGCGCAGGATCAACGCTGCCTATGGTCTCACTACCATCATCGTGACGCACGATCCGCGGATTGCAGGGCAAGTGGATCGTGTGGTGGCAATCCGAGACGGGAGAACCAGCAGCGAGATCGTGCGGCAGGTGTCCCAGATCGTCAAGGCGATGGTTGGGAACCAGTCAGAGGCAGAAGCGCGAGAAGTCGAGGAAGAAGCGGTTCACTACGAGGAATACGTGGTGCTGGATGGCGCCGGTCGCTTGCAGTTGCCGCGAGACTACCTGGAGAAGCTGGGGATTCGCGATCGGGCCACTCTCGAACTGGCCGAGGATGCTATCCTGGTAAGGCCGACGGATAGGCAAGCAAGCGGAGTCGCGGCAGGGCGCGAACGCGAGATCGAGGCGGCATCCCTCTTTCGCGACGATGAGCCACCGCCGCCGAGGCGGCGCAGCCGGGTACTGACGACTATCAGGCGCCTTTCCTCCAGGATGGCGGGACGCAAGGGGACGAAAAGGAAGCAGTCCAGATGATGGGCAGAGAGCAGGAGGGGGCCAGGCAAGTGGAAGAAGCTGTACCCGTCGTGCGGGTGCTGAACATCACGCGAGCGTATGACCTGGGCAAACACCGTGTTCATGCGCTTCGAGGTATCAGCCTGTCGGTGCCCGCGGGCGAACTCGTCATCTTGACCGGACGTTCTGGGGCGGGGAAGACCACGCTGGTCAACATAATCGGGGGATTGGACAGACCGACATCTGGGGAGGTCTACTTGTACGGGCAGCCTCTGGCCGGGCTGTCGGAGCGAGAACTCACCCGATTGCGGCGTCAGAGGATTGGGTTCGTATTTCAGTCCTTCGCTCTGCTTCCTACCTTCTCTGCGTACGAGAACGTCGAATTGGCTCTTCGCATAGGAGGGGTTGGAGTGCGTGAGTACAGGCAGCGAACCATGCGCTGTCTGGAGATCGTCGGCCTCGGCCGCTGGAGTCGCCATCGCTCGCACGAGCTATCGGGAGGTCAGCAGCAGCGCGTGGCGATTGCGAGAGCATTGGTGACGCGTCCCGACCTGATCCTGGCTGATGAGCCTGCTGGCGAACTGGATAGCGTGACCGGCCGGAAGATCTACAGGTTGTTTGAGGACATAGTGGCGAGTGAGGGAATCACTGTCGTGATGGTTACTCACGACCCGGTCGCGCTGGAGTATGCGTCGTCGGTCTTCAGGCTTCGCGATGGGCTGATTGAGGATTGCAGCGACGTGGCAGCATAGCCCTTGCTGGGACGGGTGCTGCAGAAGTCGCCCTGTGTGGCTGCTATGCTATCGCGATCTGGAACCCGAAGTGGCGAGACCGAGGAGCGGGAGGAAGTGTCGTTGCATCGGGCACAGAATGGAATTCGGTATCCGGGACTGGCAATCGCGATCCTGTGTTTGGTGGCCGGGTCTCTTCTGAGTTGCGGGGTGGACGTGCCGACCCCCGAGACTGTGACGATCACGTTTGCCTGCCGCGAGATCGAAACCGACTTCTATGAGGGCCTGCGCCGGGAGTTTGAGGAAGCCCAGCCTCGCATACGCGTTGAGTTGAGCGACCTCCGTGCCCACAACGGGGACGTCTTCACGGCATCGCAGTTCGATCTGGCCGGACTGCGGGACCGGGGTGACATTCTGAGCCTGGACCCGTTCATCGAACAGGGTGAGTCGCTCGATCTCTCAGATTTCTATCCTGGCACGGTGGGTCTCCTCAGCAGTGAGGGGGAGACGTGGGCCATTCCGGCAGGCGTGGACGTCATCGCGATGTACTACAACCAGGACCTGTTTGACCGCTACGGAGTTGGTTATCCCGAGATTGGATGGACGTGGGAGGACTTCCTGAGTGCCGCCCTTGCCATACGCGATGACGATGCGGGTGTCTTTGGCTACGTCTCTACGCCGCACACGTACGGCCCGGTGGTGTTCATCTATCAGCACGGGGGACAGTTGTTTGACGACCTACAGAAGCCCACGAGCACCACGTTTGACCATCCGTTGACCATCGAGGCTGTGGAGTGGTACGCCCGGCTGACATACGAGCACGGTGTGGCTCCTACGCCGGAACAAGCGCGAGTGAGCTTCGGCTGGAGCACCATGGACTTCTTCCGTGCGATTGTGGACGACAGGGCGGGCATGTGGATGGGGATGCTTTCCGAACGCCGGCAGGTGCTGCAACAGACGAAGTTGGATGTCCACTGGGGAGTGGTTCCTCTGCCCCGCGACACCGAATCGGTGACCGGGGCCATGGTGGAGGGGTGCGTGGTATCCTCTGAGACGCAGTACCCCAAGGCGTGCTATGAATGGATCGCGTTTCTGAGCGGTCGGGTGCCCAACATCCTGGTTCCCGCACGCAAGTCTGTCGCCCACTCGGCGGCATACGATCAGCGCGTGGGGAAAGACGTCGCCCTGGTCGCCCGGCTGTGCATGGAGGATGCCATGCTTGTCTCGCCGGAGCTGGCCGGGTTTGAGGGAGCTCTCGAGACGTTCTACGCGGCGCTTGAGGAAGTTGTCAGCCAACGTTCCACTGCTGAGGAAGCGATGAACTGGGCTCAGTCACGAGCGGAACAGCAAGGAGAATAGCAGCCTTGACAGATCTATCAGGGCCGCTATAATACGCTGGGTTCTTGAGTGGGACGCAAGTGGCAATGCGACAAGCTAAGGTGCATGAGCAACATCGCCTGCATCTTGGATCTATCTGGATGTGCCCTGGCTCGGCGGACTATTCCTCCCCATCTTGCCGACTCCGTCTGGGGCCGGGGCGCGTTGTCGTGAAGGTGAATCGCCCAACAGAGGGAATACCGGTGCCGACGACTGCAGTCGCGCCGAGTAGAAGATTCTGTGCAACGATCCCTTGGATCTGGTGGATGAAGTAGGACCGATTGTGGGTCCACGAGCCGCTTGGGATCTGTAGGTGTGTTGAGCCGGCAACCAAGCTCGACCGGCAGATGCGGTCGAGACGATGTACACTCTACCATAGGAACCATGGCCACGAGGAGGGGCACCTATGCCCAAGCCCGACGTGAAGTTCTTCGATGAGGCCTTGCCACGCCTCAAGACCGGGTGGGACACGATAGCCGAGGTCCTGGCTCTGACTCTGGGGCCAAGAACCGGTCACGTGATCAGCACTCCGGAGGCACGACCCAACAACACTGAAAGGTTGACCGACGCTGCAACGATCGCCCGACGTATCATTGAGATACCCGGTCGGGTTGAGAATGTTGGGGCCATGATGGTACGACACATGGCCTGGCGGATGCATGAGGAAACAGGAGACGGCGCGGCGACCGTAGCCGTGCTGGCACGTGCGATTCTGGAGGAAGGGTATCGCCGCGTGATCGCCGGGGCCAATCCGATGATGGTGCGCCAGGGCATCGAGCGTGCGACGAAGGTCGCGCAGGATGCACTGCAAGAGATGGCCCGATCGATCGAAGGCGAGGAGCAGCTCGCTCAATTAGCGACGGCGATGCTTGGTGATCGTAAGCTGGGTCGAATCCTGGGTGAGATGCTCGACCTGTTAGGCAGCGATGGTGCTATCGTCATCCAGGAATTCATGGGGCCATACCTCGATCGGCAGTACGTTGACGGTCTTCGCTACGAGAAGGGCGGGTACGCATCTCCACATTTCATCACCGATCAGGCGAGGCGGGAAGCGGTGGTGGAGGAGCCTCGCGTGCTCATCACTGATGTGGAAGTGGAGCGGGTGGAGCAGTTGGTCCACTTGTTGAATGAGATCGCCACGGGAGACAAAGCGCCCCTGGTCGTGATCTCCCGCGCGATCAAGGGAGCTGCGCTGGCGACTCTCGTGTTGAATCACCAGAAGAAAGTGTTACCCTGCTTGGGAATCAACTACACGGTCATCTTCCAGCATGCGGAGACGCTGGGGGACATGGCCCTCATGACCGGTGGACGCTTCCTCAGCAAGGAGGTAGGGGATAGGCTGGAGGATGCTACCCTCTCGGATCTTGGCAGAGCTCGCAGGGTGATCGCGGGGCGCGATGAGTTCACCATCGTGGGTGGGCACGGGGATAGGGAAGCGACAAAGCAGCGGGCACGCGAGCTCCGCGCACGGCTGAGCGCCGGAGCGTACGAGCCGGAGCACGAGAATGGGCTGCGCAAGAGATTGGGTCTGCTGGCCGGCGGGGTAGGCATTCTGAAGTTCGGCACGAACTCCGAACAAGAGAGAAAGATGAAGCGGCAACAGATAGAAGGGACTCTTTCAGTTCTGTCTGATGCGATGGAAGGTGGGGTTGTTCCCGGAGGGGGGGCTGCTTACCTGGCCTGCATTCCCGCGGTCAGGGGACTGGAAGGCAACGGAGACCAGAAGGTCGGAATCGACATCGTTGCTGAGGCGTTGGAGGCCCCTATGAGACAGATTGCCAAGAACGCGGGGCTCCATCCACCACTCGTCGTGGCCGAGGCGAAACGGCATGGTTTGGGCTACGGCTACGATGTCCTGGCCGAAAAGGTCGTCAATATGGAAGAGGCAGGCATCATGGATTCGGTGAGAGTACTGTCGGACGCGCTGGGCATAGCTGCCAGCGGAGGCTGCATGGCGCTCACCGCCGGAGCCATTGTGTTGAAGCGAAAGCCTGCCCAATCGATGGAACCGTAGCTATCGGAGCGCAATGAGGGAGACCGGAGCTGCCAATGACAACAGAGCGGGAGTGGAAGCGGATTGGGCCGATTGAAGATGGTGGAACCGTTCTTGGCCTATGCATCGGTTGGTTGAACGGCAGGGACACTCTGTGGGCCACAACGGGTATGGTGCCGTTCCGCTCCGATGATGGGGCTGAGTCCTGGTACCCTGTTGACGAGGGGTCGCGAGGGTATCAGCTTGTTACGATCGAGTATGGACCGCCCGGGGTATTGATAGCAGGGGATCTGAAGGGTAACATCCTTCGTTCTCTCGATGGTGGACGCAGTTGGAGCCCAGTGGAGTCACCCGGGCGAGCCCGTCCTGTTGCCTGTCTGGGGGTTTCGCCATACTTCGAGGCGGATGGTGTGGTCCTTCTCGGGACGGATGGGGACGGCATGTGGCGCTCAGCAGATAACGGCCGACACTGGGATGAGGTGAATTTCGGCCTTCTGGACCTGAGTGTGCTGGCCGTGGCCTGCGCTCCTGAATGGGGGCGATACGAGTACGCCTTTGCGGGCACGACAGACGGTGTGTATCGCTCCAGGAATGGGGGGCGGGCATGGGAGGCGGCGAATGCCGGGCTCGAAGGTGTGGCCGTGTCTGCCCTGGCGGTCAGCCCCGGCTTCTCCGAGGACCGCACGCTCTTCGCTGCCACTGAGGAGCAGGGCATCTACCGTTCTGGCGATCAGGGTGCTACGTGGAAGAAGGCCTCGCAGGGGCTGGGCGACGGGGGAATCAATGCCCTGTGGATTTCGCCGCACTTCGAGAGCGACGGCGTTCTCGTGGCGGGGACGTCCAGCGGGGTCTTTAGATCAGACGACGGTGGGGAGCGCTGGGCCTCAGTTGCAGAGCAGACTCCTCCGGTGCTGTGTCTGGTGGGTGGCACGAACGCTGTTTACGCTGGAGTGGTCAACGTCGGTGTGCTGAGATCCACAGACCTCGGCAAGACGTGGGTCCCGGCGACGCAAGGTCTTTCCGCCCGGAACTACGCTCGCTTGCTGAGTTGCTCTGCGAAGGCACTGGTGGCCGTGGGTTCCGAGGAAGGGGTGGTACGGTCCGACGACGGCGGCAGTCATTGGGCTCACGTGCGTGTCCCGGAAGAGCATCTGCCCATCGGCTCGTTGGACGCCTCGGAGCCGCCCGATGGGCCTGCCTTCTTCCTGGCCTCCACTTTCGAAGGTGGGCTGATTCGCTCGGTTGATGGAGGCAGCACGTGGGAGCAAGTAGGTGGAGAGGCCAACGGAGTGCGATCCGTTCTGCTGTCTCCGGATTTCGAGCAGGACCAGACAGCATGGGCCGGCACCGAGGGGGGCGAGATTCTGGTTACTCGTGATGCCGGAAAGACGTGGGACGGAGTGGGTTCGCCCTGTGGAGGAGAGCCGATTCTTCGGCTGGCCGCGTCTCCCGGTTTCGGTCAGGACCGCACTCTGTTTGCGGGGACGTTCCTGGCAGGCGATGGGGACAGGGCAAGTGCTGTGCGCGTTTGGCGCTCCTCTGACGGAGGAGCGCGATGGCAGGCCTATCTGGAGCGGGAGAGCCCGAGCGCCTGGTTGTCACTGGCGTTGCCTCCGAGCACCACTCCAGGAGCGTACAACGCAGGTGTCTTCGGAATAGGCTCTCGTGTCTTTCGCCCCTCGGGTGGACGTCGCGTCGAGGAGGTGATCTCGCCCGACGAGCCGGTCATCCTGGATCTCATAGCTGTGCCTTGTAACGAAAAGGGCGCTGACCTGTATGCTGCTACCAGCCAGGGGGTCTTCGCGCGGATGAAGGGAGCGGAACGATGGAAGTCGGTCAGCGAAGGTCTCTCCGATGAGTTGATACTGTGTCTGCTACCATCGCCCAACTATGCGGAGGACGGTCTATTGTACGCTCTCGGTGTTGGAAGCATTCTCTGGAGTCTTGAGACCAAGTAGGAGCTGATCCACTCTATGGCGATGCATCGGCTTGACCCAAGAGCCGGCCAGTGCTATGCTGTTGAGAGACCAGATTGGGGTGAGTTGGACCGACCAGCCCGCCCGGTCGGAATGAGAGTACAAGACCACGTGGAGGTACGAAATGCCGAACATAGGAACGACCGAGTTGATTCTCTTCCTGCTGATCGTGTTGATCATCTTTGGTGCGGGCAAGCTCCCTCAGGTTGGTGAGGCACTGGGCAAGGCGATCCGCGGGTTCAAGGATGCTCAGAAGGAGCTAGACGCTACCGCTGAAGATGTCAAGGAAGCGATCTCTGTGGAAGAGCCCGAGGAGAAGAAGTAGCAGGGGGACCGAGATCCGAAGCGGCGGCTTCTGAACCGGGTGATGAGACGTGGTGGCCCTGGTACGAGCAGGTGCAGGCTGTTTCGGGGGGATGCCGCTTGATGCCGGGACGAACCGCGGAGCCCCGTGGTTGAGAACCGCGGGTGGATGGAGGAGGGGAAAGGCGTGGCCCGCTGACGGCTGTGGGGTTTCAGGCTGGGCTCGCTACGTATCATGTTGCAGACCATTGGGTTCGTGATCCTCATTCTGGCCGGCATTGCCATTCTGGGACCGGAGAAGCTCCCCATCGGCGATGAGGCAATCGCGCTCAATCTGGTGAACCTTGCCCGTTCACGCAGCGGAGAAGAGCCTTATACGTTGGAGGAGGCGAGGGCCTACTGGAAGAGCACGGACAGCTTGATCTGCGGTGTCGTGAGCTTCCTGCAGGCGGCGGAGGAGCACCTTGTCGAGCTTCGCAGACGCATCTTCAGCACACTGGGTGCCATTGCCGTCAGTTCGATCATCTCCGGCGTCCTGAGCAACTACATCCTCGAGTTCCTGGTTCGTCCTGCGGGAATCAGGTTGGTGTCTCTGCAACCGACCGAGATGTTCGGCATGTACATCAAGGTGATCGTGAGCGCTGCTATTGGTCTCTCGGTGCCGGTGATCCTGTATCACGTTCTGGCTTTCATTCGACCAGCGCTCGAATCTCCCCAAGAGGAGCGCGTGTTTCGTACGGTCGTGTTCATCGCAGCACCCTTCCCGGTTGTGTTCTTTGGCGGCGGGGTTTGCTTTGCCTACTTCGTCATGCTGCCGTTCGCACTGGGGTACCTGGGTACTTTCGGCGCGCACCTGGCTCAGGCGACGTGGAGCATCGGAAGCTACATCGATTTCGTGACGAGCCTGCTCTTCTGGCTCGGCCTGGCCTTCGAGACGCCTCTGATCATGTTCGTACTGGCGAGGACGGGGATCGTCTCTGCTCAACGCTTCGGATCGGCGCGCAAGTTTGCCTATGTGGGCATAGCGGCCGCCGCTGCGGTTATCACGCCGACTCCCGACGCGTTCAACATGCTTCTGGTGATGGCGCCGCTGGCGTTGCTGTACGAGTTTGGGGTGTTGCTGGCCAAGCTGGGCGGCAAGAGATCGTCGTCTGACGGTTCGTAGGTCTGGTCGGCCGCCGAAGTCACACCGATCAGCATCTGCGGTCGGGGCAGAAGAGCCCACATGACAGGTGTGTGTTGACTTGGCGGCTCCGACTTGCTGTCGGTTGCCTTGTGTGGTGCTGCGGTCCCGTGGTGGCGGGAGTGCAAGTGTGTGTCAGCGGGTCCGCGCACTGGAGGGCAGAGTGTTGGTCGTGGGCGACTCAGTCACGGAGTCGCGGAGCATACCAGTCGCGACTTCGTGAACCACCGTAGTATCCTCTGACGTTCTCCGATCTACAGGAGGTGAGCGCATCTGTGGCTATTTCCGAGGCTTCTCGTCTGCGTCTTGGGGTCGCATGGTATCCCGAGCACTGGCCGGAAGGGCGCTGGCCGGAAGACATCGGCCTAATGCGTGATGCAGGGCTTACGGTAGTACGCCTGGCGGAGTTCTCCTGGTCCACGCTGGAGCCTTCACAGGGTGATTTCCGGTTCGAGTGGCTGGATCGGGCCATTTCGGCTCTGGCCGAGGCCGGTATCGTTGCGGTGCTGGGCACCCCTACGGCGGCACCGCCTGCTTGGCTGATGAGCAGTCGTCCCGGTGCTCTGGCCGTGGACGAGAACGGCAGGCGCGTCCAGATTGGCAATCGGTGCCACTACTGTGTCAACTCACCCGATTTCCATTCCGCTGTACAGAGAGTCGTCACCGCCATGGCCGAGCGGTTTGGCGATAATGCGAACGTCATCGGCTGGCAGATCGACAACGAGTTCAACCGGGTGTGCTACTGTGAGCACTGCCGCGGCTTGTTCCAGCAGTACCTGGCAGAGAAGTACGGCTCGCTGGATGAGTTGAATGAGCATTGGGCGACTCGCTATTGGAGCCAGACCTACTCGGCGTGGGATCAGATACCCATCCCGATTGGCCCGCATAACCCCGGGCTCATGCTGGAGTTCAAGCATTTCGTCACCGAGAGCTACCGGGAGTTCCTGAAGCTCCAGATCGAGGCATTGCGCCCTCATCTGCGGACTGACGTGTGGATCACGCACAACTTCATGGGTTGGTTCGGCGGTTTCGATCACTACACACTCAGCGAAGAGCTCGATCTGGCTTCGTGGGATTGGTACGTAGCCAGCGGGCACAATGACTATCTGACGTCGGGCGCGGCGCACGATCTTGCCCGAGGCCTCAAGCGCCGGCCTTACTGGGTCATGGAGACTCAACCTGGGTGCGTGAACTGGTCGTCGGTGAACAACTCGCTCCATAAGGGAGAGGCGCGGGCAATGGCCTGGCACGCCGTAGCGCATGGCGCTGAAGCGGTGCTCTACTGGCAGTGGCGCAGTGCTCTGAATGGGCAGGAGCAGTATCACGGCACGCTGGTGGATCAATCGGGCCGGCCGCGCCCCTTCTATGCAGAGGCCAAGCAGATTGGTGGCGATTTCGCGGCGGCATCGAGATTGCTGGCAGATTCCAGCCCTCGGGCGAGGGTCGCCTTGATCAATTCGTATGATAGCCGGTGGTCGCTTGAGGGGCAACGGCATCATCGCGACTTCGACTACGTTGCTCATCTGCAGCACTACTATAGACCTTTCTCGACGTTGAACATCGCTACGGATATCATCTCGGCCGAGACGCCGCTCAAAGGCTATCGGATGGTCGTTGCGCCGGCGCTCCTGGTCATCAGCGATGAACAGGCCGAGCGGTTGACCCGATTCGTGAAGCGGGGGGGGCAGTTGGTGCTGACGGCTCGCTGTGGGATGAAGGACGGGTACAATGCTCTTCGTCCATCGCGACAGCCAGGTCCGTTGGCGGATCTCGCCGGCGTTGAGGTGGAGGAGTACTACGCGCTGTCGGAGCCTGCTCCGGTGATTGGAAACTGGTTCTCGGGGGTGTCGCGATTGTGGGCCGAACGACTTGCTCTGCAGAAAGATTCCGATGTGCGGGTGATAGCTAGGTATGGTGCCTCCAACGGGTGGCTGGATGATCAGGTAGCCATAACGGTACGAGCACACGGCACGGGGCTGGTGTACTACGTGGGTGCCTACTTGGACGACGAGGCTCAGCAGGCGCTGATTGCGCACATGATGCCGCTGGCCAGCGTCAGGCCGGCTTTGGAGGCACCCGACGGAGTCGAAGTGCGCCGACGTTGGAAGGCCGATGGTTCGGCAGTGTACGTGGCCATTAACCACACACGTATGCGGCAGTCACTGATCTTACCGTGGCCGATGCACGAGCATCTGAGCACTCGGGAGGCCGAGGAGGCGCTGGAACTTGAACCCTACGGAGTAGCCGTCTTGACGCGGTCGACCTGACTATCGGCCCTTGACGCGTGCGGCAACGAACAGGGAATCGTCGGCCTGTCCGACCGCAGGATGGGCTTCGCCCGAGACGTACCGACGAGGGATTGGAAGTTGGAAGGAGGAGAGCAGAAATCGTGAAGGCTCTGCAGAAGACTCGACCGGAAAAGGGCGCCGAACTGGTGGACATCCCCGAGCCGGAGGTTGGCCCTGATGACGTGCTGGTCAAGGTGAAGGCCGCTGCCATCTGTGGCACGGACGTTCACATATACAACTGGAATGCGTGGGCACAGCAGAGAATCAAGATACCCATGACCTTTGGCCACGAGTTCTGTGGTGAGGTCATCCAGGCTGGAGAGCACGTCTCACACGTACAGCCGGGCGATCTCATCGCGGGGGAGACGCACATCCCGTGTGGTCAGTGTAGCCAGTGCCAGACCGGGAACCAGCACCGTTGCGAGCGGATGGCCATCATTGGGGTTCACACCGAAGGGGTCTTCTCCGAACTCGCATCCATACCTGCGGTGTGTGCGTGGAAGCTGGACCCGGAGACCGATCCCGAACTTGGGGCGCTGCTGGAACCGATGGGCGTTGCGACGCACGGCCTGCTGGCCGGGCCGATCGATGGCCGGAGCGTGGCCATAGTCGGGTGCGGGCCGATTGGCATCTTCGGCGCTCAGGTCGCGTCCTCCTTGGGTGCCCATCCCTTGTTCGTCCTGGACATCAACCCATACCGATTGGAGATGGCGAAGCGGATCGTGCCCCAGGCGGTAGCGCTGAACCCCGCCGAGGGCAAGGCTCGCGAGGCCGTTCGCGCTGCGACTCATGGTAGAGGGGTCGAGGTCTCGGTGGAACTGAGTGGCAGTGTGCCCGGAACGCGACTGGCATTTGACCTGGTTGCCCTGGGCGGACGCGTTAGTCTGGTAGGCCTGACCGGCGAACCGGTGACACTCAATTCCTGCGATGACATCATCTACAAGGAGGCCACTGTCGTTGGGACGACGGGACGCCTGATGTGGAAGACGTGGTGGCAGATGGATGGTTTCCTGGCCAGCGGACGGTTCGATCCTCGCGAGGTCATCACTCACCGATTCGCTCTGGCTGACTATGCTGAGGCTCTGGAACTAGCCGGCTCAGGCGGGGCCGGCAAGATACTTCTGCTGCCCTAGTTCGAGGGTTCGTTGTCAACTTCTGGGTTGGGGCTGAGGTCGCAGAAGATCGATGCTCCCTGCGCCCAGATGTTTGGCGTGATTGATGCCTGGTAGGTTTGGGGTAGGCTGCTGGTAGCAAATGTCGATGCGCAGCCGCGCTCCGAAGTGTGGTGTGAGGACGTCGTGACAGGACTGGCTGTTGTTGCGGATGATCTGACAGGGGCCATGGACGCCGGGGTCAAACTGGCGAAGCTGGGTCTGGGTACCGTGGTCTTGCTTGATGCTGGAGAGTTACCTCGGGTTGAGGTCGTTGTCGTGAGTACCGACAGTCGCGATGAGACTCGCGAAGTGGCCTATTCCCGAGCCCGTGAGGTAGCCGGTAGGTTGCAGGGTCGCGCTGTGTACAAGAAGATCGACTCGACCCTGCGAGGCAACATCGGCCCGGAACTGGATGGGTTGCTGGACGGCTTGGGTCTGGAGCGCGCGTTGGTCGCTCCGGCCTTTCCATCTGCGGGGCGGACGACCGTGGATGGTTGCCACCGCGTGCATGGTGTGCCGCTGGCTGACAGTGCCTTCGCTGCCGATCCTTCCTGGCCTGCGAAGGAGTCGCACCTGCCCACGCTCCTGCGAGGGCAGACTCGGCGCTCAGTCGGTCACCTCCCGCTGGCGGTGATCGCAGAGGGCGAGCGGCGCGTGATCGAGGCGTTGAGGGCCGAACCTGCGAGTGTGGTAGCTGCTGACGCGGCTGAGCCGGTTCACCTGCAGACTTTGGCGACTGCCTTGGCTGCCATGAAGGATCGGTGGCTGCCCTGCGGGTCTGCCGGTCTGGCCGAGATGTGGCCACGTACTCTGGGGATGAAAAGGTCGTCTGGCGTATCCCCAGGATGGTCTGCTGACTCGCGTCCGGTGCTGGTTGTTGCAGGGAGTCGCCACGAGGCCACCGCCGCACAGCTCAGCAGAGCGGCGGCGGATGGGATTCTCAGAGTGATCGATCTGCCCGTAGTTGACGAGGAGTGGCAGAGCGTGGCAGAGCTCTGTGCTGTGCCTGCTCTGGCTCAGGGGCTGAGCGTGGCTCTGACTACGACGTTCTCGCCGTACCAGGAGGGCAGGCGGGCGGCCAACGCTGAGATGCTCGGCCGAGCCGCGAAATGGGTTCTTGCGCATTCGGCCGTGTCTGGTCTTGTGATGACCGGGGGTGACGTAGCTCGGGCAGTGTGCCGGGTTCTGGGGACGAGAGCGCTGCGAGTGGTGGACGAGATCCAGCCGGGTTTGCCTGCAGGAACCCTGTTGGGAGGCGTCTGTGATGGACTGAGGGCGGTGACCAAGGCCGGAGGATTCGGGGACAGTGAAGCCATTCTAGAGAGCGTGAGTTACATAAGGGATGGTGCTGAGCGGGATGGATAGGCCGATTCTTGGAGTGACGATGGGGGATGCCAGTGGTGCAGGCCCCGAGATAACAATGAAGGCGCTTGCGCTGCCTGAGGTGCGCGCTGTGTGCCGACCCATTGTGATTGGCGACGCGGCGACCATGCGGCGGGCAGCAAGCATCGTCGGAATCGGTCTGCCGGTTCGTAGTATAGATCGAGTATGCGATGCGAGTTACGCGGACGATGTCGTTGAAGTGATTGACCTTCAGAACATCGATCTGGAGCAGCTGGAATTCGCGAGAGTTCAGGCCATGGCCGGCAGAGCGGCGTACGAGTGCGTGGCCAAGGCCGTGGAGATGGCCGTGTCCGGCGAGATTGGCGCGATAGTCACGGCGGCTCTGCACAAGGAGGCTCTGCACGCGGCAGGTTTCGGGTTCCCTGGGCACACCGAGATCCTGGCGCATCTCTGCGGAGTCAAGAGTGTCACTATGCTGTTGGTGGCGGGGGACTTCCGCGTCAGCCATGTCAGTACTCACGTATCGTTGCGCGAAGCCATCGAGCGAGTCAAGGAGGATCGCATCCTGGAGGTCGTACGGCTCACTCACGAAGCTGTGCGCCGTATGGGCCGTGTCCAGCCTAGGATCGGAGTGGCGGGGCTCAACCCACACGCCGGCGAGGGAGGCCTGTTCGGCTGTGAAGAGAAGACGGAGATCGCTCCGGCGGTTGAGAAGGCGCGGGCCGAGGGGATGGACGTGGCCGGGCCGATTCCTCCGGACACGGTGTTCTTCCGCATGATGCACGGGCAGTACGACGCAGTGGTGGCGATGTTTCATGACCAAGGCCACATTCCGGTTAAGGTGCTGGCGTTCGATGATGGCGTCAACGTCACACTAGGGCTGCCCATCATCCGAACGTCCGTGGATCATGGGACGGTATACGGCAAGGCAGGCAAGGGAACCGCGCGTCCCGGTAGCATGATCCAGGCGCTCAAGCTGGCGGCCGAGATGGCCTCGACACCGGATCGGCGCGAGACGGGATCGAACACGCCGACCGGCAGTGGGCGGCTCGATGATAGCTCGGGAGTTCGATGATGTTGAAGGTCGTGGCGAACCTCGGTCTTCTCTTCACTGAGGTTCCGGTACCGAACCGGTTCCAGCGAGCAGA
>Ga0180431_10003018_pt1 | contig 22007 bp, 21 predicted proteins | sample SS_ome_11_FD_132459 | JGI IMG/M metagenome (GOLD analysis project Ga0180431, IMG submission 132459) | Hypersaline lake sediment archaeal communities from the Salton Sea, California, USA - SS_1_MS_1 metaG | ecosystem: Environmental > Aquatic > Non-marine Saline and Alkaline > Hypersaline >...
ACTTGCGAAACCGCGGTTACCCACAATAGCACCTCGACGAATCCTATTAGGACCGAAGCAGCCAAACGCCCCTGTACCACGAGGTGAGTTTTCGGAACCTTCAGCGTAATGGATGGATTCGGATCATGGAGCTACTCAACAACATGCCTCTATGGCTAGTTGCCCTGGCGATATTCGCTCTCAGAATCGTCGACGTATCGCTGGGAACGATCCGAACCATCCTCGTGGTACAGGGGCGTTTGGCTGCTTCGGTCCTAATAGGATTCGTCGAGGTGCTATTGTGGGTAACCGCGGTTTCGCAAGTGATCGCAAACATAAAGGAGAGCCCGCTGCTTGCAGTTGCTTTCGCAGGCGGATTTGCGACCGGCAACGCCGCCGGTATCTTATTGGAACGTCGGCTGGCCATCGGGACGTGCGTGCTGAGGATTATTTCCAACGGACAAGGTGAGAAAGTAGCGGGGGCGTTCAGGAACGCCGGCAGAGATGTCACGAGCTTTGACGGTTGGGACGAAGGCGGACAACGCAAACTCCTGTACACGACCTGTCCGCGTCGGGAAGCGAAGCATCTCGTCGACCTGGCGAAGGTGATAGACCCACACCTTTTTTACATGGTTGATCGATTCTCCCAGACGGGAAACGGCGGCCCGTTGCCGCATCCTTCCGGGTGGCGGGCGGTACTCAAAAAGAAGTAACTGAGGGGGACTTTTGCCTAGTCCGGCGGAGCAGACTTCCTACGATGTCGGCTCTACCTGATGGCCATTTCGCTATTTGATCTTGATCTCAGTGGCTTTCGGCTTAGCGGTGGGTGATTTCGGAAGGTGTACACGCAGCACGCCGTCGACGTAGCCCGCTGATAGCTTGTCTTCCCCAACATCGTCGGGTAGCATGAAACTCCGGGTGAAATGTCCGTATGCACGCTCAATGCAGTGCACCTTCTCGGTTTTTTCTCCTTCTCGTGCTTCCGTTCTCCTCGGATCGTCAGCCGTCCGTGACTCGCGAACACCTTGGCATCTTCTTTCTTGATACTAGGCAGTTCGGCCTTCCGGTGTGTTGCTCGACATTAAGCAAAATGTCAAGTAACTTAATATTGACTTTTATGGTCGAAGATTATACTGTCCAGTCATGAAAGACCACGTAGACAAAGTCATCGAACAGTGGGACGACGAGCGGCCGGACTTAGATGCCACACCGCTGGGAGTCCTGAACCGGGTGGTACGCCTCGGAAAGCATATCGAGGCTGATCTCAAACAGGCACTCGCACCATTCGGCCTCGACACATGGAGCTTTGACGTGTTGGCGGCGCTGCGTCGCCAAGGTGAACCGTATTCCATGTCGCCAACTGCGCTGCGGCGCGCGGCCCTCCTGACGTCCGGAGCCATGACCAACCGTATCGACCGGTTGGAAGAGCGAAATCTCGTCGGACGAGTGCCCGATCCGAACGATCGCCGGGCTCTCAGAGTCCACCTCACATCGGATGGCCTCCACCTCATAGAGCAAGCGCTCGAGATTCGTTTCAGAGCTGCGGAGGATCTTGCATCTCGACTGACCGAGGCGGAGATGAAGAAGCTGACCGCGTTGCTTCGGAAGCTGCTGCTGGCAAAGCCCGAGGAAATGGTTCCCAGCGGCTGACCAAACATGACACAACAGATTCCCGGCGACGCGGCGACCACCCCGTCGCCAGAGCCCCCGCCCTTTGCCGTCGGGGCCGACGTCGCATTGCTGGACGGTGCCGTGGGCGCGCCCCCCAACGTCGAGTCGCTGTGGCGGACCGCCGCCGACAACGGCACACCCCTCGAAGAGAGGCTCGAGGCCTACGAGGACGTTATTGACTCTGAGGTCGGCGACACGACCCTCACGCGGGCACGAAACCTCGAGAGAGAGATCGGCCTGCGGCAGATCTACCTCAAGTTCGAAGGCGGCAATCCTTCCGGTACACAGAAGGATCGCATCGCATTCGCACAAGTGCTCGATGCCCTACGGCGCGGATACGACACGGTAACCGCCGCCACCTGCGGCAACTATGGCGCGGCGCTCGCACTAGCCGCTTCTGTGGCGGGAGTGCGCTGTATCATTTACATCCCTTCAGTGTACGTGGCGAAACGCGCCGGCGAGATATCGGACTATGGCGCCGAAGTCCTGCGTTTCGGCGAGGATTACGAAGCGGCGGTGATCGAATCCCGAAAACGGGCCGAGCGGGACGACCTATACGACGCAAATCCCGGCGGGGTAAACACGCCGATACAGTTGCGCGCCTATGGCGAGATAGCCTACGAGATATACGACGAACTGCGCGACGCGCCTGCCGCAGTGGCTGTGCCCGTCTCCAACGGGACCACAGTGGCGGGGATCCACAAAGGTTTCGTGAGCCTCTACCGCCGTGGCCGTACATCTCACCTGCCCCGCATCGTCGTCGGCTCGTCCTTCAACAAGAATCCGATAGTGCGCGCGTATTTGGGCAAGCTGCCGCGCTGTGAGGATCTGCGGCCTGGCTGCGTGAAGGAGAGCCGCATCAACGAGCCGCTCGTCAACTGGCACTCCATAGACGGCGACCAGGCCCTCTACGCGGTGCGCGAAAGCTGCGGGTGGGCCGATCACGCAAGCGACAAGAGCATGTCCCGCCTTTCGCGGCAACTGCGAGAGAGGGAGGGATTGGATGTCTTGCCTGCTTCGACCGCTGGGCTGGCAGCATTAGCGCAGCGGCACGCCCAGGTTCCTCTCCTTCCAGAACGCTACGTCGTGGTATTGACCGGAAGGCGCGCATGATGATTCAGTCGGACGGTAACGCCGTCGTCTACTGCCAGGGAGCCTTTGGCACGACCAACGGCAAGACCGCGCACGGCCTGGTTCGGCGCTGTGAGAGATACCGCGTACTGTCAGTCGTGGACGACCGCCACACCGGACGCGACGCCGGCGAGGTGTTGGACGGCGAGCCTAGCGGCATTCCAATTCACGAGTCGGTGGAAGCGGCGGTGATGGCAGCAGCTTCCGATGCGGACGTCAAACCGACCCACCTCGTGATCGGCCTCGCTCCCGACGGCGGGCGGCTGCCGTCGTTTGCGCGCAAAGAGGTAGAGAAGGCGCTCGAGCTTGGGCTCAACGTCGATTCGGGCATGCACGATTTCCTTGCTGACGACGAGGGGCTCCGGCGTCTAGCTGACACCCATGGCGTGCACATCCGCGACGTGCGCAGGCCGCCGGATCGTGAGTACCTGCACTTCTTCAGCGGCAAGATCGAGCAGGTGGATTGTCTGAAGGTTGCCTTACTCGGCACTGACAGCGCCGTTGGAAAACGTACTACCGCCTGGATACTCGTCGACGCGCTGGCCAACAGAGGGCGCAGCGCCGAGCTGGTGGGCACCGGGCAGACCGCGTGGATGCAGGGCGCGAGGTATTCGATAGTGCTGGATTCGCTCGTCAACGACTTCGTGGCGGGCGAGATCGAACACGCGGTCTGGTCGGCATGGAACGACCTCAAACCCGACGTGATAATCATCGAGGGTCAAGGTAGCCTAATGAACCCGGCCTACCCGGGCGGCCACGAGATCCTAGCGGCAGGCAGGCCAGACGTCGTCGTGCTGCAACACGCCCCCGCACGTCTGGAGTACGACGGCTTTCCCGGATATCAGCTACACCCGCTCCCGGTTCAGATACAGGCAATAGAGCTGCTGTCGGGGAAACCGGTGGTCGCAATCACTCTCAATCACGAGAACCTCACGGACGAGCAGCTCGATTCGGCCATGTCCCATATACGAGCCGAGACCGGATTGCCGACCTGCGCACCGCTAAAGACAGGCCTCGACCCGGTCATGGATGTTCTCGAGCCGTATTTCACGGAACGGCCTGACAATGGCGAGTAGTCATTTAGGTGGGGCATCGGTGGAAACTCATCGTCCAGTCGCCGACGATCCCTGGAACTGCATCCGCGTGTTCCGCAGTCTCGAGGTGGGGCCGGCTCGTATTGAGAGGCAACGGGTCGTCACCCCTTACACTCTGCACACCGATGAGGGGACCTCTACTATCGACCTCATCTACCGCTACGAACGGGATGTATTCGATCCGACCGACCCAGCTGCTCGCAACCTGGGCGCCATGATCACCGCTCAACTCGCCCTGAATTACGGCCTGTTTGCCGACGTGATCCGCTTCGACGGGCTGTTTGATGAGATCGACCGCGATTTTCTCCGCGACATGGCTGAAAACACGGCGCGGGAAATTACCGTGAAGAAATTTCTGGAACATAACCCGTTCTTGAGGGGGGCCGCGGCGGAGCTGCCCGCAGTGAAGCGGGACAGGCATTGCTGGGCAAAGCTCGAGTTCGTAGACACATTGGGCGGAACTTCTAAACTGTCCGACGCTGCGCCACGTAGCTTCGGGAAGGACTTCGGCGCTCACGCGGTCCTGTCGAGCGGCGGCAAGGAAAGCCTGCTCACGCTCGGTTTGCTCAGAGAGATTGGCAGGAAGGCGCACCCGATCTTCATCAATGAATCGGGGCGGCACTGGCTCACAGCGTTGAACGGATACCGTCACCTGGCGGTGAACCACCCCGGCACCGAGCGTGTGTGGACGAACTCCGACCGGCTGTTTTCTTGGTTCTTGAGACACATGCCCTTCGTGCGCCAGGATTATGCGAGCGTCAGATCGGACGAGTACCCGATCCGCCTCTGGACGGTGGCGGTGTTCCTGTTCGGTGCACTGCCGCTGCTCAAGCGCGCCGGTATTGGCCGCATCTCGATAGGTGACGAGTTCGACACGAGCCGCAGGGCGCGCCTCTCAAATATCCACCACTACGATGGTCTGTACGATCAGAGTGCCTACTTCGACCGAGCGCTTACCAGGTACTACGGCAAGAAGGGATGGGGAGTGCAGCAGTTTTCCTTACTCCGAAACCTGTCGGAGCTGCTGGTGCAGAAGACGCTAGCGGAACGGTATCCCGACCTGCAGAAACATCAGATGTCCTGTCACGCCGCACACGTGGACCGGGACAGAGTGCGTCCTTGCGGAAAGTGCGAGAAGTGCCGGAGGGTAGTGGCGATGCTGGTGGCTTTCGACATCGATCCGCGGGGCTGTGGTTATTCATATCAACAGGTCGATGACTGCTTGCACGCTCTGGCTACTGAAGGCATCCACCAGGAGAGTGAGGGTGCTCAGCACCTCGCGTACCTGCTCAGGGAGAAGGGGTTGCTTCGAAGCGGATCGGCTGGACTCCCAGACCCACGTGCCCGATCGGAGGTTCAGAAGCTACGTTTTGATGACCAGCGGGCGCCCCGGACATTGCTGCCTGTCGACCTGCGTGAAGCGGTGTACGCCATTCTACTGGAGCATGCAAACGGGGCCGTACAGCGCAATGGCCGTGGTTGGCGGGATTTCGATCCGCTCAATCAAGAGTATTCAAGCGAACAGAACGGACGGCAGGTACTGTGGACACCATTCACCTCGGCGAACTGACCTGGCAGGAGGCAAAGGAGCGGCTCCAGGCTGTCGACGTGGCGCTGCTGCCGGTCGGCGCCACCGAGCAGCACGGTCCGCACCTACCTCTAGACACCGACGCTTTCGATGCGGCCCACCTCGCCGAGCAGGTGGCGCTCGCGTGCAGCGAGCCGAGGCCGGTGGTGCTACCTCTAATCCCATATGGTGTGTCGTACCATCACGAGGATTTCACTGGGACTATCGGAGTCAGTCCCGAAGCCCTCTCCCGCATGGTCCGCGACGTCGGAATGAGCGCCGCGCGGAGCGGTGTCAGGAAGCTGGTGATCGTTAACGGGCACGGGGGCAACCTCGCGGCGCTGCACTTTGCGGCACAACTCATCAACCGCGACGCCCACATATTCACTTGCGTTGATTCTGGCGAGACCAGCGACACCGACGTTTACGCTATTGCGGAGACTCCCAACGACGTGCATGCGGGCGAAATCGAGACGAGTACGTCGCTAGCCACCCGACCAGAGCTGGTTCGGATGAGCAAGAAAAAGAAGTTCGTGCCCAAGTTCTCGACTCATTACCTAGACTTCACTTCCAAGCGCAGCATCACATGGTACGCCCGTACCTCCGGAATCTCACCTTCGGGGGTGCTTGGCGACCCCACCAAGGCAAGCAAGGAGAAGGGGGAGAGAATGTGGTCGGTGATGATCCGCAACCTCGTGGAGTTGGTAGAACACCTAAAGCCCATGACCCTCGAAGAAATCTACGAAACCAAGTATTGAGTCTAGATGCAGATAACACGCGTGGTGGCCTGGCCCGTATCTCTCACGCTCGCCGAACCTTACAGCATAGCCTACGAACGCATATCCGCTGTGGCCAACGTGTTCGTGCGTATCGAGACCAACAGCGTGCACACGGGGCTCGGCTGCGCCGCTCCCGACCTTGCGGTTACCGGGGAGACCGCAGCCACTGTTGTCGATTTCATCGACACCGTAGCGCAGCCGGAACTGGCGGGCGGTGACCCGCTCAGGGCCGTAGCGCTCTTGGATCCGCTTCGCAAACATCTCGCAACGCACCCTTCCGCGCTCGCCGCGGTGGACATGGCGCTCCACGACCTTCTGGGTAAGGTTAGTCGCCTCCCGCTATGGCGGCTGCTCGGCGGCTTCCGCGATTGCATCGAAACCAGCGTCACGATAGGGATCCTCCCCGAGGCCGAAACCCTGGAACGAGTGGTGGAATGGGTGGACCGCGGCTTTCGCTGCCTCAAACTCAAGGGAGGGCACGACGTCGAGGACGATATAGCGCGTGTCCTCAAAGTGCGCGAACGTTGCGGAGAACGCATCGAGATACGGTTCGACGCCAACCAGGGTTACACGATCGAGCAGGCGATGCGTTTTGTTGAAGGGACCGAGGGTGCAGACTTAACGGTATTGGAACAACCTACGCCCAAGGGCCAACCCGACCTGCTCGGCAGGCTATCCGCCGCGACTCCGATGGCGGTGATGGCCGATGAGAGCATCATGGGGTTGCGGGACGCGTTCAAGCTGGCCCGCGACGGTCTGGCGGACATGGTGAACCTCAAGCTCATGAAGGTGGGCGGCATCGCCGAGGCGCTGCAGGTGAATGCTGTGGCCCGCGCGGCCGGCCTGGAGCTGATGGTGGGTTGCATGGACGAGGCCGAGTTGGCGATAAGCGCGGGACTTCAGTTTGCCTTGGCACGGCCAAATGTCGTATACGCCGATCTCGACGGACACATGGATCTCATCGGTGATCCAACGGCGGGGATGTTGAGTCTCGAGAACGGAATACTGTATGCCAGCGACGTTCCTGGATTGGGGTTCACGGGGGATCTGGGTTAGACGAGGCTGTTGCGGCGAATGAAAGTGATGTTGCTACCGCGAGTCGACCTCAGTATAGATGAGGATCTGCGCAGTTACTCGAAGGGAACTCAGGTCCCAGGGTGAAGGTGGAGAGCCTTCAACATTATCTCCACCGCCCAGTGAGCGGTAAAGCAGGCCCACTCGTGTCTCTCATTGCGCTTCGATATAGCCGAGCACACTGACGAAACCTCTGCTGACTGCTATGATTAGCTCGGCCTTCACAAGGAGTATCCGATGCGACGGTCCGTTATCCCTTTTCTTTTCTTGTTCGCGAGCTGCGCGCCTGGGGCCGCTCTCTTGACCGACGAAGACGTGGCAGCAGTGCGCGAGCTTGGTCAGTCCTACGCCCGGGGATTCTCAACGGGTGACGCCGCTACCGTGGCAGCTGTGTACGCGGACGGGGCGGTCGAGATGCCACCGAACCTCCCAATCCGAGATGGGGTTGATGCCATCAGATCTGCCTATGAGGCCTACTTCCAGGCAGGCGCAGAGACCGTCGAATTCGATATGACAGCGGTCGAGATCGACGGATATGACGACCTCGCGTTCGACCGCGGCACGTGGTCGTGGACGGGTCGGGAGGGAGCAGGGATGGAGCTAGTCATGCAGACCGGCAACTACATCTCGATCGCACGTCGTCGACCGGATGGTTCCTGGCGATACTCCGCAATGATGTGGAATTCGGATACACCTCTGAGCCCGTAAAGCGGGCTGTGCTCCTCAGCGCTGCGCGCCGTGCCCTTCGTCGTGCCTTAGAGGGCTCATGCCCGTTCCTCTATCACCTCCGTACTTCGTTCTTCTTCAGGTAGTCGGGGTGGGAGGACAGGTTTCTGGAAAGGTAGACGTGGCCGATATCGTTTCCGATTCCCTGCTTCTTGAAGAACTGCAACGCCTCCCAATTGCTCTTCTGCGTATCCACCATCATGATCCGGGCGCCGTGTTTGATGAACCTTTCCGTTAGTCGCTCGACCAACCGTGAGCCCAAGCGGTGCCGCTTGAAACGCGGCGATACGCCGACCCAGATCAGGTAGCCGTATTTCCACGCACTGCGGCGCTTCTCGATGAGCGTCCCGATGGCGAAACCGACGATCCGGTCGCCCGATTCCGCGACCAGGCAGAAATCCCCATCCGAAGTGAAGAAACTCGCGAGCTCATACTCGTCCCAAGTCCTGTAGAGATTGGGCTGTTTATCCGGAGTGAACAGCCGCTCTCCCAACCGGTACACTCCAGGGAGGTCGTCCAGCTCCATCTCGCGTATGGCAGGACCTCTGGCGGTGGGAGCCTTCGTGCGGTTCTGAGATCTCTTGGTCTTACGCATTACATCCCCCGTACGGACCGGTTCACACCAGACATGCCAGCATAAAAGACGCAAAACTCAGCACCAAGAAAAACCCCACCAAGTCGGTGACAGTGGTGAGGATCGGGCCGGATGCGAGAGCCGGGTCCTGTTTGGCGGCCTTAAGCCCCAGTGGAATGAGCCCGCCGAGCATCACGGCCAGCAGCGTGTTGAGCATCAAAGCTGATCCGACGACGAGTCCCAGATACACGTTGCCCTTCCAGATTACCGCCATTGTTCCCAGCAGCACGCCCAGGACAGTACCGTTGATCAATCCCACGGCTCCTTCCTTGAAGACAATTCGCAAGAACTCGTAGGGACGCACCAGCCCCAAGGTGAGTTCGCGGATACTGACCGCGACGGCCTGGTTGCCCGAGCAACCGCTCATGTCGGAGATGATCGGCAGGAATACTGCGAGCGCAATTACCGCAGCGAGGGTGTCTTCGTAGAAGGCAATGACGCTGGCGGCGATCACGTTGAGCACGATGTTGATCGACAGCCACGACAGGCGCCGGCGTGCCCTCAACAGGAGGGGCATCGTTCGCAGCTCATCTTCCCCGATCAAGCCGCTTACTGCCAAGAATGTCTCAGTCGCTCTCTCACCCAGAACCTCAGCCACCCTAGCGCGGCGCACCACCCCCAGCATGACGCCGCAATCGTCGATGACGGGAACACCCAAAAAGGCATGCGCACCGAAGAAATCCTTGAGATCCTCTAGCCCAGCACTGGCAGCTACGCTGAGGGGTGACCGCATTATCGAGCTCACCTGCTGGGATTGACTCGCGATCAACAGGTCCAGCATGCGCAATACGCCCACTAACCGTTCGCTCTCGTCCGTCACGAAACAGTATTGAATGTGGTAGTCGTAGTACCGTTCGCTGTTGCGCCTGATGTCATCCACGACATCTCCTATGGCCAGTTCCGCACCGTACGAGACGTATTCAGTGATCATCAAGCCACCGGCCGTGTGCGGTCCGTACTTCAGCAGCTCTCGGGCCGCCGTTGCATCGGCCTCCGGCATGTGTTCGAGGATCGCCGCCGCGTCCGCACTCGCCAGATCTCCCAACACGTCGGCCTGACCGGCACTATGCAATTCCTCCACTATCGTGGCTGCGTGTTGCGGCGGGAGTTCCTCGATAATCTGCCGAGTCTGAGCGTCGGAAAGCGGTTCGATGAGGGACGCGGATGCTTCAGGGCCAAGCAGCAAAAGCAATGCAGAGTGCTGCTCGTCTGTGAGACGCGAGAGTGTACGGGCAACCTCACCGGAGGGCAGCTGGTCGAGGAATGCTTGGGCATCCAAAGCACTGCCCGTCTGTATCAGCTCCGTTAGCCGTCCCCAGGGGTGGATCTCGGTAGTGTCTGTCATATTCGTGCTCATCGCTTCCGGTCGTGCGGCCTGTTAGCAGTCGACCCCTGCACGCGTGCTGCGGCTTCAATTCCTATCATTGTCCAGGACGGGCTCCGCGTGCTCGATTGCTAGCTTCTGATTTGCGGATCGGAGATCGTTGGGGGTAACTGCGCAGCTCAGGAAGTGGGAGGGATGTCGTTGAATTCATCGCGGCGCATCGCGGGGACGTAGTAGTCCTTCGCGTACTGCTGAACCATGTATCGCGCGGTGAAATGACTGCCAGCGATCGCCAGTGCGTTTTTCATTCGCTCGATCCAGCCGACGGGTATACCTCTCTTGTCGCGCTCATAGTAGAGTGGCACGACGTCCTCTTCCAACAACTTGTAGAGATGCTCGGCGTCCCAAGCGTCCACGTCTTCGCCTTCGGGTGCCTCTGGGATCAACCAGCCGTTCTTGCCCGTGTAACCCTCGGCCCACCATCCGTCGGCTGTGCCGACTTGCGGTACGGCATTCAAGGCCGCTTTCATTCCGCTGGTGCCACAGGCCTCCAACGGTACGCGCGGCAGATTGAGCCAAAGGTCGACGCCCTCTACCAACCGGTGGGCGATGTGCATGTCGTAGTCTTCTAGGAAAGCGACTCGTCCTTCAAACTGCGAATCGCGCGCGACGGAATGGACCTTCTGTAACACACGCTTGCCGTCGTCGTCCGCGGGGTGGGCCTTGCCGGCGAATATAAACTGGACCGGCCGCCAGTAGTCAGTCAGAAGTCGCTTGAGCCGTTGAGCATCGCGGAATATCAGGTCGGCTCGCTTGTAGGTCGCGAATCGCCGTGCAAAACCGATGGTCAGCTTCTCCGGGTTGAGGAGTGTGCCTGCGCTCACTACCTGTGATGCTTCTGTCCAGCTTTCGCGCCAGCGCCGCCGCGCCTCGTCGTCGATGAAGTTGAGCAGGCGCTGTTTGCGTTCGTTGTGCACCGACCACAACCGGTCATTATCGAGCGACAAGACACCGTCCCATATTCCCGATTCGTCCAGACGCGCTCCCCAATCAGTGCCGAGATGTTCGTCGAGCAGGTCCATGAGCAGGTTCGACATCCAGGTGGCCAGGTGAACTCCGTTTGTCACGTAGCCTATGGGCACGTCGTCGACTTCGACTCCGGGCCAAAGGCACTGCCACATCTGCCTGGATGTTGTTCCGTGTTTGCGCGCAACGCCGTTGACCCGACTCGACAACCGAATCGCCGTCGCGGTCATATGGAAGCGTGCAGAGTCCAATCCGGGGTGGTGGCCGAGTTGGAGGAATTTCTCCCTCGTCGTGCTCATTTCGTCCCACACCGGACCAGTACAGTGCTCCAGTTGCTCGAGCGTGAACGTGTCGTGACCGGCCGGAACGGGGGTGTGAGTTGTGAACACGCCACAGGTACGTACGCGTTGCACGGCCTCGTCGAAGGCAGCGCCCCCTACCGTGAACTCACGCACGCGCTCAACCGGCATGAACGCGGCGTGGCCTTCGTTAGCGTGCCAGACAGAGGGTTTAATACCGAGAGCCCTGAGCACTCGGACACCACCGACGCCGAGTATCCATTCCTGCCGCAAACGCAGCTCCGGGCCGCCCGCATAGAGCTTGTGCAGCAACAGACGATCGTCGGGATGGTTCTCTTCCAGGTTCGTGTCGAGCAGGTAGACCGCCACCCGACCGACCATCATCTTCCAGGCACCTACGTGGATCGTCCTGCCATCGGCTATAAGCGTTGTGAGGTGAGGCTCGCCGCCTGCGCCTTTCAGCGGCACGATAGGCGTCAAGCCCGTGTTGAATCTGTCGTCGCCGTCTTCCTGCCAGCCATCAGGCCGAAGCTTCTGATCGAAATAACCACGATGATAAAATGGACCAACGGCCACCAACGGCACGCCAAGGTCTGACGACGCTTTGCAGTGGTCTCCAGAGAGAATGCCAAGCCCACCCGAATAGATGGGAACCGAGTTGTGGAGGCCGTATTCAGCTGAGAAGTATGCCACCGGCCCCGTCTCGAGTTCGGGATACGCCTGAGCAAACCACGTATCGGCATTGGTGTTTTCTCTCTCCATCTCCGCCAATACGGTGTCGTACATTCGGAGGAACTCCGGGTCCCTGGAGCATTGCTCGATGAGGGTCTGATCCACCTGTTGAAGCAATGCAATGGGATTGTGGCGAGTCATTCGCCAGAGAATGGGATCGACCCTTGCGAACAGGGTTCGAGCTTGGCGATTCCAGCACCAAGAGAGGTTGGTGGCGACGTCCGCCAGGCCTCCTATACTCTCAGGCAAAACTGGGATCGCTGTCTGGCCGTTTGTCTCTGTGCTATTGTCTGACATAAACAAGAATTAAATAGCAACAAGGGTAGATTGATAGCCGTGAGCAATCGCCGCGGAGCACATCAGACAATCATCGCACGGATCTTGTTCGCCGACTCCCTGCAGCGGTCCGCTTTGTTAAATTCGCCAAGCGATTCATATGTCTGGGCCATGCCATCCCACGCCGCGGCGTAGCTCGGTTCTTCCACAATGCAATGCTCATATTCTCCGAGTGATTCAAGAAAGCGGCCGCCCGCGAGCAGCGATTGCGCCTCATTCATGTGGTTGCTGATCCTCTCGAGCGTGCATGAAGACGGGCGGAGAGAACGTCATCATCGTTTACGATCAGAATCGAACACGGCATTCCACAGCATCAAAGAAATGAAGTTAGCTTGACGTCAAGCTTTATGTCAAGTAAAATCCAATGGAGATAATCGCGGTCGTTCGTGATTGGTGAAACAGCGTAATGTAAGGATTGTGGGTTGGTTTATGGGTAGATCTCTCTTACCTAATCACAAGAACGTGACGAAGACGTTTTTTCTTAGCGCGACACTGATACTGATAAGCTTCGGCGGCCGTCAGTACGGTGAAACGTCTCCTGATACAGTGGCCGATCACATCAGGCGCCGCATCGAGGCGGCGGATCCCAACGCCGGCATGATGGCTCAGGGCGAACACCTCTACGCGTCAAACACCCTGCCTCGCTTCTACGTGCAGCGTGTTTTTCGGCCAGCATGGAGTGATGGGAACCGGCTGCGTCCGGCATCTGGAGAGCTTCTGGAAGCTCTCCGGACAGCGGGGAATGAGGGCCTTCGCGCCGCAGACTACCATCTCGAGGAGATCCAGCGCCTTGTTACGGTGGCCTCAAACCGTCAGAGGTCTCGACAATCACAAGCTGCGTCCATGCTCGCCGACCTGGATCTGCTGCTCACCGATGCGTTCCTGGTATACGGCGCTCACCTCTTGTCGGGACGAGTGAATCCTGAGACGATCGACCCCGAGTGGCACGCTACACGCCGTGAGGCTGATCTGGCGGCACTCTTGGAGCGCTCGCTGTCGTCTGACGGACCAGCGACCGGCCTGCGGCAGCTGCTGCCACGGCATGAAGGTTATCAGAGGCTGAAGGAAGCGCTGGCCCGATACAAGGACATCGCCGCTCACGGCGGTTGGCAAACAATTCCTGACGGATCGAGGGTGGTTCTGGGTGACCAAGACGCCCGGATACCGGCGCTCAGACAGCGCCTCGCGCTGGTGGGCGACATGGGTGCTGCGACCGCCGGTGACAGCGACCTGTTGGACAGCTTGACGGTTGCCGGGCTCGTTCGCTTTCAAATCCGGCACGGCCTCGAATTTGACGGAGTACTGGGCAACGCCACGCTCGCGGCGCTCAACGTGCCTGTCGAGGAACGCATCCGCCAGCTCGAGCTCAACCTCGAACGCTGGCGATGGTTATCCCAGGACCTCGGCGAGCGCCACATCATTGTGAACGCCGCCGGATTCGAGCTCGAAGTGTTCGAGGGTATGCAGGTGGTGTTGGCCATGAGAGTCGTTGTCGGGCGCACGTATCGCCGCACTCCCGCCTTCACCGCACCACTCAGATATCTCGTCTTCAGTCCGTTCTGGCACGTTCCCCATTCACTGGCCGTGCTGGACCAGGTACCCATGCAGCAAAACGACTCGGAATACTTCTCACGCGTGGGCATGCGGGTGTTCGAAAACTGGGGAGCGGACGCCAGGGAGATCGATCCGGCCACAGTGGATTGGCGGAGTGTGACGCCTCAGTCGTTCACCTACCGACTCAGGCAGGATCCTGGCGCGCAAAATGCGCTCGGCCGAGTCAAGTTCATGCTACCGAACAGACACAACGTGTATCTGCACGACACGCCATCTCGCGATCTATTCGCCCGTGCGCAACGGGACTTCTCCTCGGGATGCATTCGCTTGGAGCAAGCGATGGAACTCGCCGTGTACTTGCTTGGAGACACACCGGGGTGGGATTTGAGCGCCATTACGGCAGCAGCGACAGCTGGAGTGGAAACCACAGTACCGCTGCCGAATCCGGTCCCTGTGCACATCCTGTACTGGACCGCGTGGGCGAACGAAGACGGAACCATCCATTTCAGACACGACATATACCGCCGTGATGAGCGGTTGTTGACCGCCCTCTTGTCTGAGCCTCCGGGTGACGGATGATGTGGACTTTGTGGACGGTTCGCAGGTGCACAAAAGCGCCTGCGGCACTGCTCGTCTCTCTTGCCGTGGTTGTGCCGAACGGGCATACAGATCGCCAGGAGCCGACGACCGACTCGTTCGCCGATCAGCCAAGATCTCAGACGGAGCATAACGGTCACTATCGACCTGAGCGGGCCAGCTTTGCGATCCGAGTCGGCAGGGCAGAATACAGCTACAACATTCAGACCGTTGCCATTAATCCCGCACAGACACTGACTCTGACGATCGCGAACCGCCGAAGAGATCAGCGCTTCACGCTCCGTCTGCCTGACGGGGCGGAGATAGGAAGCGAAGACGGGTCCTGGCGATGGACCGCACCGGTACGCCATGGGCTCCAAAGACTCACCGTATTGCGCACGGACAGCCCCGACTCGATCGTGATGAATGTCTTCATTACTGTGCCGAGCGCGCGTCTCGAAGGCGAGTTGCTGAACGGTTATCGAATTGGACGCTACCCGAGACCACCACGACCCATATATCGCCGGCCGGAAGGTTTCATAGAAATATCTCCCGAGAACCTCGACGTTTTCGTCTCACCACATTTCAGGCTGGGCCAGTTCGTCTGTAAACAGCGGAGCGGCTACCCGAAGTATCTCGTGCTCGATCCGCTCCTCTTGAACAAGCTCGAGTACCTGCTCGAGCGCGTGAACGCGGCCGGGTATCATGCGGAAACCTTCTTCGTGATGAGCGGTTACCGGACACCGTTCTACAATCGTTCCATCGGCAACGTGGCACTTAGTCGCCACGTCTGGGGGGCGGCCGCCGACATCTACATCGACGAGGACGGCGACGGTTACATGGATGACATCAATGGTGACGGCGTGAGCAACATTGAGGACGTGAGAATCCTGTACCGCATCGCCGACCGCGAAGCATCGAAGGCGGACTACGCCGTGTACCTAGGTGGTCTGGGTACGTACCGCGCGAACCCGAGGCACGGTCCGTACCTGCACGTGGACGTGCGTGGGCGGCGGGTGAGATGGTGGCGATGACCTATCTAACAGCTCTGCCGATCACCGCGAGATGACTTAAGACGATCATGCCCCCCCCCGCGGCCTCAGCACAAGTGCTAGCTTCGAGCAAGACACCATTCGAGGACGAAACCATTGCCCTTTCCGATGAGTCCGGCAACGGTGATTCGCAGTCGTGTGGTCCGACTCGGCATCGCGCTTGGTTTTGTGCTGGCCGCTGGAACCACGGGCTACATGCTGATCGAACACTGGACGTTCGTCGAGTCACTGTACATGACCGTGATTACTCTGTCCACGGTTGGGTTCAGCGAAGTCAGAGCCCTCTCTCCTCAAGGGCGCCTTTTTACCACCGCCTTGATAGTATCGAGTGTCGGCGTCGTAGCCTACCTGATCGGCGCCATCAGCCAACACATCATTAGCGGCGAGCTGCACGGGACATTGCGGAGGCAGCGTATGCAGAAGAGCATCGGGAACCTCGAGCACCACTACATCGTGTGCGGTTATGGGCGGGTCGGACGGCAGGTAGTCGATAGCCTGTGCGCGGCGGGCAAGACCTGTGTTGTGATCGATCCAAGCCAACCGGAAGAAATGCATACGCAGAATCTACTGTTCGTTCAGGGCGATGCGGCGGACGACGATGTGGTGATGCGGGCGGGCCTCGAATCCGCCGCCGGACTGGTGGTGGTCACGGGAGACGATCCGACGAACCTATTCGTTACGGTATCAGCTCACGCCCTACGACCCGATCTGGTAATAGTCGCCCGCGCGAACCAGCCTGCGACACATACGAAACTATTGCGCGGTGGGGCGAGCCACGTGTTGTCACCTTACACGATCGGCGGTCGGCGGATCGCCACACAGATTCTACATCCGGGTGTGGCGGATTTTCTCGACGTCGTCATGCACTCGGGCGAATTGGAACTCCGCCTCGAGGAATGCATAGTCTGGCCGGGAAGCAGCCTTCAGGGCAAGACAATTTCGGAGGGGAGAGTGCGCCAGAAGACCGGGGTGAACGTGTTGGCGGTGCGCCGCTCGGACGGAAGTACCATGGTCACCAACCCACCCGGCGACATGCGATTAGAACCGGGAGATGTCCTGATCGCACTGGGCACGGAACGACAGCTCAAGGAATTGATGATCGCTACCGACTTCGAGCCGTGACGGGGAGGGCCAAACGGTCCGACGCATCGGCTGGACATAACATCACCGGAGCCAATCGCCGGTCTTTCCCAATCGGTGAATCTGAAACGTGTATTCCGGCCAGTGCGACACCTTGCCGATGGCATCACTTTCCTAGACGATTAGTAGTGTCCGTGTTCGACGGGGCCGACACGGAGCGTGAGTCACACCACCACTCTGAGGAACAACTGGTGTCGCATCACAAGAAACGAACGATCGGATGGCGCGAGCGAGTGGCCTTTCCGGATTGGAAGATCGCCGGCATCCAGGCGAAGATAGACACGGGCGCGCGTACTTGTGCCCTCCACGTCGACGACGTTGCGGAGCTGCCCAACGACAGGATTCGTTTCAATGTCGTGTTGAGTCGCAAGAAGCCCGCAAAAAAAGTTGCAGCCGAAGCGAAGGTTGTTCGCACTAGCCGAGTTCGGTCCAGCAGTGGTCATCAGCAGAAGCGCTACGTTGTGGAAGCGAAGATCAAAATCGGTTCGGTGACCAAGGTCATCGAAACCAGCCTGGTGTCGCGGGCCAACATGACGTGCCGGATGTTGATTGGACGGAAGGCTCTCGAGGGCGACTTCCTCGTCGACGCGAGCAAGAAATATCTACTTGGTGCACCTCGGAAGCATCGTAAGAAGAAAGCGAAGGTGAATCCGTGAAGTTGGGAATTCTCTCTCGGAGCCCGAAGTGCTACAGCACGCAAAGACTGAAGGACGCTGCTCGGCACCGGGGGCATAAGGCGATCGTGCTGGACACTCTTCAGTTCGCCATTTCCCTCGAACATAAGTTTCCCGACCTCTACTATCGTGGTAAAACGTTGTCTAGTTACGACGCCGTAATCCCACGGATCGGTGCCTCGATCACATATTACGGCACCGCTGTAGTGAGGCAATTCGAGCAGATGGGCGTGTTCTGTGCGAACTCTTCTGCGGGCATTGCCAATTCTCGCGACAAGCTTCGCGCCCTTCAGGTGCTGAGCAAACACGACGTTGGTATACCGGCCACCGAGTTCGTTCGCAACAAGAACGACGTGCTACCGGCGATCGAACGCGTTGGCGGAGTGCCGATCATCATCAAGCTATTGGAGGGCACCCAAGGGGTTGGCGTGATTCTGGCTGACTCTCTCAAGATCGCCGAGGCGATAATCGAGACGCTGCAGAGCGCGAAACAAAACGTGCTGATCCAGAAGTTTGTGGCCGAGAGCAAGGGTAAGGACGTTCGCGCATTTGTGGTCGGCGACCAGGTAGTTGCCGCGATGAGGCGGGTGGCTCAGGGTCAGGAATTCCGCAGCAACGTTCATCGTGGTGGTGTGACTGAATCCATCCAACTGGATCGCGTCTACGAAAAGACCGCCATTCAGGCGGCTCAGATCATGGGGCTCCAGGTAGCGGGAGTGGATATGCTCGAAGGGGCCGATGGTCCCCAGGTGATGGAGGTCAACTCCTCTCCAGGATTGGAGGGGATAGAGGGTTCGAGCGGCCTCGATGTCGCGGGCGCTATCATCGACTTCGTCGCGGAGGGCGTGAGCTTCCCGGAACTCGATGTGCGTCAGAAACTCTCTGTTAGCAAGAAATACGGTGTCAGTGAACTCTATATCGGTGAGAAATCGCCGCTTGTCGGTAAGACTATCGGGAGTTCCCGCCTGAAGGAAAGGGACATCATCGTGCTGTCGATACATCGCGACACAGTGGTCATATCCAATCCGAACCCCGGTCGCGAGATCTTTAGTGGGGATCGCCTAGTTTGTTTCGGGAAGCGCGAGACGATGAAGGATCTCCTGCCGCCGAGAAAACGCCGCCAAAGACCAAAGAAGCTGCCACCGGAAGTCGTGGTGCCCACGGAGAATTCGGGAGACGACACGTGAAGAGTCCGGAAAACGACTTCGCATTCGCTGGAGAACGGATTGCGCTGGGAGAGAGTAGGGACCTGCAACTGGAGGTGTCGGCGAGTTACGCGGGCCTCCCTCTATACCTCCCGTTCAAGGTAATAAGGGCGGAACAGCCCGGGCCCGCGGTGTTCGTAACCGCTGCCGTACATGGCGATGAACTGAACGGTACGGGCATCGTCCGTGAGTTGATGCTGAGCCCACAATTCGTGCTCGAGTCGGGTACGCTGGTCCTGATTCCAGTAGTGAATATGCTTGGATTCGAACGTCACGCGCGCTACCTGCCGGATCGACGCGACCTGAATCGTTCGTTTCCCGGTTCGTCCACGGGAAGCATGGCGCGGCGTTATGCGGGCGCGATCTTCGATGTGTTGAAGAGATGCGATTTCGGTATCGACCTCCATTCCGCAGCGTTGAGGCGCACCAACTTCGCCAACGTGCGGGCTGACCTTACAGATCAGGCCACTGAAAACCTGGCTTGGGCGTTCGGATGCGAACTCGTAGTAAACAGCAAAGGGCCGAAAGGTTCGCTAAGACGTTCCTGCCTCGAGGCGGGCTGCCCGACCATTATCCTCGAGGCGGGGGAGGTGTGGAAGATTGAGCCTGCCGTAGTAGACATAGGAACGCGGGGAGTGGCGAACGTACTCAAGAGTCTTGGCATGATCACTGGGGAAATACAGGTTCCGGCTTATCAGGTGCGGATCGACAAGACGAAGTGGGTGCGTGCTGAACGGGGAGGACTGTTGCAGTATCACGTGTCCCCCGGAGACGTGGTCGACAAGGATCAGGCGCTCGCGACCAATTCAGACCTGCTTGGCAAGGAACAGAATGTGCTCTGTTCGCCCGTTTCGGGAATCGTGTTGGGGATGACCACACTTCCCGCCGTTAAACCGGGAGACCCGGTGTGCCACATGGCGATACCACCATCCGGGGTGGAGCCGATCCGCGAGGCCATCGCGACTCAGAAGCTGGACGAGGTCGATGAAAGATTGCGCGACGATCTCGCTAGCAGTATTCAGGTTACGAAGGAGGGATTGTAACCGGCGGGGATTCACCACGGCACGGGTGACGTTCAATCGGTGGCGAGACCGCTCGCGTTGAGATGTCGTCCGTCACAATCCAGTTCACCTCTCGTATTCGGTTAAAGCAGATACCAGTGTTCGCGTCGGCACGGAAAAAGAACTGAGTCGCTACCCGGCGAAGGGAATGTCTGCGTGATACTCTGACGTTCAAGCCGTTGTTCTCTCCACGATTCTACAAGAGACCGGCTGCAACTGTGGCCAACCCCAAGAAGCTGAAGAACCCAACGACATCAGTCACCGTTGTCAGGATTATGGACGACGACTGAGCCGGATCCTGCCCGAGGCGCGCCAGCACGATCGGTATCGATGCTCCCGCCAGTCCGGCAATCGCCATCGAGCACACCATGGCAATGGCTATCACTCCCGCGAGCCCGAGCGAAGCGCTCCATACATACACGGCTAGCCCTGTGACCAACGCTACAGCTACACCGTTAATTGCACCTGTTGCGACCTCCTTGAGGCTCACTCGGAGCCAATGGCGAGCGCGAATCTCTCGAAGGGCGAGACCACGCATGGTCACCGCAAGTGCCTGCGATCCAGTGTTGCCGGATTGGCCGGCTACTACTGGAAGCAACACGGCAAGCGCGGTGAACTGTGCGATCGTGTCCTCAAATAACCCAACTACTGCAGCCGCCAGAAACGCTGTTCCCAGGTTCACCTGAAGCCACGGCAGTCTGCGGCGAACCGCAAAGGAGACTTTGGAGAGAGCCCGTTCGTCTCTACTCGCTCCCACCATCGTCTGAACATCGGCGGTCGCTTCTGCCTGAGCTGCCGCAATCAATGCGTCCTGTCGGATGACTCCGATGACCCGGCCTTCGAAGTCTGTTACCGGCAGACTGGGCACCTTGGACTCATTCAACACATCCAGCACTTCCTCGCGGGACGCAGTAGCGGCAACGCTTACCCCGGAGATGCGTATCAGTCCCTCGAGGGTGTCGGAGGGACGCGCCAGAACCAGGTCCTGCACCGCAACTGCCCCAGCCAATCGCCCGTCTTCGTTAACGACAAACACGTCCGAGATGCGCGCACGTCTTGACGCGCGTATTCGCCTCACGACCTCCCTGACGGTTGAATCAGGCCTGAACACTCCTACGCGCGAGTCCATGATTCCACCCGCCGAGTCAGCGGGATAAGTCATGAGCTCGAGCAACTCGGCAGATTGTGCGTCGCTGAGCGCACCGAGTCTGTCCGCTCTGCTCTCCTCGTCGAGGCGTGCCAAAAGCGCAGCAAGCATTCCGGCATCCAGCTGTGCACTGAGTTTTCGGAATGGTTCATGAGCTAGTGTCGACAAGGTCTCAGCGGCGATATCAGCCGGGAGCCGGGAGAAAACCCTCGCGGCCTGTTTGGGCTGAAGCGATTCGATTACCTGTGTCGCATCTGAGATGCCGATCTTTTCCGTGAATCGGGCAATCTCATGGGGATACAGCTCGGCGAATCTCTCGGTGAGGGCTCGTTCGATTACACTATGCCTAGTTGCCATGTCCCGCTCCATTCACGCTCCTTGGTCCAGGTGCGCTACCAGTACCTCGTGTCGCAGCCGGTAACATGAGAGTGGAGAGACCCATCCAGTAGAGTTCCGAAAGACCGAAAAGTGTGTCTGCTAACGCACCACTACTCCGAGAAGACTGCAGCCGTCTCAATTGTCTGTGCCGCAGGACACCCAACAGAACTCCTGTCGTGTCGACCACGGGAATTGCGTCCATTTGGTGCCATGCCGGGTGGGATAGACTGCTCGCCAAGCTAGCGCCTGCCCTGATCTGCACCGATGGCGGCCGCATCACGCGCGCGACCGGTTCCTTGCCGGGAGACCGCACCAAGTCGCGAACGTGGATGTAACCAAGCAAGCGCTTCGCACGGTCCACCACGTAAAGCTGGTGGTGAAACATCGCCTTCCTACGACGTACCAGTTTCTGCGCTTCTTCGACCGTCAGATCGTCCGGGATTGCGAGTACCTCTGGGTCCGTCAGAGAACCGACCGTGCCGTGCGAATACTCGAGTAGCCGAATCAACTGATTGCGAACATCCTCCTTCAGTGAGTTTAGGATGACCGAACGTCGTTCCGAATCGAGCCTGCGAAGCAACACAGACACACTGTCGAGCGGCATCGCCAAGGCAGTCGCCGCAACCTGGTCAGAATCGAGCAATGCCAGCACTTCGGCAGCCGCTCCTGCGCTCATCTTTTCTAGTACAGCGGCGAGGGTATCTGCGGGCAGGCCGTTCAGGAATGGCATTGCGCTCGCGGTGTCCTGCTTCTCTATCACGCGAGCGGCATCAACAGGGTGCGTTGCCGCGAACTCGCGGGCGCAAAGTGAGAGCACCGACACGGTTAGGTCCCTCCCATCACAACCA
>Ga0180431_10003019_pt1 | contig 22003 bp, 17 predicted proteins | sample SS_ome_11_FD_132459 | JGI IMG/M metagenome (GOLD analysis project Ga0180431, IMG submission 132459) | Hypersaline lake sediment archaeal communities from the Salton Sea, California, USA - SS_1_MS_1 metaG | ecosystem: Environmental > Aquatic > Non-marine Saline and Alkaline > Hypersaline >...
CCGCCGGCTCACCGGCGTCGACAATCTTACGGTTGGAGTCGGTCTTCTTGAGTCGCCAGATATAGCCGTCGACGATGAAATGATGAAGATTGATCGCCGCTACCATCACCCAGGCACTCTCATCAACACCAAACCCGGTGAAGGCAAACGCCAGCGGCATACAACTAAACAAGCCGTAGCCCAACAGCACGCAGGCACCGTAGAACCACAGCACGTGATACAAGACTCCGCGGCGGTTGTCCGGCTCGCTCATCTTGTCTCGCACATGGAAAATAATCACGATGCCCAAATACTGGATGCTGTGAAAGATCGTCGCCCACACGAAGGCATTCATCGGATCGAGTGCGAAGAACCAAACGGAATTCGTAATCAGCATCAACAGGCTGATCAGTGGAAGTGGTCCGCTGGAGCTGCTCCACGTCTTGACCAACAGAATCACCGGGGCGGCGCAGGCGGCCACCAGCAGCACCTGATCGAGCATCCCTTGCCACGGTTGGAGCAAATCGAACATCGATTCGGAAGCGACCCACTGGACGCCAACGTAGGCCCCCATAACCTTTCCCGAAACGCAAAGTGTCATGCGGAAGAACGGAATCATGGCCAACCAAAACAACAGTCGCTTGTCGCTCTTGGTCAACATGCAACCCGATCGATAGGCATACATGACAGCCAGGCCGTACGCCTGGGCCGCGTAGTGGTACGGCGACCAGGTGAGGTAAAGCGATTGCAGTTGTTTGCCGGCAGTCATGGGCCAGGTCAAACAAATCAAGATCACGCCCAAACAGACAAGCGGAAACGCCATCGTCAAGAACGGCAGGGCTTGGATGGAACCGCGCTTGCTGTAGAGGCGAACCGTGGAGGCCGCGAAGTGGGCCATGTTGGCGACCAAGAACACAAAGGGGCCCCAACTGCCAGGCCCCTGAGACCATTCTTGGTGTTGCCAGATGATGAACGTCACCACCAGGCTAATGCCGCCGCCGATGACCAGATAATCGAAGATCGGATTGACAAAGCTCCGACCAATCAACCGGCCGGAGCCACTACTCGCTGTCGCTGCTTGAGACATAAGGGCCTCGAACGAGTTCTACTTCGCTGAGTCGAAACGCAATCGCCTCGCGCTCTCTCATGCCGCGATTATAGCTCATTGCCCTACCAGAAGCGACGAACGGTCCCACGGGCGCTAACAATCGCTAAGATCCGTCGCTACGACTCGCCTCGATCAGGAAATCAAAGGCCACCGGCCAATGGTCACTGCCAACGTATCGACCTACGCGATGATCCCGAATGACAATCTCAGCACTCGCCAGCACATGATCGATCGGAATTCGCGGTAAGAAGGGACGTGGAGCCCAGGTACCCTGCATACCAAAACCGAGGCGACCGTCGCGCAGGTTCGTGCTTTCGAGCATGTCTTGAAAGTAGGGCGACCAACTGGTCGTGTTCAAATCGCCCATCAACAAGACCGGCCCTTCAATTTCTTGAACGGTCGCCGCCAGCTCGACCAGCTGTTCGTTTCGCCGCTGGGCCGCGAGCCCACTGGCAGGCGGAACCGGATGAGTCCCGATCACGGTAAAGCTGCGCTCGCTTCCGCCGCCTGAATCTTCCATCAGACGGGCCACGACCGTCGGCACTTTCGAGTTGCCGACATAACGCATGTCGATCGATTCGGCGGGCAGCCGGCTAAACAAAGCCATACCAAAGTTGCCGCCATGAAGTTGCGACGCGTGATACGGATACTCCTGCTCGAGGGAAGAGAGCGACTTCATCCACGCCTGAGTGACTTCAATGCAGACCACAAAGTCGGGGTTCTCCTCGCGAATGTAAGACAGCACCTCGTCGTGCGATCGATTGCGAGCCTGCACGTTGATGGTTATTCCGCGAATCGTTCGCGACTTGCCCGTGGCCGCCGCATCGTTTGAGGCATGAGAAGCAGGCGGCGACGCAGCGGGAGAGGGGGCCGCTTCTGCCACATTGCCACCGCCACTGACGGCGACTGCCGGACCGCCGAAGTAGAGCGGGGCGATCAGCGAAATATTCCACAACATCACGGCGGCCGTCACCAGGCCGGCACGATGCTGCCGCAACAAGAAACAAAGCAGGCAGCCGGCGAGTAACATCATCACGTAGTAGAACCGGAAATGCGTACACAGTTCGAGCAACCAATGCCAACGGGCGCCGACGGCCAGCACGGTCGGCACACAAGCCAGTAGCGTCAGCTGGCCGATGCTACGCCGCCAGTAGTCGCTCCGCATCCGCTTGTGCTGCGTGGTCTCTTCCTCGGCACTCCCCGGCATCGTTGCCGGATGCGTGTCCGTACTTACCTTACTCATGCTTCTAGTCGTTTTCTTACTCGTTGAATCTTACTCATGGAGTCTCGATTTCGGACAGCTGCCCAGCCCTATCCTAATGCAATTCGTCCGCGGCGGAGAGATCTTGTAGATTGGCGGCCGATCAGGATCCAGACACGAGTCGCAATTTGGCACGGCCTCGTTTCATAAAAACTACCACGAACATCACGATTGCGAGAACCGAGGATAGCAGGCCGACACCAACAGCGATGATCAGTTTCACAACGAACCCCATCATTTGCTGCTCCAACGACGAAAGCGGCTCGCTGGGACGGACTGCTGGTTTGACCGTCATCAACGGCGGCGCGATGTGAACACGATACGCACCCGGCTCGCGCACCTCGAACTCGACCAGTCGGGCGAACAAGCTGCCATGCAGTTCGATTGTTTCGTAGACGTTACGCACCGGCAATACGTCGCCAGACCCGTCGCGCCGAACCACGACCGTGGCGGTTTTGGCCGCACGCCAGGCCTGGTTGGCTTCTCCATTTTGTCGATCCGAAGCAGCTCGGTAAACGTATAGCGAATAAGAACCCGGACTCTCAATCTGTATCGAGCCATCACCACGAACGCTCATCGCGTTGCCACGCAGACTCGATGCATCGCTTGGCCCCAGCCAAAATGCGAAGCCGACACCGCCGACAAGAATAACCACGCTGATTGCGTACCAAAACGCCGGTGGACGAATCTCAGATGTCTGGTCAGCCATCCTCGGGCCTCATTCAAAAAGACGCAACATCGTCAGTCGCCAACAATCGCCTGAGCACGCTTCTGTTCTGCCTTCTTGAACTTCGACAACATCACGATTGACTCAACGAGTTCTAGAACCAGAATGCCGACAACGATCCAGACGTAATAGTCCTTCAAGACACCGGGCGCGGTTATCATCGGGCGGACGATGAACGCTATGACAACGAATACCACCGCGAGACCAATCTAGAGCGAAAGATAGGTAGATTTCGTCATCGAGAACAAGCCGTAGGCCTTGATTCGGACCGGCTCTTGCGATGATGCGTTCGGTGTCTGTGGAGTTTCGTACGGATTCGTAGTCATGCCGGCTACCCTCGTGAGATAAATTCACCCGTGGTCGGTTACCAATAGCGTGATCGCTACTGCCGACATTGTAGCAGACAGAAACCGGAAAAGGCCGGGCATCGTACCGGACGGGACATGACAACGGATGGGGCGCCAAAAATGAGCCGGCGAATTGCGAATCCGGGCACGCGGCACCGTGGTCCTCGTTCGTCGCTAACCTACCAGCAGCCGCCCAAGACGTTGCCCACCAGCTCGACCGAGATCGTGGCCATCGTCGTATCGCGACTGATGCCGGTGAACACGTCGGTCGACCGCCCTTCGACCCCGGCCCGCACACGCATCGCCCCGTGCCCGAGGGCAAACTCGGCTCCGCCGCCGGCAAAGTAGCCAGGTGCCCAATCGTAGTCGGTCAGTCGCGTGGCGACCAACTGCGCCTCGTTCAAGTTCTGCGGCTCTTCGCGAATGTTGGTCGTCGTGTAGAACAACGAGAATCCGCCTTCGACGAACAGGTTTAGTCCGTCGTTGACCGGCGCCCGTTCGCGCAGTCCAACCCGCAATGCCGCCTCGAAGACGCCGCCGATCTTGCTGCTGGGAATGCCGGTACCGTTGAGTTGCACGTGATCGTCGTCGTCGAAGCCAACCAGATCGATATCGATAATCGGCGTATAAACGAACGGACGACAGGCCGAACAGTGAATCTTCAGCGGCTTTAGCTCCGTGGCGATCCGCATTCCCACGCCGGGCTCAATCAGGTCGGGCACCTCCGTGGTCGGAATCTTCACCACCGGTCCAAACGCCATGTTGGCAACGCAGCCGGGAAGCAACCACTGTAGCGGTCCCTTTTGATTGCCGTTGTGACCAAACTCGGGCGACGCATCGAAACAGCCACAGGTCTCAGAACTACAGAACTCGGGGCCGCATCGCGCCTCGCAGCGGGGCGCACTGTTGAAGTATCGGTCGTCGTTCGTTGCCCAACCGGCCGGTGGAACCCCCTCTTCGAGAATCCCCAACCGCGCAGCCGCCGCCAGGCGTTCCCCTTGTGCTTGCGACTTGGTCGCAACGCCCGTTAGCAACAAACAGGCCATCGCGCCCAACAGCGCGCATCGCAGCGACATCTTTTGAATCAACGGTGTCTTCGTCGCAATCATCGGTTCTCGGTTCGACAGGCGAATTAGGTTTGTCAGGACCTCGTTGTGGGGCGGCCTCCTGACCGTCCCATTCGGCCGACCGTAGGTCTCCAGCTTGTTCCCATTGGAGGGAGACCTTCGGTCAATACCGTGGAGGGGTCGGGAGACCACTCCACAACAGGTGGCGGCGCGTACGGAAAGACCACGGCACCGGCAGATACGTTAATACTCGGAGGGTTTGCGCGTCTTACTCGACCAGCAACGATTCCGCCGGCAAGCTCGGACCTATCTCCCCCAGACTCCCAATCGTTTTGCAACTCGGCAGCTACTTCACAACCTGATTCTCACCGCGAGAGAACCGCAAAACCGATGTGCTAGCACGGCAAGCGCACAATCTCAACGAACGTCAAAAATCAAGTACAGCCTCAGAAGCGTTGATATCAGAACCACATACGGCAAGACGCTAACCAACAGGCGTGCCCAAGTGATTTCGTCCTCCCCTTGCTGACGCAAGAGAGCTTTGAAATCGAACGCAATTGCACCGAGCTGTACCAAGAGTCCCAGCGATGCCACGCACATGCCAATAGCCATGATCGAGAGAACGATGCGGGGGACCTCGTTAGGCGGAGAAAATAACGGCACCACGAAAATGGCGATTAGCCCGGCAGTACACAGAAGACACCCCAGTATCCCGGCCCAATCGTATCGCCATCCGCTCGGTTTGTCTGGCAACGCCAGGGGTAATCTTTCCTTCCAGTAAAGGAGACATCCGAACGCAATCGAAATCGCCAACTGTGGCACGCCAATACAGATCCCAATGCCAAAGAAGAACTCCGCCGGATTGACGATTCCCTGGCCGCCGAGCGTGCGAAGGATGAAGTCCACAGAAAGCCCGCTTAGTTCGAGAGGTCGCTGAAACAAGAAGGAGTGAGGGTCCATTGTACCGGTTTTGTTCACGCCCGGGCGATCTTCGACTTTTTCGACGGCGCAGTGTCGAATCCACTTTCTCAAGAGAGTCCAAGTTTCTTGAGTTAAGCCTTCCGCCCCCCTGCGGTTTGCCTACAGTCAACCAAACCGCGGGCAACCTCAAACACGAACCAAGGGGGCCGATCATGCCATCGATCGAAACGTTACAAGAGCAGTACGACGCGATCCGCCGGGACGCCGAGCGGTTGGCCGGAGGACTCAATGACCTGGCACAACGGGCGACCGTTTACCACCATCTATTCGAGCATTCAGGCCGCAATCACGTCTTTCCATTGATTGCCGCCCACGGAGCAATGTGGGCTCGCGGCTACTTTCGTTATGGGTTGAATCTTGGCCGCTGCTGCTCCTGGAAGTACGCTTTCTCGCCTCACGTGCGGCAGCAAAGGCTCGCTCAGCTCGACGCCTTTGCCGATGCCTTTCGCGATATCAACCGCCGCGTCTGCATCGACACCTATACCTCTTACCACTTCACGGAACGTTTTGGAGATGACCCGCAGGCTGGCCAGTTCGTGCCGCCCAAGCTGCTGGCCCAACTGCGAGGCTGTCATGCCGCCCGGCGGGAGAATCGTGAGCTCGCGGTCAGCGAGAAACGGGAGATGTTCAAGACCTTCTTCCTCAACGAACAAGAAACGATCGTGGGGCCCAGCATCGCCGCGGCGACGCAAGAATTCGATTGGCCACTCATGAAGGCGATCGCGCTACGTCCAGTGATTCGCTTCGCCTACTTCGGATCTCGGCGACCGCTTTTCTTTCGCAACTTCGCGAACAGGAACGTGCGAATCAAGAATGGCCTGACCGCCTTCGACACGGCGACCCGCGTCGGCCTCGATGCGGTCGAAGCGTCGCTAGCCCACTACCGCCTGCTTCCCGAACCATTCTTCGCCAACTCCGCCCACTACTTTTCTACGCTACGGCAGAGTGTGTTAGTGGGCGGTTAACGTGTCGTTCTTGAAACCGAAAGGGCGAGGCCGCTAATCGTTTGGCCCCGTGAAGTTGGTGAACATCTCCTGGAAGTCCAGGTTGTCAACATCGCCATCGCCACTGGGGTGGGGATGCACGTCGCCCTGCAGCCGCGTGCGACCAAAGGAGGGTGCCGGCGGATCGGGGTTCGGCCCGGTGAAGTTAGAGAACGCCACGATGATGTCGGTGTTGTCGACGTCTCCGTCCCCGTCGCGATCGCCAGGCAAGACGGCCGTCGTATACGGAGCGCTGGCCTCAGTGTTGCGATAGTACTCCTGCAGAATCAACGTCGAGGAAACCGTATCCCATAGCCGGCCACAAAAAGATTCCGTTAACGTTCCGCCGCCGATCGACCAACTGCCCCGTACGTGACCTTCCGTCGGCTGCGGATTGTCGACCAGCAGGTATTGAAGCATCGCAGCCTCCCACGTGCTCCAGTGGGATCCTCCCATGCGCCGCATGAACTGATGGGAGTAATAGTTCTTGTACGATTCGTTCAGAACCCCACCGGCGATTCGGGATAGCTCGTCGTCCGCCGCGTCCTGCATGCCGGCCGCCTGAGTGGGGGCACCCAAGCTCAGCTGCATGTAGCGTGCGATATGGTGCGATGTGCCCTGGGCACGCGTCCAAATATCAGGGGTTTTTCCAGGCTCAATTCCATAGAAATAGCGTGTTGCATAGTCACCATGGATTGGGTCCGACACAATGGAATCGCTAATCGAGAAATCGGTCAACATTCGCCGGACTTCGTTGAGCGTGGCTTCGTTGAACGATGGTGTCTTGGAATCAATCGCTACCGCTTCCGATCGTCTCAACACGGGATAGACGAAACCCGAGACCGTCACATCACCCTCATGGGCACAAGAATACTTCCAGCCACCACGCACATCATCCTGGCAGGCGGCAATTCGTTCGACGACAGCAATCGACTTGGCGCGCAGTTCTTCCTTATCGACCGAGCCAAATCCCGATGAACGGCAGACCCCAAGCGCCTCGACCAATGCCAGCGAACCAATGGCTTGCTCGTACCCCGAGTACTGAACGCCAGACGATACCAGATTCCCGGTCTCCCCAACTCTGGAAAGCAAGAAATTGATTCCCTGAGTAACGACTTCTCCGTACGTCGCGTCACTTGGGCCGATGCCAGCAGCCAAGAACGGTAGCAGTGCCATCCCAGTTGCAGCCACCCGCGCCGATGCTGTGTTGCCCGGATCGCCGCACGCACCATTGCAAGGCTCCGGTACTGGAATGAACGAGCTTGTTGCCGCCTGATGATCGTAGCTCCAGGAGCCGTCGGCATATTGATGACGCGAAAGCCAATTCAGTCCGTCCTCGACCGCCTGCTCCGACTCGGTGGTAGCACCGTAATCGGTCGCATTCTGGCGACGACACGTTCGACCGTAGATGCCATCGTTGCAACCGACTCGAGTACCAAAATCACAAACTATCCGTACCGCGTCTGAAACCACCGTCCCGTCACCATATCCGGTCGAGACGACGCGGACTGTTTCCTGATGAACTTCGTAGCTGCCAAGCTTGTACCACTGGCGACCATCGCCATCGAGATCGGCGCCCGTGTAATCTTTCGTCTGGTCGACCACTTCTCTATCGATCAAGAATGGCCCATCGTATGTCACATATCTGGCGTTGGTTGCCTGACCAGGTGCTGGCTTGAAATACGTGTAGAATCCGTACTGTCCCGGCGTCAGATTGGTGAACTCGTGGGTTATCGATTCACCTGCAGTACTTGCCGGAATCATGCGGTGACTGCCACCGACGGAATCGCCGCTGACCACGTTCTGCCAACCACTCGTGGCGGTGTAGCCTGCGTCGCCATCGTCGATCGGCGCCGGCGCTTCACCGAAACAGCGATCGGCATAATACGGCCGTACGTTGGCACATTCGATTCGCACCGCGTCGGCCACAACCATATGACTCATGAAGCCTTCGGCTCCGTCGACGGCGCCAGCGGCGGCTGAGACCACAATCTTCAACACGCCACTGGTCGTCTCGTGCTCGCCCAGCGGGTACCAAGAGAGTTCCTGGCCAAAGTCGTTGGTCTCCACCAATGGAGTTTTACCAGCATCAAGCGCCGCTTGGCCCGAGTAAACTTCTTGATTGACCGTCTCCGTGTGGAGTTGTGTTGTGTCGTCCAAGACCTTGATCGGGGTCGTGTCGGAGTGGCGCACGTGACCGGGCCAATGAATCCAGACGTTGTATCTGCCTGGCTCGACGTTAAAGGTAAACGTCGCCTCAGTCGTGTCGGGCGCCTGATGGCCCTCGGCAATCAGGTAGTCGGCCGAATACGGCTCGCCGATTAGATCCGCCGGCACGTAGGGAGGCGTGCGAAACTTGGCCTGCTGGTCACCAAAGAAAGGATAGAAGTTTCCCGAGCCAGGAGGGGATTCAAATAGGGCCGGATAATCGTTGGCCGCGTCGTAGGTGGCCGAGTAAATGCTTCCATTGAGATTATCGCCATCGAACTCGGAATCGGCACAGGAGCTCGGGTCGACCGGCGGATAGTCCGGCACACTCGTCTGCGTCAGCACGGGGCCGAGGGTGTCGTCATTGGTCGAGCCGCTGGCAATGCCGGCAAAGAACTGCTCGCCGGCGGATTTCGTTGCCACCGCTTCATCGGCCGCACCATCGAGCTCAAACGTGTCGCGATGGGGACGCCAGTTGGCCAACCACACATCACTTGCACGCGGATCGATCGACTCAGGCGTCTGTGCCTGCACGGCGCCACTGTGATAGAGCACGTTCACGCTGCCGGCATGCCGGGCGCGTACGTGCCGGCCGCTTCATTCCACGGATCTTGATCGCGAATGTCATCGACAACCAGCGTGGCGTTTGTCTTGTGATAGTCGAGCAGCACCACGCGACTGGCGTCTTCATCGCCAAAGCGATGCGCTCGATTGTTCATACCGAAGCTAACACCATCCGTCGTATGCAAAGGACAGCGGAGTAGACTCGCATCGTCGTTAATGAAGGGCAGAATTGCTTCCGTCCAATTGTCGGCTGCGACTGCCTTTTCTTGCCCACGAGCCAAGAGTAGCCCGGCACCGATCTGCCGTTGGTGATTCGCGCAGAGAGCCTGATTGCGGTCGGCTTGCAGCGCACTAATGGATGGCAGTAAGAGAGCCATCAATAGAATCACAATCGCGATCACGATCGTCAGTTCGACCAGCGTGAAACCGTTTCGGGAGGGCGAGGTCGCGTGCGAGCCGCCGTTACGCCGCGAGTGGACGCCGCTGTTAGCACTGGCAGAGCCAGTGGCACCCTGACGATTCTCGTTAAAAATTCTGCCCGCATTCTGTCTTGCCCGCATAGCCCGCTGTACCCCTTAATGGAATGGCCCGAGAAGCTCTGATTAGAACCGAGGCGGAGGTTCATTTCAAGGTTTTCTAGGTAGTATTCGCACGGCGCGCGGCCTTTCTTAGGAATCAATTTTGTTTGTTTTGAACCCGGCACCTGTGATACGGTTGGAGTGCTTCCGTTCTTTGACAATTTGGATAGATAGGCTCGCATCCGTGCCTCGCCCTCCCGGTCTTCGTATGACACTGCAGTGAAGCGGTCGGGAGACCGCTCCACAACCGAGACTTTTTTGGCGTCACCTGTAATTCGGCGCAATTAACGCTAAGGACAACGGCCAAATAGAGTTGTGATCAGCACGTGCGAAAACGACCATTCGCATAACCGTCTACGTAGCAACATCTTGGAGTTTTTTTGCGTCCACCCCGTTTTCCGCCAGATGGCAAAAAAAGTCGGTGGCGAATCTCGGCAATCGCAGACGCTAAACCTCGAATCGGTCGTTGCACGCGATATCGAAACTTTCGGCCACGGCGCGGCTAGTGACTTCGCCAGCGTGGATGTTGATCGCCTTGGCGATGGGTCGCGATTCCGCGGCGGCAGCTTCGAGTCCCCGATTGGCGAGAATCAGTGCCCAGGGGAGCGTGACGTTACACAGGGCGAAGGTACTGGTTCGACCTACCGCGCCTGGCATGTTGGTCACACAGTAGTGCAGCACGTCTTCGATGATGTAGGTCGGGTCGCTGTGTGTGGTCGGCCGACTGGTGCCGACGCAACCTCCTTGGTCGATGGCGACATCGATGATCACGCTGCCTGGCTTCATCAGCTTGAGATCATCCTGATCGATCAGGCGAGGAGCCTTGGCCCCGGGAATTAGCACGGCCCCGATGACAAGATCGGCCGACTGGAGCTGTTCACGAATGGTGTGCCGATCGCTAAACAGGACGTCAACGTTGGCCGGCATGACATCGTCCAGGTAGCGGAGTCGCTCCATGTTGATGTCCAATAGACCGATGTTCGCGCCAAAGCCGGCGGCAACCTTAGCGGCATTGGCCCCCACGACACCCCCGCCGAGCACCGTGATGTTGGCCGGCGCAACGCCAGGCACTCCGCCGAGCAGAATGCCACGGCCCATCTGCGGGCGTTCCAGGTACTTGGCACCTTCCTGAATGCTCATCCGCCCGGCGACTTCGCTCATGGGCGTGAGCAGGGGCAACGCTCCGCTGTCGAGTTCGAGCGTTTCGTAGGCCACGGCGGTCGCCCCGGAGGCGAGCATAGCGTCGACGAGCGGGCGATCGGCCGCGAAATGGAAGTAGGTGAAGACGAGCTGGCCGGGTCGAATCAGCGGCCACTCTTCCGGCTGTGGCTCTTTGACTTTGACGATCATGTCGGACCGTTCAAAGATCTCGGCCGCCGAGGCGACCAGTTCGGCACCTTGGGCCAGATAGTCGTGGTCGGGCAATCCGGAACCGAGCCCGGCACCCTGCTCGACGAGGACTTGATGACCGGCGCGAACCATCTCTTCGACGCCGACGGGCAACATGGCGACGCGGTACTCGTCGCGCTTGACTTCGCGGGGAACTCCGACGATCACAGCAAGGCATCCTTTCGCATGATCGAGAATTTAACGAACTAGTAAAACTGAACTTCCTGGGAGAGGATGTCGTTGGTTCGTCAGGCGGCTTGGGAGAGTTGCCGCTCGCCGGGTGCGACTAGTTGGCGGCAGTTAGTTGGCAGCAACGTCGCTCTGGGGCTTGGCCGCCGGCATGGCAATGTCGTCCCGCTCGTCGCCTGTTTCTCGTTTTCGCAAGTAGAGCTTGATCGGCACCTCTTCAAACGGCAGGTTGTCACGGAATACCTTGAGTAGGTAGCGGCGATAGGGCTGTGAAAAGGCCGAGGGATTATTGCAAAACAACACGATCGTCGGCGGCTGGGTGCTGACCTGCGTAGCGTAGTAGACCTTGGGCGGTCGGCCGCGGTAGATCGGCGGTGGGTTGCTCGACAGGGCGGCCGTAACCAGGCGATTCAGTTTACCGGTGGTGACTCGTTCGCGGGCCTGCTTGAACAGGTTCTGCGAGTGGTTCAGCAGCGCCTTAACGTTCTTGCCGGTCTGGCCAGTGATGAATCCGATCGGGGCGTAGGTCATCGTGCGGAACGTATCCTGCAGGTAGGTAACCCACTTTTCGGTCGGCATGGAGTCGACCATGAGATCCCATTTGTTGACCACGAAGAAGCAAGGTTTGTACTGATCGGTGACGTAATCGCATAGCTGGCGATCGACCTTACTGATTCGCTGCGTGGGATCGAAGAAGATGAATACCACGTCGGCTCGGCGAATGCTTCGCTGGGCACGGTGAATGCTGTAGAAGTCGAGGTCCGTCTTGACCGACTTGCCCCGTTTCACGCCGGGCGTGTCGATGGCGATGAAGGCTTTGCCGTCCAGCTCGAACCGCACGTCGACACTGTCGCGAGTCGTACCAGGCACTTCGCTAACGATCATTCGTTCGCTATCGAGCAGTGAGTTGATGAAGGTGCTCTTGCCGGTATTGCGCCGACCGACCAGGGCAAACTTCATTTCCGGCTCAGCCGCTTCGGCGGGGCTGCCTTCGGTATCTTCCGCCGCCGGCAGACGCTCGACGATCATATCGAGTAGCTGCATATAGCCGCGGTTCTGCGTGGTACTGGTGCAAATCAACTTGCCACGCCCGAGACGATAAAACTCGGCCGCTTCCGCGTCCATGGTCTGTTTGTCGGCCTTGTTGGCCACGCAGATGATCGGCTGCTGGATATAACGCAATCGTTGTGCCACATCGGCGTCGTGCGGCAACATGCCTGCCTGGGCATCGACCACGAACAGCACCACGTCGGCCGAATCGATGGCGAGTTGGATTTGCTCTTCGATCTCGTCGGTCAGATCATCAACATCATTGACCCCCATCCCGCCGGTATCGATCAGCTCGAAGTAGCGTTCGTCGTGACAGAGCAGGTACGACATGCGGTCGCGCGTTACGCCGGCCGTCGGATCGACAATGGCCAGCCGCTTACCGACAAGCCAATTGAAGAGGCTCGATTTGCCCACATTGGGGCGACCAACGATAACAACCTTGGGGAGACCCATGGAATACGCTCGAATCTAGACGAAGTGTGTCGTTTCAGAAGGCGGGGAGATCGGCTCGAATCCCGTTCTGAAAGAGGCAGGAAACAGCTGAGCGACCTGGTAACCATGATAGCTCAAGCGGCAAGGCAAATCCTAGGGTTGCGAAACACCTGTCTAGGCCCTTTTAGTGGTGCAGATGGGGATCGACACCAGCTGAGAATAGTCGCGGTACGCCCGACTCCGAAAAGTTGCCCTTAGTGCTATTCGCACAAAAGGTTCCGACCTTGGGCATCCGCCGCGAAAAAATGAAGATTCGCCGCATCAAGCCAGCAAGAGCAGGAATCGCCCACGGTCGCCTCGAACGCTAGGGAACCGCGGGCCAATAGCGACTGCCCGTCAGCTAGTTGCAGCTCAACCTGAAAGGAATCCCCAAGCGCCTGGACCGCGGTAACCTGCGCCGTCAGCGGCGAGTCAGGCGCGGCAGTATCCTTGGCAGTCGCCTGACCACTCGAATCAAACCGGACGGCCGTGGGGCGCACGCCCAGCACAATCTCCTGGCCTGCGTGATTCGCCAAGGCGGCCGCCTGTGCTGCCGCAGGTGAGACCTGCCAGGGGCCGGCCTCGAAGTGCAGGTCGTCACCATCAGCGACCAGCTGCCCTCGTAGCAGGTTCATCGTGGGCGAACCAATTCGCGTGGCGACGCAGACATTGGCCGGCTGCGAGTAGACCGCCGCGGGCATGTCGCATTGCTGCAAACGCCCTTTGTCCATGACGGCAATGCGATCGGCCAGCATCATCGCTTCATACTGATCGTGCGTGACAAAGATCATCGTCGTATCGAGTTCGCGATGCAATCGCTTGATATCATCGCGAAGTTGAGCCCGCAACGTGTCGTCCAAACTGGCCAACGGCTCGTCGAGCAGGAAGCATTCCGGACGGCGAACCAACGCTCGGCCCAGAGCAACCCGTTGTCGCTGGCCTTCGGAAAGCGCATGGGGACGGCGTTTCAGCAACTCTTCAATCTGCAACAGCGCGGCCATCTGGCGAATGTCGGCGTCGAACGAGGCCGGTTTGCCGCCCCGCATTCGCAGCCCAAACGCCAGGTTGTCGTAGACATTCAGATTCGGATAAAGGGCATGATCCTGGAACGCCATGGCCACGTTCCGTTTAGCAGGCGCCAGACGGGTCACGTCGCGGTCGCCAATCTGAATTGTTCCGGCGGTCGGCACTTCCAGGCCGGCAATCAGTCGCAGCGTCGTCGTCTTCCCGCAACCAGACGGGCCAACGATCACTAGCAATTCACCGCTAGCAACTTCAAGCGACAAGCTGTCCACAGCACGTACATCGCCGGAAAACGTCTTTTCAAGTTGCTGTAAGGTGAGCGATGCCACGAGGGCTTCCTTGTTGTCTGTTTTTGGGCGTCCGCGCCTAGCTTTTCGCGGGCTCTTGCCTAAGGCGAGCGAGCGGCGAACCATTGCCCGGGGTGCGGCCTTGTTGTTCGGTTCGGACCGCTTCGGCCTCTTTCCCGTTCGGACTATGAACCGCGTCCTCGGTTGCCAGTCTACGTGAACCGCACGTCGATCTGCCACTGGCGCGGTACGGACCGCTGTCGGCACGGCCATAAGCCAGGAGCCGAAATGTCCCTTGAGATACCGGTGTTGCGAATTGACCACCTGGGGTGTTGCCGGCAGCGAACAATGCGATGTTGCAAAAAAGCAACGTGGCCTTTGGCGATGCCCCAAGTCGTTATGGGCATTGGATATAGCCACAAGCGGTTGATCGCGGAGAGCGACTGGCATCGCAATTGCGGATTGGTTCTACCATGAGCAACATCATCGAAATCAACGACCTGCCGACGCTTCAGAACCACCGCCTCCTTTGGCAGTCTTTGCTGCCGCAGACCCGCGGGGCCTCATTCTTCCATTCGCTCGATTGGTTCGAGCAATACTGGAAGCACTATGGTCCCGAGGGAACCGGCGTCTGCCAGAAGATGCGAATTCTCGTGGTCCACGCGGCCGAGAAACCGATCGGGATCCTGCCGTTGGTCGTGCGTCACGAGTCGAAGCTCGCCGGTCCCCAGTCATGGCGAACCGTGCGCACGCTCGACTATCCCCTACACGATTGGGGAAGTTCGTACGGGCCAATCGGACGAAACCCCGCGGCGACATTGTTGGCCGGCCTGGGTCACATCGCCCGCACGGAGCGTGATTGGGACGTCATCGAATTGGCTTCGATCGACCAAGAAACCGTCGATCATGGGCGCACTCCACGGGCCTTGGCACAGGTAGGCCTGCAGGCGACGGTCCAGGATCACGAACAGTCGGCACGCGTGGTGTTGGACGGTGGCTGGGAAGACTATTGGGCTTCACGTACCAGCAAGCATCGTAACAACGTACGGCGAATTGAGAAGAAGTTGGCCGAGCAAGGGGAAGTGGAGTACGTTCGTTATCGACCTGCGGGAACGGCTTACGGCGATGACGATCCTCGCTGGGATCTATTTGAGACCTGTCTAAGAGTTTCGCGCAGTAGCTGGCAGAGCGAATCAACCGACGGGACGACACTGTCACACGAGTCGATCTTGCCCTTCTTGCGGGACGTTCACACCACAGCTGTGAATCGAGGGGCGCTCGACATCAACCTGCTCTATCTGGGCAGTAAGGCGGTCGCCTACTCCTACAACTATATCTACAACGGCTATATCTTCGGCCTGCGGATGGGCTTTGATGCGAGTGCCACGACTCAGGGCGCAGGCACCGCACTTGTCCACCGGTCAATTCAGGATAGTTTTGAGCGAGGCGACCAGATCTACGACCTGGGAACCGGTTACTTGGAGTCAAAACGTCGTTGGTGGAACGCGTTGGTCACAACCAAACGCTACACCCACTATCCCGCGTTGGAGCTGAAGGCTCAAACGCTCCGCTGGGGACGTCGCTTACAGGGTTGGGTTCAGCAGGCGAGAGCAGCTCGCGGTGGCCCGAAGGGAAGTGCCGGTTCGAAAAAACAAGGCACAAAAGCCAAGTCAGCGTAATCGCCGCGGCGATACATCGGCGCATGAAAGAGCCGCCTGGCGGGATCCTTCCCGCCAGACAGCAACACGGTGATGACTCGAACTGTGAATGCCTTGCTTCTGCAGAGCAATAACGCGCCTTGAGGCGGCGTTATCCTCGCTATCGGGCGTTCAGCTCGGCCGCGTTCTGGTTGCCCGCCTTCATGGCGGCCGCCTCTTGTTCCAACGAGAATTCGTTACCCGCGGCGAAGTATTGGATGTCGTCCCACAAGTAGTAGCCACTGGGGAGCGTCTGTCCGCCAACGTTGACCTGACAACCGGTCAGGACCATCGTCATCAGGGCTACCGCCGCCAGGCCACAGGGGCCCAAGCTCTTGCGTTTCGCTTTCTTCACTTTCATCTCGCAAATCTCCCGATGGCGGCCAAGGTCGCGTGTGTCTTATTTCAATGGGGTCACGGCCGTGCCGTGGACCTCCACTTAAGCCTTAGAATCGTTACCACCGTTATCGTCCCCCAACTCACCCGAGATTCACTTCTTTTGGCGGAAATGTCGGAAGTCTTCGTTGTCGTGCTGATAGCGTTACCGGGGGCGTTGATAGCACCGAACAGTCCGCCGGCGCCGCGCGCCAATCGCTGCAAAGCACGCCGATTCCCGGAAAAAATGGGCCCAAATGCCGTGACAGGGGTATGATGGAATAGTCGGGAAGAACGACGCTTGGCGTGGCAAATGCTAGCAGAGAGCGGGATTTGAGAATGCACAATATGAATCAGCCCAGGCTCGCGGTCCGATCGGCCACGAGGCCGACCGCGACGCGGTCGCGGCTAACGATATTGCTATCGCTGGTGCTAGCGATGCTGCTGGTCGAGGTCTCTCCACGGCGAGCAGACGCCCAGGGACGACGTCGATCGTCCGACGTGCTGAAGTCGGTTTACTTCGCGACATTTCCGGCACTCTACGACGGCGACTATCGTGAGGCCCAGCAGGGTTTCAAACGCTCGCTCGTCAAGGCAATCAAAACGACCGAAGCCCGTTGGATCGATTCGATTTGCTATTTCGCGATGGCTGGCGAAACGGCCTATCAGGTGGGCAACAACGCCGAAGCCTTGGAGTACTTCACGGCCTCACTGCGGTTGGTCGACGAGTATTCCGACTGGATGAATTTCGTCGATTTTCGTCCGCTGCAACCCGACGCCGGAGCACGTGCTGCCCCGCCATGGGGAAAGAGCAAGCGGACGTTCCGTCTGGCTCGCTATCCGGACACCTATAGCATCGAACGTTCGCGGATGGGAGTGACCGCCCAGGACGGTCAACGAGCGATCACGAAAGAAGCGAGCTACATGCCGCTGCATGTGGCCGAAATGATTCGCTGCACTGCACTCTCGATTCGTCGCCGCATGGAATTGTTAGGACCGCTTTCCGAGAGCGACAGTCTCACCAGCGTGATCCTGGTTCGCATGTCGGAGCGAGCCGGACCACCCAACCACTGGAGCAATGCCTGGCTCGATTTACAGCAAGGCCTTGCCATGGTCGCGTCCGGCAAGGCTGCCAATGGTCGTCCCTTCCTAGAGCGAGCCATTGTCGCGGCCGGAGAGTACGATCATCCACTAACCTGCGTCGCGTTCTTGGAGCTCGGCAAGTTAGCATTTCACGAAGGATCGTACGAATCGGCCTCGACCTACCTGGCCGAAGCGAGCTATTCGGCCTACTACTTCGAGAATCCGCTGGTCATCGAAGAGGCACTTCGATACGGCTACCTCGTGCACCTGGCGACACAGAAAAAGGGGCCATTCCCGCCGCTACAGCAAGCACTCGCCTGGGCCCAGCGCAAGCGGCTTGGCGTTCTCGAAGCGTCGTTGGCGGTTCTCGCTTGCGAACATGCCGTGACGACAGGCGACACCCGCAGCATCAAGGCGATGCTACAACGTGCCATACGAGCCGTGGGCTCGCGCAATATCGCGGCTTCGCGACTCGGGGCTCGCTTCAACTACGTCCAAGCGATGGCGGCCCTACAGAGTGGCGACGAGCGCGTGGCCGAAGAGTCGTTGGCTGCGGCTATGCAATTCATGCGCAACGGGTCGGTGCGGCTCTACCAGATCACGCTGGCAAGCAAGGCCTACGTCGGCCAGCAGAAGCGGGGTCGCGCTGCCTTGGAGTTATTCCGCAACGTACTCGGCGACCCACCGGCAGTTCGCTGGCGACATGAGCCGCTTGAGGCGCTGGCTCTGACCAAATTCCACGACTACGAAACGCTCCACCAATGGTTCGAGTTGGCTGTTGAATCGGGCGAAGACCAAGACAACGTTGACGAGGCGATCGAGATCGCCGATCAAGCCCGGCGATGGCGTTTCTACGACACGCTCAGCGGTTCGGGACGAGAACTCAGCCTGCGGTGGCTACTCGGGGCGCCAGAGCAGGCGTTATCAAAGTCCGCGCTGTTGCAGAAGAACGATCTGGTAGGACGCTATCCCATGCTGGATCAGCTGCAGAAGCAGTCGGAGACCCTGCTGACCGACCTGCGAAAACTGCCTCTCGCACCGGAAGATCAGAAGGAGTTCCAACAACAGCAATCGTTGCTTGGGGAACTTACCAAGACAAGCGAGGCGCTCGACGCTGCGATTCGCACCGTCTCACTCCGCCGGGAACCGATCGAGATGATCTTCCCGCCGCGGTTGAAGATGAGCGAAATGACCGAGCGGCTCGGGCCCAAGCAAGCGGTCCTGGCCTTCTTCCAGATGCGTCGCACCTGGCATGCCTTTTTGATCATGAAGAAAGGCCAACGTCACTGGAAGATCGCCAAGCCCAAGGATCTACAGAAACACTTCGCCGCCTTGCATCGAGGGCTAGGCAACATCGGATCGGCGGGGCAACTCGACTACAAACATCTAGCAGGAGACAAGTGGAAGAAACCGGCATTGCGACTAACGCAGGCATTGATGCAGGACTCGCACATCAGCCTCGACAAGAACATCGATGAGCTGATCGTCGTTCCCGATGGCGTGCTGTGGTACTTGCCGTTCGAGCTGCTGCAAATTGGACCTGATAAGAAGACGCAGACGCTCGCCTCGACGATTCGCGTTCGTTATGCCCCCACCGTCTCGTTGACCGCAGTCGATGGTCGACCTCGACGACGCGCCGGAGCGGCCGCCATCGTGGCGGGTAAGATCTTGGCCCGCGATGACGATGAGTTGGCTCGAAAGGAAATTCAGCGGCTGGCCAAGGTGCTTCCGCGGGCTGAAGTTCTGACCGACCGTCCGGCTGCCCCGTCGAACTTGTTAGCCAAATCGCTCGACGCTCTAATCGTACAGCACTCGATTGAGCCGGAAGAAAATCCCTACGATACGGCTCCTTGGCAGACCGATCGCAATCGCAATGGTTCTCGCTTGGGCGACTGGTTTGCCGCTCCGCTAGGAGCCCCGGAATTGGTCGTCTGGCCGGGCTTCAAAACCCCAGCAGAAAGCGGTCTTAAGGGAATGAGTCGCGATGCACGCCCCGGCGATGACCTATTCTTTAGCATCTGCGGATTGATGTCGGCTGGTACGCGCAGCATGCTGATTAGCCGCTGGAGAACAGGCGGGCGAACCAGTCAAGAATTGCTTCGGCAGTATCTCCAAGAGCTGCCCCGCTCGGAGCCCGGGGACGCCTGGCAGCGAAGCGTTGAAATCGCCAAACAGTCGTCCCTCGATTCGAGCCTGGAACCGCGGGTTCGAGAAGATCGTGAAGACCGTGATATCACCGCGGAGCATCCGATCTTTTGGAGCGGATTCATGGTCGTCGACAACACCGGCCAGATCGCTGGCGGAAATGCAGCCGGAGCCGGTGGCGACGGGGCTAATGACGATGGTGTAGACGATGAAGAGCGTCCCGGATTCGAGTTCCCGAACGCTGGCGATGAGCAGTAGCGATGGCTTTCGCTTTTCCGGCGAGCGTGTCCGAATCGCACACGCCTTGTGGATGATTCGGGGCTTTTCCTCTTGTAGCGCCGTTTGCCGCCCCCTATATAATGCGTACAGGCCTCGCGGGACCTGTGGCTCGAACTCATCTGACTGCCCGTGCCGCGATTGCCTAACGCCCTTCTGCATTCATCTCATCGCCCTCTCTATAGAGTCAGAACCTGTAGAACAGAATCTTGGAACAGATTATGAGCAGCTCGGTCGATCTTTCGGGTTTAGGAATCACTGTCGAGAACGTCGTTCGCAATGCCTCGGTCGAAAGGCTTTACGAGCTGGCAACCACCTCGGGCGACGGTGAAGCCTTGGCGAATGAAGCCCTGGCCGTGCTCTCCGGAAAGAAGACGGGCCGTAGCCCTCTCGACAAGCGGGTCGTAGAAGAACCCAACAGCAAAGATGATATTTGGTGGGGAGACGTCAACATCCCTTTCAGCGAGGCGTCGTTTGAAGCGAATCGGGCCACGGCCCTGGAGTGGATCAACGGACGGGACACCGTCTATGTGATGGATGGCTTTGCCGGCTGGGATCCTAAGTATCAAATCAAGGTTCGCATCGTCTGCTGCCGGCCGTATCACGCCCTGTTCATGAACAACATGCTGATCCGACCCACTGACGAACAACTCGAAAGTTTCGGCGAACCGGACTATGTGGTCTTCAATGGTGGACAGGCCGATGCCGACACCAGTATCGAAGGAGTCGATACGACAACCAGTGTGGCATTGAACTTCGCCAAAAGAGAGATCGTGCTGCTGGGTACCGAGTACGCCGGCGAAATGAAAAAGGGCATCTTCACGGTCATGCATTATCTAATGCCGAAGACCGGGGTGCTATCGATGCATTGCTCCGCCAACGAAGGCGATGCGGGCGATGTCTCGCTCTTCTTTGGCCTCTCCGGTACCGGCAAGACGACCCTGTCGGCCGATGTCCGTCGCAAGCTGATCGGCGACGACGAACATTGCTGGACCGCCGACGGCATTTTCAATATCGAAGGCGGCTGCTACGCCAAGTGCATTGATTTGAGCCAGGAGAAAGAGCCTGAGATTTTCGAGGCCGTGAAATACGGCTCCGTCCTGGAGAACGTCGTCTACAACGACGCCAAAGAGGTCGACTACAGCGACGGCTCGATCACCCAGAACACGCGCGTCAGCTACCCGATCGAGTACATTCCCAACGCCAAGATTCCTTGCGTCGGTGGGCATCCCAAGAACATCGTGCTGCTGGCCTGCGACGCGTTTGGCGTGCTGCCGCCGGTGAGCAAACTGACGCCGGCTCAGGCCATGTACCACTTCATCAGCGGGTACACGGCCAAGGTAGCGGGCACGGAAGTGGGTGTGACAGAGCCGGAGGCGACGTTCTCCGCTTGCTTCGGCGCGACCTTCCTGGTCTGGCACCCGACCAAGTACGCCGAGATGTTGGCCGAAATGATGAAGACCCACGGTGGCGACGCCTGGCTGGTGAACACCGGCTGGACCGGAGGTGGCTACGGGGTTGGCGAGCGGATGAGCCTGCCGTACACACGAGCGATCATCGACGCAATCCACTCCGGCGATCTCGCCGCTGCGGAGATCGAGGCCGATCCATTCTTTGGCGTTTCGGTACCTAAGACCTGCCCCGGCGTGCCGAGCGAAGTCCTCGTGCCCCGCCTGGTCTGGCAGGATACGGCGGCCTATGAAGAGACGGCAAAGAAGCTGGCTCAACTGTTCAACGACAACTTCGCCCAATACGCCGACGTGGCGAGCGACGAGATCAAGGCGGCCGCCCCCACCACCGGCGTTGGTGCGGGAGCCTAGTCGACGCTTGGTTCTGCCGAAGCGAGGTGATCGCGCCAACGAGTTACTGCCATACCATGCGTGATCTCGACGAACTCTTTGCCGCCCTTGCTAGGAGCGACTTTCGTCGCCGGCAGCGTCTCAATAGAAAGGACGCGGCGTATCTCGTCGAAAAGACGCTTCCGGCCGTACTATCGCACGCCCGGGAGTTTGTCACGGAGCGACTTGCGCCCGCGAGTCCCGAGAACGACGGTAAGCAAACGCCCTGGCGCGGCCACCCGGCGTTCGTTGCCCAGCACGCGACCGCCACATGCTGTCGCGGTTGTTTGGCGAAATGGCATCGCATCGCCGCTGGCAGTCAGCTCGATCAGAAGCAGATCGACTACGTGGTCGGCGTGATCAAAGCCTGGCTGCGA